>Ga0105054_10010922_pt1 | contig 11438 bp, 10 predicted proteins | sample BON02_FD_78091 | JGI IMG/M metagenome (GOLD analysis project Ga0105054, IMG submission 78091) | Freshwater microbial communities from Lake Bonney liftoff mats and glacier meltwater in Antarctica - BON-02 (megahit assembly) | ecosystem: Environmental > Aquatic > Freshwater > Ice > Glacier... | reverse complement strand
GCATAGTAAGTGGCATAGTAAGTGGCATAGTAAGTGGCATAGTAAGTGGCATAGTGGCGAAAGGCTAAATTTATTCAGAAACCACCTTGACAGAACCGTCCATAGTCAAAACTTTGGGCGGTGTGCGTTTTCGTTGATCTACTTTGACCAAGACACCTTTTTCCAATAAATCTTTCAAGGGCTTGTAACTTTTTCTGTGCAAATCCGTGTACTTGCCGGCCTGGATCAGTTCATCGTGCTTGGCCGAGTGTCGATACCCGTGGCCTTGGGTAAAGATCTCAAAATATTCCGGATACTGAGGTGCAATGTTGGTCATGTACCGGTCTCTCGACACCTTGGCCAGCACACTGGCTGCCGACACACCGGCATAGAGTCGATCTGCCTTGGGTATGGGCGTAACCGGCACGTCTGTCTCCAGCACTGTCTTGTTGCCGTCCAAGATAACCTGATCCAAAGTGATTTCCGGGTGTGTTTGCTCCACTCGGGTCTTGAGGGCCGTAATAACTCTGCGAATAGCATAACGCCAGGCTCCGCCCAGCTTCAGCTCGTCCACCTTGGTGTTGGGCACAGCTTCCACGTGCCAAATAATGTGCGGATCTTGTAGCAACTTTTCGTACACAGCTTCTCGTTCGTGAGGTTTGAGTATTTTGGAGTCGTGAATGCCCTGAAGGTCAAAACCTGGCAAGATTACGGTGCCTCCGACGTGCAGAGGACCAGCCCAGCACCCCATCCCGGCCTCGTCAATCCAAATTGTGTGTGGATTCCACTCATGATCCACCAAGGGCCAAGCGTGTACAGATCCCGAATACCGCACTCCTTCGGGATGGGTGGTTTGATTCCGAAACTGCTTCATGACTTTGCGAACTTTCTTTTTTGGAGCCTCCGGGGCAGCCTTTTCCTCCGTGGCCTTGCGTTTTTGAGGAGCAGTGGCCTTTTTGCGGAGTACCTTGAGCTTGGTGTCATCCTTGCCCTCGGGAAAGTACTGGGTACGCCACAGTTCTGTCTGTTCCTGATAGTTGGGAAACCGATCCTTCCATAGCTTGATTAGCACCTCTCCGTGACAAGTTTTCTTGGCTTCGGTCGCCCTTTTACACCAACAGCCCAGCACCTTTCCGGTCAGGTCGTCCAAGCTGTCAAACAACTCTGGACTGTTTCGAACATACTCTTCGTATTTTTGCGTAATGACCTCTGAATTGTGCCAACTGCCAATGCGAAAATCGTTACACCATAGGCTTCGAGGCAGCTGCCACCCTCCTTTGCTCCATGCATGTCCAATATACACGTCACACCCCTGAATCAAGAGTTTGCCTCGCCTTTCCAATCGAACGACACAAGGCAGAACACGTTGCATGTTTGTTGACGGAATGAGGGCACAACGGAACGAGAGTTGTAATCTGAATCGAAAAGAAAGGTCTTCAATATGAATATATTTTTTATATAAACTTCCAGCACAAAAACTTCCGGCTACGGGTTTACGACACATAAGCTTGGATAGTCGGACCTAACACTCGATCAATGGTACCCTGAGTCTGATCATCCACTTGTTGTAACTCGGCCAGCTTGCGTTTTTGAGCCCTTTTGGCGTTGATCACGTTGACAAAATTAAGCTTTAGATGGTCCGGATTCGTGTCTGCATCCCAGGGACGTTGACAAAAAATAAAGGAACCGATCACCCGAAAAAGGTGACAGTCCGATCGAAGATAAAAACGTCCACAGACGGAAGTTGGAGGAGCCTTTTGCACCCCGCGAACAAATATGTTGATACGGAGCAGGTCAATTTCTCGTATGCGGGCCTTTTCGTAGGCGCACATGTTCTGCTGGTACGAAATACCCTCCATCCGAAAAAGGTGTTCACGTTCACGATAAGAGCTCAGCTTCCCGGAAGTTCCAGCGCCCCGTAGGTAGAGATGCTTTAAAAGCTGGTTACGTCCTTGGAGTAGGGCCTGCACCACCAGGCGCCGATCGTCCATCATGGTGTTAACGTCCCACCCCAACGAGTCCAGACAGTACAGGAACTCTTGATCGGTAAAGTTGTGGAAAGCGTGCTTGATTTGGTCGCAAAGTGTGAGTTGAGTTCGTTGTCCGTCAGTGTCCAAGATGAATCCGCCCACCTGGGTGTCTATGAAGGGGTCTCGTGTTTTTTGCTTTACGCGCCGGCGTTCAACCTCGCGAAGTACGGTATGTTTGCCCCACTCTTCCAGATGGACGGACAAGGAACGCTCTTGTAACATCAAATCGGCATCCCAGTTCAGTGCGTCCATGCAAAATAAAAACTCTTGGTCTGAGAAGTTCATGAGAGCGTACAGTAACTTTTTCTCCTGCGGGGCCTGACTCCACACTCCTTCATCGTTGCACACAAAGTTAAAGACACTGTCAGAAACCGACATAAGTAAGGCGGTAGGTTTTATGAATTTTTCTATTAGTCTTCAATAACAGCATGTTTGAAGAATTTTTGATGATTAGTCTTGAATAGGTTATAATTTGAAATTGCAAAGTTGCCAATTGAATAAACGGGCTGGTATTCTGTCATTCTGCCACGACGTTTAACGTCACCCATGAACTTTACCATGGACTTTACCTATTCGCAAGAGTATGCTGATTTTATGCAGTACCGGGAAACTCATCCCGTACCAGATAGCAAGTTGGTAGGTTGCTCGAGGAAAAGGTATCGTCCAGTGAGTTTTTCGAACGAACGCTCTCTGGAAAAGAAGAAGAAGCTCGAAGCGGTAAACGAATGGGTGGTTTCTCATTCGGCGTTGGCCTCGGGAGACTGGAAGGGTATCATGACCACCTGGATACACACTCGTATGTTGGATGAATTGTCTCCGGTCCATAAGGCTATTGCTTTGTGGTGGCAGCGTTCGCCGGTAACTGATTGGTTTAACAAACCCCAGGGTTACTTACAAAACCTTCGAGCCTCGTCTGTGGCTTTGCTGTTTGCTATGCATATGTTTGTCCGGCATCCCGACTTTCAAGCCGTAAACACGTATTTGTTTCGTACTGACAAACAACGCATGATCCGGATTTGTCGCTGGCAAGACTATGTGGTGGTGCTGGACCTTTGTGGACCTTTTCACAAGCCCGGTCAACACGGTTTCCAGATTAAGCAAGCCGTCTTGCAAAAAGACTTGGTATCCGACGAGCTTATGAGACGCTTGTTGCCCATGATGACCGAGGTGGCCAATGATGTGCAACACTGGAATTGGGGCGTTCAAGGGCCGGAAGACGGGAATACTGACGAGCCCTTTTTGCTACAGTACTCTTTGGAAGAGTGGTGTCACGAGCTGGGCAATTGCTACTTGGGGAAAGCCAAATAAATCTGCATCAAAAATCTTGATCATAGTTTGTTGTACCTTGCGTTTCACAAAATATGGTTAAGGTGTGCTCTCATAAAAAATGGCTGCTGCCCCGTGTTACAAAAGTTTACCAATAGAATTTAAAGTTGAACAAGCTGAATGGGATGCTTTCTGGAGTTGGATGTGGTACAACACGGGTTGTCATTTCATAGGTCCTTTAACTACAAGAAGGGTCGAAGATGGTCTTCGACAGCAGAAGATAAACGAACAAGCTATGAATTTGTTTCTAACTCACAAAAATCAAATACTTTTGAATCCTCCGACAGGTGTAAAGAGGGCCGAATTTAATAATTTATGTATGTCGATGCGTACTCCGTAATATTAATGTAGGCACATAAAAAAACGGCCTTTCATGACCGAACCAAACTTTTCCTTCAGTCGGTCCTTGGCTGAGATAAATCAACAGGAACGTCTGAACGAGAATAAAGGGTGGAAATCGTATACCACTTCGGTCAAGGTGGCCATTGTGCTCACTGTGATATTAGTCGTTGTCGGTATCATCCTGGCCATCACGCTCCCTCTGGTGCTCAAGAAGAAGAAAAATCCACACGGCGGCAACGTGGCCCACAAATACAAGTGTGTAAGGGTGAAAGGCAACTACGAGTGTGTGGTCGACGATACGAACGGAACCAGCAAGATCGACAAGTGCTGCGGATTCCGTTGCGGATTGAAGGGTTGTGTCTTTGACGAGAACGGCGCTTACGATTCTCCCTTGTCGTGCTTTGAAAAGTGCAACCAGGCTTCCACCTTTTATGGATGCATCAATAATCAGTGTGAACCTACCACTAACGCCTCTCCGCTGTTCCCAAACGATCCTTGCTGTGGCCTCAGTCCTTGTGCACGTGTTTGTAACGGGGTGGTTCCCCCACCGATCATCGAGCTACAGGAAACACACTTCCAAACGCTAACTCCGCCCTCCGGTACGCTAAACTTTGGCTTACAAATTGGTGCGGTGAAAACCGCCTCTTCCGGTGTTTTCAGGGTGTTTAGCTCTTACTACGAAGAGAGTAAGGCGAAAGTGCTAAACGCCTTTATTCAGGTGAACGAGGTTACGTTTGTATCCTCCACCCAGTTAAACGATAGCAGTGCGGCCCAAATCAGTTTATCGTGTCGTTACAACCCGGCATCTCCCAATGTGGCGGCGGGTCAGAATGGCCAGGGTCTGCTGACCTCCAACATGGTACGAGCTGGTGCCTGCACCGAGGCAGTTAATCTGTTTATCAACAACGATTTTCAAAATGCGTGGACGTTCGAGCAAAATGCATCACTCTTGACCATGTCCAAAACTCTGCCGTGGGGTTTTGCGTTGGACGGCGGTTCTCTGAACGCAAATACAAGGACGGACGGCATAACAACAAGCCTATCCACAGGATACCCGGCAGATATAACACAGCTCTGTACAGCCACAAATTCTGCCGGTACCGTCGTTACGATCTTTGGGGGAATACCTGCGAAAAATACCCTTACCAAAATCCAATTTAATGTTAATGGTACGGCCAGCTCGTGGGGTAACATTCAGAGCGTCCCAGTAGAAAATCTACCTAGCGCCATCACAGCCTTGGGTTCGCCCTTAGCTTGCAGTCAAGATCAAGCCGTGATACTGACGGGCTCCAATAACGAGTTGGTGTTGCTCAACTTGGACACCAGCACTGGTAAGTACAAGGAAGAAGGCCTCATCACGGTGGATGGTCTCAACAACACGGCCGTAAGCACTGACGGGATGATATTGGCCTGGACCAGTAACAAGCTTAGTAACGTCTACGTGGCGTTGAAGAAGACTGAGCCGGGTTTCCACAACACCCTCCTGTTGAGTGTGCCCAGTACCACCAGTAATCCGACTACACTGGGTGTGGGAGGTCTCAGCGTGGTGAAAGTCGACGCCACACACTATGTGGTGTGCTCGGCCAGCGGCACCAGCACACCCAACAAGTCGAGCGAGGTGGTGTACTTATGGATCGTACAAGTTAATGATTCGTAATAAAATGTAACAGCCTTGTAACCTAAAAAAAATCGTCGGAGCAAAACAGACCATCGTCGGAGCAAAACAGACTATCCGGAGAAAAACACATTGAAGACCATCATAATTCCAAAAAGCCCAAAGACCCAACAGTCTCCAGATCTCACTTCTCACGTATCTCTTTCCGACAACACGATGGCACAAGCATCCTCCGCCGACGCAGCCCTGGGCTTGCCCGCTGACTCTGATGAACTCATGGGAGTTGAAGAATCGAAGCAGGTATGTGTGTTTTGCTGATGGTCTGTTATCAGCTGGTTCTCAGTTGAGCTGTGTTGCTTTTTCTTGTTTTTTTTATAGGTTATTCCTCAACAGGACGAGATGCAACTGGTGATGGCCGACGCTTCGCAGATGGCGCAAAGCTTCCCTATGCCCACCTTTGCCGGGGTGGATCCGGCTTTCCAGCAAGCTCTTATGACCTCCTACCGTTCCACTGCCGCGGCCAACTCGATGATGATGGCCAGTTTCAAGAGAAGCTTCTGTGGCATGCTGGACATGGCCGTGCAACAAGTCTCTGCCGACACCCGTGAGCAAGTTCAAGCCAGCGAAGCCAAGGTCACCAACGTGCTTCGCACCGAGCTTCAGTCGGCGCAGACCGTGCTTCGCACCGAACTTCAAGCGACGCAGACCGTGGTCGACACACGTTTCACCGGCGTGGACTCGCAACTTCAAGAGATGAAGAAGAGTATCGACGCCCAAGACCCTGTCACGCAAGCCTGGCGCAGTCCGGCCAACATCCACCTTCGCCAGATCATTTCATGGATTCTTCACCTGGGTCTCGACACGGCATGCACGCAAGGTATGTCGCCGCTGGTGGGCTTCGCCTTTTACCCTGGTCGAGAAGAAACGGAAGACAACCACCTCACCGTGATGCCCAAGGCCCTGGTACGCATGTTGGTGATGCACCGAACCAAGTTTGAGCCGCCCGTCATCAACGGCATCCAGAGTCGCATCGAGGCCATCATCACGCCCATCTTCAAGTGTCTCACCACACTTACTACGAAGCAGATCCGTGAGCTCGGTGCCATGTTCCCCGTCAAACCCTACAACTCGGGCGGCGTCTACGTCTTCAAGACCAAGCATCTCATCCGGATGATGCAAGAGGAGATCAAGTACATCAAGCAGGACCAGTCGGTGCTTAAGCCCGGGGGAGACTTCTCTGTGGAGTCCACGGTGGCCTCTGACGGTTCTCTGGACATCACCAAGGGTATCAACGCCAAACAGAAGAAGAGTCTATTGGGCAAGTTCCGTGAGCTGGTGGGCATTGGCGCGGCCGAGCTGTTCGAGTTTGCCGTGAGCCTGCACAAGAAGAAGTCGTGTAATACGAAGTTTCTCTTCGACTTTCTGGCTCGTCGCCGTTACTGGGGCATTCCGGCCACCAAGGAGCATCTCTCCACCATCGCCTTCCACTTAGGTGTGGCCATGGTTCGCCGTGATGTGTTCAACGAGGTCACTGCACCCTTTGACGAGGCCAAGCTCTTTCACGTCGGTTTGGACTGGAAACTGGACTACGAGACGCCCGTCCAGGACTTTGCCACGGCAATGCCGGCTTACCTGGGTATCGACTCCGCCGAGTTCAAGTCTACTTTTGCCGAGCAAGCTGCTGCTGCCGATTTGCAGCTCACCGATACCGACAGCGAGGATGGTGAAGACGGCGAGGAGACGAAACAGAAGCCGAAACGTAAGAGGGTGATTCGCAACAAGGGCAAGAAGAGGAAGCAGCCCTCCAGCAAGTCCAAGGCAGAAGTTGAACAGGATGGAGCCAAGTCTGCCTCTGCCTCTGCCTCTGATCCACTGCCTTTGGTTCCTCTGATGCCTCTGATGCCTGTGTCCTCGGCACCCTCGGCACCTGTGGACAAGGTTCATGAAGAAGAAGAAGATAACAAGGATGAACCGGCGCGCAAGAATCGCCGCACCCGCCGCACCACCGAGATCCCGGTTTAAGGGTTGTTTGGAAAGTATGCTCACTAAAAACGTGTTTGCAATATGACTTGGGGTTTAATTTTGGACTGCGTTTTTAGATTTTTTTTTGTTACTAGATACTTAAGAAACGTACTAACAAACGGAATGTCAGACAGAAAGACCCCTCCTACTCCGTTGGCCTTAGAGCCGAAACTACCGGCCTTAGAGCCGAAACTTACCGCCAAGCATATTCCGGTCATACACGACCCGCTAGCTGTAACAGATATGATGTTGCACCACCTGACACACGGAAACTGTCCAAACTACCGACTAGTCGAGTACATTTGGATTGATGCTGATGGCGGGTTGCGCTCCAAGACCCGGGTTCTGAAACAATTGGAGATGCCCAGTATCTGGAACTTTGATGGTTCGAGCACGGGACAGGCAGCAGGGCACGATTCGGAGATCGAACTAGTGCCGGTGAAATATGTTCACGATCCGTTTATGGGTAACGATCACCTGTTGGCGCTGTGCGAGTGTCAAAAAGCCGGGGCACCCGCCGTGAACAATTATCGACACGCTGCCCACCAAGTGTTCACTGAACACCAAGCTGTAAAACCGTGGTACGGTATTGAACAAGAATACACGGTGATGAAGCCTGACAACGAGCGTCCTATCGGATGGCCGGATGAAGGACACCCGGTACGCCAGGGGCCCTATTACTGCGGAGTGGGTGCTGAAAAGTGCTTTGGTCGTAAGCTGGCAGAGGTGCATTTGCTGCTGTGCTTGGATGCCGGGCTGACCATGTCGGGCAAAAACGGGGAGGTTATGCCCGGTCAGTGGGAGTTTCAAGTGGGTCCCTGTGAGGGCATAAACTCGGGCGACGAACTGTGGTTGGCGAGGTATATCTTGATTCGGGTGGCAGAAATGATGGGCCTAATTGTCTCTTTTCATCCCAAGCCGCTTTCCGGAGATTGGAACGGGTCCGGACTGCACACCAACTACTCTACGGAAAAGACCCGGAAGTTCGGAGGCCTGACGGAAATTCACCGAATTGTCCGGAACATGTCCAGGCTACACGCCGAACATATTGACGAGTATGGCGACAACTCGCAGCGATTGACTGGGTTGCACGAGACCTCTGACCTTTCTACCTTTTCTGCTGGTGTGGCCGACCGAGGGGCCAGCATTCGTATTCCCTCACACGTGGAGCGAGAGGGTCTCGGTTACTTTGAAGATCGTCGCCCTGCCTCCAGTGCCGATCCTTACCGGGTCACTCTTCGGCTGTTGCAAACTACCCTGATTGAAGACTAAGCTAGAAAAGTCTTCAGTGTGAACGTTACACATTAAATCCTTCACTATTTTCCCAATCGCTCAACTATGAACTCTGATCGTATTGCAGTGTTGCTATTCTCCATCTTGTACGCTACGTCGGCCCTTTGGGTGTACTGGGTGTGTAAATTTTCCGTATATGTGGCCGGCTGTTGGGGCCAGAAGAAATCGATTGGGTCTTTCATGGATTTGTTGAGGGCTCAAGGGATTGCCGTTACTCACGACTGGACCACCTATGAAGAGACCTACGGTGACGGTGCCACGCTGGAAACCGTGCGTCAGAAGTTTGTTCAAGGGGTAAGCTCGCCGCAGGACCAATCCCGATACGGAACCTACGCCAACTTTGATCTTGACGGGGTGAGAGAAGCTGATCTTGTAGTGATGATTATGGATCAGCCCGAGTACGAGTACCGGGGTACTTTCACAGAACTAGGAGCAGCCTTGTCCTTGGGCAAGCCGGTGATTATGACCGGGCCTTCTACCGTAAGGGCAGCTACCAATGTCTTTTATTGGCATTCCGGCATTGAACAACGAGTGGCGGACACGGAAGAGGCTCTGCGCCTGGTACTTCAACAGAAACATGAGTGGGACAAAAATCAACTGTGCAGAGTATGTCTGGGTGTGCTAATGGTGGCTGCGAGTACGATATCTCTTTGGCGCGAGTGAACCGAATTTAACATAGTGAGTAGTGATACGATTAAACACGATGGCATTTAACTTGGATTCGTTTTTGGTATGCTTCTTTGTCGGGTGTGTTGCAGATGAAGCACGAATTCCTCTTTGTTACATAAAACACATGCTGTTATGCGGTTTCATAGACTTTGATGACACGATTTTCGCCTCATCACTTATGACCAAATTTTTTAACAAAAAGCAAGGTGTGTTTGTACCGCCCAAACCTGTTGTGGACCGTATCTCTGCCATTGACCGACTGGTCACTGATTTTATTTTGCGACACATGAGCTATTGTCGCTTTCGTATCGTCACCCACGCTAGCACTGACTGGATTTACCAAGCTTTACGTTTCATGCCCACCCTCAATCGATTTGTGACGTGGAACTACGTGCAGGTGATCCCTTGTGAAAATTTTACCAAGTTTTCAAAAATTTACGACATTATCTCTCGAGAAAAGTCCGGGGATCTTTATTTTTGTTGCGGAGATTCACCCCACGACGTAGAAGCCGTGCCCGCTGTGGTAAAACGGCTCAATATAGTGTGTCGAACCCGCTCAGTGCTGTTTGTCCGAAATCCTTCCCTAGAGTCACTCCAGTTTCAGTGGGAGCGGATGCCGGGTATATTCAACGAACTTATTAAGGCTCCAGAAGACCATATAGGTCGGCACTTTGTCGTCACCGACGATTGCAAACAGTACGCTAAACCTGGATGGTACGGTCACGGTGAAACCTCGACGAGCCACGGTCACGGTGAGGCCTTAACAAGCAACGGTCACGGCGAGACCTCGTCAAATTCTGTCTTGCCTCCGACACATTCCCCTCCCCGACAGGCCCCTAGTTCGCCCACTGGGTCAATCGAAAGCCTGAGTAACTCTGCTGAACGGTCTAGGTTCTTGCCTTTGCCTACCATTCACGAACAACCCAACTTATAAAGGGGCGTTCTTGCCCAACGCCAGCTTGGATGTTGTATTGCCCAACGCCAGCTTAGGCGTCGTATCGCCCAACGTAAGTTTGGGCGTAAACACAAAGTCGTGAATGGCTTGCAGAGTGCTGGTGTAGTACACCTTGTGCTTTTCATCTGAAGAACCGCGCAAGCGTTTCACCATAGGCAGACGCGACCACGGCACTTTAGGCTCTTGGTGGCGTTCCCGGTGAAACCCAGCGTTAAACGTGAACGGGTTTACAATCCCGTAATAGCTGTAGGTGTCCGATTTTCGCAGAGACCTATCCAGACGAGTGTGTTGCATCAAAAGGTGTGCGGCAAACGGATGTAAGGGACACATACCCACATACGTGGAGCATATTAAATAAACCAAAGTCATAGTTCCGTAGGAATACCACAGGATCGTATTGAATAGAGTTTGCCAGATCACGTTAAACATGAGAAAGCGATTGAATGAAATAGAGTGTCGAAACATGAGCCGATAAAGGTAGATGGCGGGGTACGCGCAAAGGTAGGTAATCTTGAGACCCGCCCCTTGCACGTATTCTTTTTCAAAACGACTGGGTTGGTCAGGATCACGGTAGATCTTCGAGTTGTAAAACGCCCGGTGCTCGGCGTCAAAATATCGTACCAGCTCGGCGTACGGTATACCGGTAGCAAAGTTTCCCAACACTGCTCCTGCCCGGTCCAGCAATTCGCTGCCGAAACACAGGTTGTTGGCAAACTCTAGACTCAGCATGTACAACCCGTGTGAAAGCGGTGCTCCAAACAAGATCACCTTGAGAAAGAAGCCCAAAGTAAAGCCAGACACTGTCAGGGACAGGGTGATTTGCATGAGAGACAACAATATCGTGGTACCTAACGTGACAATGTCTGGACTGCGGAGCAACTGCAAGAACTTGTCTCGTTCGCCAATTGTTAGTTTCATGCTTGTTTTTTAATAGGGTTCTTTCAGGTCTGTATTCAAACGCTTTCAATTATTGGTAGTTTTAAATCACTGGACTTGTTTCAGGGCTAAAGCGTAGCGGATAGTGAATGAGAAACGACACGATGGCCTGAGTCTCGGGCAAGCCGGTGCTGTTCACCATCATGGGCCCCGTTACACCGGCATTGTCGATCTGCCAAAAGTCTATCCCTTAAAACCCTAGGGTAGATTTATCAACCCAGAATTATGTGCAACAGTAGGCTCAACGTTTGTGCAAAATCAGCACTGGCTG
>Ga0105054_10010921_pt1 | contig 11438 bp, 11 predicted proteins | sample BON02_FD_78091 | JGI IMG/M metagenome (GOLD analysis project Ga0105054, IMG submission 78091) | Freshwater microbial communities from Lake Bonney liftoff mats and glacier meltwater in Antarctica - BON-02 (megahit assembly) | ecosystem: Environmental > Aquatic > Freshwater > Ice > Glacier... | reverse complement strand
ACGAAAGTTTAGATGAATATGAGCCTTGTTGGCTGGAAGAATGTAGCCAAAGTCGTCTGTGTAGGCAAGCAGTATCTGCTTTCGAAGGTCTGGCGTGTACACGATACCATTGCTGATGTTGTCCTCGTTATCTTCCGCAAGACGTAGGGCATCCATTGATGTGGTACGAAGGTGATGGCGAAGGTCGCGCCGCTCTGTTGAAAGCTCCATCGGGCTTGGTTCATAGTAGTGAGCACGTGTAGACGCCGGCATATCTACTGGTGTCGTGCTGAAACACTACGATCGCTCTTCTTCACTTTTATACCAAGTTCGCGTGGTTTTGGTCACGGTCCATCATTGGGTTCGCGATGCTGTCCAACGCAACAATCCGAATCGTTGTATGTTTTCGAATCTGTCTGTCATCCATGGGTTCGCGATGCTGTCCAACGCAACAATCCGAATCGTTGTATGTTTTCGAATCTGTCTGTCATCCATGGGTTCGCGATGCTGTCCAACGCAACAATTCGAATCGTTGTTTTTTTCGAATCTGTCTTTTGTCTTTTGGTTCGCGATTCGGTAGAGGGTCTAAGAGGGCATCGTGATTTCACTTGGCTTTGCGATTTGGATAGAGGGGATGATATAACAATGTGAAATGTTGTCTTTAGGCTGTGTTTGAGTCACTTTGTTCAAACGTTGTACACACACACTGTTTCATTTTGTGGAGTTTGTGTATTAATAAAACTGGATAAAACTTAATTTTTCTTCACCAGCTACCAGTATGAAGAGACTGAATAAGATAATTTTCTAAGGAGCATCACCAAAGCCGTCCCAGTTGGCAGCGACAATCATCCTTTCGTTTTCATCGGAAAGGTTGTCGAACAAAAAGAAAGGAATTTTCATTTGATGGAAATGAAATTTCTCCTCGACTGGGAGCATGTCATAGGAAATCTCGTCTACCTGCACGCCATCGTGACAGGTGATGACTTGGTTGAGCTTCATATTGCAGTCCCCACGCACAAAGGCAAGAATGCTGCTGATTTTTTTCCTTCCATGCATCATACGAGCCTCACCCCTGTTCATACTCAGATCTACAGCAGTCACACCCTTGCATAATGGCGGAAACCATAATCGCCATGGAATTATTGTCGGATTGAGAAAGCACCATCTCAGTGCTTTCTAGCCCGATCCAAAGCATTGTGCGATCGCAATGCTCAAACACGATTCTTGGAGTACTGTTGACCCCGTTTGTACTCCAATCTATGATTTCATTCACTGTGAGATCACAGATCAATTCGGATTTCTGGATGGACTTTTTGCAGACACACATACGCCGGAGCTCTTCAAATACCTCAGAAGACACATCGTCCATAACATCAATGGAACGCACGATACGACTTTCCGTCACCTCCTTCTTTACACGCTTTACACTCATCATGCAAAGCGAACAAGACAGTGGATAAAGAAACGCAAATCCGAAAACCCCATATTTATGGACAAAAATGGCGATTTCGGGTGATTTTACGACAGAGGCGTAATCTGTAAATTTTCTCGCGTTTTTCAAGAGTGTCACAATGACGGATACCAAGGCCAGTTATGACTACAGTTGTAGTGTAAACCATGCCATAGGTTCAAAACGTTCAGCCAGTATAAATACAAGACGACCCCAACACAAATCTGTACAGCGAGCATGATGAAGGCACATGGAAAACAACAAGTGGCGAGTAGCAAACACGTGAAAAATGCGCACCAATACAACACAACTTGTTTATATGTGAATGCCAAAATGTCCAAAACGAAACACACTGCGTATACGCACGATATTTTGACAACCGATGCAGCACAGATACTCCAGCAAGCGGAAAATGTACAGATGTGGTGTTTTGTGTCAACGTTGTCCGAATTGGTCGTATGGTGGTTTTGTTGCAGGTAGGTATATGTGTGTTCTGGACCCAACATGAATGAGATGCAGCAGAATTTTATATTGAATCGATTTCTGCAGTTTATATACAAGCATGAACGTTTGTGTTGGTTGTGAGGGCGTTTGACATATATAGACACATGGTAGATAGATTTGGAAAGGTTGACAAACGGACTCGTGTCAATGGGCGAAAAGGGAGTTTTTGTATGCGATCGTGCTCACGGACGTATCACTCCGTTTCACACTATAACGCACATGTTGAGTACAAAATAGGATCAGAAATAGTTCGAAAATTATAGGCGTGTTTTTTGATACAATGATAGAAATAGCATATTTAGATATGGTGATATATGTAGGGAGTATAGAGCACTTGAGAACACGGTTGTGGGATTGTGTGTTTTGTGGTGATATACTTGACATACATCATGGGGAGGAAAGCTCGCCCTCGCGGGTATATCCGGTGTAACAAGCTTCGGCACACTGCCGTGTACAAACGTTTGCCGACAATTTTTAAAAAGGCCATGGAATTATACGAAAATTGTGGAGTCAATATAACGCTGGTGGCGGAAAACCAAGGGGTGTATCATTACTACAACACTGCCAATATGAGCAAGCATGAAATGTTTGAACGATATTGGATGTTGGTACACGAATCCCCTGAGATATTTGTTACCGAAGTTCCAATTCTGGACTCTCCTGTCGGCGATAGTGTGTCCCAATGTGCAGATTTGCCCGAAAACTGTTCGCATGTGGCCATGAATGCGGTATGTGTGGACGAGCTTGATATGAACGTGGACGATGTAGAGGAGATGAGATGCAACTTTGAAACAGAGGGAGGTAATTCTGCCAACTTGAACGGAAGTATTATGGATTCAGAAAGTGCTGCATGTGGCGGATCAACCGCAGCTGAGAGAAAGAAAATTCGGAAAAATAAGGAAAAAATAACAAACAAAATTGCCAAAAAAGCTGCGCGGATACAAGCTCGCAAAGCAGTACGTATACAAAATAAGCTGGCGAAAAAAACAGCCTCGTCTGTTGTGGGTAGAAATGACGCAGACGTGTCCAAAAACAAAAACATCAGCGTACATGGAGATGTCGACAATAGAGTCCGTATCAAAAAACCAAACAAAGTCCCGGCGTGTAATGTGAATCAACAAGTAAATATTCCGAGCACTGGCGAGATGATACAAAAGGACAGTCATGGCACTGTTTGGACAAACAGTAACAAAGTGACAGGAGGAAAAAAAAAAGCACTTATGACACATGACCATACACAAAAACAGTCAAATGACACTAAGGCGTTAAAAGATACAAACGCTTGTAACCGGCTACACGACACTAATAGTACAGATACATTTTCACACAATGTTTCTGGCAATTCTCCACATTATGCGACAATGCCAAAAGACAACATTTCAAATTGGTTAAATTGCATGAAACATAAATTGGCCACAAACGACAATAATGCCGTAATGTTGCGAAATGACCCTATTTTCCAAATGTTCGCCAACTTCTAGCACAAAAGGACGATTGTCGAAGATATCCACAATGCATGCAAAAGTGTATTTTTGATGATTTTTAATGAAAACATGATACCACATGAGAATGATAGATGTGGAAATGAATGGACTCGTCTTTTTTCTAGATTTCTTGATGTATTGTTGTCATACAACAACAGAGTGTTTTGCTGATCGTCGAAGAGATCCACAATGCATGCAAAAGTGTATTTTTGATAATTTTTAATGAAAACATGATACCACATGATAATGATGGATGTGGAAATGGATGGACTCGTCTTTTTTCTAGATTTCTTGATGTATTGTTGTCATACAACAACAGAGTGTTTTGCTGAATACATTTGTATATACAAGTCGTTTGCCACACTCTTTGTTGTTCACAACTGTTGGAAATGCAACAGCAATGCATGCATCTGTGAATCTTCGTGTAGATATGCTAGCCTTTGACGTACATTGAAATTGGACATTTTGGTAAACTCGCGTTGTTGTATGAGTGCCCATTTCACTGCACTGTACTCCTCAAGTCCCTGATTTTTTTCAGGTTCATCTTTTCCATACACCATGAATTTAGTGGCGTACAGTTTTTTGACAAATGCATGCCACTGGTGAGAAATGACGGGGTCTGTCTCGAATATAGCAACTTTCTGCGAGTCTGGAACTTGAGAGACATGTTTGAAGAAAATTTTATAATGTCTCAGAAAAGCCCGTAGGGCACGAAGCATAGCACCATTCGACTCGAACGGTTTAGGCATGTGGGGGATAAATGTGGATTGAAGTGAATGTCTTGGTTTTATAGACACCATGAAAGGAATTGCCCGAAATACGTATTCCAATTTCGACCCCGAAGAACAAAATACAGACATTGCAAAAAAATTAACTTTTTAGATTGGAAAAATACGGGATGTTGGTTTCAAGAGAATATGAACCGTATGTCATTAGAGTGTAATGTGAACATTGTGATTACATCGAAATAACAATATGCATGTTTGTACTATCATATTTTGTAACACACGTGTGTTGTAATCCGATGATTGGTAAGTATGTTCAGTCATAATATCTTGTACCATATCCATTGATTGCACCCAAGCAAACATTACCTTCCTCTCCCCACTGCATTTCAGTAATTTCTTCGAATTCATCGAGAAGCTCTTCTAGTTCATACCCCGCCTTGATTAAATGGGTTTCAAGAATATCTTTGGGATACTGTTGTGACAAATGTTGGTAATGTGATATTTTATACAACCCACGCAGGTCACTGGCGATTTGATTGAGTCGACGAACCTGGTTTTTTTCATAGGCTGTATATGCCAGTTTCAAGTATCCATGCGCCGTAACACCAGTTTGCATCTCACCAATGAGTAAATCAAAAAGCCTACTTTTTGCATTTTTGGGCAAACAAAGGTGTTGTCTGGACACATGTCCTGTCAAATTCGACACATAGAAACTATTGTATTCATTAACAGCAATGTTGTAATCATCCAGATGACGCCTTGCGATCTGCATACACTGCAATGCCGTGTCATTGTCATTTTCTAAGAATTTTTCGTATGCTATTAATTCATGATTCTTACAATGATGAGCAAAACGCACCGCCTTGATGAGAGATCTGATATTTTGGACCTTCTCAGAATCATTGTCTTCAGTTTGTAGCCATAAATCCAGGAGTTGTCCAGCAAAAAATTCTGATTTTGGGGTCCGGACGCGTTCCATTCCTACGGCTTGACCCAGAGTCATTTCATGGTTCATTGCGTTTATGATGTTATTTTCATATGTTTTTGTGTGAGAATGCATATGCTTCGACATTTACAATCAGTGTACGTTTTTGTGTTGCCATGTTATGGCAATTTATATACCCACATGCGAAGAACACGCATGACCGTGGTCAATCCTAAATTTTGATATGCAGTATTAATTCATGTTACTGTATATGTCAGTGCCATACGCAAAGAATGAGTACTTGAGAATAAGGACACCTATGAAAGTGAGCAGAGAAAATACGAGGTTAAAGCAAAACGGTAGGAAAACCGTCAAAATAATAAAAAACGCAATCAGCTTGTAAAAGTTGAAGAAGATACAAACGATGAAACCCAATACGTAACCATCTGAATTCTCCCGGATGGCGGCGGCATATTTTTGAATAATTGCTAGATATTCTTGGTTCATGTGACGTGGTAGCACGAAATCGAATTGCGTTATCAAGTAATGTACAAACGTGGCATGATCATATCGAACCCAAGTTTCAACTGCAATCAGGACTGTTATGATGTCATTCATCTGGTATGGGGTATCAAGACATGTCTTGCCACAAGCAAAGTTAGGAATCAATTTTGCAAACTCGGGTTTAAGCGTCAAGTCTGCATTACACTTATCAGAGTGGTATAGTGTGACTGGAATTTCGATGTGGAGTGGCAGCAATTGTTCTGAGAGCTCATATAATCCAGCACCCAAACAAGTAGGAATACGCGGTGAGCACAGTGGTGAAAAGTTATAAGACATGTACACCACACCCCATGTAAGACCCAATGTCCAGAGAAAGAAGGAAATAACCGCAGGGACAGGTAATATCAGATGCAAAGTTCCAATCACAATCACCACTGCCCCAAAAACCGGTAGTAATGACAGATTCTTCTGGTCACATGCAATGGTTTGCTGCAGACTACAGCTGAAGTAATCTTTCATGAGACGTCCAATTGAATACTCATTGTTACGCACCATCACATCATATACATCTTCGTCGTACAAGGCATCCGTTGACGCAAATGCCACCACCCCCGACATCATAGCGGTACGATCAAACGTAATAAAGTCAGTCATGACGTAGAAAAATTTGAGAAGATACAGCGAGAGAATGTCTTTTTCTTCTGATATGTCTTGCATGGTCAGATTGGTGAACTTGGGGTCGCTTGACAGCTTAGGTAGCGCATTCAAAATACCAGTCTCTACAAACACAGCGGGGGCCAGACATGGAATGGACATATTGGTCAAACATCCACTCTGTGTCATGTGGGCATAATACTTCGCCAAAGTCATAGTATTATCGTACATACGAGTAAATGGGAGCGTCACAATTGGACACTCGGGAATCGTCTGTGCAAACTCCAGCATTTGTTTTCGTGTGCAAACGGGCTTTACGGTCCAGCCGTCTTTTGCGAGCACTCTGGCAAAATTCATGATAATGTCGTTCTGCACTGTCCCAAAACTAAGCATACATGATGTACCATCCAAAGAGTCAAATGCGTCACCAAATGTCTGTAGTCGAATATTTGTGACCTCATTTTCCAAGTTCTTATTTCGCTCGGCAATATCGTCAAAAATTTGCTCAAATGATGACACGTCGAAAAATGTTACTTTGTCGCGCAGCTGGCGAACGGCTGAATCACGACTCCTGCTGAGACTATTTGTGACACTATTATCGACGTTGGTACTATCTTGCAACAACCGTCGTGTATGTGTGCCATGAATCTGGGGTGGTTCCACACGGTCAATCACCCTATTCCTGCGCACGGCGAGTGGAGCCCCGTATCTACCAATGTTATGCATGAAAAAGTACACGAAATTGTCTATCAATTGCATAGGTACACGAGAACAGCGCATAATGAATTCGTATGCGGTGTCGTCTTGTAGCCAGTCGTGAAGAAGTAGGGATATTGCATGTGGCGTACGCTTTAACATGTGTGGGATAAGCACAGAGGCGTGCGACAGTCTAAGGACCACGTTGCGTATGTCAAGCAATTCTGTATCTCGAATATAAAATTGCAACTCCATGAAATCGTGGTCTTCCGCTGACATAGTTAAAGTGTAATTTGCCATCCACCACATGCGTGCGCAATGTTTACAAAGGTCCAGAGTTCCGTCTGACAAATTGTGTACGGAATGGCCAGCATTGTCGATTTCTGGGTCTTGCACACACAATTGCAGAATCTTTCGACATCGTCCCTCGATCTGGGGAATTCTTACAGCTGATTGTTGAATGAAAACACTCAGCATACTGGTGTCATGTCCAAACACGCTGTCCGTGCTACTGTTTGACAACAAACGCCGCCCGAAGCTTGGTGTATTTTGAATATTAAACGTAAGATATGACAGGATAGAGTTCTGTATCGTACCATCCAGCACTATACTGACACACGCAAGTTTGTAGTCTTGTCCAAAACTGGAAATATCAGTGCAGGGAAACATAAACGTGTCGGACATTAAGATGCCACCGCGTATACTCCCAAGATCTGGAGCGTACCCAACGCACATTTGCTCATCATATTGCCATTTCGAGACCTGCAAACTCTCTTGGAAACATGTTGGCACCAGGTTGATGGCATCATTTACGTATGACGTACACGTTCCGATATTTTCATGCATGAACTGTTTCATACAGTACGACTGTCCGGTGCTATCAGCACACTGCTGTGTGGAATAGGAGCTTGAATAGAAAGACGTTTTCATGTTGCAAATTGAATCTGTCAGGCCACAGTCCTCTGAAGTGGTGCACATGGTAGCTGGCATGTTACGCTGTCCGCAAACACATTGCTTGCTGGCCAATTCACATGCAAATCCTCGAAATAAATTGGCGGCATTCTTTTCTTGTTTACAATTCATACATAATATTGCGGGTTCAGTACTAAGAATGTCTTCCATGCAGTATGACGTCAGACCACACGAAAAATCACCGACACGTCCTCCTAAAGCCCCAGCTGGCATAGAAAATCCAGTCTGTTCTACAAAACACTGACTGGCATGTAGACGCTGACTGTCTTGTTTTGGTCCTTCCATTTTTCCCAGCCCCAAGTCGCACGTCCATTGCCCCATGTCTCTCTGTGCTGTTTCCAAGTTGAGTATGATATTGTCGAAAAGTGCTGCAGCATATGATTTAGTGTGTAAGTATGGAAGTATTGTCAGTGGAAATCTAGCCAATGGGACAAACCTGACACAATACAACACACGTGAGGATTTGTATATATCAACACAAAATCGCAAAAACATTCATTTTACAACACTAACCGAATGAGAATGGAGAGATATACTTGAGCGCTTTGATGATTTGTTGTGTCATTTCCAGTACAGTATTGGCCAAATTTTGAACAAAAATGCATACCTCCTCCAAGAATTCTTCGATATTTTGAAAAGTTCCACCATCAGACGTCAACATTTCCCACAGAATACCCAGCATCTGGCGGTAATATTCAATGATCTTTACAAGAAGTTCTTTCAAGCCCGTCAGAATCACCTGAATTTTATCTGCCTGCATATTTTTGTCTCCAGCTAGTGCCGCGAATAAAAACAGTACCATATCAATTGCAATTTGTTGCGCCAACACGATAATACTGACAATGTCACCCACGATATTCCTAATTTTTTCGAGAAAGATGGAGATTTCAAAGACCCATCCTGCTAGACATTGTGTGTTTCCAGTCCTGCTCTTGTCGCTGTTGGATAATAGCACATCAATACCAGGACACGCTGTTTTGTCAGCTGTGAGGGTAGGGTCGATGGTGTTGTAAGTCTCAACAATAGCAGACCATCCAAACATACCATCTTGCTTCAGATACCGCGAGGGCATATAGAGGTTTTTGTGTCGGTTGGTGTATTGATTGGCAACAGCATTAATCTGACGCACCTCCGTTCGAATATTCTGTATGGCATAACAAAAGTCCTTGAGTTCATCGATTTGACAAATATCAAAGGTATTTCCTAGCTTCCGCATGCAACCCGGTTGTTCGTTTCGAAATTCACGAGAAATGCGCAAACACGTTTTGGCTTTGTTCGGATTGTTATACCAATTTGCCTGGGAAATCGTGCCAAAGTTTTTGTTCTTGCATTCGTCGTCTGTGTTTGAGTACACCCAATTGCTCTGCCACATTGCATCAATTGTGTTAGCGTCCTTAGAATTGCTGGCCCATCTAGGATTATCGTGGCGACGCGTGTCGGTCTGTCCCCATGCATGGTGTGGATCAATTGACTCGTACACGGATGTACCCTTGAGACGTGTTAGCATGTTCCAAATTGGCGATATGCGTACTCTTTTGGACAAACTTGTTTCGTCTCGTGTGGTCTGGGGCTCAAAGCTCCTACGCTCTGAATTCCATGCAAAAATTGAGGTGTTACGGGTCTTACTATGATTTGAATGGATAGGTCCACACGCTTTATACAGTTTCTTGGCCTCGAAAAAGGCATCACGATCCACTATTCCATGTTGCGATGTGGTTGGTAATGTAAACACAGTTTCGTTGATAACCCCCCTAGATGTGCACCGCAGATGTCTAAATGTGTCATTCCCGCTTGTGACAAAGCAAACATCCGATGCCAAGATTGAATGAAGCTGATTTGACGTCATTTTTACTATGGGTTGCCGATGACAATCGCCCCCTGGGTCCAATGTCGTATTATACAATCCAGAGTATACGGAATGTTTTTGTCCGGATAGATTATCATCCCTTATTTCTTCCGTATTTGACGTCGTGTGATTACTGGTGCTCTGTTGAGAATATTCTGAGCGTTTTGTGTGTGCCAGCATTTCACTCATGAGTAATTGCTTCATCGTAATCCAAAAGTTGGGAATTTTCGCACGAAGATCCTGTGCGTTTTGTGAATACATCAATTGTTCTTCAGATCGCAAGTTGGCTTTCAAATATGGCCAGTCCATCAGAGAATTTATGTTTTTGTCGTTCAAAACCACTGTACGAGCAGCAATACGTCTTATAAAAACATCTAAAAGTGTCTTGATATTCGGCTTCAGATTGATCTGGGTATGTAAATCTGTGTCGACGTTGACAAAAAGTCCTAATCCAAATTGTTGGAATCGCTGTATATCGTCGGTGTCGATCTGTCGACTGCGTACCAATGGATTCACACCGGCAAGGTCTGGATACAACTTGCGCATCCGTATGGGATCTGTAATATTACCAACATCTTAGTATCAGTACCCTGTATGGATATCGTGCATATTTTACGTGATAGAAAAAAGGCGTGCAATAGCATACAATGTGGAATATACCAGGAGTTATGAGATAAATATGACGGTTGGTACGTCGAGCCACATGAGAACCTCCAAACAAAGATGTCAGTACATACGGACACGACCAATGTCGATGAGGACATCCCCCATCGTCCGAACATGAGTTATTATAAAGAGGATTCTTATGAACGTAATCTATGTCGTCGACCACCGTTGTATGCATTTTGGAGATCCAATCAATTGGCGGATCCATAACATCATTGGCCTTGAGATTCACTTTAGTAACAGAAAACATTCCCCCTTCATGTACCGTAAGCTCAACACTGGCCGGACTGAGTTGTTTCTCATCTACTGACAATAAACCATACACCTGCGTATGTCAAAACAACACATACAAACACATAATCGTTAGCATCATCACTATAGTGGCGTGTGGTGACGAAACGAGAGACAAGAAATCAGAGTTATATGTAGACTATACTCGGTATCTGGAGCCCGAAACACGTTTACATATTGTCTCGAGAGGTACTTACCGCTCCCTGCGCATCCGTCGAAGACATGTGTCCACCGGTCCACAGGGACGAATACCGGTACGAAACGGGAGACGCGTAAAATTTATGTTTTTGGATTGGTTCTGGTGCAATATGAACTTTGCTACGATTCAGAGAAGACGCTTCTTTGGAATATGGCCTGATGATGGATGGACTGTATCCAAGTGGAGCCTGTAAATGTTTACACTGTCTGCCATTTTTCTTTTCAGTGTGTTGAGGTGTATACTTGATGTAACACTGTGAACGTTTTGCTGGCGGATTGAATAAATTGTTGTCCTTGTGCATGCGCTCAAGATATAGTCGATCATATTTTTTCGCAACTTCGCTCTCATAATAACTGTCGGATTGTTTGCTACTTTCGCAGAAATTTGTCTTATTTTCGTATGTCTGGTATACGTCATCCATACAAGCAGTGGCGGTACAGGGCAAACGTCCAATGCCGTCTGGTGCAAAACACATATCCGTTCCCATTTCAACTCGCCACAGCTCTTGAACGGGTGCCTCTGTCCCTGCATCGCGAGGTT
>Ga0105054_10010917_pt1 | contig 11442 bp, 6 predicted proteins | sample BON02_FD_78091 | JGI IMG/M metagenome (GOLD analysis project Ga0105054, IMG submission 78091) | Freshwater microbial communities from Lake Bonney liftoff mats and glacier meltwater in Antarctica - BON-02 (megahit assembly) | ecosystem: Environmental > Aquatic > Freshwater > Ice > Glacier... | reverse complement strand
TGATAGTAGTATTGATTGATAACGTCCAAAGTATCGATGTATTCCTGCTCGTTAAAATATAGTTTCTTCAGTAAATCCACATTGGTATCTTTAAAATCACCATGCTCCAATGATGTACGAAGTCCTTTCAGTACTTGGTTTTGCAAAGATTGAACAGCGCAAATACTTTGACGTTTCAATACATTAGCAGACTTCGGTGGCGGGCGAGGAGGCGATCTTTCTACCGAAAGAATTTGCTTTGGAACATGCATTTCTCCACTCAGTCGTTTCCTTCTAAGGGGAAGGGCAGGAGATTTATTACATGCAGTTAGCGGTGTGTTCTCGGCTATATCTTGTTCGGAATCATATTGAGCCATTTCTTCGTTAGGCATTGGTTCCATTTGAACCAGATCATTCAATATCTTAAAAGAGCTATTGACCCTTCGCATGCTTCTTCGAGAAGACGTTCTGAACGACTTATTGTTCATAAAACTTTGAGCTGAATTTAGTGAAAAGCTTGAATTCTGAGAATTGCCACCATTCATGGGAGGCTCCTCTTGTTGGCAAGCAGAAGGTAAATAGCGACGTAGGATCTCCATCTGCTGTTCAAGTAGTCGCTTTTCTGCCTGCAGGGTCTCTTGTTCAGAATCATGCAGCTTCTTTTCAGCTTTTGCCTCTCTCAATAATCGAAGCTGGTCCTTGAACTTAAGTATGACGACGTAGTTTTTCCAAAGTCTTTGAATAAAGATGGCCGCATACAAAAGGTTCTGATAGTGGTGAAATGCATACATAGAGCGATGCATGGATTGAATTCGAGCTGCAGCGTTGGATTTAACCAGGAGCCGCTGCTTAAGTTGTATCTCTTTCGAAATACGGATCTCTTGCAGCATGCGTTTGAACTTATTAACTGCGATTACTTTGTAAAAGCAGGACCGTAAAGCAATCCTTGCACAGTAGATCTTCAATCTTTTCAATGTTGCCAACGAACGCGCAAGAGCATCAGCACTATTCATTTCATCTAGCAAAATATCTACCTTATGAAGTGAGCCTGCAGCAAAAAATATTTTTGTATGACCGTATCGGTACCCATCTGTTGGAATAGAATATGCTTGCAAAAGTGCTCTGATGAACTTTGCCCCCTTACGTCGATCACAATCCATTTTATTGCACGACTTGGAAGTTGCAACATCCACCAGTTTATTACACGTTTTAACTATTGACTTTGGTAGGTTAGCCATGAAACTCTGCAGAAGTTTGGTGTAGTCTAAACGCGTCGGGAAACCTCCGCTTTTCAACACCATGGCAGTTTGGGGAATTCCCAAACATTGCAATTGATCTTGTACGTAGGATGATTCCACCCATTTACCTTCACCATGATCTCTGCTCATTGATGAATTTGGTTTGATGCATCGAACGAATGAGCACTGCGTCGTTTCTAAATCTTCAATCAAATTGCCGATCTGCAAAGTGAATTTGGAAACAATTCCTTTGGTTTTCTTTGCGGATGTCTTTACTGAAGACATACTAGATAGCTCTTTTACAAGAATGACTGTTGATCTTTTAAGAATCGAATGTGCATCTTTTGGGAGCCTATCAAGATTTTTTGCCACAAAATTGCCAATTGTATATACGACATCTGCAGCGTAATGGCTCACGATAAAAGTGCGTCTAGCGTCTTTTGGATGTGGACGCAGATACCGAGGATGACTTGAACATTGTCCATGTAATGTCTGAAGAAATTTAGCATCAGTTGGGTTGGGTGCTTCGCATTGAGCTTCAAGAATTCGAAGAATACCCGATTTTCCTGATAAAAGTTGAAGACAATGATCGCCTGCACTTGATGTTACAGGAATGGTTTCTACGAGAAAACCTTCCTGCCGATACAATGAAGCCTCTGCAACAAATATCTGCTGTTCAAAAGACTTCTGTAATGCTTCATTCGCAAAATTGATCAGAATTTGCTCAAAGTCATTTCTCTGAAAAGTTTCGAATCCAAATATATCCAGAACTCCGATCGTTGTGCTCTGTTCGTGCAGGTCATTGTTGAAGCTCAAGCGAGTATTAATTTTTTGAACGATCCAATCAAACAAGTTGCTGTACAGGTTTTTTGAGAGCGCGTCTCGTGATTCAACCGCATCGTGCAAAGGCTTTCTCACTGAATATGGTTCCTCCCCTTTTACCAGTACCGTTCGTTCACAAATTAATACGTGAAGATCAGTATTGGACAAACCTAACAGCTCTGCAGCAATATCTAATGAGCTATGGGAAGCCACAAAGGCCACCATCCCTTGTTCAGTTTCTTTCTCGATAATCAATATGTTACCAATATGCAGAATGCAAGATAAAACTTGGAAAATAGAGTCACGAAATTCCATTAATCCAAGTGCCGAAAATGCATCGTTGAGTGCGCTGAAATGTTCCTCGTCCATTCTTAAATTTTCTGGAGTTTCTTCCTCTGTAGGTTTCTCATTCAAAGGACTTGTATACCTGTAACTTGATTGGTCGCCAACCAACTTTATCTTTGCACGTGTTTCAGGATTCAAGCCCGCAAGCAATTGATAGAATATATGAAATGTTCTTTCTCCAATACCGTGGCTACTAAGTCGAGATCTTTCTAGCAAGTACGGGCTCACAGAAGCATATTCGAGAATTGGTGACTTATTCGTCGGATTAAAAACATAATGAAGTTTGGTAAACTTTCCAAAACGTGAAGAGTTGTGGTTCCTCAATGTCGTGGCATTACCAAACGATTCTAAAATCGGACTTGTACTCAACAAAAGTTTCTTGATTGAATCAGTTTCCAAAGCAGAAACCGAACTTCGAGAGATAAGATGACTTAAAACTCTATTTGATACTTCAGTCTTACCAGAACCACTCTCTCCGGCTATGATAATGGATTGAGTAGTTCCGAGAGAATGGTTGCCTAATTGGAGCGTGTTGGAGTTGAAACACAATTGATGAAAAGCTAGTTCACCGACAGTATATGGGTGAGGAATCAAATGGTCGCCTGGTTTATGTTGAGCGCCAATCGGTAATGCTTCTGGAATATTGCGCAATGGGTTCACACTTAAAAGAATCGGCCCTAAAAAGGTATACGGAATATCCATGTATGCACGCTCAGAAAGAACATGAAGAATCTCTGGCTCGTTAACATGTCGTAAACTTGTTAAATCAGGAACTTCACCGTAGTTCATTTCATTGTTTCCAAAGTGAAGTCGGTCAATGGAGACTTTTATTGTAATGCCAAGCGTGGTTACATGCACTCTTGCTTCGTTGTTGCATTGTTCAATGATCTTGCCCCGAAAGTACTCGTCATTAAATTCAACCCATACGTCTTTTAGGCTTGAGTCCTCCATAATAGATGCTTCCACAATAGAATTTCGAATTTCGAATTTGACAACCTCCAGTGGTGTGAAAACGAAAACAGCGAGGGGGGTTTTCCGCGTCATGGTATAATGTAGAATAAAAATCGATTTTTGTTGTTTAAAAAGGGGAAAAAAAAAGAATAAAAAAAGCAGCGACAAAATGGATCGGCCGAGCAATGGAAGAGACAGACAGCTACTAGAGATAATAAGGGAGCACGAAGAGGGATTTCAGATCGTGGCAACCAATGGACTAGGAGAAGGATTTTGGTGTGGTTTGCTGGACGAATTGTACCGACGACTGAAGCAGCAACTAAAAGATTGTCCTCAGTTGGATAGCGCAAGCACGCAAATGTGCACCGCAATTGCACGTCAGGTTTTACAAGATGCAGCGGTGGCATTAATAGGAGAGACAGAAAGAGCTTCTTTGATACTTCGTCAGAGAGCTGTAGGGAAACAACGTTCGTTTAGTGTAGAATCAAAAGATTTTTGGGCCATTTCCTCGCTTCGTACTCTTATAGGGCATGAAAATGAGCACGGTAGACATACAGTTGCTTTTCCAGCAGAGACAGCACATCCTCGATCCTTTATATGCTATGGGTTTAGCGCGGGACTGGATGGGCGCCATTATCTTGAGAAGGAGGCTCGGGCACTTTGGGCTGATAGCCTTCTAGCACCTGTTGTTCAGACACGCAGATTTCGCGAGTTTTATAAATTGTACAAGGAAATATCGCGGAAGTACACCTTTCGAATTGGTGCCAGTGCAAAGGTTCGCTTGGTGGCTGTTCCTCCGCTACCTCCAAAGGCATCGTTATCATTTGTGTCAGGACACGACGAAACGTTTATTGGGAATCGTCGACGTTGCCTGGAAATATGGCTGAGATATATGTCACTTCATAGGATTATTTCCATTAGCACTCCATTTAGATCCTTCATGCTGGAACCGTCAACCAAGTCGCTTGATTCTGACTCGGTGTCTGGCGATTCCAGTACCACCTATTCGGCTTCGATTCAATCCAATGTTTCAAGTTTACAATTTACAAAAGAAGATCCTATTGTTGCTCGAAGGGCAAGAAAGCAAGTGGACGAGGTACTGGCTCGCTATGGTAGTGGCCCGGTGGCTTTGAGCGCCATTCATGCTGTAATACCTCCTCTGGAAAACTCGTTAATATCTGTGAAATCTGCTACCAAAAACGTCGTCAAGAAAATGATGATAAGCAGAGAAGCCCAAATCGATCTTGCCGGCTCCTTGTTGGACCTTTCGAAGAACGTGCTGCAAAGTCCTTCTTCAAAAAGCAAGTTTCGACTTGAACCAATTAGTCGACTTGGAGTTGCTTTGAAGAATAATAAGGATGTTGCTGTGGCTGATGATGATGAAAACTGGTCCTTGCTGGAGCAGAGCATTCGAATGTGGTCAAAGCATTTGATTCCTGAAATGAAGAATCATGTAGCTCATATAAAATCGGCAAGTTTGGTTGAGATGCAAGATGAATCATATACCAAAGTGGTATCTCCTAGTGAACGTGTGTCTGCTGAATGGTTCGAGATGTCGCAGGTTCGTGCATGTATGCTGGTAAAAGCTACAGAAGATCTTGCCCATTCCCAAATTATATTGGCGAGAAAAAATGCCATTAAATGGGAGCAAGTGAAGGCCAAACTATTAGATTTTGACGTTGATCAGTTTTTCGAAAGCCCTGAACAGAAAGTTGGTTTTGAGCCTCACAACTCCTATGGCACTGCCATTTTTGACGAGTCGCTTGCTCGATTTGATTTTAGACACGTTACCGACGAAAATAAATCAACCAAAGGTTTTCCTGAATGGACAGAAACAGCGAATCTCACCCCCCTGGAAATACCTAAGCACGAATCCATTTCCGAGCCTGTCATTCAAACAAGCAACTATGTACAATCTATTGACAACAACACTTCCGACGATGAATCATTCGAGGCCAACTCGCGCTTGGAATTCATCAGCAGGCGGAAAACGGTAACTTTTGCGGATGACACATCTTTTGATTGATACTTGTTTTTATTTATTATTATCAAAACGATTATCGTCATTTGAACATAGGAAGCGTCAAAGTATGTTTCATTGACACTCTGCCTTTTTCAGTTATTTCAATAGTTTGAACTATGATTTTGATGAATTCCAATAGCCATTTGGGTTCCTTTGTGAGATCCTCACAATTTCGTGTAATTCTATCGGCCAGTCTTCCGACTCGGGCATATATCAATTGTTCACGCATGGTTACAGCTTCTTCTATACAAAGATACGACAGAATATCAAAAACAAGATACAATCCCAATCCAGATGTATTATCTGCTTGCGAGAACGCTATTGCGATAATAACGGACGTAAACTGCGAGCGTTGTAGTAAAGTTCTTCTTGTATCACGATCCAGGCATAACCAACGAAGACATTTGATAGCTACAAAGTTCATGGGATCGCCTTCCTTTAAGACTAAAATGAACGATTCAACTAAACGTTGTTTATCTTCTCGACCGACTTCCGAACACATTTGTTCAATATAATACCTTGCGTCATCGTAGTTCCTGATCTTCAACAGCTTCGTCAGCAATTCTGCCATTAAAACAGTCAATTGCGCACTAATAAATAACGACGAATCCGCGTCTTCCTTCTCATCGAAATCACTTTGTCTCCCGACTATGGCAATGAGCTGTTCCAACATGGCTGTCATGGCGAAACGGTAACTTTTCGAGCCCCCCGCAAGTATTTAGATTCTTCCGAATCAGGTTAACTGTCATGGATACCGTCGATTTGCAATTGGCCAGAGCCCGTCAAGATCTGGCTTCCGAGGTTAGATTGGGAGAGCTACAACCGTCGAGCATTTCAGCCATGAGATGTGAGCGCCTCTACAGAACTATCTCGGCACTGGAAAGGAGGAAACAGGATCTCCTCACCAGCGTAGCGACTTTTCAGCCTCCAACACATCCACCTCAGATTTATAGAAATGATCTTCCGTCTTTTGAAAGTAGAACACTTCCACATCATGTTTATAGAAATGATATTCCGTCTTTTGAAAGTAGAACGGGTCCACCACATGTTTATAGAAATCACGTTCCTCCGGCTGAAACTATTTCGGATATCAAACAGCCATATGTGCACCGAAAAGTAGAACGATGGCTTCACTCTGATTCGAGCACTGGTTCCCAGTGGGAATGGAAAGGTCGCGCGATTCGGGTGGTTAAACAAGCTCTCTACGCCGATAGCGATCTACTCCAACATTTAATAGCCAAAGCAACAGAATTGGAATTGAAATTAGACAATCTGAAGAACGAAGAGAATAAAAATGAGTATGAAACCAAGGTTCAAAAGGGGGAAGACATCGGAACCGATCGAATCCGTGCTCGCGAGGCAGCTAAAAGTGAGCTCTCTAAACGAGCGGCTATTTTGAAAAGAGAACTGCTGGAAAACAGCGCAGTTAACGTACAATCTGTATTTCGTGGTCATCTAGGAAGGAGGAAAATGAGAAGAGCGCATGAAGAATATGATTTAATAATCCGTCACCAGGGTGCTGAACTAATTCAGTCTCGCTTTAGAGGCCATCTAGCGCGAAAGAAGGTACACGGTTTAAAACAAGAATACGACCAACAACTGACAAATCTCGCCGCAACTACTTTGCAGTCTCAATTTCGTGGAACTTTAGCTAGAAAAGATTTTCGACAAGCAAAAACGTCGAAACAAAGGGAGGCAGCAGGCTCACAGATGATTCAAGCCTGGTGGCGCGGTACAATATCTAGGTTGAAGTTGAGCAGTCTTCGAGCAAATTATCTGGCAAGCATCGAAGAAGATGCTGCAGTGATGCTGCAATGTGCATGGCGTTGTATGCTTGCGAGACGTGAAAAAGACAGAATGAGTGGTCTACGTGCACAAGCTTTAGAAGAATCTGCCGCGATAATGGTTCAAGCTGCTTACCGAGGAATGCAAGCCAGCAAGAGATCCAAGAAGTTAAGGAAGGAATTAGTGGATATTAATGATCAGCAAGCATCAATGGCATACGCAGATCGTATTAAAACAACGTTTTATGCAAAAAGGTTTTTAAATGCAAAACAAAGAGCGGCAGTATTGATTCAGTCGTATGCTAGGAACTTCCTGAAGAGAAGGCGTCAGCCACTAACGCACCAAGTCTTTGCTACGGATATTCAAATTCCTATTGAGAGATTGAATGGAAGAAAAGCGCAAGCAAGCGTGAGAATGACGATTACAGAGAGTGCCGCGCCATATCAGCTAAAGGTGGTGGCGATATGCACTGGCAAAGAAAAGCTGCCCCAATTCTACAGAAAAATTGATATTGCTGCCTTGGAGCAGTTGCTATCTCCTCTGTTCGAGGACCCCGAATTTGACCAAGCGAATGATAAACCTTCGAAGGCAGTACTTCGATGGGTTCGTACAGGAAAGCCCCCTAAGAGAAATCAATTGATACAATGGGTGGTTGAGAGAATGTGGATAGAGGAAATGCCGGACGGTGAGTTTGAGTTGTGCTTGGGTACCATGAGTACATCAGCAGGAGTTCATCAATTGGATCGATCTCTCAACTCTGCACTGCCCATTGGGTCACCCCCACGAAGGCAAGCAAAGCCTGCTGGTGGAACAAGGGAGTCGTTCAACATTCAATACGCCTACTACTAGTAAGAACAGCGCTTGTATGCTTCGGTCTTGTAGGATTAGTAGCCTGTTTCCTACCCCTCATTGCTAATTTGCAGCATCGTTTTCATATTTGACTGATACACAAGTTCGTCTATCGTGTCCTCATGTGTGTGATGAACTTAATAGGTCTTCAAAGACGCTTTATTCCGATTTCAGTTCGCGCCATTGACCCAAACTATAGATCTATCGGATAAAAAGGGATTTATTATACTATTATTGACAACAGGCTCAAATCATTTAAATCCGCTTGCATCTTTTTATTTTCTACAAGATATTCGTAAAGGAGACTAGAAAACTGGGGGAGTTAAATGAATCAGTGAGATGTGAAGCAATATTAGGACGGCAGAAGGAAAAGATCCGTCACCTAATAAATCATGGATGTGATGATTCAACTGCGGCCAACAAGTTTGAATGGCATCATCACAGCAACGCATTCATTTGGCAAGCGTGGTGAAGAAGTAGAAAACCCAGAAGCTGGTGAAACTGATTAATCAATACTCTACCTCAAGTAAACACTGTTGAACCCATATGCAAAATGCAAGAACACAGAAAAGTTGAAGATGGCTGATCGCAAGGTTGATGTACTAGGAATCAAACTATATATCTACAGCCGAGATCCACAGCATGTCGAAATATTTAAATACGAGAAGAAGGTCACAGGTTTCTCAGTTACGTGGTATAATTTTGAACAGAGATTTAGAAATTTGGAAAAAAGTTAAAGGTATCAGTATGTCCTTTGATGTTTCTAGGCAAGCGCCGAAGATCGTCGCAACTACCACGAATTAGTCAGTAGGCACGCAATTGTCTTCACTCTTGCATGTTTGACAGGTGGAAAAGTCCGGTTTATACATTGCAGGACCTGCGTGAATATAATTGAAAACATTGCCATCAGGAGTGATTACTGGTAGACATTGAGGCTGCAGACCGATCGAATATAAAGGATGGTCCGCTTGATCTTTGGGAATAGAATCTCGAAATACACCAATTAGTCCAGGACACTGAGAACATCGTGGAACTTCCTGCATCAATTGATCCCATACAAGCTGTCTAGCAGTCAAGATCATGTCGAAGAATGACTCGCAGGATGCACTACACCATTTTCTACAGTTCAAATAAGCCCCATTTTTTGCTGCGCTGGTACATTGTATTTCAGGTGGACGGCGGCTATTCAAGAAAGGCGAAAGATATGAACTAGGCAATTTCTTTATACATTCGCTGCCTTTCAATACTTCATGCATAAATCGCGGCTTACCGTCAACAATTTCAGCCAGGTAGTCGAGCGCTGGTTTGATTTTGGTATAATAGGCTCCAGCATAATCTCTAACAACAGAAAAATCCAATTGGTGATCTGGCTCAAAATTATCGGCAAACGCTGATTGTGCCGCGAGAAAATAGCACAACGTTACCGGCCAGTTTCCTTTAGGGGCAGCAAAAAACATCCATTCAAATCCAGATTTCATTAGGGATACTACAATATCATTGGCATCCAATCTCCCTATTGAAAACCAATAGTTTCTTATTGAAAGCCATTCATATCGCTCATTAGCCCCACCTACATTAGAACCCACGCCACCCATCTTGATGGTGAACCCACCGATAGAATGAGGCTTTATATCCCCAAATTCTGCCTTCGTCGAAATGAATCCCTTATCAAGGCGCACAACACTGTGTGCATCCCCGTACTTCCTACTTCTAAATATCACTTCTGCATAGAACCCATTCAGACGGCTATTCCACTGTCCCGTAAAACCTTTCCTGCGATACATGTCTCTGGCAGTTCCACATGTCATGTCAACATAAAAGTACAGCCTCTGCCTTGCGTATGCAAAGGTAACTTTCGTGATCGTTGCATTTTGAGCTGAAGATCCTCGAGGAAAGAACTCCTGGAATAAGAGTTTAATAGGCGCTTTAGTTGTTGCCACACGATAAGCAGCAGGAGGCATGTTTGATAGTGTATAGAAATTTGCGTCATGTGCAGTGCTCTTTGTGTTTATATTTGTATCACAACAATAGGTACTGGGATATGCACTGTTCTTCACCTGCCTCTTACTTGGTTTCCAAATTGATCCATCGGCGTCGTTACGCACTACCGTCAGCAGAGGTGGAACTTGACAGTCTTCGACAGTTAAACACAATGATCCAATTTGTTCATCTGTCAACTTGTCTACATCCACTGTAAATGGAATACTTGAAAGTTCTGCAGCAATATCTAATCGATCTTGAGAAGATCCAGTAAAATCAAAATTCGTAGGTGGTGGTGTCCCAGTCAAAGCATGCACAGGATAATCATAGCTAGCGAAGGGTAGAGCAGAGCAAATCTCATCGTGCTGAAACCGAAAATCATGAATAGTCGAATCTCCTGCCACAGAGGTATCTCCTGTAAAATTCCAGAGAACCTTGGTTAGGCACAAAACCTCAACACAGGCGTCGCTGCTCCATTTGCAACTTTCATGCACGCAGCTGTTTTCTGTCAAATAATCTCCGCATTCAATCATAGGAATTGCGTCGGTTGCGGGCGTGAAGACATACTTGGTAGGATATGATGTCGTCGGCCGTGATGTTGTTGGTTGACGGGTTGGAAACAATGTAAGTGCTTTCGTTGGCCTTGAGGTTGGAAATTGGCTTGGACTACGACTTGGTCTTTCTGTGGAAGGTTTCTTGGTTGGAAACAATGTTGGAGACTTTGTGGGTCTAGCAGTGGGAAACACAGTTGGATTTCTACTTGGTCTTGATGTTGTAGGACGACTCGAAGGATACATTGTCGGACTTTTGGTAGGACGTCCTGTAGGAATTTTCGTAGGGTTTCTAGTTGGAAATAGAGTCTGCCCATTGCCAAAGGAGGAAAGTAGCAACATCACCAATAGGGCTAGGACACGCATGTTTCCACAATATAATTCAATTTGAAAACCAATTAGAGCCACGCGAACTCTACGACGTCTACTGACTCCTATAAGAAAGCGTGATTTGATTGAAATTAAATTTAAATAATTTAGTGTCTACCATTACCTCTGTACGAATGGATAGATGTTTCTGCTAGGGTGAAAAAGTTTTAGATTTTTCGATAGACATGTAATAACAGTTTAAATTGTTTTATTTTTACTGGTAAAATGAAAACTCGACCTCACCCAAAGAAAAAGTGCGGGGACCGCATCTGATTCAAAAAGTTGACAATTAATTCTCTTGATGAGGATCAAAATATTAACCAAAACATGAATTGTAAAAATGATTTATGTAGTTGTGAATGAATTTGAAATGGTTGACAATATTAACCACTCGTCGAAGGAAAAAATTAATCGGTGGGGACGCAGCTATTAGAAGCTGTGCATGTTAGGCAAGTGGAGAAATCTGGTTTATACAACTCATAACCTACGGAAATAGAATCGTACACGTTACCTGCAGGCGTGACCACAGGTAAACACTGTGGTTGCTTGC
>Ga0105054_10010916_pt1 | contig 11442 bp, 9 predicted proteins | sample BON02_FD_78091 | JGI IMG/M metagenome (GOLD analysis project Ga0105054, IMG submission 78091) | Freshwater microbial communities from Lake Bonney liftoff mats and glacier meltwater in Antarctica - BON-02 (megahit assembly) | ecosystem: Environmental > Aquatic > Freshwater > Ice > Glacier... | reverse complement strand
TATCGTATGCCTTTCTTTCTTTGTGAAACCTAATCACTGACTCGTTCATACCACCTGGAGTTTGTTCCTTGACAAGCTCCTCAAGTCCATTGGGGACAGACACGCACCGATTCACAGCATCAGTGATATAAGTCTTGAACACACTAGTAACGAATCTTCCTGCAACCTCTTCCGGTACCTTGCCTTCTCCATCGTCAGTACCAGCTATCAACCATCGTTCCATCGTATTCAGACGTTCATAGAGATCTCCCATTGTGCATGAGATCGAAATCATTCTTTGAAACTGAGCCAAGTTCCCTACTTCAACTCCATTCCCAAGTTTATCAAATATATATTTAACTTGAGGATGAGGTGGAAATATCACCGACGTTCCAGACAAGTGCTCAACGGCTGGCAGAGGAATCACGCCTAGTACAAATAAGATATTATTTATTTGACCATTTCAAATATTAAACTTACGGATGATATTCTCTTGAGGCACTACCTTGCAGGACTCAATGAGTTCTTCATGGGACGCTGAAGAGACCAGACTGACCACTATATGTTCCTTCTTGAAGGTAAGGTCTCGAAGCGCTGCACTCGTCTGAGCAGGTAACACACCAACAAATACCCAATCAGAATTATCTACCACTTCCTGGTTAGAACTACACTTTGTAACCGCGCTTCCAAGTTCTTCCACAATGGCATTCACACGACTGGACCCTCTTGGAGACAAGAACACTGGGTTGTTCGAAATACCGGCTTTCACCATACCACGAATAACTGCATTTGAAATAGTTCCCTACTCACGTAAGTTTGAAGTACTAGAATAATGTGAGCACACTTACAACTCCTATAAATCCATATCTCGTTGTGCTACACGTCACGTCCATGATCTTTTATGCCTTTCCTAGAAGGGTAGTCCCCCACTTTCATCTTTTCATCCATCTATTATGACGACAGACACAATGTCGGAGAACCTTCATAGGAGAGATTCAAGATTAGCTTCTCTAAAAAAACAGCAGGATATGCAGTTTGCTGAGATTCAGAAACAGGAGGCTTCTCTTGTTGCAGAATCGATTGTCTCTAAACTTCCTGAAACTGGAAAACGTTCGCACGATGGAACCTATCAAGTCAAAGATAGTGAAACTCACGTGGTGAAAATAATATCTCAGGATAATCAAGTAAAAGCAGTGTTTAAGCAGCTATTTGCTGGAGGAGGGGCTGGTGCAATAACAAAAACTTCTGTTGCTCCATTAGAAAGAATCAAGATACTCTTGCAAGTTCAAGGAATGAAATCTCAGATGGGTGAAAAGAAATATAAAGGTATTTTTGGAACATTTCAGACTGTTGTAAAGGAGGAAGGTCTACTTAGTTTGTATCGTGGGAACGGAGCCAATGTTATTCGTGTGGTTCCAGTTTATGCTCTAAAATTCACCTTCAATGACACGTTTAAGGACATGGTTCGGGTGCCGGGAAAACCATTAAATTTCACCCAACTTATATTATCTGGTACATTGGCTGGGTTATTTCAAACTTGTATGACGTATCCGCTGGAGACCATTCGTACACGCCTTACTATGGGACCATCCATGGGGATGCATTATACAGGTATTGTGGATGTCGCTAGAAAGACTCTTCGAAACGAAGGTGTTGCCGGACTGTATAAAGGTATTGTTCCCACATTTCTGTCTGGTTCTCCGTATGTTGGGTTACAAATGACCTTTTACGAAATATTTTCGAGGAATTTGAAACTTCGCGAGGACAAACCGACATCCATGGCCCACACGATATGGATCCAATTAGAGAAACTTTCTAGCGGGGCTGCTGCTGGGCTTATTGCTCAAACCCTCACGTATCCTGGTGATACTGTGCGTAGAAGAATGCAAATGGACGGTGTTAATGGCATCCCAAGAATTTATACTGGTATGCTCGATTGTTGCCAGAAAATCATTAAAAGAGAAGGCACGATTGCAATGTTCAATGGGTGGGGTGCTAATAGTGTTCGAGCTTTACCTGGAGCTGCGATTCAGTTTTGGGCTTATGACTTTTTGAATTCCTTAGTTCGAGAACTGTAATTTTATTATTAGTTTGGTCGATAATAGTTTTGAGGAACAAATGGCATTTTCGCCACACTTCCTTGTGCAAATTTATTTCTAATCTTTGCGAAGATTGGGGTCCCGTTTTTAGCAAACTCTTGGTTGATATACCCCATTGCGATTGGTTTTCCTAGACAAGGACTGAACGTGCCACTGGTGATCTCACCAATTAATTGTTCCCCTTTGTCGTCAGCGAAAATCTCAACATGAGAACGAGCAGGAGGACCATCAATGACCATTCCTACACGTTTCTTTGCAGGTTTGCTTTTAATTTCTCCTAGAATCACATCAGAGCCCAAAAATCCACCTTCTGCTCTTCGGCGTTTAGAGATTGTCCAAAGCAAAGTGGCAGACACGGGTGTTGTCGTTTCATCGATATCATTGCCATACAAACACAGCCCTGCTTCTAATCGCAGACTATCTCGAGCACCTAGACCACACGGGTTCACACTGCTTTGATCCAAAATGGATTGCATTAATTCTGGGGCATTATCATTGGCGACCGATATTTCAAAACCATCTTCACCTGTGTATCCGCAGCGAGTGATCGTGCAATCAATACCGGCCACTTTCCCAGTGGTTTGCATGGTGAAATAGAGGGCTGATAAATCTATATCTGTCAATTTCTGAAGAGCTGTAGAAGCCGTAGGACCTTGCAATGCCATGAGAGCCAGGTGCTCCAGGTGTTCAATTTTCGCATCGAATTTAGAATTTTCTAGATGATGGTGCATATGCGCTAGATCCTTCACCTTACAAGCACCATTAAGAACCATTCCGCTATATGCATTGTATCAGTAACTTGAAAAATAACTACAATTTTCTCACACACACTTACATTGCATTCGTCTCCTTGGCAACAATAGTATCATCTATGATACCACCCTTGGAATTCGTTAAAAGGCTTAATTGAGTGTTTCCCTTTATTAAAATTAAACCACAATCTCGACTTTTTACAAAGAACTTACTTCAGGTAACGAGGCCAAATCTGCAACTAGCAAAGATTCAAGAAATGGAATTCGATCAGGTCCGTGAACACGAACTTGACCCATATGAGAAACATCAAATAAGGACGCAGCCTCTCTAGTATGTAGATGCTCGGATTTAACACCAGCAGGATATTGTACCGGCAACCAGTAACCAGCAAATTCCACCATCTTCCCTCCAAGTGCCACATGGGAATCATACAATGCAGTTTTGATCTTTTGTAACAGTAAGAATACCATTAGTTTAAACTACACTATACGTACTGCTTGTCCGGAGGAACTCAATAATCGTACGTGTCCCAAAGCCATTGTTCTGCTGTTGGCAAACATGTTTGAGTTCAGTTCGAACACAAATTTAGTCTAAGAATGGTGTAAACAAAACGCACACATAGTAGACCATGATTATGTCCTCCACACAAACAATTCGCTACGATGTTAAAATATCCTCCTTGCCTCTGAAATTGGTGGTGTTGGTAAAAGAGAGTAGAAAAGGCTAATTATTGAATTAGAAGATCAGCAAAATGGCGCACCGAGGATTGATGAACAAGAAAAGAGCTAACGTCAGTGACGGAGTTTTCTACGCAGAAATCAACGAGGTAAGTGCTATTCATACTCTGAATGATAAGAGAGGCTTTTGGTTCTAATTCGTTTGACAGCTTTTGACCCGGGAGCTTGCGGAAGCTGGATACTCTGGTGTTGAAGTTCGCCCGACTCCTCTTCGAATGGAGATAGTTATCCGAGCCACACGAACTCAAGATGTTCTTGGAGAAAAGGGCCAACGCATTCGTGAACTGACTGCTGTAGTTCAAAAGCGATTCAACTTTCCTGAGAACTCGGTTGAACTTTACGCTGAGAAAGTTCATCAACGAGGATTGTGTGCACAAACACAAGCTGAGTCACTCAAGTACAAACTTCTTGAGGGTCTTGCTGTTAGACGCGCATGTTACAGTGTTCTTCGATATGTCATGGAAAACGGAGCCAAGGGCTGTGAAGTTATTGTATCTGGAAAATTAAGAGCGCAACGTGCAAAGAGCATGAAGTTCAAGGAAGGGTACATGATTAAGTCCGGACAACCATCTTTGGAATATGTAGACAAGGCCGTTCGCCATGTTTTGATGAGACAAGGAGTTCTAGGAGTTAAAGTTAAGATCATGCTTCCTCACGATAAGACCGGAGTCATGGGACCGAAGAATCCTTTAGCTGACCATGTCGAAATTTTGGAACCAAAGGAAGTCAAACTACCAACGGCATAAAAAACAATGTTTTCGAAATTTTTATTCTAGAGTTACTGTTGTTTTGACCCACGGAGGTCTGAATAAATAGTATATAAATCCATCCCCTGGTATCTTATGCCACACTTGACTAACTCGACGCAGACCGAATTTCGAGATATCATAATTGGAACTCTGCAGGGTGTTCATGTAGGCTTTCAATCCATGTTCTTGGCCTTCTAAAGGAATAAGTTCAAATTGGACAGCTATATTGCCATCTTCCCCAACAGAGACCAAAAACGGACAACCATCCCAATCTTTCAAAAGTATTTCTTGAATTCGAGTCACAATCTCGTCTTGCATCATCACCGTTGTATTGTTTGACTCCATTCCGACCTTTCCACTTGGAACAAATGCGCCAAAAAGTATTTTGGACCGATGATTCCATTTTTCTTCCATCTCCTGATCGTGCTGTGCCTCGAATGGGTCACTTTTATAAGCGTATTGAAAAGAGCTGCCCACGAAACCGTCTTCATGTTTCAACTTTCTCGAGCCTCCTGGACATACAAATTCACGTCCACCGCCCAATTGAATTGCTTTAGCTTTAGAATCTAGTCGCGCTTTTGACTCCTGTTCTTTCTGTAATGTATATCGAGACGGTATGTATTCAAAATCTCGAAACAAACCATTTCGTTTCACACTCGCTCGCCTCATCCTAAGCACGTCTTCTGGGTTTACGGTACTACGATGAGCAGATATTTGCTTCAAATGCTTTTTGAAATTTACTTCACCAGGTTTCAGATGATCGGGTAATTCGCGGATGCTCGTATAGTTCCCGCTACAATACGCCTCCCTAATCGTGTCTTGTTCTCCATTGCTGCCACGTCCAACCACCGAAGAGTAATTCGGAATTAAATAACTCGGTAATGATTCTTCATCATCGTCTCCCAATGATGTGAAATAATTAGTCTCTTTGATGAAGCGTTCGAAATCATCCAATTGGTTCATGCTTGAATGTTTGAGAAAACGGATCTAATTTTTTTTTTGGATAATTCTCGTTGGATCCACGTAGCGATGAGTGATTCCGACAATTCTTCATCCAACCGGGACTCAGAAGAAGAAGAAGAAGAAGAGGAAGAGGAGGAAGAGGAGCAGTCAAGGAACGCTAAGAAGAGAAAGAGAGATGCCGGAAGGTCTAACTTCTTTGAAGATGAGGCACTTGATGACGACGAGGAAGACGAAGAAGAGGTGGAGTACGAGCAAGCGGATGCCTTTGACAAAGATGAAGATAGGGAGCATATCAAGCGGCTAGAGAAACGTCGAAGAGAAGAAGAGTCCTTTAACAAAATGTCAGCGGAGGAAATTACCAAGGCAATTCAAGAACGTAACCGTGTCCACCGGTTCACTGAAGAGGTTCACGGAGCTACTACCATTCAAAACAAAGATGCTCTTGCACCTGAAGCAACAGATCCAAAGCTATACTGTGTCAAATGTAAACCCGGGGAAGAACGCAATCTTTGTGTTCAAATATTGAACAAGTATCGCAGTCAAGGGAATTTGCAGATATTCTCCGTTGTCGCTCCTGGGACTAAAGGTGTAGTTTATATAGAAGCAAAAAACCAGCAAAATGTTTCTGATGCATTGCTGGGAATACGTGGTGTTTTCCGATATAAAGTTTCTTTCGTTCCACTCAACCAAATGACCGATGTGGTTAGATCAAAAACCAAGAAACAGCCTCTGAAGGCGAATGGATTCGTTCGTCTTAGACGTCAACCATACCGAGGAGATTTGGCCCAAGTGGTGCAAGTAGATGACGGTCGCGGAAAAGTTGTGGTGAAATTCGTGCCTCGATTAGACTACAGTACGTTCGCCATGACGCCAGAACAGATAGAGCAGTACCGCAAATCGAAGAAAATTAGTCCTCCTATGAGGTTTTTTAACTCTGAAGAAGTGAAAGATGCTGGGGGTATGGTGGATATACGTATGAGTATGTTGTTTGAGGGCACTGAAGTGAACGCAGTGAATAATGACGAATTCTTGGGAGGTTATCTCATTAAAGAGTTTAACACTCGATTGATTCAAACCAAAGACATTAATCCAAGTCTAGGCGAGTTGCAACAATTTCGACAAGGCAAGTTGGTCGATGAAAATGCTCAAGACGAAGATCAAGGCGATGAAGGTTTGGAAGACGGTAGAATGCTAGAGCAGCTTGGAATGGAGGCCCTTGGCCCAACAGACTCATCTGCAACTACCTCTTCCAGTTTCAAAAAGGGAGATATTGTTCAAATTATTGATTCTGAATTGGCAGGACTCACTGGTATGGTTGTAGCAGTGAATCCAAACAACACAGTTGATTTGAAACCACTTGAAATTGAGTTTGAAGGCTTTCGATTGCTTCCAGGAATCGGGGTTGCTAACGTGAAAAAGATATTTCAAATGGGAGATCATGTCAAGGTGATGAATGGAAGATATGCTGGAGAAACAGGAAGTGTGGTTAAGATCATTGAGGATTCTTCTAGAATGAAAGCTATAATTTTTACTGATTCTTCCTCCAAAGAAATTATCGCATTTGTGGATGATCTTCAACTTTCTGCTGAGATAGCTTCGGCTACAGCGTCGCTCAAGGGTGTATCTCTGTTTGATATGATTTCACTTGGAGCCCAAGTAGGCGTGGTTGTCAAAGTACGAAACGAAACATTGGACGTCATTCTTCCCACTGGAATTGTACGTAATATCACGTTACAAGAAATCAGAGCTAAATTGAATGGGAGGAGTAAGAGTGCAACTGCGATGGATAAAAACCGAAACAATTTATCTCAAAATGATATCGTGAAGGTTGTCGCGGGAGAATACGCAAATACTGAAGCCACGATCAAGCATATTTATCGCTCCTATGTTTTTCTTCATTCCAAGATGCGAATTAACAACTCTGGTGTCTTTGTCGAGCGAGCTCGTAACGTCGCTTTGTCAGGAATTAAAATTCGGAAGCAAACAGATGGTGCCAAAACCTCTTCAAAGCCTGACGCCCGACGTCGAGATGATGCATTGATAGGCAAGACAGTCAAATTGAAAAAAGGGAGGTTCAAAGGATATCTTGGTATTGCCGTAGGCGCCACAGATGACAAAGTGAAAGTAGAACTTCACTCTGTTAAAAAGCATATTGAGATTGATCGTGATAAAGTTGCAGTTGTGGGTGATGAGCATGGTGCTGTTAGAGGCGGAGAGATCCCAATGGATCGTCAGTCTAGTTTCCCTCCACCTTTTTCTGCCGCTTCCTTGATTGGTGCCACGCCAATGCGAGATGTTGGTGCTCCAGGTACTCCACCTGCCACTGATAGTTTCACTGATAATGATGCATGGAATCCTGATGTAGGAGAATCACTCACTGACGATCCATGGGCAGTCTCTTCTTCGTCAACCACCAATTACCGACCGCCGCCAACACCTGCTGTACCCGGTATGGGATCCAGCTCAATGCTAATGACTCCATCCACCCCAGCTGTTCCAGTCACTCCAGGCGCTGCGTTGCTTGGAGATGATACGGATATCGGTGATGGAAGCACCAGTCATGGGTTGAAGGTGGACTCGGAAGTCAGAATCACTCGAGGTCCACTTGCAGGACTTACCGGAATTCTTTCTGGTGTGGATGGAAATGATGCCATTGTGGTCATTGATGGCGCATTAAAGATTTTTGGTTTAGACAAAGTTGCTCAGTTATAATTTATATAATTATCTATTCGGTATTCTCAAATCTTTTTGAAACCATCGAACGAAGTTGGTTTAAATTCCGATGTGATACAGGATGCGAAAGACTGGTTGCTTGTGTTTCATCCTTTTCAAATTCACTTTCATCTTCCTCTTTTGCTCCACTTTCATCTTTTGATTCACTTTCATCATCTTTTATTAATTCACTTGCATCATCTTTTACAAATTCATTTTCTCCCTCTTTTGAAATTGCAACTACTCCATCCTGACGCTTACCAGATTCCTTCCTTTCCAACTTTAGCTGAGTCTCCAATTCAGCACACTCCTTTTTCAAACTTACTACCTGTTCTATTTCAGATTGCATCGATTCCACCAATTCATCATAACTGATAGCAGCTCTACTCCACTCTAAATCAAAAGAACCCAGCTTTTCCATACAAACTTCCAATTTTGACTTGCAACAATACCATTCATGTCGAGTAATGTAAACTTCTTCATCTGCCATCCCTGTTTTCTCATCCATTTCATGACGGACGTCTTGAAGTTCTTTGGTAATAATTTGATTGCGAGATTTCAGTTTTTCAATTACAATCAACTGCTCTTCGTCCATTCTTTTCAACTGCTCGAGATTAATATCCTGCACACGAATCGTTTTTTCCATATTTTGAACAACAGTTTTTTGCCCTTGAGTCATTCGCGAATTTTCTTCTTTTTCAACCTCCACTCTATACATGTGCTCCTCGTTTTTCTTGACTTCTGCTCTTAAGCTACGTTCAAGAAGAAAACAAGCAGCGCGTTCCTTAATCAGTACCTCATGAAGTTTCAAAATATCTTTTTGAACGCCAGAAATCATGGAAAGCTGAAGACGAACGGCTTGGGAAGCACCCAATAATTCCACGCTGGACTTTCGTCGCTCACGCCGAGCACCAGAATGAAGTAATTGATTCGAAACAATTTCGGACGCATCTTCTGGATAATTGCTGTTCGCGTCAGAAAGACCAACTTCAGAGAAAACCTTTTGAGTAACTTTAAGCATACTTTCAAGTGCTTGGTCAACAAGACTTTGAACTTTTGATGTTTCCATGTTCGAATGCTCAACTTGTGCATTCAACTCACATAATTCTGCCTTCAGCTTTGTAGCTAACTCACGTGAGGCTTCCATAACGTGTCTCACTTCTTCCATTCGAACATTATTCAACTCCAGTTCCTTTTCAGCTCGTATCGCTCTTGCTTCTAGAATATCTCTCTCTCGTTTCAGGTCGCGAGTGTCTCGACCCAGTTGTTTGACTTTCGACTCCAAATCAACTATCACTTTTCTCGACGTGTCTTCCTTTTCTTCATGCATAATGTGTTTCGTTTTTATTTTAGATTCCTGTTGAGTCTTCTCCTGTCGGTATTGATCTAATTGTGCTGTTTTCTTCTCGCATTGGAATTGTAGCTCTTTGATTGTCACCTCTAGCTGAGTCACTTTCATTAAACTTTCTGCAAGATTTCCAGTAATCTTTTCTCTAATCGCGCATTCTTGGGTGTAGTCTTTGATAACATTGTCTAATTGGGATTCCAATTGGAATATTGCTGAGTCTGATGACCCAACATCTTGTTTGAGGGCTTCTTTCATTGATGCATCTTTCACCCGAAGACTTTCAAGTAAGGCGATTTTCTCACGGTATTTGATTTGCTGAGTTTTCATTTCCTTTGATTCTTCTTGTAACTTAATTGTCATCGCTTGGAGGTTTGAAAGTGATTTTTTATCCTTTTTGTGTCCCTTTGTCTCCGTGTCAAACTCTAACTCGGCGCATTTAAGTTTCGATTCCAAGTCGGCTATTATTCGAAAACATCGTGCTCTATCCAGCAAGATCTTTTTAAAGCGCTTGGCATCATTGTTTATCTTTATGAGATTCTCAGCATTTGACTTTTCTGATTTCTTGTGTTCCTCGCCTAAAGTTGCAATGGTACGCTCCTGTTTCGACAACATGTCCTCAGCTTTTTGGCACTTAATAACCTCCTCTTGTAAAAGATTCTTACATTTTTCCGTCTCTTCTTTCATTCTTTGAGCATAGTCTTTCGCAGTACATAGTTCTTGGGTCATTTTATCCAATACTGCGTGACCATCAGCAATCACTTGTTGTGCCACTAAAAAGTTCTGGTTCAGTTTCGCTGCTTCCACCCGGTTTTCTTGAATTTCTAATGACAGTTCTTTTATCAAAGTTTTTTGTACTGCTATAGAATCCGATAATTTTTTGCTCTCAAATTGAACTTGTGACACTCCACGTTTCTGTTTTTCAATTTCATTTTGGGCATGCGAGAGTTGCTCGTCTTTCTTCCAAACAAACCCGTTTAAATTTTGAATTTCTGCATCCTTTTCTAATATAACCATTCCTAGATTTGAGATTTCTATGTGAAGTCTTGTCAACGCGGTGTTATGTGTTGTTTCGATTTTCTGCAGGTCCACTTGATGTTGTTTTTCCAACAACACACGTCCTGAGGCTTCGTTGTTTATTTTGCTATTTTCTAATATACTAGAATACGCGTTCCAGACATTAGCTACTAGTTCACTTTGATTGCTTTGGGTCATTATTTCTCGAATACAATCATGAAACCCTACCGAGTATACGTATATTGCGCGATATATTCTATCTACTTCATTGTTGGACATCCCCGTTTTTAAAAATTCTTTTCTTTCAATTCCACAACTTTCTAATGGAGTTTCTTTATCAAAGTTTTTCGTTTTTCGCAACATGTTATTCAACCATTGCTCTGTTGTTAGCTCTTTGATTCTAGTTTTGGTAGCAACCTCCACAATTTTAAGTTGTTGCACGGGTTTTATTTTCTGAAGCCTGGGCGAGTCAGATTGATTAAGTTTGACATGCGGTTTATGAAAAGTATATGTTTTATTTCCTTTGTCGTTCATGTCTCTCTCAGTTGGAAACGGATCAATTCCGGAACTGCGTTTCGTTTTTTTTATTTTTTATTTAAACAACAACAAAAATCGATTTTTTTTTAAAACTACTAGTAGTGGATAAAAGCCATCAAATGCTAATTTCTCAATAAACAAGAGTATCTTGTTGAAAGAAAAGAGGCTGATGGCAATCCGTGAGGTAATCAGAAGCAAGAACATCATGTGGAATCACTGAATTCACATTATATTTCTGCTGATTTTGAAACAAAAAAATCTGACGGTTAGGTGAGGTTACACGTCTGATCGTGGTCTCCCATACTGTCCATTTTGAAGGTAGAGAAATCATTCCACAGGCGTTAATCGTAGACGTTATCAGTATTTGGCTCAAACAAACAGACTTTAGCAACTGATTTCTATGAATCTAGTGTGTTTGAAAGCCTTCTTTGGTCTCACGACTGTTCTATTGCAATAGACTGTCAATCACGTTTAACGTTGACTCATATTTCAAAACCCAACTTTAAGAGCTCTCCGTTTTCGATGATTGCAGGATATTTTAGGCAAGTCGT
>Ga0105054_10010913_pt1 | contig 11443 bp, 13 predicted proteins | sample BON02_FD_78091 | JGI IMG/M metagenome (GOLD analysis project Ga0105054, IMG submission 78091) | Freshwater microbial communities from Lake Bonney liftoff mats and glacier meltwater in Antarctica - BON-02 (megahit assembly) | ecosystem: Environmental > Aquatic > Freshwater > Ice > Glacier... | reverse complement strand
GGACGTCAATATTGGGCGACATGAACCGGTCGAAACGCTCAATATTCTGCGACAGACGCTTGGAGAGGGCCCGGGGTATTCCGGGGCTTACTGCGTAGGCGCCGGGCTGGCCTCGCTCATCAACGCGGTTTCCGCCTTTCCGAACGCGCAGAAGCCCAAAATCATTGGGCACAACCTCACGGAAAATACACGGGAACACTTGATGAACCGGTCCATCACCGCAATCATCCATCAAGACATGGCGCGGATAGCCGAAGAGGTAGTTGCCGGCCTTGCCGACGCCCACCGCGTCGACTCTATGATAGTTCCGACGATTGTCGTTACCCGTGAAAACCTTAACCAGTATCTCGATCTGGCAAGCTTGCGACCAGTCGCTGCAAAGTAGCCACCCGCGCATCATCCCAACAGGCATGCAAAAAGCGCAAGCCGCCCAGATCAAGAAACAGGGGCAGCGTCCGGAACCAGTCGAGCATCTTGGCGGTGTCTGGGTGCCCGACGGGGAATTCATCAAGGAACGTCTGGTGATGGGCCGTGTTCTTGGCGGAATGCGCGCGCATATAGCCATCATCGGTGCCGTCAGCGTTTAGACCAGGCTGATGAAAAAGGATCGCATTGCGTTCGTGGTTGCCCATGATCGCGACAGCATGTCCCTGATCGCACATGGCACGGACGACATTCAGGACAGCCCGGTTCGCGCGGCCCATGTCGATGAAATCCGGCGAAACGTAGACGACCGTCCGCGTCGCAGCACTCCGTGACAGGCTCGCAATTCCGCCCTATGATCCAGAGGTGGAGGTTCCGAAGACCATCAGCGTCGATGCTTCCGCAAAGCGGCTTGGGGTCTGCGTTGCTTCCGTTCACAAGCTGATTAGGTCGGGAGTCCTGCCCGCGACCCAGATCATGTATTCTGCCCCTTGGAAAATACCGGCTGACGCGCTGGAAACCGAGGCGGTCCGCATAGGATTGCAGGAGATCGCTGCGCGTCGGCCAAGATAAGCCCTTGATAGAATTACAGACAAGTCCATGACCCTGCCCGGATTCTGAAGAAAGAAATGCATTATGAAACGCGATCGCCTCTGCGGCCGCGAGAGCAAAAGATTTCGCCTGCGTGCGGGTCGCGTCCGAGACCCTGCTGGACGGCCACTGCAAGGGTGTTCATACCCCGCCGCATATCCGTCACGCCGCCTGCGATCCACACCTTCGTCCCGGCTGGAAACGCAATCATGACGGATCCAGTGCTTGCACGAGGCGCGCAAGCATCACCGGGTCAATCGTGGCGGCCACAGACAAGCGGCGACCACTCGGAAGGGTAATATCTACCGTTTGGGTCTGGGTTGGCACAGACGGCCCGTTGAATACCTCGGGCACATGAGGTGTTGCGATGGTCAGCGGCGTGAAACGCGGACCAACACCGTCCCTTGTCAACAGGGCAATCGCTTTTGGAAATCTGAGAATCAAAAAAATGAACATAAGAAGAACTTTTTGGCTCTCTCGTTGCGTTCGTAGTCAGGTCTTGATGATTTTCGATCCCGATGCGATGCTACAAACCCAAAAGCGATTCCCCTGCCCTTGTTAATCGACCTGTCCGGTATTGACGCCGCCAGCGCACCAGCAGCGTGCGGCCAACATCATGGCGCTTGGCGGTTTCGGCAACGTCTCCGTGCTCGCCAAGGCTTTCTTCTACAATGCGAATCTTCTCTGCATCCGTCCAGTGCCGACGGCGGCCAGTATCGGTGACAGAAAGGATCTCTACTTCGGGTCTGTATCTATGGTCGGTCATAACGTCAGACCTAAGCCGAAATCCTCAGCTTAAAAAGACGGCCCCCGGCGAAAGCTTACCACCGGCCCGGCGCAGGAGGGCGTTGTCGCTTTCGCGCCGACGGCGCTGCTGGCTGCCGACGTTTCCAACAACCCGGAGGCGCGGGAGATCCCCGTCACCGGCTGGCGCGACATTGGCGAGGTCGGCATCGGCACGCTCGCACGCATCGGCGGCGAATTGGTGCGCATCGACGGGATCACGCCCAGCTCCATCACCGTCGGTCGAGGCTGCCTTGACACCGTGCCGCGCGCACATGCTGCAGGCACGCCGGTGCTCTTCTTCGACGACGGCGCACAGATCACTGAGAGTGCATGGGCCGCAGGCGAGACGCTGACCGTCCGGCTGCTGCCCGAGACCGGACGCGGCACGCTGGCCTTTGTGCTGGCCCCCGCGGACGCCGTGACGCTCGACCGGCGCGCGATCAGGCCACTGCCGCCAGGCCGCGTGCAGGCCAATGGCAGCTACGCGCCCGATATCGACGCGCTGGTAGTTGGTGACCTCGTCCTGACATGGTCCCATCGCGACCGGCTGACCCAGACAAGCCCGGTCATCGTCGATCACACCGCCGCGTCGATAGGCCCGGAGCCGGGGGTGGGATACGTGGTTGAAGTCCGCTGGGTCGACCCTGACACCGGCGTGGCAGTCCAGCCCGTTGGCGTTGTCATCGACGCAGGCGCCGGGACCAGCTGGACCCTCGCCCCCGACGACAGCCGCAGTGGCTGGACGTGCGTCTTTCGGTCGGTGCCGCGATCACCATCGAATTCTACGTCGAGGGTGTGCTGCAAAGCTCTGCCACGGCAGCAAACACGGGTGGCAAGGGCAAGCCGCGCCATGTGGTCTTTGCCAATACCGCGCTGCACGGCATCAACCAGAACCGGACCTGGTATTACGCCCATATCGCGGTGCTCGACGGCGTCTCGACCATCGGGCGGCGGTTCGTGCGGCGCAGCCCGAACGCCGTCGCCACGTTCAATCAGATGACGGGCAGCATCGATGCGCTGCGCGACGGCAACATCGCCACGCGGGTCGCCAGCAGTGCGGCGGGGCAGCGCATATCCTTCTCGCTGACCGGGCCGACCGGGCCCGCCACGGTCTCGGCCATCGCGGGCGTGCATCTCAAACAAATCGCGCAGGCGGGCACGGGCGGGCCCGACGCCACGGCCGGGTTCCTGCGCATCGGCGGGGTGAATTACGACGCGGGCGCGGTGAGCGTGCCGAGCCTCGCCCCGATGCCGATCTATTCCAGCTGGGCAGTGAACCCGATCGACGCCACCCCGTGGAGCGATCTGAGCCTGCCCACCGAAGTCGGGATCCTTTCCGCATGAGCCCGCATCGTTCCGGACGAGGCCATGTCCGCATGCCGGATGCGGAGTTCGAAGCCCTCATGGTGCGCGCCGCCGCCGAAGGCGCGCGCCAGGCGCTGGCCGACGCGGGCCTCGACGGCGCAGAGGCGGCGCTGGACATCCGCGATCTGCGCGCGCTTTTGGCCTCGATCCGCTTCGTGCGCCGCACCGCCGTGCAAACCACGGTGCGCCTGATCACCACCGGCATCATCGCCGCGCTCTATAAGGTTGAGGACAGCATCCGCGGCTCCGAGCCTGATCAGCGCCGGGCCGTCCGCCATGAATTATCCCGCCCTCTCGTGGATCAGTTCTTCGCCTGGCTGGCAGCCCAAGCCGCGCGCGTCTCACGCAAATCAGAGCTCGGTGAGGCTATGGCCTACATGCTGCGTCGCGAAGAGGGCTTCCGATTGTTCCTCGAGGATGGCTGCGTCGACATCGACTCCAACCTCGTCGAGAACGCCATCCGCAGCCCTGCAATGAATCGCCGCAACGCGCTCTTCGCTGGTCATGATGAGGGTGGCCGTAATTGGGCGCGCTTCGCCAGTCTGATCGGCACCTGCAAGATGAATGGCGTCGAACCCTATGCCTACCTGCGCGATCTCTTCATCAGGCTCGCCAACGGCCATCTCGACAAGGACATCGAGGCTCTGATGCCTTGGGCTTCCCGACCCTCAAAATGAGCTCACCCGGGAGTCCCCAGTGAGCTCATTGTGAGCGAACACGACGGCGAAAATGTCTGTCGAAGACGCCGCAAATCCCGTCCGCAAGTGAAATTCCAATGGGGCGGGGACGGCGCTTACGCTGAACCACACACCTCGGCGTGGGCATCGATCTCAATCACCGCCCGGCCCCGTTCCCGTGCCTCGGTCACCATTCCTTCCGCTTGCCTCAATTCGTTTGGCGTCAGACAGGCGAGCAATCGACCGAACTCGGTTGGATCGAAGCGTGGCATGGCCGTCCTCCTGATATGCCGAGGCTTACAAGCATAAACTATTGGCAAGAAATAACAAAGCTGAAGCAAACACGGTTTGCTGACCTCGCCGGGCTTCTCCTGTCACGCAATAACGACAACAAAAGCTTTCTTCAAAAATGCGCACCGGCACCACATCCGTTCATCGCTGACGGCAACCAGTATTGGTGACAGAAAGAATTTCTGAGTCTGTACTGTATCTATACTCTGACATAGCGCCCAACCTATGTGCGAGCCCTTCCCTCGACCGCTTGCATGAAAGCACCAGAATCTCAGATGGGGGTGCTTTCCCAGTTGCTAACTTTCTGCCCGATTCGCCCAATCTGTGTTCGTTTGATCATGACCTTCCATGTCATTATTAAAAAGTTCTTGGTGAATACTGAACGCTCAGTAATGATGATTGCGTTGTACCAGTAGAGGATGCCATGATTCTCACCCTAGACCATATTCTTATGGGGGCCCCCGATCTTGAGGCGGCCTTGGAAGCGGTCTCTACGCTTTCGGGCGTGACCCCGGCTGGTGGAGGGTCGCATTCTGGATTTGGCACGCGAAACCAACTTCTCTCACTTGGCGATGAGCTTTTCTTTGAAATCATCGCACCGGATCCGAAACAGAAAAAAAGGGGACGGCGCGCAGTTGGGCTGGAGGATTTGACGGCACCCGGCATGCTGACATTCTGCGTGCGATCCCCTGATCTTGCTGGTGCTGCGGCGCGGGCGAAGGCCGCTGGTCTTTCATCGCAAGAGCCGGTTGCGATGAGCCGGATCCGGGGGGACGGCGTCAGGCTGGCCTGGGAAATCCTTTATCTCGACGCATCCAGATGGGGCGATGCGATCCCTTTCGTGATCGACTGGAAAGGCTCGCCACATCCAGCGAAGACTTCGCCGGGTGGATGCACGCTACTGGACTTCACAGTGCTCCACCCAAATGCAGCGGAACTGGGGACACTCTATGAGGCGCTTGGTGTCGATGTGCCGGTCAGGGCTGCGCTGTCGCCAGGTTTCGTGCTGAAGCTGGATACGCCAAGGGGGGAGGTTGTGCTGACATGACCGTTTCCGAATTGGATTATGTCGTCGCCGACGTGATCAAGCGCGCGCCTTTTCACAGGCTGTTGCAAATTGACGTGGTCTCTCAGGATATCGACGCGGCCCGCGCTCGCCTTGGAATCACTCTGCGACCGGAGCTTTTGAGGTCTGACAGCGCAGGCGGGCTGCACGGCGGGGTGATCGCCTCGCTGATAGACGTGGCCGCATTTTTTGCGGTGCGTCTGTGCACCGGGCGTGGTGGCGCCACCAGCGCCCTTTCGGTGGACTATTTGCGTCCAGTCAATGGGGTCCGCGTGGAGGCGCAAGCGCGCGTTATCAAATCGGGCCGCACGCAGGCCTTGGCTGATGTCGAGGTGTTCGACGGCACAACGCTGGTCGCCGTGGGTCGCGCTCGTTTCACACTGTCTGGGGAGGCCGAATGATGCGCGCAGTAGTTTTCGACGCACACGGGCCGTTCGAGAATCTGACAGTTCGCGATCTGCCCAAGCCCGAGATTGGGCCGGAAGAGTATCTTGTGCAGGTCCGCGCCGTCTCGCTGAACGGGTTCGATCCGATGGTGATGCGCGGCATTCCGGGCCTCAGGACTCCACTTCCGATGATCCCGGGTGCCGATATAATGGGTATCGTGGCAGCGGCTGGCGCTGCGGTGCCGCCCGGCCGTTTCTTCAAGGGACAGCGCGTCGGGATAGATCCGTCCACCGATACCGGCATGATGGGAGAGACCCGGCGCGGCGGCCTTTGCGAGTACATGAGTGTTGAGGCGAAATACCTCGTGCCGATCCCTGATGCTGTGTCCGATCATCAGGCCGCGTGCCTGCCCACCGCCTATGCCACCGCGCACAGGATGCTGTTCACGCGTGGTCAGCTTCAAGCGGGCGAAAAGGTTCTTATCCTCGGCGCATCGGGCGGTGTCGGAACGTCCTGCATCCAACTGTCGAAAGCTGCCGGTGCAGAAGTAGTCGCGGTCAGTTCGACTGCGGCAAAGGCGTCAGCGCTGCGGGCCTTGGGGGCCGATCACGTCATTGATGCCAGTCAAGAAGACTTCGTAGAGGCTGTCTGGCAGCTATTCGGCAAGCCGCGAACCCGGGGCGGCGGCGGCGGTGTCGACGTCTGCGTGAATTACTCTGGCGGCGAAAGCTGGGCGAGAAGCCTTCGGACGGTCAGGCAAGGCGGGCGCATCCTGACCTGTGGTGCAACCGGCGGCTACGATCCGAAGACCGACATTCGCTATATCTGGTCGTTCGAGCTTTCGATCCTCGGGTGCAACGGTTGGGAACGGGAAGATCATCTCCAGATGCTCGACATGATTGCGCAGGGCCAGTTTTCCCCTGTGATCGACCGCATCGTGGACATGGCAGAGATTAGAGACGCCATGCGAGATCTGGCCGAACGCAAGGTGGTCGGCAAGGTGGTGCTCGAGGTTGGGCCAGCATGAAACGTTCAAAAAATCTCGGCGCTTGCTTCCTCCCCTCCGTCCCTATTGACAAGGTCGCGTTGATCGAGCCGGGCGATCAAGTGAGTCGTACGACTTATGGAGAATTGCAGGCTCAGGCGGATGCGGTCGCGCGAGGACTGGTGGCCCGAGGGCTTGTCCGCGGTGACCGGGTCGGGCTGATGGCGCTGAACAGTCTGGAATATCTCGTGGCCTATTTTGGGATCATGCGCGCGGGGCTGATCGCGGTGCCGTTCAGCTACAAGCTGGCCCAACCGGTGATTGATCACATCTGCCGCGATTCCGATCTGAAATTGCTGTTTCACGACGCGATCCATGCGGTAAAGGTGCCGGACGGAGTGCCCGCGATCCAGCTTGGCGGGTTGGATTTTGCGGCCCTGCTCGATCCTGGACCCTTCGTACTCGTGGAGCCCGAAGCTGGCGAGGTGGGCATGATCCTGTACACCTCCGGTTCGACCGGAATGCCCAAAGGCGTGTTGCTCAGCCACGATTCGCAGCGCTGGTCACTGGAGCATGGTTCCAAGGGATCCGGCGACCGCAGCGACGCGGTGTATATCGTCGCAGCGCCGATGTTTCACATGAACGCGACAATCTCGATCAAGGGCGCCTTCTACAATGGCGCGACGGTGGTGATGCTGCCGACATTCGATGCCATTGCCTATGCTACCGCGATCCCGGACTTCGATGTTACCACGCTGACCTCGGTGCCTACGATGCTGGCGTTGGTCGCCAGGGAGGGCGATGCGCTGGGTGGGCTGGATTTCTCTTCTGTCACGGATGTCACGATGGGATCGGCCCCGCTGACCCAAGCGCTCGTAGACAAGGTTCAGGCCCTTTTCCCGGCTTCGAGTATCAAGAACTCATATGGCACGACCGAAGGCGGCCCGTCGCCTTTCGGTGCCCACCCCGATGGCATCCCGCGTCCCGAGGTATCCCTCGGCTATCCCCATGCGGGCACTGGCGCAGAACTTCGCGAAGATGCGGGACCTGATGAAGGGGTGCTGTACCTGAAGAACCCGATGCAGATGAATGGATACAACAACCTGCCGAAAAAGACCGCCGCCGCTGTGATCGACGGGTGGTACCGGACGGGCGACATCATGCGGCGGGACGCGAACGGGTTCTTCTACTTCCTTGGCCGCGCCGACGACATGTTCAACGTGGGTGGCGAGAATGTCTGGCCTGGCGAGGTCGAGAAACTTCTGGAGGCGATGCCGGGCGTGCACCAAGTCTGCGTTGTCCCTGCCGCCCATGAGACCAAGGGCATGGCGCCCTTTGCCTTTGTCGTCGCCGGCCTGGATGCCACACTGACCGTGGATGCGGTGAAACAGTTTGCCCTTGCGAATGGACCGGCCCATGCGCATCCGCGCAACGTTGTTTTCCTCGATGCCATCCCGCTGGCAGGCACCAACAAACCGGATCGCAATCTGCTTGCGGCGCGTGCGAAGCGCATTCTGGACGGCCAGGCATGAGCACGAAAAGCAACAAACAATATGCCGCGCCGCAACGTGGGTCCGCCAAGCTGGAAGGCGAGCCTGGGCAGATAGCATCGTCCGACTTGCTGGCCTTTGCCGAAACGCTGGTGCGAGACACCAGTTCCAGTGTCCGGGTTGCATGCGCATCGATTCATATCCTAGGGCCGGGCCATTCCACAAAGGTCACAGGAGAGGCGGTGTGCCTCGGCCGGACGGGCGGCACCGTCTGGCGCGTATCCATCGCGGACGAGACAGGCGCGGCTCTGGCGGAAATCACGCTTTCGATGGTGTCCGACCCCCAGACTGCGCCAGTGGTCCGGATTGAAACGCGCCGCAGCGTCGATGCGGATGATCGGCGCGCGCGTATCGCCTTGGCGGCGCGGGACGTGTTTGCCGACAAGGGCTACGGTGCCGCCTCGATGCGGGATATTGCGGCCGCTGCGGGCATGCATGTGCCAACGATGTATCAGTATTTCCGCTCCAAGGAAGAGATCCTAGAACTGGTCTATTCCTCGACGATCAGCCAAGCCGTCGATGGCATGCAAGCCGTCTTGAGTGCCGCCGGCCCCGCCGATCAGCAAATCGACGCAATCGTCCGCCGCCTGCATGATGTGAACGCGGAACTGCGCCGGGGCACTCTAGTGATGAACCGCGAAACCAGATCCCTGTCGCGGGAGGCGAGGGACCGGGTGCTTGGCCACTACGCCGGAATGATCCGCAAGATGGGTGGCGTAATTGCTGAAGGTCAGGCGCAAGGAGTCTTTCGCCCGATGGACCCGCACCTTGCTGCCGTGTTCGTCGATGCGCTGGCGGATGTCTGGGTCTTGCGCCCCTTTGCCGTCGGCGATGCCGATACTGAAAGCTATGCCTCCGAATTGGTGGCATTTGTCCGCGGTGCCCTGACGGGAGAAGCCGCCAAGATCCGGGACACGCCGGAGCCAACCAAAACCCACAGGAGAGAGTAAGATGCACATACGCAGACTGACTGCCAGCACGGCGGTGGCGACCTTTCTTGCCACTACCGCGGTTTTTTCCGCCGATCTTCGCACGACCATTCCCGCCGACCCGGCAATGGTCGACCCGATCACCTATTCGGAACTGGTCGCGGGCGATGTGATGGGCAACATCTACGAGGCGTTGACGGGCCTCGATGCCGACGGAAACGTTGTGCCGATGCTTGCTATAAGTTGGGAGTCGCTGGAGGGCAACCTTGGCTTTCGCTTCATGCTTCGCGAGGGGGTGAAGTTCCACTCGGGCCGTGACTTTGGCGCCAAGGATGTCAAATACACGCTCGAACAACTCCTCACTCCAGGCATGAAAGGTGGACTGAACGCCCCCTACCTCGATGTGATCGTCGGGGTCGAAGCAGTAAAGGACGGCACTGCCAAGGAACTGGAAGGCATCACTGTCGTCGACGACCACACCATCGAGATCGCCTTTACCAAGCCGGATGTGCTATTCCCGATCTATCCAATCTACATCATGGATTCCGGTATCGTCAAAGAGCTTGGCGCAGACTGGGCAGCGAAGGCCAGCGCAGGCACCGGGCCGTTCAAGTTCGTGGAATGGAACCTTGGTCAGAACGTCCAACTGGATGCGTTCGCAGATTATTGGGGCGGCGCGCCGGAAATCGATGGCGTGAACTTCATTGTGGTTCCGGATTCGAACACGGCTATGTCAATGTATGAAGCGGGCGAAATCGACCTGCTTTACGCTGATGCCAATCTTAACCGCCGCATTCTGACCGATCCGTCGCTCGCGGAACAGACGCTGAAGGTTCCGGCGGCGCAAATCCGCTATCTGGGGATGAACGAGTCTGTCTACGAGCCGTTCAAGGACATCAACGTCCGCAAAGCCGTCTGCATGTCCATTGACAAACCGGCGATGATCGAAGGGCTGTATTCTGGCGCCGCGCTGCCGCTGAACGGTCAGGTGACCGCAGGCGTCGCGGGCTTCAACCCGGACATCGCGCCGATCCCCTATGACCCGGAGATGGCGAGAGCGCTGCTGGCCGAGGCGGGCTTTCCGAATGGCGAGGGATTGCCACCGATAAAGCTCTACGCCACCGAACCGTTCAAGAACGAGCATCTCTACTACGCCTCGCAGTTTCAGGAAGTCCTGGGCATGCCAGTCGAGGTCGAGATCGTCGAACGCACCACCCACATCAGGGCGATGAACGCCGGCGAAGTCCCGTTCTTCGCCTGGGGCTGGTCGGCAGGTTATCCGGATGCGCTCTATTTCCTGAGCCAGGTTTGGTATGGTCCGAGCCCCTTCAACCGCTCGCGCTGGCAGGACGATGCGTTCGATGCTCTGATCGAGCAAGCCTTCGAGACGGTCGACAATGCTGAGCGCTACAAACTCTACAACGCCGCCGAGAAGATCCTGATCGACGACTTCGGGACCTGCCCGCTGACGGTTCGGATGCAGATCGCCTTGGTCAAGCCGGGAGTTAAGGGCGTTTCGCTGTCGCCGTTCCGGTTCCTGCCCTTTGGCGATGTGACCATCGAATAATCAGGGAAAGAGCGCGGCGATGAGGAATTATCTGGCACAACGGGTCGGTGGGCTGTTGCTCATCTGGTTTATCGCTGTGCTGATCACCTTCGCCGCTCTTCAACTTGTGCCCGGCGACCCGATATTGGTCCTGCTGTCGGATCAGTCGGGTGATCCGGTACTGGAGGCGCGACTGCGCGCGGAATATGGGCTGGACCGGCCACTGCCGGTCCAGTTCCTTGACTATCTGCTGTCCATCGCGGATGGCAGCTTCGGCCTCTCCTACCGCTTTGCGAGCCGCGAAGTGATCGAGATCATCGGTGGCGGGCTGTGGATCACGCCGGTACTTGCGCTGAGCGCGCTGTTCATTGCGGTGCCCATCGGCATTTTCCTCGGGATCGCCGCAGCTACCCGTGCGGGACAATTTGCTGATACCGCGATCATTCTTGTGCTCGTAATAGGGATATCAATCCCCAATTTTGCACTGGCGACGACTTTGGTGTGGCTCGTCTCGATCAAGGCCGGGTGGCTGCCCGTCGCAGGTTGGGGCAGCTTCAGCCAAGTCATCATGCCGGTCTTCGTTCTGACGGTACCGCCGGTCGCCTATGTCGCGCGCCTGACCCGCAGTTACATGCTGGAAGTGTTCGAAAAGGACTACATCCGCACAGCCCGCGCCAAAGGCGTGCGTGATCGCCTCGTGGTCTGGCGCCATGCCCTGCGCAACATATTGGTGCCACTCCTGACCTCCATCGGGATCATCTTTGGCGGTTTGCTGTCGGGCAGCTTCGTGGTCGAGACGATCTTCAACATCCCCGGACTTGGCCGGATCGCCATCGAGTCGATCTTT
>Ga0105054_10010912_pt1 | contig 11443 bp, 10 predicted proteins | sample BON02_FD_78091 | JGI IMG/M metagenome (GOLD analysis project Ga0105054, IMG submission 78091) | Freshwater microbial communities from Lake Bonney liftoff mats and glacier meltwater in Antarctica - BON-02 (megahit assembly) | ecosystem: Environmental > Aquatic > Freshwater > Ice > Glacier... | reverse complement strand
GCGCGTCATCAAGGTCGAGCGTCCGGAAGGCGACTTCGCGCGCCATTACGATTACATCGTGCATGGCGAAAGCGCGCATCTGGTCTGGCTCAATCGTGGCAAAGAGTCGGTCGTGCTCGACCTTACCAAGCCGGATGACAAGGCGTTGCTCGAAGCTATGCTCGCCAAGGCCGATGTGTTCGTGCAGAACCTCAAGCCCGGCGCACTCGGCAAGCTCGGCTTTGCGTTCGAGCGGCTGCGCCAGGATTATCCGAAACTGATCTGCGCCTCGATTTCCGGCTATGGCGAAGCCGGGCCGTTCGCGCAGCGCAAGGCCTATGACCTTTTAATCCAGGCCGAGTCGGGTCTCTCGTCCGTCACCGGCGGCCCGGAAGCGCCGGCGCGGGTCGGCGTCTCGGTCGTCGATATCGCCGCGGGCTTAAGCGCCTATGAGGCGATCCTCGAAGCGATTATTCGCCGCGGGCGCACCGGCGAAGGCGCCACCATCTCGATTTCCATGTTCGACGCCATGGCGGAATGGATGACGATTCCGTTGCTCAATCAGGAGTGGGGCAACCCGTTCAAGCGTGTCGGTCTGGCGCATCCGACCATCGCACCTTATGGCGTGTTCAAGACGCGCGATGGCGCCGACATCCTGATTTCGATCCAGAACGACCGCGAGTGGCGCATGCTGGCCGACAAGGTTTTGGGCAATGCCGCGCTCGGCGCCGATGAGCGCTTCGCCACCAATCCGCAGCGCCAGGCCAACCGGGCGCAGACCGATGCCGAAGTGGCGAAGATTTTTGGCGCGCAGGATGTCGAACCGTTGATGAAGAAACTTGCCGATGCGGATATTGCGTTTGCGCGCGTCAACGACTCGGGTCTGCTGGCGACGCATCCGCATTTGCGGCGCGTGACATTCGATACGCCGACCGGGCCGGCTTCGATTCCGGCGCCGGCGGCGACATGGACAGGCGAAACGCGCGGCTACGGCGAAATCCCCGCGCTCGGTCAGCACAGCGAAAAAATAAAAAAGGAATTCGGCGCAGACTGATCAATCGAGCACGTGAATGGCGTCGTCGACCGTCTCTGCCTCCGGCGCGGCCGCCGCACCCGGCGGGCGGCGGCGGCGCAGGCGACCTGACGCATAGCGCGATTGCCGCAACCCGCCTTCCCAGGGCGCGCGGGCTCGGGCAAAGTCCCCATCTGGCGAAGGCCTGGAGTAAAAACGCAAGGGGACGGAACGGTCATGGAAATCGGTTTTATCGGCGTCGGCATGATGGGGCAGCCGATGGCGCGGCGGCTGATCGAAGCCGGCCACAAGCTCGTGATTTACGACACCCGTAACGACGCGGTTGCGCCGTTGGTGGCGCTCGGCGCGCAGGTTGCGTCCTCGCCGCAGGATGTCGCCGACCGGGTCGAGACCGTGATGGCGAGCCTGCCGTCGCTCAAGATTTCGGAAAAGGTTGCGCTCGGCGAGGGCGGCGCCATCCATGGCAAAAAGATTAAGCGACTGATCGACCTGTCGACCACCGGCGCGCCGACGGCGGCGGCGATCTGCGCGCAACTCGCCAAGAAGAACATTGTGCAGATCGACAGTCCGGTGTCGGGCGGCGTCGGCGGCGCCAACAAGGGCACGCTCGCCGTTATGGTGTCGGGTCCGCAGGATCACATCGACGTCGTCAAGGATGCGCTGAGCGTTTTCGGCAAGGTCTTCGTCATCGGCCATGAGCCCGGCATGGCGCAGACCATGAAAGTCGCCAACAATTTCCTGTCCGCCACCGCGATGGCCGCCACCGCCGAGGCGGTCGCCATGGGCGTCAAGGCCGGCCTCGATCCGGCCGTGATGATCGACGTCATCAACGCCGGCTCCGGCCGCAATACCGCGTCGGAAGGCAAGTTTCCGCAGGCGATTCTGCCGCGCACCTTCAATTACGGCTTCGGTACCGCGTTGATGCTCAAGGACGTGCGGCTCTGCGTCGAGGAGGCCAAGACGTTAGGCACTCCCAATCACGTGATGAGCGCCGTGCTCGATCAGTGGGAAGCGACCAATACCGAGTTCGGCGGCGAAACCGATTTCACCGTCATTGTCCAGATGATCGAACGCAAGGCCGGCGTCACCATCGGCAAAGAGAAGAAGTAAAGCGGAGAGATGCCATGAGCGACGATATCCACGAGGTCTTCGCCGTCCGCTACGCCAGCCACGCCCGCAAGCGCGCGGAAAATTACGTCTTCGGAGATCCGCATGACGAGATGACCTCGATTGCCTATTACGTCTGGGTCATCAAAGGCGCACACGGCACTTTCGTGGTCGACACCGGCTTCGACGAGAAGGCGGCCAAGGAGCGCGGCCGCAAACTCATCAAGCCGGTCGGCGAGGGCCTGAAGGCGCTCGGCGTCGAGCCCGACCATGTCGATCATGTCATTGCCACCCACATGCACTGGGACCATGCCGGCAATTACGATCTGTTCCCGAACGCGCGGTATCACATCCAGGATACCGAGATGGCTTACGCCACCGGCCGCTGCATGTGCCACAAAATGCTGCGCATGCCGTTCAGCGAGGACGACGTCCATGCGATGGTGAAGAAGGTCTTCAACTATCGCTGCGAATTCCACGACGGCAGCGAGCAACTGGCACCGGGCATCGTCGTGCACAAGATCGGCGGCCATTCGAAGGGTCTGCAATGCGTCGAGGTGAAAACCAAACGCGGCACCGTCGTGGTCGCGTCCGACTGCATTCATTTATATTCGCATATCGACGAAGGCCGCGTGTTTCCGATCACCTATTCGATCGGCGACACGCTCGAGGGCTACAAGACCATTGGCAAGCTCGCTTCCTCGCGCCATCACATCGTGCCGGGGCACGATCCGGAGGTGATGAACATCTATCCGGCGGCAAAGACCGGGCTGGAGGGCTGGGTAGTACGATTGGATGTAGCGCCGAGGGTTTGATCTGTCATGGCCGGGCTTGTCCCGGCCATCTCGATCAGGGGCGCAGTGCCTTCCTAAGCGGGGTCACCGGGACAAGCCCGGTGACGACAAGAAGGAAACTCACGCCAACCCCAATTCTCCGAACGCATCCTTGTGATGCTCGGCGCTTTCGTCCGAGAAGCAGCAGAAGATGACGCGTTCCAGCGCCTTGCCGCGCGGACGCGCCGCCAGTTCCGCCGTCACGGTACCGACCGCGATGCGCGCAGCCAGATCGGGCGGAAAACGGTAGACCCCGGTCGAGATCGCCGGGAAGGCGATGGTCGGCAAGGCATGTCCGGCGGCGAGTTCGAGCGCCGTGCGATAGCAGCGTGCCAGTTGCTCGTGTTCGCCGGCCGATCCGCCCATCCAGACCGGCCCGACCGTGTGAATGATGGCTTTGGCTTTCAGGTTATAGCCGTGCGTGATCTTGGCCGAACCGGTGTCACAGCCGCCAAGCGCGCGGCATTCCTCCAGTAATTCCGGGCCGGCGGCGCGATGGATCGCGCCATCGACCCCGCCGCCGCCGAGCAGAGAGGAATTGGCCGCGTTCACGATCACTGCGACATCAAGCGTGGTGATGTCGGCGACCTGAATTTCGAGAATGGTGCGGCCGATTTCGGCGATGAGCGGGTCCATGGAGGTCTTATATCACCCCCGCTCGGAATAAACCTCGGCCTTGAGATCGACGCTCGACTGCACGCCGATGTCGTCGTAATGCGCATCGAGAAAGCGTCGTGCCGAGCGCTGGCCGAGCTTGCGCAACAGTTCGAGCGATTCGAAATCATTGCGCAGCTTGCTCGACGACGAGAGCCGTTCGCCCAGGCCCTCCAGCACGATGCGGTGCACGTTGATGCGGCGGTATTCGTTCGGGCCGGTGCCGTGCGGCAGGCGGCCCTGGTCGATCAGCCGGTTGACGAATTCGATCGCGCGCAACTCCGCCATCAGCGCCGAGTTGAAGGTGATCTCGTTCACTCGTCCCATGATGTCGCGCGTCGTGTGCGGAATTTTTTTGCGTACCAGCGGATTGATCTGGACGATCAAAACGTCCTCAGTCGTGGTCGAACGGAAAAACGGGTACAGCACCGGATTGCCGAGATAGCCGCCGTCCCAATAGGGCACGCCGTCGATCTCGACCGCGCGAAACACGGCCGGCAGGCAGGCCGAGGCCATCACCGCTTCGGCGGAAATCTTGTCATGCGGGAAAATGTGCAGCCGTCCGGTCTGCACATTGGTGGCGGCGATGTAGATCTCCCGCGCATCGGCGCGCAAGCCTTCGAAATCGACAAAGCGTTCGATCAGATCCTTGAGCGGATTGATGTTGAGCGGATTGAGGTCGTAAGGCGACAAATATTTCGACCAGGCATTGAGCCAGTCGAAAGTCGGCGAGCCTTCGCCTGGCATCAGCGAAAACAATTTATCGGTGACTGCGCGCTGCACCGCCGGCAGGTCGCCGCCGAGGCTCGCGGCGCGCCAGAATTCCGACAGCCGCTTGCGCGCTTCCTCGTTGCCGCCGCGGTTCAAGCCATCGGCCAGCATCACCGCGTTGACCGCGCCGGCCGAGGTGCCGGAAATGCCTTCGACCGCCAGGCGTCCGTCTTCCAGCAAATGATCGAGCACGCCCCAGGTAAAGGCGCCATGCGCACCGCCGCCTTGCAGCGCGAGGTTGATGCGCTTGGCGCCTTTCGGCTTGTCGGGCTTGTCCGCTTTGTCGCCGCCGAATGCGCGCGCGAGGAAGTCGATCATTGAATGCCGATCATTGGGCGACCCAGCCGCCGTCAATGGAATAGGCCGAACCCGTTATGGTCGCGGCACCGTCGCTGCACAGGAATACCGCCAGCGCGCCTATTCCTTCCGGCTTGGTAAACGAATGCATCGGCTGCTTTTCGGATAGCAGCTTGATCTCCGCGTCGCGTACCGATTCGCCGGACGCCTTGGCGCGGTCGTCTATTTGTTTCTGCACCAAAGGCGTCAGCACCCAGCCCGGGCAGATCGCGTTGCAGGTGATGCCGTCATTGGCCGCTTCGATCGCCACCACTTTGGTCATGCCAACCAGGCCGTGCTTGGCGGCGACGTAGGCAACCTTCTGCGCGCTCGCCACCAGACCATGCGCGGAGGCGATGTTGATGATGCGGCCCCATTTGCGCTTCTTCATGCCGGGCATGGCGGCGCGGATCGCGTGAAACGAGGATGACAAATTGATCGCGATCACTGCGTCCCATTTCTCTGGCGGGAAGTCCTCGATATTGGCGACATGCTGAATGCCGGCATTGTTGACGAGTACGTCGAGCGAGCCGAATTCCTTTTCGGTTGTCGCCACCATCGCGGCGATTTCTGAAGGCTTCGACATATCGGCTGGCGAATAGCGCGCCTTGATGCCGAATTCCTTCTCCAGCCCGGCGCGTTCCTTTTCGATCGCCGCCTGGTCGCCGAAGCCGTTGATCATGATATTGGCGCCATCGGCGGCGAGCGCGCGCGCGGTGGCGAGCCCGATGCCGGATGTGGAACCGGTGACCAGTGCCGTCTTGCCTTTGAGCATGAAGTCCTCGTTTGCGTGCGGCCGCGGCCGGTTGTCAGGAGGCGCGCCGAACCTGCCCCTATTCTTATTGCAGTGCAATATATATGTTGTCTTTTTCGCCTTTCATGGGCGAAAGCGTTAGACTTGAGTCGTACAACGGAGCTTTGTTTTTGACCAAGAAATCCCACGCGCATGCTGTCTTTCCGGCGCCGGAACACGACCACGCCCGCTGCGCCAGCGATGGACTGGCGCACGCCGAGGCGCTCTGCGTCGCTCACAATGAGCGGCTGACGCCGACGCGCCGCCGCGTGCTGGAAGCGCTGTTGGCGAGCCACGCGCCGCTCGGGGCCTATGAACTGATCGACCGGCTTGCCGCCGATGGTGCAAAGGAAGGCGCTCGGCCGGCGCCGATTACGATTTATCGCGCGCTCGACTTTTTGCGCGAGCAGGGGCTGGTCCATCGCATCGAAAGCCGCAACGCCTTCATCGCCTGCGTGCACAATCACGCCAGTCATGATCCTGTCGTGTTCCTGATCTGCGAAAAATGCGGTGCGGTCGGCGAGGCCGCTTCCGCCGCCGTCGCCGACACCATCAAAAGCGCCTCGCGTGCGGCCGGTTTTACGCCAAAGACGCCGGTGATCGAGATCTCCGGCATCTGCGCGCATTGTCAGGCGGCTTAATTGTCAATTGGCCTACTGAGCCGCTCAGGATAAGAGTGTCATCGTCCGCGAAGGCGGACGATCCAGCAATCACGACCGCTAGTGTTTACTGGATGCCTGCTTTCGCGGGCATGACAATCAGAGTTGCCGGAAACGCCTACCGCAATGTCCACCAACTCTACCGCGCCGCATCACCACACCACGCGTCCGCTCGACGCTTTTGCCGCGGCCATCGTGGTCGTGCTGTGCCTGTCCTGGGGTTTCAACCAGGTGGCGGTGAAGCTCGCGATTCACGACATTCCGCCGCTGATGCAAGGTGCGATCCGCTCGCTAGTTGCGACGCTGCTGGTCGCCGGCTGGTGCAAGCTGCGCGGCATTCCGATGTTGACGCGCGACGGCACGCTGCTGCCCGGTCTTGCCGCCGGTTTCGCTTTCGGCATCGAGTTCCTCTGCATCTATCAAGGTCTCGCCTACACCACCGCGACGCGCGCAGTGCTGTTCATTTATCTCGCGCCGTTTTTTGTCGTCCTGGGCGCGCGCATTTTTCTACCGGCGGACCGCTTCCGGCTGTCGCAATGGGTCGGCATGCTGTTGTCTTTCGCCGGCATGCTGGTCGCCTTCGGCGTGCCGACGCCGGCGCTCGATCCGCGCCAGATGCTGGGCGACATCCTGATGGTGGGCGGCGCGATCTTCTGGGCCATCACCACACTCACCATCAAGGCGAGCCGGCTCAATACCGTCTCGCCCGAAAAAGTGATGCTCTATCAACTCGTGGTCTCGGCCCCGATGCTCGCTTTCGGCGCCTATGTCGCCGGTGAGCAGTTGACGCATTGGCCGGACCACCTGGCGCTCGGCGCGCTTGCCTACCAGACCGTCTGGGTGGTCAGCGTCACCTTCGTGGTCTGGTTCGCATTGATCAAGAATTACTCTGCCAACCGGCTGTCGGCGTTTTCGTTTCTGACGCCGCTGTTCGGGGTCGCCGCCGGCCATCTGGTGCTGGGCGAACCGATGACGATCGCCTTTGCCGCTGCGGTCGCGCTGGTGGCTGCCGGGCTGCTGCTGGTGAATCGGGCGAAATAGGGGGCTTTCGGCCGCGTTGACCGTGCCATATTTGTCTGGCACTCCGATGGCGGCAGGATCCCGGAATGAGCACGCAAACACGTCATAAAACGGTCGCGGTGGACGTCGGCGGCGTCACCGTCGGCGGCGGCGCGCCGATTGTCGTGCAGTCTATGACCAATACCGACACCGCCGATGTCGAGGGCACCGCGCGCCAAGTCGCCGCGCTGGCGCGCGCGGGTTCGGAACTGGTGCGCATCACCGTCGACCGCAACGAGGCGGCGGATGCCGTGCCGCGCATCAAGGACCGGCTGGCGCAGATGAATGTGTCGGTGCCGATTGTCGGCGACTTTCATTACAACGGCCACACGTTGCTGACCGAATATCCGGCCTGCGCCGAGGCGCTCGACAAATACCGCATCAATCCCGGCAATGTCGGCTTCAAGAACAAGCGCGACCCACAATTCACCCAGATCGTCGAAATGGCGATCAGGCACAACAAGCCGGTGCGCATCGGCGTCAACTGGGGTTCGCTCGATCAGGAGCTTCTCACCAAACTGATGGATGAGAATGCGACGTCATCGGCGCCGATCGGCGCGCGCGAAGTCACGCATGAGGCGATGGTGCAGTCGGCGCTGCTGTCGGCGGCGCGCGCCGAAGAAATCGGCCTGTCGAAGAATCGCATCATCCTGTCGGCGAAAGTCTCGGCGGTGCAGGATCTGATCGCGGTCTATACCGAACTGGCGCGGCGCTCCGACTATGCGCTGCATCTCGGTCTCACCGAAGCCGGCATGGGCTCGAAAGGTATTGTCGCTTCATCTGCTGCGATGGGCGTGCTGCTGCAACAGGGCATCGGCGACACCGTGCGCGTTTCCTTGACGCCGGAGCCGAACGGCGACCGCACGCTAGAGGTACAAGTCGCGCAGGAATTGTTGCAGACCATGGGTCTGCGCACCTTCGTGCCACTGGTCGCCGCCTGTCCCGGCTGCGGTCGCACCACATCGACCACATTTCAGGAACTGGCGAGCGACATTCAGGGCTTCATCCGCACCTCGATGCCGGAATGGAAGACGCGCTATCCCGGCGTCGAGACGCTCAACGTCGCGGTTATGGGCTGCATCGTCAACGGCCCGGGCGAAAGCAAACACGCCGACATCGGCATTTCATTGCCCGGCACCGGCGAGACGCCGACCGCGCCGGTCTTTGTCGACGGCAAGAAGGTCGCGACCTTGCGCGGGCCGACATTGACGACGGACTTCAAGAAAATGGTCACCGACTACATCGAGCGCCGCTTCGGCCCAGGTACAGATCCTGCCAACCGCACGGCGGCCGAGTAAGTGAAAGCCAAACCGGTACTGGTCGGCTTTTTTTGTGTGGTCGTGCTCATCGGCGTTGCGTCGGCTTATCTCGCTTCGACCGTCGATCGCGCCGAGAAAACCGTGGTCGCGGTCGCCGCGCCTGGCGGCAAATACAAGGCGGTGCGGGTAGCGTTTTCGAACGGCGGGGAGATGCCGTTTTGTTTCGACACCATTTCGGTATTTCTAACCGTCTATCCTGACAGCTTCGCCGTCAGCGACAAATCCTATGAAATCTATGGCGCGCCCTGCGCCACGCCCGACAGGCGTGCCGCCTTGCCGAAAATGGAATGGCTATCGGACAAGGCGCTGCGCGTCACTTATGCGCCCGGCCACGACCGCCAGACGCCGCGCCTGAAAACCCATGACGCCTCGCGTTTCGTCGACGTGACGTTTGTGAAGGCGGAATAGCCTACGCCGTTGCATGAACGGACAAGTCACATCCACCCGCCACCGTCGGCGCCGCGGTTGGCGACCGAAGCCTCTTCCAGATCCAGTTCGTACTCAATCCGCCGGCGGGCCTCGTCGGTGATCTTGCCGTCGCGCAGCAACTGATAAACAAAGTCGCGCTCGGCATCGATCAGCTCTTTCTTGAGCCGCGCGCTTTGCCGCAACTGGTCGAGCGCGCCGTCCAGATCCTTCGGCAAAATCTGCTGCCGGCCGGCGTTGCGCGTGCGCAGCAATTCGATCACTTCGTCGGGCAATTCGCGCTCGGCGACAAAATCGTCGAAGCGCTTGGCGACTTCTTCCAAAGCCGCCTGCCGCGCCGCGATTTCGGCCTGGATTTCGGTCACGCGTTCCGCCTGCCCGAGACGCGCCAGCCCCAGCCAATGCACCACGGTCGGCATCAGCAGCCCTTGTCCGACCAAGGTGATGATGATGACACCGAAGGTAACGAACAGGATCAGGTCGCGGTGCGGAAACGCCGCGCCGCTGTCGATGAAATAGGGAATGCCGAGCGCGGCGGCGAGCGACACCACGCCGCGAATACCGGTGAACGACAGCAGAAACGGCCCTTGCCAGGGTGGCGATGGATCGCGCTTGCGTAAAGACGGGCTTAGCCAGCGCGGAATGTAGGTCGCCGGAAACACCCAGACGAATCGCGCCGCGATGGTGATCGCCGTCACCAGCAAAGTGGTGACCAGCAATTCCTTCATCGAGAAAGCATGGGTCTGATCGAGTAGCGTGCGCGCCTGCAATCCGGTCAGCAGAAACACGAAGCCTTCGATCAGATAAAGAATCAGGTCCCAGAAGAAAATGCCTTGCAGCCGTGTCGCCGGCGCGATCAGGCGCGGGCCGTTCCAGCTCACATATAATCCGCAGGCGACGGTGGCGAGCACGCCCGAGCCGCTGAAATACACCGGAATCCAGTAAGCGAGGTAAGGTGTCATCAGCGACAGCGTGATTTCCACGCGTGGTTCGCGGGCCCATTTGCGCAGGTGCAGGCTGAGCCAGCCGATGGCGATGCCGTAGATGATTTCCCCGACCACAATCAGGGCGAAGGTGCCGGCGGCTTCGCCCATCGCGAAGGTGCCAGTCGATACTGCGACGACCGCGAAGCGGTAGAGGATCAGCGCGGTGGCGTCATTGGCGAGGCCTTCGCCCTCCAGCACGACGACAATACGGCGCGGCAGGCCGAGGCGGCGCGCGATCGCCAGAGGCGCGACGACGTCGGGCGGCGCGATGATGGCGCCGAGCAGAAAGCCGACCGCCCATTCGAGGCCAAGCAGATAATGTGCCGCGGCGGCGACCGCGCAGGTGGTGAACGCGACGCAGCCGAAGGCGAGCAGGGCAATCGGCCGCAGGTTGAAACGGAATTCGCGCCAGCTCATGGCGACGCCGGCGGAATAGATCAGCGGCGGCAGGATGACCAGCAGCACCAGCTCGGGCGCCAGTTGCACTTTCGGCAGGCCCGGCACAAAGGCCATGGCGACGCCGGCAATTACCAGCAGGATCGACGGCGCGACCTTGAGCCGCTTCGCCGCGACCGCGACCAGCACCAGCACGGCCATCATGAACAGCACGGTTTGGAAAATCGCGGTCATATCAAATTCGCTACCATGTTCACCGTCAGCGCCAACACGACGAGATTAAAGAAAAACGACAATACGCCGTGCGCCGCCGCCATGCGGCGGATCACCTTGCTGGTGATCGGCACGTCCGACACCTGCGACGTCATGCCGATGACCAGCGAGAAGTAGAGAAAATCGCGATAGTCGGGTTCGGCGCTGCCCGGAAAAACAAGTCCGCCAAGCTTTCCGTCGCGACGCTCACCGTAGTATTCATGCGCGTAGTGAAACGAGAAGATCGTGTGGACGAAAGTCCATGACAGCAGAATCGTCGCGACCGCCAGGACAACGGCGGTGGCCGTGATGCCTTGCTTTGCGCCTTCGAGCGCAAACACGATCGCGACCAGGCTGGCGAAGGTGGCGGCAATCGACAGCAGCAATATCGAAAAGGCGCCTTCGTCCTCGGCGGCGGCGCGCTTGCGGATCTGCGCCACATCGGCGTGCCACATCATCGATAACGTCAGCGTCAGATAGATTGCGAGACCGATATCCCAGCCGGTCAGCAGCCGCGCCAGCACGTTCATGTCGACCACGAACGAGGCCAGCGTGACCAGCAGGCCGGCGGCGGCGGCGATCGCCAGCTTGGCATGCAGGCGATAAATGCGGATCGGCAATGGCGGCCGCGGGACTTTGCTCGGGCTTTTGCGTTTGGCCATGACCGTTTCGCTGCGCCGCGTCTCGTTAGGTTTTCCGCGCGGCGACAAAACGCGCGGCTGCGCGCAGAGTATCGGCCTTTGCGTCGAACGGTGCCAGCGCGGCGTCGGCATCAGCGACCAGTTGATCGAGCCTTGCGCGCGCTCCTTGCGGTCCAAGCACCGCGACCAGCGTCGCCTT
>Ga0105054_10010896_pt1 | contig 11452 bp, 10 predicted proteins | sample BON02_FD_78091 | JGI IMG/M metagenome (GOLD analysis project Ga0105054, IMG submission 78091) | Freshwater microbial communities from Lake Bonney liftoff mats and glacier meltwater in Antarctica - BON-02 (megahit assembly) | ecosystem: Environmental > Aquatic > Freshwater > Ice > Glacier... | reverse complement strand
CTGATTGGTGCCAGCAACGATAGCCGGCTCAGACACTGTTAACTGGCTGCTGGTAACCTTTATAGCGGATCCAGGATCATTATTAGACAACGCATCACTCTGGCCGCCCCCAGACATTGTTGCAGAAACGGTGCTGTTCGTTATTTCTGCATGGCCGCCGTTAAAAGTTATTACGCCAGTTGCGGAAATACCGGTATGAGATTGCAAAAATGCTGCTATTCCATCGCCATTCATAGTTGTCAGCACGGTGCTATGATTATTTATAACTACGTTGCAGTTCTCATTCGTAGAGATGCCTCTGACAAATGCTTCCGATCCAGAGGCTGAAATATGGCTATTGTTAAGAGTCACCTTACTAAAATTTCGGCTCAGCACCCCTACCGCTTCCCGCAGTACCGTTCATCCTTGCATTAGTATGAGTACCATATAGCTCAAGTGTGCTTTTATCATTCACCAAAGCAACGATTGTGAACCCTTCTGATTGATAGTACTAACGTTCAGAGTGCTAACTATAACCCAGAGTATACCAGTTTTCATGGCCAGCTGCTTGCCGGTTATTTTCTGCGCATGAACACTGTGTTCGGTATCGCGGTCGAAGGGAATGTGGATTATTATGCTGGGCAATCTGAGTACAGCATTCAGAATTTTTTCCTCACTAATAATGCCAATGCGAGCGAGAGCCTGGATTATGGTTTTGGCTTGTATGTGTTGCCCAGGTATCATTTGTCGCCTACCGTCACTCTGTTTGCCGGTCCAGGAATTAGTAAAACCCGGTTTGAAACTGATTCAGGTGCTGAAACAGGCGGAAATATTGGTGTCACCGGCCACTACCGCGAGTGGTTGACCGGATGGGGGTTTAAGGCAGGAACAGGGCTTGCGGTGACGACGAATATCGACCTGACGCTCACGTATCAATATACCAATTTTAACAGCGTAGTATTTGCTGGTGTGGAACCTTTAACGGGCAGTCTGGTACGCGGGCGATATGCCCCTTACAGCAATACCGTCATGATCGGTGCAGCTATCCATTGTTAAAGGCTTATTTATGAACGTTGCACCTTGTGTTAGTCTGTATTCCTTTTTGTTTAATTAAAGATCACTGATGAAATCCGTTTGTGTATATTTAGGGGCGAATAGTGGAACATCACCACGTCTTGCACACGTGGCACATTCACTGGGGCAAGAAATTGCCCGGCGGGGGTTACGCTTGATTTATGGTGGCTCGCGCGTCGGATTGATGGGCGTTTTAGCACAGGCCGTCATCGCCAATGGCGGGCAGGTGGTTGGTATTATCCCTAACATCTTGCTGAGCCAGGAAAAAGCACACCCTGATTTAAACCAGTTGATCGTGGTTGAAACCATGCAGGAGCGTAAGCAACTTATGCATCAATATGCTGATGCATTTATCGTCATGCCCGGTGGGCTGGGTACTCTGGAAGAAGCATTGGAGACCTGGAGCGCGATTAAAATTGGCCTTATCGATAAACCGCTGGGTTTTCTTAATATTGAGGGTTTTTACGATGGCTTATTCAGTTTTGTAAGCCACTGCCAACACCAAGGATTTCTTACTCCACGCCAATCAGCCATCCCCATCCTTAGCGATGAGCCAATAAAATTATTAGATGCGTTATTCGCCACTTATGGGCAAGCGACGCTTAATTAAACCTGCACTGAGTTAATACTATGAGCATATTGTTAGAAACACAGCGGCTAATTATTAAAGTGCCTGAGCGTGGCGATTTTAATAATTTATATGCCTTACAAACCGATGCTGAGGTAATGGAGTATATTGGCCAAGGGGTGCGTAGTGAGGCAGAGGTGATGGTGGGCCTTGAGAAAGCAATTGCCCATCAGCAAAAAAATGGATTTAGCTTAGGCTGCGTTTTCGGAAAAGACAGTGAGGTATTTGTGGGGCGGGCGGGTTTAATTTACCTGGCCTACGATGATACGCAGCCGGATATTGAAGTGGGTTATGCGTTGATGAGAGATGCCTGGAAGAGAGGGTATGGCCGCGAGCTTGCCAAAGCACTCATTGACTGGGGATTTAAAAAATTACCTGTTAACAAACTCTGTGCCGTGATTAATCCACGCAATGAACGCTCGCGGCGGGTACTGGAAAAAGCCAATATGACGTATGTCGGGCTGGGGCATTATTGGGGTAGCGAAGTAGCGTTATATGCTATTGCCAGGCCAATGATTGACTATCAAAAAATCCAGCTTATCCCCGCCACGCTTGACGATTTACCAGTTATCCAGAATATGGCTCGCTTCTATGTTTATGACATCAGCGAATACCTGGGTAGTGAGGACGGTTGGCAATTTCCTGAAAATGGCTTGTTGGAGTGCATTGATTTTAAAAAATATTGGCAAAACGCGAATGCATTCCCTTTTATAATTCGTTATGGCAATGAGCTGGCTGGCTTTGTCATCATTGATAAGAAAGGAAGCCATGCGGACATTAATTTTAATATGGCGCAATTTTTTATTGGCAGAAAATTCAAAAACAAAGGAATTGGCCGTTATGTCGCCTATCAGTGTTTTAATAAATTTGGCGGCAGTTGGGAAGTGATGGTCATCCCTGGAAATGAAGGCGCGTATCGTTTTTGGCGTTCCATTATTAAAGAGTATTGCCCTAATCATTTCAATGAATATACCCGTGAAATTCCCCATTTTAATAATGGCCTGAAAAATATTTTTCAGTTTATTAGCAATAATGCTGAGCATGAGTCTGTACACTATACTTAGGGAATGAAACAAACAATTGCCGATAAAATTCAGCGTGAAAGTATTGCACTGTTGCTGGGAAATTCGCTCAGGGCAATACCGTTTAATGTTCTCGTGGCCTTATTACTGACGATAGATTTTTTCCATAATAACTTCTCGCCATTTGCGATCATTAGTTGGTTTCTTTGTGTGGTGATTGTAAGTTACACCAGATGGCTATTCAGTAAATATTGCCAACGAAGATTACCAGATATTAATCCGCGCTCACTGTTGATACGGTTTTCACTACTTACCCTGGTTATGGGTATTGTGTGGGGTTCTTGTTATTTGGTTTTTTTGCCGCAGCTGACAGAACTCCAAGAATTTATTGTTATTTTGGTTCTTGGTGGCTTGTGTGCAGGTTCGGTTGCCAGTTTTTCCGCCTATTTGCCAGCGTATTATTGTTATATTACTCCTATACTTTTACCAGTAATAATTTATAACTATTACCTGGTAAATTTTGATCGGGCTATCATGGCGAGCACGTTTCTGTTATTTGTACTAATGCTGGTAATGGTCGCAAAAACGAGTGAAAAATTACTTTATAAAACCCTGCAGTTATCTGCACAAAAAGACACCTTGATTAATAAATTGGAAGTGATCTCGGTCACTGATTCCTTAACCGGTTTATATAATCGTCGCCGGTTTAAAGTCAGTTTTAAACAAGAGATTTCACGTGCTATCCGCAATAAATATTCGTTGAGCTTGGTGGCTCTTGATATTGATAATTTTAAAATGATTAATGATAATTTAGGCCATCCGATGGGAGACCAAATTTTAATATATACGGCCAAATTATTAAAAAAAAATTTGCAACGTTCGAATGATATTGTTTTTCGGTTAGGCGGGGATGAGTTTGCGGCCATTCTAGCGAATATATCAGCTAAAGAGATCATGTCCTTATGTAAAACCATTCAGCATAAATTTAAACAATTTAATCGTCCCGGCCATATGGAGCCAGGGGTTGATCATTCGCGGTTTGAATCGCCCCTGTTTGCACACATATCGTTAAGTATGGGGATTGCCCATATTCCTGTGGGTAGCGTGCTTGATATAAATGCTGCAGTGCTAACGGCCGACAAAGCACTCTATCAGGCAAAAAAACAAGGGAAAAATAAAATAGTTTTAAATGAAGTCAACAGACCCTAATCGCTAAGCCTCAATTCATGCAATCAACAAAAATGTGTATAGACTTAACATATGGATACACCTATCCTCAATCTCAACGCTTTGTTGTAGGTTGAGCTGTGTAATATCAACTTGTAGGGATTATAAGTATGTCACTCGGTGAGAAAGCAAAGGGTAAAAGTAAAGGACACATTATATTAACCTCGCATCCTTCCAGGCATAGCCTCGCGCCGCTGGGAATTACTTGGGGTGCAAGTCATCCTAAAGAGCGGGGGCCTATCATTGCTTCGCTCACCAACATCCGCAACCGCAATGCCATAGGCACCCATTCCGGTTCCTATTCTGTCTACCGCGCGCTTGCGGTAGCGGCAGGGGTGCTTGATCCAGAGCATAAACCTGACTTGACAGATACAACGCCGCCGGTTGTTATTGGGCCGCATAAACAATGGAGTGAGGGGGGCAAAATTGTATCGCTTGATCCCTGGGGACATTTGGTTGCAGATGTTTATGCTGAGGAAATTGCCGCCGGATTTGATATCAGGCCTACGATTGCGGTAACGCGTGCGCATATCAACATCCCTGAATTACAACATGCAATAAAAATGGGTCGCCTTATACCAGATGGTAAAATATTGACAGAAGCTGGGGATGTGGTGGTCACGAAAGCGGCCATCGAGCCTGTGTGGTATTTGCCTGGTGTGGCTGCAAGATTTGAGATAGCGGAGTCAGAATTGCGGCGTACGCTGTTTGAGCATACCGGCGGCATGTTCCCTGAATTAGTAACGCGCAGCGACCTCAAGGTGTTTTTGCCGCCTATAGGTGGCCAGACTGCCTATTTCTTTGGGGATGTAACGACCATCCATGATCCCAACGTCGAATTGTCCTGTCGTATTCATGATGAGTGCAACGGTTCCGATGTGTTTGGCTCAGATATTTGTACCTGTAGACCCTATCTGGCGCACGGTATAGAGTTATGTGTGCAATCTGCACAACGCGGCGGGGTAGGTCTTATTGTCTACAATCGCAAAGAAGGGCGTGCCTTGGGGGAAGTCACTAAATTTCTGGTTTATAATGCGCGCAAAAGGCAAAAAGGTGGGGATACCGCCGCTAAATATTTTGAGCGCACCGAGTGTGTGGCTGGCGTGCAAGATATGCGTTTTCAGGAATTAATGGCGGATATATTACACTGGTTGGGGATCACTAAAATTCAGCGCTTTGTGTCGATGTCCAATATGAAGTATGAAGCGTTGCAGAAAGCCGGTATCGACGTGGTAGAACGGGTGAAAATCCCCGATGAATTGATTCCCGATGATGCTAAAGTTGAAATGGACGCGAAGCGGGCAGCAGGTTATTTCTCCCCCGATAGAATTATTGATATCAATGAATTGGCAAAGCCTAAAGGACGAGGACTGGATGAATAAGCAAGAACACTCCCTATTGCAAGCCTTGCAACAACTGCCAACCATTCGTAAACAAGCCCAACAGCTGCTGCAGTTAGCGACTGAAGACAAGTTAAAACACTTCGCTGTGGATATGCAAAAAATGCCAGCGACCGCCAAGTTTGTGCTTGACGTTATTTATGAGCAATATCCCAACCTTGATATTCCTTATCATAGCCGCTGGCGTCATTTTGAGGCGGGGAAGGTTAATAGACTACAAGGAATACAAGATAAAATTGCCGCCCTGTCGGCACAAGAGCGCGGCAAAATTCTCTATGAGTTAGTCATTATCAGTGTCTTACTGGATGCAGGGGCGGGCCCACATTGGCAATATCACGAAGCGAATACTGGATTAACCTTAAGCCGTTCCGAAGGCTTGGCTGTGGCCAGCTTGCAGCTTTATCAAAGTGGCCTATTCAGTAACGATCCTTATCAGCCATTGCGTGTTGACAGTGAGCGTTTGCTAGCATTTAGCCCGGCCGATCTCCGTTATGGTTTTCAAGTAACAGCCACTAACCCCCTTGAGGGAGTAGAAGGGCGGGTGCAACTGCTTAATCGGCTGGGAGCCACAATCCGCGAGAAGACCCACTATTTTGGCAACGAGGGTCGGTTAGGTGATTTTTATGCGTATATTATGTCCTTACAAGCTGGAAAATCCATTCAAGGTGCCCAAATTTTTGCCGCGGTCTTGCCAGGATTTGCCGATGTGTGGCCGGAGCGCTTACGATTTAACGGTGTATCCTTAGGCGATGTTTGGCAACATCAAGCGCTAAAAACGGCAGCACCGGGTTCAGAATACATCCCTTTTCACAAATTATCCCAGTGGCTTACTTATTCGCTCATTGAGCCTTTGGAACAATGCGGAGTACGTGTTACTCAATTGGATGAATTGACTGGTTTACCTGAGTATCGCAACGGCGGATTATTGATTGACTCAGGGCTATTACGCGTTAAAAATAACGAGATTTGTCAACAGCCGCAAAATCCTGGATCGGAATGTATAGTCGAATGGCGGGGATTGACAGTAGCGCTGCTCGATGAGATTGCCAAGGCTATCCGTTTGCAGCTAGGCATGACAGCAGCTGATTTGCCACTAGCTAAAATTTTGCAAGGTGGTACATGGGAAGCTGGACGCCGTATCGCCAAGCAACAACGCCGTGAAGGAACTCCGCCCTTACAAATTATAAGTGATGGCACTATTTTTTAACGAAAGGATTACAGATGAGCACCAATAAGGTTATCGAAATTATTCACCCGTTGATTCAACATAAACTCACCATTTTACGCATGAAAGATACCAGTACGGTCAAATTCCGCACGCTGGTACAAGAAATAAGCATGCTGTTGACCTATGAAATTACCCGGGATCTGGAAATTGAATACCAGGATATTGAAACGCCGCTGATGTCTATGCGCGCGCCGATGTTGAAAGGCAAAAAATTGGTGTTCGTGTCAATCTTGCGTGCCGGCAATGGTATTCTCGATGGCATGTTACAACTCATTCCCTCGGCGCGGGTAGGCCACATTGGCTTGTATCGTGACCCTGAAACGCTGGTAGCGGTGGAATATTATTTTAAATTACCGGAAGACATTAGAAACCGCGATATCATTGTAGTTGATCCTATGTTGGCGACGGGCAATAGTGCGATTGCAGCCGTTAACGGCATTAAACAGGCCGAGCCTAAATCAATCAAATTTTTATGCCTGCTCGCCGCTCCCGAAGGCATTGCAGCCTTTCATGAGGCGCATCCTGATGTAACCGTTTATACAGCCGCAATTGACGAAAGTATTAATGAACAAGGGTATATTTTGCCGGGGCTGGGTGATGCTGGCGATCGGATTTTTGGAACAAAACTGCATAACTGATATAATAGACAGCACCTGCACCGTTCAGGAAAATCTATGATAGAAGCAACAGTTAACCCTAAAGCTAACGATCTGCATGCGCGAATGGCCGAGGCTGAACACTACTTGCTGGAATCACAAGGAATTTTTCGGGAATTGACCGAATCATCAGTAAGCAAAAATTTTAGCGAGGAAGAGCCTGAGCAGCGCGCTAAAATGTTACAGCTTGTCTTGCAGTATCGCCTTGACACTCAAGATGTCTTAAGCAAACTCCGCTTGATTGAGCACAGCTTATTGCAACTGTTAGGGATTGAAAAACAGTCACCGAACTCGGTGAACTACAATAATATGGCTTATTTTTTGGGAAAAGAGGACCTGCACCAAGCATTATCGGCCTTAAATCTTATCGTCGATTTACTGCTGCGAGTGGCTCATAAACAGCAAAAAAACCAAAAAACCTTTGCTAGTCATAAAGCTAACTTATATCACCATGATAAATTTGAAAAAACATGTCATAAAATGGAAAAAAGTATCCAAAAATTAAAATCATTTACCGCTATTCTGGATGAAACCAGCCGGCAAATGGATTTGTTTTTTCGTCTGGAGGTTATTGGCCCCGTTTTAAATCATGTTGCAGCGCTGCAAGGTCCAATATCGCGGTTTTACCAATTAGTATTAAGCGGATTAAAAGACTCGTTTCTATTCTATAAAAAAATAAATCATGATTATCCTTTGGGTAACCAACTTGATAACCTGATGCATGATGCCAAATGTGTATTAACCAACCTGGCTATCAATACCCAGCCTAACCGCTTATTTACGCATGTTAACGATGAGTATTCTGAGGATTTGTTAGATCTGCGGGCTGAAAAAAGGCGTTTGGGCTATTATGTCAGAAATTGATTGGCTGTGGGCAAGCATGTTAAAAAAGCAGATTATCCGCTACCATCGTCTTTTATTTAACATGATTTAATTATGCGTATTTTAGTCACTGGGGCAAACGGGTTTATTGGTGGCTATCTGGTCGCATATCTTTTACAACAACACGAAGTAGTCTGCTGTGTCAGAGATGTGCTTACTACTGAGGCGCGTTTTCCTGACGCTGAGGTTATCCGCTGTGATTTCAATTACGATGTAAGCCCACAAATCTGGCTGCCCCGGCTCACGGCAATAGACGCTGTGATCAATTGCGCAGGCATTTTGACAGCTGGTAAAAACCAAAACATCGATAATATCCACTATCATGCGCCATTAGCATTATTCCAGGCGTGTGTGCAATTACACATTAAACGCGTCATTCAACTGTCTGCCTTAGGCGTAGGTGACGGGCCTGAAATTGATTATGTGACCAGCAAACGTAAACTTGACGAAGCGCTGCTACAACTGCAAATCTCCAGCTGTGTGCTACGGCCATCGCTGGTATACGCCAATGGTGCTTATGGCGGAACTGCGCTGTTACGCGCATTATCATCATTACCTTTTGCTATCCCGCTTATTGGTACTGGAAGCTCAAAATTTCAACCGATTGCCATGTTTGATTTAGTTAAAGTGATTGAGCATTTTGTGCAAGCGCCCCATAAGGGCATCGTCAATGTAGTAGGCCCTGTTGCCGTTTCATTAAAGCAAATTTTAGTGCATCTTAGGCAATGGCTAGGTTTTAAAGGTGCTAAAACGATTGCACTGCCAAAATGGATTATTAAACCCTTGGTCTATTTAGGCGATTGGTTTGGCATAGGCCCGCTCAATTCAGTGTCCTATCAAATGACAATGCATGAAAATATTGCACCTGTGCAGCCCCTGCAAAACCTTATCGATTTTAAAATAACCCCGTTTCCGCAGGGATTGAATTATTATCCTAGCCAGACTCAGGACAGATGGCATGCCCGACTCTATTTTTTAAGGCCGCTACTCAAAATAAGTCTGGTGTTATTATGGTTTTTTTCAGGCCTTATCCCCTTATTAACCCACAGCCATCAGGCCGATGATTTACTCACCGCCTTAGGTTGTTCGCCGCAGGTGGCACCGGTGATTAAAGTAGCAAGCTGCCTATGGGATATTTTCTTAAGTGCCGCTTTATTGTGTTCCTATAAAAATAAATTCATTGGGGTATTACAGTTGTTGACGATTACCGCTTATACCCTGATTGCAACGATTGGCCTCTCCATCTTATGGCTGGATCCACTGGCGCCCTTGTTGAAAAATATACCAATTTTAATTGCCGTATTAATCTGGCTGGCGATTGAGGATATGCGTTAGGGGTGGAGAATAATAGTTCCCCCCTTTGTGAAGGGGGTTAGGGGATTTACTGGATCTCCCCAAGACAACAACACAGGAGCTAAACAAACAATGACTTACCTGCTGTTAAAATATATCCACATTATCAGCTCGACGCTATTATTCGGCACCGGCTTGGGCAGTGCTTTTTACATGTGGCGTGCCAATCAAAGCAAAAATATTCAGGCTATGTATTTCGCCGCTAAAAATGTAGTGATAGCTGACTGGATTTTCACCACACCCGCGGTGATCATTCAACCGCTTACCGGCATTGGCCTAATGTATATTCTCCATTATTCATTAACTACCCACTGGCTAATGTGGTCACTGGGCTTGTATGTGTTAACGGGCGCGTGCTGGCTACCGGTAGTGTGGTTACAGATTAAAATGCATAACTTGCTAAAAGTGGCGGTCGCCGAAAATGGCGTATTGCCGGACATTTATTATCGTTATCAACGCCTATGGTTTTTCCTTGGCTGGCCCGCGTTTATCGCTGTATTAGCCATTTTCTATTTGATGGTATTTAAGCCCACCTGATTAATTAATGGCATGAACTGCTGATTTGTGGCAGCTAGCGATACATGCAATAATATTTTTCCTGAGGAATTGGAGGTATTCATGCGTTTATTTGTCGGTTTATTTGTATTGTCTTGTGAATTACTCACCAGCATGTCTGCATGGGCTGCCAATAATAATAGCAATACCTTACATGTGGAGTGGCTTAATCCTGCTATTTCCCCCAGCGAAAATTTTTATGAATATGCCAATGGAGGCTGGCAGAAAAAAAACCCGATTCCGGAGGATCGTGCCAGCTGGGGAACATTCAATACCTTGCAGGAAGAAACGCAACATAAAATACATCAAATTCTAAAAGATGCCGCTAACAATCGGCAAGCCAAAGCCAACAGCCTGGAACAAAAGATTGGCGATTTTTATTATAGCGGCATGGATGAGGCGTCTATTAACGCTCAAGGCGTTCACCCGCTAGACGCAGAATTTGCTCGCATCCAGGCTATTAACGATCTGAAAGACCTGCAAACGACCGTGGCACATCTGCATGCGATAGGGGTTGATGCCTTATTTAATTTTGGCAGTATGCAAGACTTTAAAAATAGTGAGCGGATGATTGGTGCGGTCATGCAGGGGGGCTTGGGCCTGCCGGATAGAGATTATTATCTAAAGCCGGATAAAAAATTTAAAGCAATTCGTGATGCTTATCTACTCCATCTCCGTACTATGTTTACCCTTTTAGGGGATAAACCTGAACTAGCGATGGTTGAGGCTAACACCGTCATGCGCATTGAAACTAACCTGGCGAAAGCGTCGATGAGTCAAATCGACCAGCGTGATCCGCATGCAATTTATCATATGATGGATAGCAAACAATTAGCCCTGCTTTCAACCAATTTCTCCTGGCCTGATTATTTTGCAGCTATCGGTTTAGCTAAACCTGACCAGATTAATGTCGGGATGCCAGATTTTATCAAACTGGTTAATCAGCAGTTGCAAACAGTCTCGCTGGACGATTGGAAAATATATTTGCGCTGGCATCTCATTGATAGCTTTGCAGCCTACTTGTCAAAGCCATTTGGCGAGGCCAATTTTCGCATGAACCAGGTATTGACGGGTGTGAAAAAACAGCAACCGCGGTGGAAGCGGGTGGTCAATACCGAAAATGGCGTGTTGGGCTTTGCGATTGGTGAGATTTATGTAAAAAAATATTTTTCTGCCAGTGATAAAGCACAGGTTCTGGAAATCTTAAATAACATCCGCCACGAACTGCGCACCGACTTACAATCGTTAGCATGGATGACGCCTGCTACCCGCAAAGCTGCATTAAAAAAGCTGGCTATGATGAAAGAGCGCGTGGGTTACCCCAGCAAGTGGTGGGATTATGCCAAATTGAAGGTAAACAGAGGCCCTTATGTCTTAAATATCATCCGTGGCAATGAGTTTTTGGTTCAACGTGATCTCAATAAAATCGGTAAACCTATCGATAAGAG
>Ga0105054_10010895_pt1 | contig 11453 bp, 11 predicted proteins | sample BON02_FD_78091 | JGI IMG/M metagenome (GOLD analysis project Ga0105054, IMG submission 78091) | Freshwater microbial communities from Lake Bonney liftoff mats and glacier meltwater in Antarctica - BON-02 (megahit assembly) | ecosystem: Environmental > Aquatic > Freshwater > Ice > Glacier... | reverse complement strand
TCAGATTTTCGGGATGAAGTGCAAGGCGCCCGGAGCGCAGGAACCGGAACGTACTTCAGGTACGTGAGGATTTCGAGCACCGCGCAACGCCGCAATTCGCCCGAAAAATGAATTTATAGAAGTACCCGGAAGTATGAATTGCCGCAACCCCCTGGGTTTACCCTGTACACACCATCAAATGATGCGAAGAGAAACGCTAAAGAAGGTTGGTAGGCGCGAATGGACTCGAACCATCGACCCCCACCATGTCAAGGTGGTGCTCTAACCAGCTGAGCTACGCGCCTAAATGTCCCAAGCCTTAAATTATAGCATTCGAGAATATACCCCCCGAGGGGGCTAATTTTTCTAGGGGCTGCCCGTCGAAAAATTGCCGACTCTTGAGTAGGCCACGATGAACCCTGCTTAACGCCGCCTCGCCGACCGCACACCCGCCACCTCTGCCACCACGCCCAGCACCTGCTTGAGCCGCCCCGACTGGGCGACTTCTACCGTGAACGTCATCCACGCGGTACCGCCCTGATTGTCTTTGACCGACTGTGTCTGCACGCCGATGACATTCATTTTTTCTTTGGTAAAGACTTCTGAAATATCTCGCAGCAAGCCCTGGCGGTCTGTGGCTTCAATGGCGACATCGACGGGATAGACCGCGCCGCTTGCAGAACCATCTACTGACTTGGCATCATTCCATTCCACCTCAATCACACGCTCTGGACTACCCGACGCCATGTTGCGAAAGTTGCTGCAATCGCTGCGGTGAATGCTCACGCCTTTACCCTTGGTGACAAAGCCCAGGATGTCATCAGGCGGCGCGGGCTTGCAACACTTGGCCAGTTGCGTCAGGAGCGAGCCCATGCCCACCACCAGCACACCGCTTTGATTGGATTTGGCGTTCGGGTTGGTGCGTGCCTTTTTGGCCAGCACAAAGTCATCAGCCGTGGGCTCTGGCTCTGCTGGCCTGAGCATGTTTTCAATCGTGCGCAGCGAGAGTTCATCTTTGCCCACCACCTCAAACAAATCGTCCGCCGCCTTAAAGCCCAGTTGCACCGCCAGATCGTCCAGTTTCATGGCTGTTTTGCCTTCGCGCTGCATCAGTTTTTCAACCGCCTCGCGACCCTTGGAAACGGTTTGCGCCATCTCGAGTGCGTTAAACCAGGCACGTACTTTTGACCTAGCGCGGTGGCTTGATAAAAAGCCCAGCTCGGTGTTCAGCCAGTCACGCGACGGCCCACCCTCCTTAGCTGTAATGACTTCAACCGTCTGGCCGTTTTGCAATGCTGTATTGAGCGGCACCATCACGCCGTCGATACGCGCGCCACGGCAGCGATGCCCCAGGCTGGTGTGTACGCTGTAGGCAAAGTCAACAGCAGTAGCGCCCTGCGGCAACTCGACAATCGCAGCTTCAGGTGTCAGCACATAAATACGGTCTTCAAACAGCCCTTTGTTACTGTCCCGCGCGCGCTGCGCGGCCGGGCCAGATAAGTCGCGCTCCCAGGCCAGCAACTGCCGCAGCACAGAAATTTTGGCATCGTATTCACTGCTGGCCGTTACACCTGCATAGCCTTTGGTACCAGCTTCTTTGTAGGCCCAGTGCGCGGCCACGCCGTACTCTGCATGGTCATGCATGGCCTGGGTGCGGATCTGAATTTCAATCGCCCTTCCCGCCTCGTCACGCACCACCGTATGCAGCGACTGGTAACTGTTGGATTTGGGTTTGGCAATGTAGTCGTCAAACTCGCCATCGACCTGCGTGAAGTGCGCATGAACAAAGCTGAGGGTCGCATAACAACCCTTCACGTCAGCCGCAATCACGCGCAGCGCCCGGATGTCAAACACCTGGTCAAAATCAAGCGACTTGCCACGCATTTTCTTGACAATGCTGTAGATGTTTTTCGGCCTGCCCTGCACCAGCGCTGGAATGCTGTTTTTGTTCAGATCGCGGTCTAATTGCGCGCGCAGCGCCTCCATGAACTGCTCGCGCTCTACGCGCTTTTCATCCAGCAGTTGCGCTGTTTTTTTATAAGTATCAGGCTCCAGAAAGCGAAAGGCCAAGTCTTCCATTTCCCATTTGACCTGCCAGATGCCAAGGCGATTAGCGAGCGGTGCAAACACATGCAGCGACTCGTGCGCCAGTGATGGCGGCGCGGCTTGTTTGGTAGCGGCGTAATGGCGCAAGGTTTGCAGGCGCGATGCCAGGCGCAGCATCACCACGCGCAAGTCGCGCGAGAAAGCCAGCAGCATCTTGCGCACATTTTCAGTTTGCACGGCCGGATCTTCAACCAACTGTGCTTTCACATTCGCAGAACGGGCCTGCCGCTGCACATGGACCAGCTTGGTAGTTTCAATCGCCAGCGCTGCGTAGTTGGCACCAAAGGCCTTGGTAATGACTTCCAGCGGTTTGGTCAGGTGCTGGCATGAATGCACCAAGTACGTCGCCGCCTGCATGGCCTCCGAGCCGCCAATGGATTTAAGGATGGTGGCCACCGCATCGGCATGGGCCAGGATGTTTTCACCAGTGTCCAGAGTTTCACTGGCGATCAAGGGCTCGGCAAAGGCGCGGGCGCGGGCGCGCGCCAGCGCCTGCGGCTGGTCGGGCAGGCTGTCAGCCGTAGCCGCCATGATGGGGGCTGCAGCGTCGGCGAAAGGGGGGGAAGCCACGTGACCATTACTTCCCTGTGCGTGACTCCCTAGCGCATTACTTTTCATATCAACTCAATCAACATCAGGTTATTAACCCAGCAAAAAATCAACAACGCTCTTAACTTGGGTCTCGGCAACCAGCGTAGGCGCATGGCCCACACCTGCAAACTCCACCAAGCTGGCGCGCGGGCCGCGTTGCGTCATAGCGTGTGCGGTGTCAGTACTTAGCAAATCAGAATCAGCCCCGCGCAACAGCAGCGTTTGCGCCTTAATACCGTCATACAGCTGCCAGAGCATGGCCGAGCCCTGCTTGGTGGCCTCTTCTGTTACCTGCTTGAACGGCAGCGCTATTGCCGGGTCATAGTGAAGCCGGACTTTGCTATTCGGCGCATTTGACAAGGGCTTGAGCATAGGCTGTGACAGCGCCAGCCATTGCGCAGGCGTGTGCGGCCCGAAGCTGGTTGAAATGGCCCACATGGCATCGGCAGCAAGCTGTACCGACTCAAACTCACCCGCCTGCCCGAGGTACATGCCGATGCGCACAATCGCCTGCCACTCGATCGATGGACCAACGTCATTGAGCACCAATTTTCGAACCGGCAGAGTACTCGCGGAGGCCACCACAATGCCAATCAACCCACCCATGCTGGTACCCACCCAGTCCAGCGTTTTTATCGGTGCCTGCGCTTGCAGGTGTGCCAGCAAAACCAGCATGTCAACCGCATAGGCCGGCACCTGGTAGCCCATGGGGTCTTTGAGCCAGTCGCTCGCGCCACGGCCCACCACATCGGGGCAGATGACGCGAATGCCCGTAGCTGCGCCAGCGGGCAGGTTTTTGGCCGCATCACACAGGCCCTGGGCCAGCACGTCAAAGTCCCGCCCCTGTCGCGACAGGCCATGTACACACACCACAACGTGGCCTGCATCCGGGCTGCCCCATTGCCAATAGGCCATGCGGTGGCCAGCGTTTGCGTCAGGGCAGCTTAGGTAGTTCAGCGTAGGTTCTGTCATGTCTTATAGGTATATGTGGCGATAAATTAAAGGCTTGATAATTGATGCGTGAAAACAATCCAGCCATCGTAAATCATCCGGAGAAACATACATGCTCAAAGGCAAAACAGCACTCGTCACAGGTTCCACCAGCGGTATCGGCCTGGGTATTGCCAAGGCACTGGCGACACAGGGAGCCAACATCGTTATGAATGGTTTTGGCGATGTCGAAGCAGCCAAAGCCGAGATTGCAGCGCTTGGTGTGAAAGTGCATCACCACGGCGCTGACATGAGCAAGCCTGCCGAGATTGAAGTCATGATGAAATACGCCGCCGCGCAGTTCGGCATGGTCGATATTCTCGTCAACAACGCCGGTATTCAGCACGTTGCCCGCGTCGAAAACTTTCCCGTGGAAAAATGGGACGCGATCATTGCGATCAACCTCTCCAGCGCCTTCCACGCCACCCGCCTGGCACTGCCCGCCATGCAGGCAGCCAACGGCGGCAAGGGCTGGGGCCGCATCATCAACGTGGCCTCTGTCCACGGTCTGGTGGCATCAATCGAAAAATCGGCCTACGTCGCCGCCAAGCACGGGCTGGTCGGCTTTACCAAAGTCACGGCACTGGAAAACGCCACCAGCGGCGTGACCTGCAACGCCATTTGCCCCGGCTTTGTGTTGACCTCGATGGTACAAAAACAGCTTAATGCCAAAGCGCTTGCGGGCGACATCAGCAACGCGGCAGCCACAGCCCAGCTACTGGGCGAGAAAGAGCCATCGCTACAGTTCACCACCCCCGAAGAGCTGGGCGCACTGGCCGTCTTTTTCTGCTCGCCAGCCGGCAACAACGTGCGCGGCGTGGCCTGGAATATGGACGGCGGCTGGGCTGCGCAGTAATTCCATTTCCAGATCAATACGATATGTTGTTGCTTCGCCTTGCCGTGCTACAGCACTGTCTGCGGCTTCGCGCCTAATTTCCTATCGATCTGAAAATGGAATAAAGTTTGACCTTAGCCCTAAACACTCAAGTAAGCGCGCCGGACCTCGTCGTTGGCAGACAAGTCGGCCATCGAACCCTGATACCGAATTTGCCCTTTTTCGAGCACGTAGGCACGGTCGGACACCAGCTCGGCAAAGTGCATGTTTTGCTCTGACAGCAAAACACTCACGCCGTGGCCTTTAAGCTCCAAAATCATTTGCGCCATTTGCTCAACAATCACCGGGGCCATGCCTTCGGACGGCTCATCGAGCAATACCAGGTAGGGGTTACCCATCAGTGTGCGGGCGACGCTGAGCATTTGCTGCTCGCCGCCACTCATGCGAGAACCCAAGCGATTCGGCATTTCGCCAAGATTGGGGAACAACTTGAACAAGCGCTCGGGTGTCCACCTAGGTATAGCCGTACCGTCAGACCAGCGACGCTCGGGCTGCTTGCCAACCTCCAGGTTTTCCATCACCGTCAGGTCGGTGAACACGCGGCGGTCTTCGGGCACAAAGCCAAGACCCAAGCGCGCGGCCACGTGCGGTTCGGTTTTGGAAATGTCGTGACCTAAAAAATTTATATTGCCGCTGCGCTTGGCTAACATGCCGATCAGCGTTTTAAGCGTGGTGGATTTTCCAGCACCATTGCGGCCCATCAGGGCGACGACTTCGCCGCGTTTGACCTCAAGGTTCACGTCGTACAAAATTTGCGCCGCACCATACCAAGCAGCCAAACCCTTTGCCTCAAGTAGCACGCCAGCGATCATCTGGCCACCACACCAGATTCAACCAGCGATTTGGCCTGGTACTTCATTTTCTCAAACGTCTTGCCGCTGCCAAAGTACACCTCTTGCACTTTAGGATGGTCGCGAATCTCCAGCGGCTTGCCCTGGGCAATCAAGCGCCCGCGCGCCAGCACGATGGTACGGTCAGCGTAGGCAAACACCACATCCATGCTGTGCTCTGTAAACAGCACGGCCATACCACGATCCATCACCAACTGTTTGGTCAAGGCCATCAAGGCGTTGCGTTCGTTAGGGGCCATGCCAGCTGTGGGCTCATCCATGAGCAGCAGCTTGGGTGAATTGGCCATGGCCATAGCCAATTCAACGCGTTTGACATCGCCATAGGCCAGCTCGCTGCACGGGCGGTCAGCTTGGCGCTGCATGCCGACTTGTTCTAACAGTAGCAAAGCTTCGTCCCGCTTGTAGTCGGCAGCACGTCGCCACATTGAAAACAATTTGCTGCTATGCGACAGCAGCGCCATTTGCACGTTCTCAAGCACCGTGAGTGATGCAAAGGTTTCGGCAATTTGAAAGGTGCGACCCACACCTAGATGCCAAATCGCACGCGGCGCACGGCCTAGCAGCTCTTGACCCTCAAGCAATATCGATCCCTGGTCAGCTGGTAACTGGCCGTTAATCATGTTGAAAGTGGTGGACTTGCCCGCACCGTTGGGGCCAATCAGCGCCAGCAACTCACCTGCGTGTAAATCGAAACTGATAGCGTCAACCGCCTTCACGCCACCGAACGATTTACCGAGGTTCTCTACCCGCAACAGCGGAAAATGACTCGGGGAGTTACTTGGGACGCTACTCATGGCGCGGCTCCAGCGTTGCGCCGCAAGAATCGATCAAACAGCTGCTTGCTAAAGCCGGCAATGCCCTGCGGGAACAGCAACACCAGCAGCAAAATAATCGCACCCAGCATAGCGCGCCAGTAGTCGGTGTTGCGCGCCACGGTGTCGTGCAGCCAGACAAAGGTAAAGGCGCCGACCACCGGGCCGGCCAGCGTTTGCATACCGCCGAGCAGCACCATGACCAAGCCATCAACCGACTTACCCACGCTCAAACTTTCAGGCGAAATGCTGCCTTTTGAAAAGGCGTAAAGCGCACCCGCCAAGCCCGCTACCGCGCCCGCAATCACAAACGCCATCCACTGCATGCGTTTGACATTGATACCAATCGCATCGGCTCGCAACACCGAGTCACGCCCGGCACGCAGCGCGTAGCCAAACGGTGAAAACAACACCCGGCGCAAGCCAAAAACGGCGGCTGCAACCAGCACCAAGGTGAGCCAGTAATAGGCGCGTTTGTCGCTCAACCATTCAGCCGGCCAGACACCCGTTAGGCCATTGCTGCCGCCGGTAAAACTATCCCACTGAAAGACAATGGCCCAGGTAATTTGCGCAAATGCCAGCGTCAGCATGGCCAGGTAAACACCCGATAAACGCACCGCAAACCAGCCATAGACAAAAGCGCCTATGGCCGCTACTAAAGGCGCGCCCAGCAGCGTGGCCTCCATCGGCATACCGCTTGATCGCACCAGCAGCGCCGCAGCGTAGGCCCCCAGCCCAAAGTACGCCGCGTGGCCAAACGAATGCATGCCCGCAGGCCCCATGATGAAGTGCAGGCTGGCAGCAAACAATGCGGCAATCAACAGGTCAATCATCAGCACCGTGGTGTACGGGGAGCTGGCCGTTAGCACGGGCATCAAAGCCAGCAGCACGCCAACGACCACAACCGCTACAAGGTATGCGCGACCGCCTTTGCGCAGCGGCTCTTCTGGCATTCCCACATAGCGGCTAGGCGCTTGCGGCCTGCCAAACAGCCCCCAGGGCCGCCATACCAGCACAACCGCCATCACTACAAAGTCAACTACCAGCGTGAGCTTTGAAAACGAGATGCTGTAGCCGAAGACTTCAACAACACCAAGCCAAATACAAATCGCTTTGATTTCAGAAATCAGTAAAGCGGCCGCAAAAGCGCCGGGGATAGAGCCCATGCCGCCGACCACCACCACCACAAACGCAGAGCCTATGGTGTTGAGGTCCATCTCCAGCGTGGCGGGCTCGCGCGGCAATTGCAGCGCGCCGCCCAGGCCTGCCAGCATGGCCCCTAATGCGAACACCGCCGTGAACAACCAGGCTTGGTTAACGCCCAGTGCACTGACCATGGCGCGGTCTTGCGTGGCGGCGCGCACCAACGTACCCCAGCGGGTGCGGGTAAGCAGCAACCACAGCAGACCCAGCACGACAGGGCCCACGACAATCAGAAAAAGGTCGTAACTGGGGAATTGCCTGCCTAAAATTTCAACAGCGCCTGTAAGGCCAGGGGCACGCGGACCGAGCAACTCCTCAGGCCCCCAAAAGTGCAGCACCACATCTTTGATGACCAACATCAAAGCAAAGGTTGCCAGCAGCTGAAACAGCTCGGGCGCTTTGTAAATACGGCGCAGCAACACCACTTCAATCAGCGCGCCAATCACGCCAACGGCTAGCGCAGCCAACACCAACGCCAGCCAAAAACCGACGCTGCCACCGACCCAATTTCCCATGCGGGCAACCAACGTGTAGGCGATGTAAATCCCCAGCATGAAGAAAGAGCCGTGCGCAAAGTTGACGATGCGCGTGACGCCAAAAATCAGCGACAGCCCGACAGCCACCAGAAACAGCGACGACGCGCCAGCCAGGCCGTTGAGAAGCTGCACGATCAAACCCGAAAAGCTCATGACGCTCTCATTGGAAGTGGCCTTGGGCAGTTGGAATGAAAGGGGACGTGCGCATTGCACACCCTACGGATTCGGATTCGGTAGGGTGCGCACCGCGCATCGGCCTTGTTAATCAGCAGGGCGCAACTTCTTGACCTCTGCGTCTGTCGGCTGGAACTTCGCACCGTCCATGTAGCGGTAATCAACCATCACGCCCTTGCCACCTTCATTCCTGGTGCGTCCGACATAGGCACCTATGGTGGACTGGTGATCTTGCGGACGATAGACCACGGCGCCAAAAGGCGTCGTGACTTTCAACCCGCGGAAAGCGGCAATCATCTTTTCAGTCTCTGTTGATTTGGCTTTTTTCATGCCTTCGGCCAAAGATTTGATGGCGCTGTAGCCGACGACGGAGCCGAGCCGCGGATAGTCCTTGTACTTACCGTGGTAGGCCAGAAAGAAGGCCTTGTGCTCCGGCGTCTGAATGCCGTACCAAGGATACCCGGTGACAAGCCAGCCATTTGGCGCCTCCTCTTTCAGAGGGTCGAGGTACTCAGGCTCGCCGGTCAACAAGCTCACAACCTCACGGCCCTGGAATAAACCGCGTGTATTGCCCTCTCGCACAAACTTCGACAGATCGGCACCAAACAGCACGTTGAAGATGGCGTCCGGTTTGGCGTCAGCCAAGGCCTGCACCACGCTTCCGGCGTCCACCTTGCCCAGCGGCGGTGCCTGCTCGGCGACGAACTCCACGTCGGGTTGGGCCGCCTTCAGCAGCGTCTTGAAGCTGGCTACGGCAGACTGGCCGTACTCATAGTTGGGGTACACAATGGCCCAGCGCTTTTTCTTCATGGCCGCGGCTTCCGGCACCAGCATCGCCACCTGCATGTAGGTAGAGGCGCGCAAGCGGAAGGTATAACGGTTGCCGTTTTGCCAGACGATTTTGTCGGTCAGCGGCTCTGAGGCCAAAAAGAAAAACTTCTTCTGTTTTGCAAAATCCGTCAGTGCCAGGCCAATATGGGAAAGGAAGGCGCCGGTCAGCACATCCACCTTCTCGCGCGAAACCAGTTCCTCGGCAGCACGCACCGCGTCGCCGGGGTTGGCGTTGTCGTCACGAGTGACGAGCTCAAGCTTGCGGCCCAGCACGCCACCCGCATTGTTGATTTCTTCTACCGCCAGTTCCATCCCTTTTTTGTAGGGCTCTAAAAACGCTGGTTGCGCTTTGTAGCTGTTGATCTCGCCGATTTTGATGACGTTTTGTGCCTGCGCCGCAGCCACCAGGCCCAAGCAGAGCAGTGCAGTGAGCGTTCTAAAGTGCAGCTTCATAAGGGTCTCACGAATTAATTGAAAAAAGAAGAATCATATCCAGTGTGACACGTCAAACAGGCCAAGACCAGCACGCGAAAATTCAGATCAACATCGAAGACTCCTACCAGGGCGCGGCGCGCAAGGCGCTGATGGTGCTATGCAAGACCGGACGATTGAGTTTTCAATTCCCAAGGGCATACGCGCGGGCCAGCACATTCGACTGGCCGCACAAGGCGGGTCGGGCTTTGGCCAGTGTAGCCCGGGCGATCTTTATCTTGACGTTAAATTTTTCCCGCACCCGCATTACCGCGCAGAAGGCATTGACGTTTACATGGACTTACCCGTCAACCCGTGGGAGGCTGCGCTGGGCGCGGAAATTGAAGTGCCTACGCCAACCGGCCGGGTGAAAATCAAAATACCGTCCGGCTCAGGCGCGGGCCGGAAACTGCGCACGCAGGCTAGCAACTAGCGCCACTCTGCCTAACTTTCTGCGGTCTCTGATTGCGCGGGCTCGAGCGGGCTGCTAAAAATCACTTCGCCAGCCGCGCATTTTGCGGAAACAGCTGCTTGCGGGCATCTTCATCCATTTCCGTTTTGAAGATGAACTGAGCCTGCAACGCCTCTGCACGCTGCGCTGCGGGGCGTGCGTTGATCTCGTCAAAGTGCCGCCGGAGATTGGGCAAGGTGGCCCAGATATCGGCACCAAGGATGCGCGGCAGCGCGCGTGCCCAGCCCCACACAGCCATGTCCACCAGCGTGTAAGTGTCGCCCAGCATGTAGCGCTGGCTGGCCAGTTGCGCATCCAAAATCTTGAAGTGACGCTCGGCCTCAAAGGTATATCGGTTAACGGCATAGGCCTTCGGATCAGGCGCGACATGCTGAAAATGCACCGCCTGACCAGAGTAAGGGCCAATACCCGTTGCCACAAACATAAGCCATGACAACATTTCCCCACGCGCTGCCAATGTGTTGGCCGGTAAAAACTGGCCGGACTTTTCAGCCAGGTAAAGCAGGATGGCGTTACTGTCAAAGACTGTGGCATCACATTCAGTATCAACAATGGCCGGAGTCTTGGCGTTCGGGTTGATCTTGAGAAACGCAGGCGAATGCTGCTCGCCCTTGCGGGTATCAACCGGCATCACTTCATACGGCATACCCGCTTCTTCAAGAAACAGCGCTACCTTCAAAGGATTTGGCGATGGATGGTAGTAGAACTTGATCATTTTTAAAACGTCTTTCTGATGTTGCGAATGTTGCACAGCTGACAGTGAGGTGACGCTCACCATTTTTGATAATAGCGATATCCCGCGCAACGCGCAGACGGGCTTGGGCAGATTAACGGCTTGGCGGCACTTGTTGAAAGGCTTTCTTTTGTAGGTATTTTCCCTTGTTTTAGATGGATGTTGCACTACCCGTCATGGGTTTGACGGCGCTACTGGACTTGCCCAACTTCAAACCAGACCGCGCAGATGCCATCCGTGAGGCGCTGCGCAACTACGAGCACGGCATGGGCTTTGCCGATGCACTGCATTTGGCCTTGAGTGAAGGTGAGCAAAGCTTGATGACTTTTGATAAAGCTTTTATCCGCCAGGCTAAGAAAATGAGCTTGAGGCCAGCAGTGACGCTGGCTTGAACGGTACAAACTAAAAACTCAGGAGATGTTATGGATGCCTCCCTGCCTAAGGGCAAGAAAACAGGAGGAGCTGAGATGATACAGCCGTTGATCAAAGAGGAGAAGTTCACGAAAAGTGGTGGATCCTCTGATGGATACGGCATCAAAGTGCCCAATGTGTGATAGACCAAGGTCTTCACTAACACCATAGAGGATCCGTTATGAATCGTAATACAGATGCTATGGATGCCTCCCTCCTTAAGGGGAGAGGAAATGGGGTGCTGAGATAAAACAGCCGTCAATCAGGAAGAAACCTCTAGTGTAGTGTTTCACTCTGTTTGAACCGTTTTGAGTTTTTCCCTGGCACGTATGACCTTTCGCAAGATGTCACGAGCACTCTTGGTCCAGATGAAGGGTTTGGGGTTCTCGTTATGCATG
>Ga0105054_10010886_pt1 | contig 11462 bp, 6 predicted proteins | sample BON02_FD_78091 | JGI IMG/M metagenome (GOLD analysis project Ga0105054, IMG submission 78091) | Freshwater microbial communities from Lake Bonney liftoff mats and glacier meltwater in Antarctica - BON-02 (megahit assembly) | ecosystem: Environmental > Aquatic > Freshwater > Ice > Glacier... | reverse complement strand
CTTGGCCTTTGTAATGTTGACTCTTTCTTTAACACTGGCAAGAAGAATACGGAAAATAGATTTGTCAACAGAAGCAACATTTTCGTCCAAGTTGGGTGTTTAAAGTTGCTGTCTTACTAGTAGTAGTATACCTAACGTACTATATAGTCCGTCACGCTGTTTTCCGATTTTGATGGTCATACCACTCAGGCTTTCCAACTGTGTTTGAGAGTCGGAGACCTGAGCCGAGGAGACCAAAACTGGTTATCTGTGGCATGCCTATATATATTTAGAGGAAGGTCGTATTTTTGAGATTTGCTGTCTCAAACTGTCACTTTTTGGGTTAACTCCCCCCGGAGCCTCTTAACCCTCAGGAAACTTCTCGGGAAAATAAATTTGCACCCAATTTGAGACCCCAGGCCGGGGGGGGAAGGTCAAATAAGGTTCGGGAAGGAGATTCATTGTTTTGGAACCTTGAAGTCTTAATTAATATTTAGGCGGGGGGGAGCTCTTTAAAAAATCGACTCTGCGTCACGGTCGATCTCAAAAGCAAAGTTTTCGGCGATCTAATTTATTGTAATTACTGTACGCTGTATGTGTTGAAGACTGATTCTTGTAGATCATATATATGAGAATAAAGGAAGATGGTCCTGTTCCTCAAACAAGCTCACTTTCCCCTTTTTTCCCTCGTCCTCCTGTTCCTGCTTAGACGATCCCTCCAAAACCGTGACAACACCTTTCTCCACGATTCCCTCCCTCATGCGGTTCAAGACTGTTATCACCCACTGTGGGCACTGTGGGTAATAGCGGGTCCGCTATTAAATCTCACAGTCGATAACCTACTAGTATACGGACAACCTGTCTTTGCGAAAACTCAGGCTGGATACTTTTTCCCCTATCCGGTTCAAATTTTTTTCCTTTTTTTTCCAAAACCGAATATGTTTTTCCTTTTTAAACCGGTTGTAGTATGGTAGTGATTTGTCTGTGGGAGATTTTGCTAGCCAGAACTTGCATGACAGCCCACAAACATTTTTAACCTATCGAGGGATTGGCCATTGAATCCTAAATTCGATGATCTATACTAATTAGTTCGTATTTGACTTTTCGAAAATAATCTCGAAAATACCCACCCCGTCAAATATATCTAGACTGGTCTTACAATGTGATTCTCCAAAACACCCTCTTTGGGGGTCTTGAGTTTCTCCTGTATCACGTGGTAATATCAGGAGACTCTCGGATTCGTATATTTTTGTTCCAGACTCTTGAAAATATGAATGTACAAACTCGGAGGCGTCCCATTCCTAACTTAGAGATTTAACATTGAGATTGGACTCAAACTCGGGTATGTGAAGAGGTACAGGAACAGGATACCCTCGAAAACTTGAATCCGCAAAAGACAACAAAGGTCTGCCTGTTTTGGGGGAAACCACATTGAAAAGAACGGGTATTTTTTGCCAGTGAGATTCAAGTAGGCGTGCAACGTTTTGGGACAGTCTCTCGGGTCTTAAGGGGATTAATTGAGTTTTCACCACCCACTTAGTCCAGTGAGTAAGTTGGGTGTTTGCCACCCAAGAATGAAACAAAGAAAAAAGAAGAAGAAGGGACGAAAGAAGAAGAAATAGAAAAGTGATTGTTTATATGCATATACGTACGTGTTGATGTGCACGTATACATAAATATTTATATACATATATACATATATATATATATGTACATATGTATATATATATATATACAAGTATATATATATACATATGCATATGTATATATGTACATACATATATACATATGTATGTATATCATCATATCATATACACATATATATATGTACATACATACACACACGCACAGACGCTCAATTTCACACACATGTGTATGTATGTATACATATACGCGAGAGAGAGAGAGAGAGAGAGAGAAAGAGAGCCTGAGAGCTTGCGTGTGTGTCTGGAAGAACAGCACACTGTTTGATTGCACATAAACACATACACACGATTTTCATTTTTTTCGACTTGCGGCGGTCGCAAGTCGAATATTTGCGCGACTTGCGGCCGCAGTCGGAAGAAAATAGAGAAAAATGTGGGGAAAACACACGGAGAACAGGATGGAAAAGAAACAAGTCGGAACAAAAAATTAAAAATTGGAAAATGTCGACCCGCGCAAGAATGGAGAAATCGCACTCCAAACGCAACGAACTGAGTTTTAACGATTTGGTTAGTATTCTTACAGTACTAATCGCGCCGTTAAAGTCAAGTTACTTACATTACTGGTAGAATCTATTTAGCCCAATATGCTTTTACAATTGAATTTCAATATGAAAATGACCAAAACATTGTACTATTTGTACTTATTATTGGACTCATTCCATTTTTGTGGAACATATTTTAAAACACATCTACGGTTCGTGCCCAACAAGAGTGCGATTTCTCCATCATGATGATTCTTTGGCGGTTGCGACGGCCGCAAGTCCAAAAAAAAAAAGGAGAGTTGGTGAAGAAACTGTCAAGCTTGGTCAATACTTGTTCAAGCACCCAACACCAGGTGCATTAAAAAGTACTATAAGGTGGTGAAGTAGGCATACACATACCAGTGATTTGTGGTTACTGTTATCGACACTTCGTAACAAATCCAGTAGCGTTACCGCTGATATACCGACGAGCTTCATGTGTCCGACCACGCGTCCAAGAAATTTTTGGGGTGGCAAGGATCGAGAAGTCGTATCCCTCGGACCCTTTCTACAAGATGTATCCCTCAGACCTCTCCTCGGAACACACCGTGACCTAGACCTATCCGAAGAGGTCCTGCCTCAGTGGGAGCGTAGCAACCTCCAAAGAGCGTCCAAGTTAACCCCTAAATCCTCCAAATCTAGAAACTCAAATTCTGCTACGTCCTGTAGTCCCAAGCTGTAGTCCCAGACATCCAGATACTCAAATTCCGCTTCGTCCTGTAGTCCCAAGGGGCAGGGGTATTACACTACCCTCTGTAGAGTCTGAGGATTTCATTGATTACACTAAAGAATTTTGGTGGGGACATTACACTACCCTACTTGGGGTCATCAGGTCAAAGGTCAGAACCACAAACTTGAGGTTTGTCATCGAGGATTCCGTTTTCTATTTCGACCACCATTCCGAGTCTGATCCTTTTAGGAACTGGCTGTAACAGACACCAACAGACATCTAACAGACAGTGACAGTCACTAACTAACACTCACAAGGCATCACTAACTAACACTCACAAGGCACTGACAGACTTGGCAGGCCTCACCCTCAACATTTTTTCCAGCCCGACTCCACCGCGCGCCCACTGCTTCGAACCATTGATTGACCTGAGACCCCAAATAGGGTATTTTTGAGACAACAGGACGCAGTGAATCTGAGCTTCTGGATTTTTGCCGTCGCGCGCCCCAGGGCGTCGGCCAGCAAACATACTGCGCAGAAGTCGACAGACTTTGATTGATTTGATTTCGTCTCATGTCGCACGTTACATTTATCGACACTCCTTTTGACTTGACAGTGTAATTTGCTTCTCAAGGCTTGTATTGTCGCCACGCACGGCTGATTTCGGAGGGCACGCGACGGCGTCAGGGCGCCCCACCCTTGCCAGGGTGGCGCAATCCTGGCACCGGGTTGTGAAATGCTTGTCAATGTGCGGTCATCAGCGCTTGTGTCAGACATTGGGGAGGGGGTGATGAGAGAGAACGACAAATTCAGAAACAGCTCTTGTACGCTCTATTGAAATGAGGGACCGACACCAACAACAAGAAAAAAATGTGCTATGTCGGCAAACTGCGGTATTTGCAGACCCGCCCGTCTTAATCTCCCGAACGAAATTTGAAGCCGTTCATCTTGACCCACACGTTCTGCAGAGGAGAGGGAGAGCGCAAGAGGGAGAGACCAAAAAAGAGTCACACAGCATCAGCATTCGTAGCATGCGTGGCGACAATACAAGTGTGCCGGCATATGGCGCGCCAGGCTATGCAAAAAAAATGGTATGCAGAGGAAACGAGAAGAGAGAGACCTTGAGCTTGGCACGCATCCTTCGGCGATCCTGGCGCCGGATCCCAACATCGCCCGCAATCTTGTGCTTCTCAGCTGGCGTCACGTGATACTGCTCAAGATCAGTCGCAAGCCGTTGAGCCACACATGACACTACACAATGGAAACGGACAGTATGAGATACACCTACACACCGATGAAAAAAGGACGCGAGGCAGCGAGGGGATTCAGCCCCGATGCCGCCGCGCGCCACTCGAAGTTCTGATTTCCATGCGGAGGACAACACAGGGGTGCGCTGTTGCAGATTGAGCGCCACGCGCCCACTGGATCGGACCATTGACATGAGGACACCCATGAAGGGGCTCCTCTGTGTTATATAATTCTCCGCTTGCCATGTTGCCGCAGCAACTTTTCTTTGCCGCCGCTAGCAAAGACTTTGCTGGCATGGCTTGCTTACCTTCATTTTCTTGAACTTTTTCATTGTTCCCTCGATCATAACCTTGCGACGCAATTTGCGCAACGCGAGTTCAGCGTTCCCGTTGAACACCGACACGTTGAGCCCGTGAGGGTGCACCGGGTCGGTGTATTGTACCACTCCGCCGGCGCCGAACCCGCCGCCGCCGCCAGCAGGCTCCACATCCGCCTCCTTGTCCCACCGCTTCTCGCCATCGGCATATCCACGCACCTGCTGCTGAAGCTGCTGGATTTGCTGTTGCTTCTGCGCCCTCCCCAGGCACGGCAGCCTGCACAGTGAGCCCCACCCAAGGGAGAGTGCGGAAGGCGAGTGCAGCGAGTGCGTGCGATTTCCGGGAGCTACGAGTGCAGCAGATCGCCAGATTGGTGCTGCCGCTGCTGCACCCTGCATCCGCCCCACGTCCATGCCCTGTCGCGCAGCCGCTCTCGCGACCACACTCGCAATCCTGGACATTGCCATTGGCTCTCTCCACAGTTTTTTGTACCATTCTTTTTGAAGTATATATTTGTACCTGTTTTTAAATTCGTATCATAATTATCCAGATGCAAACTTGTCAACCCTCGCTCTCGAGAGCGATAAACAGCGCCGGCCAGACAATGGTAGGAACGAAGCGCGAAGCTGAGGTCTCAGGGCCCGATTCGCCATCCAAACGCCAGGCGCAGGCAGCAGGTGATATGACGTGTGACATGACGCGTGCATCATGCCCGCTGCACTCCTACAGAATCCGCGAGACACCTGCATGCTTTCCGCCAGTGGCGGAACAGCTGCTGGTGCAGCCCAGGAGGTCACACGGCAACACACGCATGTGCGACATAGTGTACAGGGGGCTAGCTGGCGAGCAGCCAGTAGCCTATGCGTGCAGCACAGTCCTCGAACAATTGTAGTATGCGTTGTAACCGTTTTGTTCTGCTCTCCAAAGCAGAGGGGGGCACTGGTGCAGCGACGGCCAATGATGACCGCCCGGTGAGCAACATTGGGCCCCGTGAATTGACCTGTTGCGAAGCACAATCTTACTGAGCCGCGTTACACTTGCTTGAGCCACCCAGGCATCTGTATTCCTTGCACACTCACATCGGCCTTTCTTGCTCTGCAGGCTTCGCCGCCCGGGGATGGTGACCTTCCCCATGTGAGCCCCTCTTTGCACGCTCTCTTACTGCGTGCGGCGGCAAAGGGGCTTGACGCTGCCGTGCGCCCTAGCAGTCGGACTGCTGTTGCACGGATCCCCCCTCGATCTCCTTTTTTTCTGCCCTTTTCCCGAGATCACCAGTCTGAGATAGGAATATGAAGCGAGATGTGGCATGGGGTGTGTCGCATACATCCGATCTTGCCAGTTCGCACATGTGCTGACGTCCGATCTCATGTGAAAAGGGTAGTAAAAGTGGAAAGGGTGGAAAGGGTAGAAAAAGTGATTTCCCGAGGGTGCGGATCCATAGGGATGTACCCCTCCTGTATGTCCGGCCGAAGGGCCCCACACTAACTTCTATGTGCGACAGCCATGGCAGGCACACACATCCAAGCGTACCAGAAAGGTGAGACTCGCTCCTATTCAGGTCCCAAAAGAAGTCGCCAGTAGCGCCGGTGCAAGATTCGCCCTTTGCCGAAAATGGAGTCGGATCAGTACCAGGACGTGCGCCCGCGTCGGCTGGAGGGCTTTCGCGCAACTACAGTTGATCCGAATTCGGATCACATTGTGACTTTGGGGGTTGCAACGTATTTGTGTTGCTTGATGGTGGTCGGACAGCCGGGGGAAGAATCGATGTTGCACGGAGCCCTTTTTGCGTGCTGAATCTACAGGGGCTGCGTTTCAATAGTCTTTTTTGTTGCGATTATGGAGGCATCGCTTGCTTGAAGAGTGAGGATCTGACACTGTGTGTGGTTTGCAGCAATACTGGTACAACCCAGACACCAAGGAGACAACCTGGTTCCACCCCGTCACCAACCAGCCCTCGGTACACTTGCTTTTGGAGGCGTGTGTGTGTGCTGGGGCGGGCTGCTTGCGGCAAGCCTCCTTAGGGCGCGCGGCGGCCCACTTGGGTGACCTCTGCGCACCGGAGAAAGTGGCGGTTCTCTTTTTAGAAGAGCGCGCTGAAAAGTGGACCGACCACCAATCAAAACGACTTGGTGCACGGCGGCGTAGGGGCTTTGGCGGGCTTTAGCCCCGAAACCGCCAAGCGCCATTCGGGATACCATTGCATTTTTTTCGGGACATTGCACTGTGTTTTACTACCCACAATTCTCCAAAATATACCGTGACTCTTACTTGTCCCTATATCTGGAGAACGGACACGACCATATCCTTTCCTAAAAAAATTGTCGTCCGGTTCGGACAAAAGGTGACTGGTATGAGACCTTGTATTGGGCGCGCGGCTGCCGATCACTTTATGTCGCCGCGCGCCACTCGGGTTACCTTCACGGCCGGTGCATTTTTGAGAAAATTGCACCGAGATAAATTTTTAAAAAATTGTACCGATAAGAGGCGTGGACTAAAAAAAATTGAACTCAATTTTTTTTCTGCACAAGTTTGGACCTTACGCTCCCCTTTGGCGCGCGACAGCTTCGGCACGTTGCGTCTCGCCACCGCGCGCCTTTTGAGACAGCTTCGACGAAGCTAAAGATTGTTTGATGTGTGCAATGGCAGGGTGGGCCAACGAGTCCTTCTGGTGGAGGACCAGGCGGCACGATTGGCGCGTCAATGCCTCCTGGACACAGCTCGAGCACCAATTTGCCGTCGCGCCCTGGCGCCCAGAAGTGCAACCACTATCTGAAGGCGGGCTCGTGCAAATTTGGCGAATCGTGCCGTTACGATCACCCGCCAGGCGAGGCGGCGTCGGATCCGTCGGCCGGTGCCCGTGTTAAGACAGCGGCGCAAGGGCCGTCGGAAAGTGCCGCCAATACCGCTGTCGGCCTTCCTGTCCGGCCAGGGGAGAAGGAGTGCAGTTTCTTCATGAAAACCGGCAACTGCAAGTTTGGCGAGGGGTGCCGCTGGCATCACCCGCCTGAGCGCCAACAGGATGGCGGCATGGCTGCCCTCATGAAAATGAGCATGGGCTCGGGTGGCGGTGGGATGGGAGGCATGAACCCCATGGCTATGATGGGCGCGCTCATGGGTGCTATGACTCCCGCTGCTCCCTCGCTCCCTCCTATGTCTCGCCCGCCTCCTCCTCAGCCTATGATGGGGCATGCGGGGGAATGGGAGACTCATTTCAGCGACAACGGCCGCCCCTACTACTTTAACGTGCGAACCAATGTGTCCTTGTGGGACGCGCCTCCTGAGGTGCTTATGCAGCAGATGGGTATGATGGGCCAGCAGATGGGTGGTGGCATCAAGACGCCTTTTGATTCCGGCAGTGCTCAAGGCAGGAGCGGCGGAGGCCCACACCCCGTTCGTAAGTTTTGCCCTTGGTTTCACTCGTGCCCTTTGTGTGACCCGTGTATGTGTGTGTGCAAAACGTTTTCATGCTGGCCAGTTGTGGCAGGCCCCTTGCATCTTTGTGCGTGAATGACTTGTTCTGGCGTCGTACTGACGGTGTCTTGTGTCTTTTGGCATGGCATTCTTTGTATTACGCATTATGGCATGTTGGGTATTACGCGTATGTCACATGCCATCTTGCCTATTGCACCTTGTGCCTCACCTATTGTGCCACAGGACCAGGGGAGTCAGACTGCCAATTCTTTTTGAAGACTGGCAATTGCAAATTCGGTGATGGCTGCAAGTTCAATCATCCGCGTGACAAGGTGCGCTTCCCCACTTTGCCCACACCATTTGTTTGCCCCCGACTCCTTTGTTGCCACGGACGGCATAGTGGCACTCTTTGTCATGGAGCCAACGCATTTGCTCGTCAAGTCGCGGCAACGCCCTTGATCGCAGTGGGTGCTCAAGCACATGACGCCGCAATCCTTACGCGTTGGTAGTGCCCAACTCCTCACGGCTCATGGCTGATGCATCACACCTGACGCGTTCGTGTTTTTTGCGAGAAGCGGCTTGTTCCGGCGCAACTTTTCATTGCTCTTTTGAAAAATCGACTTGAGCCGGCCAACCTTATGTTTGTTTTCACAAATTCGAGTTGAGCCGGCTCAACTCGCATTGTTCAGAAATGTCTTGAAGCTAGTTTTCTGAGTTTTGGATTTGTCAATCGTGCATTCTGCCACTGTAGTCAGATGCTCGAGCACCACGGATCAGCTCACCTGTTCTGTTTTTCTTGTTGAGCCTGGCTCAACCCGAATAGTGTTGGGAAAAGGGTGTTTTTTTGGATGTGTGTCCGCTCTTCTCGTCGCAAGGTAAACGCTCGGCTCACAGCTACATTTGACCCCCAAAACGTTTATCCGTATGGACCGCGGCTGAAAGCGAGTGGTGCGCGGCAAGTGGAGGGGCTTTAGCGCGCGGCGGCCAAAGCCCCTCCGTTTGCTGCGCGCCCCGTAGGGACGGAATGGACGGTGACGGAGTGTGAGAGGCAGGTGGCGGCGGCAGATGAGCACCCAGCACGCGAAGGCATGCCTGATTGCTCCTTCTACACCAAGACTGGAAGCTGCAAGTTTGGCGCTTCGTGCAAATTCAACCATCCACGCAGCAGTGGTGGCCAGAGGGCGGGCTCTTTTTCCAACAACTATGACTCTCAGTCGGTCTCTCTTGCGTCCCGTCAGTTGAGAGTCCTGTGTCGAGAGGAGAGAGTGTGCCTACCCACTGCTTGTTTCATGTCGTTCAACCATCGTACGTTTGATGCCAAGATGAGGCTAGGCGTCTTTCATGTCGATTTTGGGTCTTGCATCTGGGCCTAGTCACCGCGTCTTGCATGTCCATTACGCGTCTTGCATGTCCATTACGCGTCTTGCATGTCCATACTTGCTGACCCAATTCTGACTTTAGATGCCGTCCTGTGCTGTGTGCACGCATTCTCGGTGGGGTGACTCAGGCGTATCATTGAAGGCAGCCACATCATTCAAGGCAGGCACATGATTCAAGGCAGGCAAGTCATTCAAGGCAGGCAAGTCACTGACGCCACTCCTGTGAGCGGCATATGAGTGCGTCGTGATGATTGGCGGCATCTCGTGAGGGACATGTCACGAGTGGTATAGCATGCAAGGCTACCAATCTGCATGCCAAGCCAAGTTGAAGCAGAGGTGGCAGGTATCAAGATTCATATCCTAAAAGCCAAGTGGCACCTGTGATATAGTGGCATTGCTCACATTATTATGCAAGCCAATATTTCTTGATTTTAGCGTGGTGTGTGGCTTAAAACGGAGCAAACCAGTGTGCTGAATGAAAGGTGATAAGAGGATGTGCCCATCAAGACGCCTTGATACCCATGACCTAGTTAAGCCATGACATAGGCAAACAAAGTAATGCAACAAGACAGAGTAGAAGAAACAAAGTAATGCCATTGAATGCAACAAAGACATAGAAAGAGCGCAGTAGCAAGCTAATGAAAAGGGCCAAAGGCGAGGACACTAGACAAGCCCGAGCATACTTCCTCACAAACGCTACTACAAACACAACTACGTTAGCCAAGAAACAACGACGCCAAACCACACAAACCCAAAAAAATCAAAGTCAAAATGGTGGCTAGAAGCCGAGAGAATATCAAGTACCATATCTACTGGACACACATGTAGCAATATCTATGGGATATACACGCCTCTCGCCTACCTCCCTCGTCATATCCTTATTTCATTACCAGTTTTCTCCTTTGGCGAGGATATTCAAATGTAATGATGGATAGAATACAGTCCTCGCGCAGGACTTGAAAGTATTCATTAAAGTGGGTGTGATAAAAGAAGCCTAGGTGACATCAACTGCCTGTGCAGACTTTGCTATTTCTTGGCGCAGTCTATGGTGTGTCTTTGTGCAGACTATGGCATGTCTTGGTGACTAAACTATATGCTATGCCCTACGCACTGCAACGTCTTGCTCAAAAGTCTCTATCGCCTACCCAAGACACCTAGACAATCACTCACAGTCACGTGACCTAAATGAAAACAACGCCTCATGTATGACAGCCACATAGCAAAGCTACGATGTTGCAGTCGACCTGGCATGATTGAGTTGGCCCTCCTATTTCAAAATGTATTCAATTTCCCAGAAAGTGTGTGAAGTATCCAAGTGGAAGAAAGAAGGGAGGAGTTGCACTAGATCTTAAGCATCGGCCTCACCTGAGTCTCTTGAAAACCACAAACGACCCACCATTCGTGATTATTGCAACACAATTGAAGTGTGTTTTTAAGATCTGAAAGATAGCTTGCCAACATGCAGCTAGTTCTCGATACATTCAAGGGCCAAAAAGGAAGATAAGGATTCCGTATGTCGGCAGTAACATTGCATTGCGATGCGGTATTATCTAGACATATGAAATATTGCTAACATTCACTTGGTTGTGCAGTTTGTCATGTGATCTGCTGCTTCTTTTTTGTACACACAGTGAAATGGTGGGAGATGAGGCAAGATGAGGTGTGTGGAGCGCATGTGGTATTGGCGTCTAGACTCCCTCCTCGCTTTGCTTTCAACTCATTGTTGGCAGCGCAAATCCTGCGTAGCCGCGTGTGAGTGTGCCCAAGCTAGCACGACACTGTGCAATATGAATGCACGACTGTGACATGGTGCGATATCACCGCCGGGTCGACCAGCCGCAAAGTCCTTTGAGCACATGCACACCAAAAGGCCTCTGGCACCCAACTGGCGGCCAAGGCTTGTTTGCGCATAATAAACTACTCTTCATCAAAATGCAATCTGTCGAATGAAGAGCCTGAAAATGCTGGGCCTGTACGTAATGCAGTTTGACTCTTATGACATGATTGTGATACGACACGTATTCAATGATGATTATGCGTCTCCTCTGTCATGCGTCTCCTCTGTCTTGTGTCTCCTCTCCTCTCCACGGGTCTAAACGTCCTCGCTCAAAATCGACGAAATTGACAAGTCAATTTCATCGCTTCAGGCCTCGAAGTCGCAAAAACGAGATTTCAGACATTTCTCCGGGGCAAAAGTGTGTTATTCAAATGGAAATGTCAGATTCGAGAAT
>Ga0105054_10010885_pt1 | contig 11464 bp, 14 predicted proteins | sample BON02_FD_78091 | JGI IMG/M metagenome (GOLD analysis project Ga0105054, IMG submission 78091) | Freshwater microbial communities from Lake Bonney liftoff mats and glacier meltwater in Antarctica - BON-02 (megahit assembly) | ecosystem: Environmental > Aquatic > Freshwater > Ice > Glacier... | reverse complement strand
GCTTTCGACTTGGTTTCCACTTCACCGTCGCAAGACAGTGCTGGTTGCTACTGACACCCGGTTTCAAGTCTCAAGAATGTCTAGTCCCTCACAATGTTATTTGAATTGTAATCTAGGTTTTTTTGACATATCACACACTTTTGGATTGTTTTCGTTTGTTTTGACCACCAATGTAATATTTGCTTTATTTCCAGTATCAGAAACGCGCCAAATGGGCCGATTGAAACTGTTTGCAAGTGAGAACCTGGCGCGTTTGTGATCATGAAAATACAAAAATCGAACACCAGTGGTCAAAACATTCAAAGACAATCCGAAGAGTGTACCAAAACGTCCAATACTGTAGTACCTGTTCTTGTTTTGGGACTCTACCGTCCGTTCCTGTTCTGGAGATTCAGGATGAGAATGGGTATAATACCGTCCGTCTCTGATTCTGGGTGAAAATGGGGACCCTCCGTTCCTGATTTTGTGATTCGGAATTGTTTGTTTGGGAGGGATGTGTATACAGAGGAAGTTTTCGAGGTTCGCGCGACTGTTAAGTCATACCCAAGCAGTACCTCTGACAAGAATTCATTCTACCCCCCCCACTCATGACCTTCCCTTGATGCTGCCTCATCTGTCCAAAGTCTTCCTTTAACAACTCGCCAACCTTCATGTTATTTTAGCTGCTTGGGTCTGGGATGGAGGAGGAACTGTCAATGTTTGCATTCATGGACTGTCCGTGAGGGGAGTACTTCTTTGTTTGGGTGTGTGTTGCTTTGTTTTATTGACCCGATATTGTGGAATCGTTACGGTCCCAGGATTTCCTCGTGTCAACAGACCTTAGATAATAACCTGGGCTTTTTTGGTTTTTGGTTTTTGGTTTGTTATGCCGCCACACAGCTAGCAACCCAATTACAGCAGAGATGCATACAAGTGGTGTGCAGTAATAAGAAAGCCCGGAAGCGCCTGACCGAATCGAACGGCACTCCCGCAATGGAGCTCGGACACATGAATGTTGTTTTGAAGCAGACATTCGCATACGCATATATACAAACAAACGATGAATAAAACAAAATACACCTGAAAAATAACGGCTGGCCGGATCCTCACCCTGTACTGGACTAAGCTGATCGAAAGAACCCCCCCAGGGGGGTTTCTTATTTACTATGTTTTCTGATCAAGAACCCTGAGGAAGAGGACATCCCTCGAAGCACCTGGCATAAATTCTTAATAGGAACCCCCTGTTCTATTCTGTTTCTGATTTTTAATAGTAATCAAAATTAACTCTGGGATTAATAAAGTTCACCGTGACTAAATCGACAATGGGGCTCGAACGCCTATGCGCCGATCTCCGACCGCCTCCGGGGGGGGGGGGTTCATCAAAGTGGATAGTGTAAATCCGATGAACCACATATACAGAGGACACAAGGAACTGTCCCACAAAGCATAGAAAACACTTCAGTTGATGGTCGGCCGTCACCACTCTACTGGGCGGAAAAGTAGCTTGACTAATCTGGATTAGATTTGCTGCCGAAGCGTTGCGATTTAGCTTCGCACAAGTGTCACGGCCCACAAGGAAATGTGAACATGTAAGGTCAAATTAACCATTATTTCTCATTTCAAGGTCCTTTCATGTAATTTGCGACCCAAACATGTAGAATCCATGGACCACTTTCAGAAGTGGTCAATGGAAATTGAGGTGCTTTAACCAGTACAAAATCTTTGAATGTTTGCCAACTGTACGCCGAACTAAATTTCTTTTGTTTGGCATGACAAAACGCCTGCCCTTCCGAAGCTTTGTCATGGTATGATTGAACGTTCGTCGGTAATGTTCATGACTCCGTGAAAAAAAATTCATCAAAAATGATTTTCGCCTTCAGTCTTTGTTTGATATGCCAGGGTGCGAAATTTTACGACCCTAGGAATCCTACGACTTTGAATGAAAGAGTGTTGATTTTTGGTGTAAGTTCCAGGACGACAAAGCTCGTCAAAATGTGTCACAATGCCCTCGCGTCCACACCACAACAGCTCCCTCTCACCTATTTCTTTTGCTGCAGGCATTTCTCGTTTTTCCTTTTTTTCCCGCCAATTCGCTCATTTTGAGAACTTTTTTTTTGAATCCTCGGCGGAAGTTCGTCCGACCTTGTGCTTATTACATCCTCCGTCCAGCTGTGGACCGATCTGGAAGAATGCTTCACGAGTCTGTCTGTGGGTCGACTACGGCTGTGGCAACGACGCTGGCGTTTTGTTCTATCGCATTTGGCTGCATTGGCCTTCAATTCTTGGAGTCCTTGCTTGCGCGGCGTGCGAAGAGGCTGGGCCACCATATGCCGCCACCAGGTAAGGTCGTAATGCTTGCGCGAGGCTCATGCCATTACATCATCGATGGTGCCACGAATAGCGGCCCGCTTGTCGTCCTGATTCCCGGCTTCCTTGGATCTACCACGTACTTGCAATCTCTGTCGACCGAGCTCGTCCTGCGCGGCCGCAGGGTCCTTCGCTTTGACCAGCCAGGTCGCGGGTGGTCGACGTATGGTGGAGACGAATCACTACTACATACGCCTACGCTGTTTGTCGAGCAGCTTGCCGAGCTTCTTTTTGCTGTAGGTGAGGGCCAGAACGAGCTCGATTTGATGGGATACTCATTGGGCGCCATTGTTGCCGCGCTGTACGCGTCAAAATTTCCACGAAAGACTCGTTCACTAGTGTTTATTGCGCCAGCGGGCACCGGCGGAGGACCTACTTTCAGCGCATACGCAAAGGTTTGGTTCCACGTGCCTGTCGTATGCCTACTATGGTGCCATCTCCTGCTGAGATCCGGCCTACTTGTCCAGCGCAAGGAATGGCAAGAGAAGGATGGTGTTTTTATACGGGCACACGAAGAGCAACAGAAGTTGCGCTACATGCACGAGCCAGCACTCGCTCACTCTATGCTCAACACACTGCGGCAATTTGGTCTCAGCGAGCAACAAAGTACTTTTGCGGCCGTCGGAAGCCTGCGTCACATCCCAGTTCAGGTCATATGGGGTGATCAGGATACAACCGTGCCCTTTGCAGCTGCCAAACATTTGCAGGAGTTAGTGCCCCATGCAGAACTTTGGTCTGTGCCTGGCACGGGTCACGCCGTGCCCATCGAGCTGCCGCGCCAATTAGCAGACAAGATGTGTCGATGGTGGGTCGGCCACTTCGAAGCCTTGGGTCCGGCAAGCCACCAGCAGTACATCTAGCAACACAGCGTTTGAAATCGCACGTCGTTGAAATCCACGTGGATTAAGACTGCAAAAATCTGTGTTTCTTTAGTTTGTTCTTTAAATATCTTCTAAATCTTCTGATGATTGTTTAATCAACTGAGTGAGCCAGATCATTCATCAGTGATGAAGAGCGTTACATTACTTAATGTGTTCAGTGGCTGAAATTATCGAAAGACACTGATTCATGCACGTGGCAGGCGAAGTTGTTAGATGATGGCGTTGTTTAACAGGCAACCAATACATCCTTACTGTAAATTGATAATTGTTATATTGATGTCTTCTTTTCTTTTTATTAGCAGCGTGTGGAAGGAGTATTTTCTGGTAGTTTTTGCTGTTTAATACTCTCAAAAAATGAGGGGCGTAATGTAACGAATTGCGGCAAGGGCAGTGGCGTTGTACGGGTTGTCGGCATTCAGAGGGTTTAAGGGAATACACGGCAACATGGGAAAACAAGACTAAGTTTACGAAGAGTCGTAAACCTTTCGAAGGGAATTTCTTTCCCGAGAGTCCTCCGTGACTCTATTTTCGGGTCCTTCCTAACCCCCCCTTCATACAGCGTCTCGTGACATTTGACTACACATCAATCAGCCCAAGATCGTCCGGCTTCAGCACTCGTCGAGTGGGTTAGACGTGGTTGTACCAGAGTTTGAATTTCAGGGTTTCTTAATTCGAAAGAGTCCTGGATTCTGTCACAGGATGTGCTATCCAGGCATTCGATTGCCTGAGACAAACATTAATTTTGGTACCTAAATGTCAAGATATCAAACAATTCGAATGCAAACCTGCCGCTACAAACGTGTCCCCGTGATGTTCTTGGATTTATTTTGCGAAATTCTCCATACGACGTCTGCCCCACGCAACGAGTATTCAGATAATAGGCCGGATGGACATATACTGAGTTTACATGTTTATAATAAAAAGCAATCTGTGTGTTTTTGGGTGGTGTGATATTACCACACATGCACACACCTTTGTTTCCTTTCTCTCTGTTGATACAGTGTCTTGTTGTTCTGTGTAAAGACACAATGCACATCAGGCAAGATCTATTTAGAAACTTTGTCGCGTTGCCTTGTCTCCAATAAATGCGAAGCAAGGCAGATTTTTGTCCAGTCTCATCTTTTTTTCCACTTATCTCATCCAAATGTGCTACCAGGCCTCTCTATTTTCCTCTTTCTCTCTCTCTTTTCATTTTTCATTTTTCTCTCTCTCCCCCCCCCCCTCACCCTCTCTCTCTCTCTCCTACATTTCCTCTCTCTTCCTCTCCTCTTTCTCTTTCTCTCCTCCTCTCTTTCCTCCAAGCGATACAGCACCCACGAACAAGATTTGCCGCCGCGCGTCAAGTGTTCCATGCTTGCGAACTAGATTGGGAAAAAGACTTTTCCAAAGGTACGTTTGACCTAAAAGGGCCTAAACTAAACGTTTTCATGATTTATTCCAACCGCTCTGCTGAGCCGGCTGCACAAACGCCTTCAGCTGCTTCGCTGGCTGAACCAACCATTACACCAGACGTGCTCGTCTGGTACGTGCTCGCATCGCCACACAGACAACAGCGCTTATCGACCACGCTGCTGTATTTGTGCGCTCCTGCAGCTGCCTTGCTGGCTGCACCAACCACTACACCAGACGTGCTCGTCTGGTGTCACCAGAGATCCTCGTTACCAGCGTGTCTACTCACTGACAGTCAATTGATCGAGGCAGTGCTGAATGCAGCAGGTCCGAACCTGCATTTTGCAGTGAAATGATGTGTTACTCTTGTGATAGCACTGAACACTTGGAGAATGACATTGCGTGCCCAAAGATGGCCCCTGGATCCCGGGCGGCGATGCAGCAGCGCGCAGACACCTTCGATTATGATCAGATACGTGAGCTTCTTGAATTGCACGCTGGGAGAGCACATCCCCGTAAGATCAGTAGCAGTGCCAAGGTGGAGGAGGAGTGTGATGGTGTAGGTGAGGAGCATAGAGTTACTACTTAAAAAAAAACAAAAACTTCTGCAGCAAAAGTCAACACTGGCAGGTGTTCTGGAGTCAAATTCGCCACCACTTCTGCCTGCAATGCCGCTGTTGCTCTCACCTCACATCTTCTTTGGCGCATTCCTTTTGGTACAGACACCCTTCTTCATTTGAACCAGACTCATACACGTGCTGTGACGTGCGGAAAATCAGTCTGGATTTCAGGCGCATGTACACGGGTGTAAAAATTAAAAAAGGTTCTATGGTATTCATTTTGCACCCCAGCACAATTTTCGCAGAGCGTGCACCCATGGTCCCAGATACCAACTTTGAGATGAATCAAGCTTATGAGGCAAATGAGCGTGCTGTGCCGTGGGAAACTTCTCCCCGTGCGTGGCAGGTAAATGTGCTCTCTATTGAAATATATAACGGTCGAAGACCTGTGCTTGAATCTTTTTGCGAACCTGTTGATGGTTTGCGTGGTGCTCAATTGAATGACTTGCTTGTACTACGCGCTTAAAAGAAGATGTCACTCATAACTCCTTCTGTCACGCCTCAAATTGAGGGTTTGAGTGATGATAAGATGAGCGAGCTAATTGCTTTGCGCAAGGTAAAGAAACTGTGTCTCTCCTATGTGTCTTCAACAAATATTCTTACCAGCCATCATCCATTCATTTAATCCCGGCTGGCACCACACTTGTTGATTCCCCTTTAGGGCTAGGAATCCGCTCTCCGGCATACAATGACTCAGTACGATATATGTTCGCACTGGTTGTTGTCTGATCCAACATACAGCTACTGCGACTTTGAGTTCTCAGAATCCGACTATCTGAGCCATTTAACAAAAACAAGGACCGACAGGCCGGGCTCTGAGGGGAGTTCTTGACAGTGGTGCTCCACAAGGAGCCACAGAGCGGAAGTCAAAGATCCTGAAGGACACGGGTACGTCATTACTCGTGCAGCCGGCCGTTGGCCCGCAAAACACATGACTGGCATTCTCATGAAACGCAACATAGTCATGGGAACCCCTTTGTGCTAGTTGTGCCAGACGTATCTGTTTATGACCCAGCCATGTTGGACAGTCTTATCCCAGTGGGCTGTCTTATGAAAGCAGGCTTTACGGTCATTCACCAAATCCCATCCCAGTCTAAAGAGGAAGGATTTCCCTTCAAATCCGTTCCGCTCTATGGCTGCACCATCACAACGTCCGATGGCAAGACAAGAATTGTTATGGAATACGCCAAGCACACATGGCGTTTTCGCCTACCATCCACCAAACGCCGCACAAAATCGAATGTATCGCCGCGCGCCACATCTGAAGACAATTGCGCCGCCGCGTGCCTGACTGGCATCTCATTTGTCGATCCGGGCAATTCATTCAATATGTTAGACGAAATCAACAATGTGGATGATGAGGGCTACGTGCCTGATTACCTCAATCAGGATCGGATTGAGGGATGCTTTCAACAACGCTACAAGCTCATTCGTAAACGATGAGCGATGGCTGGAACTATCCATACTTTACATGGACATTGCAAAAATCGCCAGACAGTCTTGAACTTGCAAGCGCAGGGCATTGAGTGCAACCATTTGAAGCGCTACATTCTAGCACACAAGTGCAATGCCTGTGACGCAGCACCGGGTTTTCGCCACCACAAGGTGAAAGCTACAGTGAAGGCCAAACGCGAAGCAGTGAAGGCCAAACACAAGATCAAGCCAACTTGTATTATAAGACGGCCGCGCCAGTAGCAACATCAATCACACCAGCCGTCGAGTCGTAAACCCCACTTGCAGAACATCTGGATTTGGCATTCAGTACAATCACAGATGCCATTGCCTGTCGTGTTATGATTACTGAATCCTTGGGATGTCTCTTTCAGCATACGTCGAAGAATCCTCTTAACTATCCTAACTTTGCTCAGATCAGTGCACAATCTGCCAGACACTGGCAAAGATCCTGCCGAAAGTATCACCATTTTACTGCCACGCGCCATTTCTGGCAACGATGCCGCTATTGGTGAAGACGCTACAACCACAAGCGCTAATACTACGACATCCCTTTACTCACCGCCCGGCACTGATTTGCGCATGGATTGGGGAGATGCCTGTAGTCTAGGCTGTCTTCCCAATCTTAATCGGGGTTTCCTACTGGTCATGGATAAAGGTCTTGAGTTTGGTGTGCTCTTTCCTACCAAAATTCGTGCGCCTTCTCTTGCGCTCTAAAGCGATTCGTCACCTTTACTGGCAGAAAGATTCTTTACCTGCGAATAGACGGTACCCAAGAATTTCAATCTGAAGAAATCAAAGAATATTGCGCCGAAAACAATGTCGTGTTCCAATTGGAGGTAGCATACAATCACACAATGCAAGCTCGCGTGGAGGGTGCCATTGGTTGCGTCAGGCAGCACAACCAAACGTCTTTGTTACACACTAATAAGCCCACCCGTTTCTGAGATGACGCGACCACGGATTTCAGTATCAAGAAAGTATTTCTCTGGGCTTCACCAACACCCGCAGCAAGCTTGGGACAACTCACAGCCGTATGCAGCCAGCTTTCTTCGGCACTGACAAAACAATTGCTGTACCTTTCGGATGCCGAGTCATCGCTGAATTGCCTAGCGAACACCGCCTGGTCAAGAACAGATCATTTGGTCATCGTTTCATTGAAGGCACGTACCTCTATAGTGACTCAGCTACACCTTGCATCTGGATGTTCAGCATCGCCCTCCAACGCAAGATCAAAGTGCAAGATTTCAAGTCATGTCCTCTTCAATTTTCAAAGACCCGTTATGTCTTACGCGTAACACGCGAGCGATGCTCAAAAAAACGTCTAAAATGCATGAGGAGGATGCACATGACAACAATTTGATCGCTATGGAGACATCTAATCAAGTACACACTTGTGCACAGCTACGTGCAACTGAAAACAATGCTAACTCAAATATCTTGGGGACTGATGATTTGAATAACAATGCCAACTCGCCACTACATGTCTGCATTGACACATCCGCTCTGCCTGCTGCAAAAGAAGCACGCGAACACGCTACACTTTTGCCATCGATTCTGCAGCCGCACGCTAATTCTGGCGACGATTTGGCGGCCGCGCGCCCATCTGTTGAACGCGACGAAGCATCAATCTACATGCAAACCTTTTCAATTACAGCAAACTCGAGATCACAAAAGCACTTGCACGTCATTCTGTCGAGATTGGCCTGCCAAAACACTATGCCTCAAACCACTTGGTACCAGAAGGCAAGATGTGCGTCGTTGGAGTCAAGGCTAGGAAAATCTCATCGAAGAAAGCTGTCTTGATTGTGAAATTCATTCCACCGCCATCATTGAAAGATGTGCACATACAACTGTTCTGCACCAGCCTGGAACTAACGACCAAGCAGGGGCAAGGAGCCGACTTAAGCATCCTGACAGCTCTCAAAATAACCACTCTTTGACCTTGGAGTACGCAACAAGCCACGCTCTGACACAACGTGTAACATGATTGCAGCCTTCGTCAGCACGCTGGGTAGCACAATTTTTGACGCATCACAAGCGTAATCTGAAGACCCTGAGACATCACAGCAAGACCCTTTCGGTGATGAGTGCCACTTCCGATCCTCTCGAGGTCGGCTACTCCGGAGGCACACCCGCCCCCAAAGACAACGGTCAGGCAATGTGAAACGCCATGAAACCTGAATGGATCAAAAGTCAGACAAGCAAAATGGATGGACTATGGTGTCGTGGCGTCTTTCAGAAAGTTCTCCGCTCATCGCTCACCCCGCAAGATCGTGTATTCCCAAGCCGTTTCCATTACGAGATTAAGTGAAAAGAGGGAAAATTTGACATGTGTAAAGTATGCCAACTTGTGCAAGGGCAACACATGCGCCGAAAAAGCTAAGACAGCGTCTACGGTTACGACGACGCTTTCAGCCCTGTACCTACTGCAAGCGGATTACGCACAATTCTCAGTTTGGCTACACAACAAAACATGTCTCGGTTCACTGATCACGTCGATATTTCTCAGGCTTTCGTTCAAGGAGAACTACTGCCCGGAGACGTCTATAATGGCAAGATGTATATTTCTTCATCTCCGGGATACGATGAAGATCTTCTATATGTGTATCACCTACTTAAGGTGGGGTTGGGTATTTCTCGAACGAACGCGGATTCTCAGTGGAATCCAGTTTACAACGCATTGCATCGAAATTTTTGTTGTGGAAACGAAACGATTCGGCGGTAGTTTTGTAAACGTGATCTTGACGCGGCAAACCTGCGGCCAGCGCTTGAGCAGGACTGCGGAAAGCAAACGCCGAGCGCTAGGAAATTATTTTTTCGAGCGAATTTGCTATATGTTCCTAATATCAAAATGTAGAGGAGACCGAGATCTAGGTCTGTGCACAACTTCGGGACTTACGATTGGAGAACCGAGGCGCAATGGCGACTCTCCGAAAAAAAACGTGTTTCGACGCAGCAAAAATCGGATTTTGTCATTGCGCTGCGGTTCTCCAAACGCAAGTCCTGAAGTTGTGCACAGACCTAGATCTGAGTCTCCTCTACATTTTGACATTAGGAACATATAGCAAATTCGCCCAAAAAAAAAAATTCCTAGCGCTCGGCGTTTGCTTTCCGCAGTCTTGCTCGAGCGCTGGCCGCAGATTTGCCGCGTCAAGATCACGTGTACAAAACTACCGACGAATTGTTTCGTTTCTACAACAAAAATTTCGATGAAATGCGTTGTAAACTGGATTCCACTGAGAATCTGCGTTCGTTCGAGAAATACCCAGCCCCACTTTAAACCACTTTACGGCATGCCCTCTGCAGCCAGAGCTTGGCGTACTACGATGAGCGCTTCCTGATATGCAACGGTGGTATTTGAAAAGAGCATGTGGATAGTGCTCGCATCCTACTGGGTGCACATATCGCCAATCGGCAGGTACATGACGATTTCCGTGCACGACATCTCGACGCTTTTGAAGGCATCTATGAGGGGGCTCTACAACTCTACCTCTTGAGGTGATGCGCGACATGGACAAGGGTACTACGTGTCTGTCTCAAACTCATTACGCCAAGGAAATTGTACGTACCTACAATTTCTGTAATGCCACTCCTCGCCTCATTCCAATGCAGCCGAACACGTGCCTCAATAAAGGTGATTATGACAATCCTGCCCCGGATTTCATTCGACTCTACAGCGGCATTGTCGGCAGCCTAGGATATCTCGTAACAATGACACGCCCAGACCTTGCTTGGGCATATTTTGAGCTCAATACGTACGTGCAATTTCCAGGGAAACATCACATGCTTGCTGCTGAACACATTTTGTCTCACCTTCGTGGTACGTGCAATCAAACGATTCGCTACTCTCGTGACTCTCACGAAAACCCCAACGATTTGTGGGGCTGGGTGGATGCGGAGATACCGACACCCGACGATCTGACACGGGGTACATTCTCATGATGAGCGGCCATGATGAATGGTGGCTTCATGTCTTGGAAGATTCGGCACCAAAGTAACATGTCCCACCTCCAAGGCTGAATTCGTCGCGGCTAGCCAAGCAGGCCAAGAAGCGATCTATCTGCGTGAAATGCTAACTGATTTTTGATATTCCCAAACTAAAGCAACTCTTCTCTACGAAGACAATCTTGCCTATATTGCTATCATGATGAGCGAGAATCCGGTGCTCAGGAAATTCTCTTGTCACGTCGACATCAAACAATGCTTTGCCAAGTTGTGCGCAAACTCGTCCTAGCTGTGGTTTCCAAGCTTGTGCCTTTGCGAACACCAAAATGGTGGCTGATGCCCTCACCAAGAGCTTGCTGTCACCGGCATTCGTAGGGCACCGACAGATCATGACTTGTCATGTTCCTCCTTGCCACTCGCCTCCTACGTTGCTTCGGGGGCTAATTTTGAGCGCTGACTTTGAGCGCTGCGTTTTCATATATCTTTTTGTTTGATTGTCTATGTATTTTGTTTTCGCCTCCTACGTTGCGTCCGGGGATTTTGAGCTGTGTTTAATCTCCTTTCTTCGCGTCTTTTTTAATCAATTGTTTTCCTTCATGTTTTCACAATTCGTTATTTTATTGTTGGTTTACTCAACACTGTCTCTCTAAGATCCCACACCCACGTACGACATCTTGTCAATAAGAACGTTTAGTTTAGGCCCTTTTAGGTCAAACGTACCTTTTGGAAAGTCTTTTTCCCGATCCAGTTCGCGAGCAGCTGGCTATTTCAGCCCGCCGGCGACTAGTGGATTCTTTGTCAAGTTCAGAAGCATTAAAGTGTCACATG
>Ga0105054_10010881_pt1 | contig 11466 bp, 14 predicted proteins | sample BON02_FD_78091 | JGI IMG/M metagenome (GOLD analysis project Ga0105054, IMG submission 78091) | Freshwater microbial communities from Lake Bonney liftoff mats and glacier meltwater in Antarctica - BON-02 (megahit assembly) | ecosystem: Environmental > Aquatic > Freshwater > Ice > Glacier... | reverse complement strand
TCTGCCTGCCTTTTCGTCAAAAACCTCCTGGCTCCTGGCCCATCATTCCAGGAAGGCCATCCCTTTGCGTGCAATTGTCTCCCTTTCAAGGCTTTCTTTCCTCCTCTCCTCTTCTGGCTCTACACATGCTCTTATAACTATACTTGGCCAAGCGCGCTTAGCTATCCACACACTGATTACAATCACACAAAGCCTCTCTTTCTCCCTGCTCTCTACTCCGCAGCCCACGCCCGCCCTGTGGGCAAAATGATGTGGGTATGCTTCGTTGCTGCCTGCCTATGCTATGTTTTAGAGTGGCATCCTCCGTGCGCTTCCCCACAGCACACACAGAGCTCCACGACAGCCGCTCATGCCCTTTGCAGCAAAAGGATGTGGGTGCCGCATTGCTGCTTCCATGTTTCCCTTTGTAGCGGCTAAAGTTGCCTTTGCCTTTGTGTGCAGCCACCCAAGCACAGCCACCACCATCACCTCTCCACCTACACCCACTCATTCGCTTCCCCCTTTTCCCCCCCATCCCCCAGCATACAAACACAGGTAACACCACACAGGTACGATGCCGCCCCTTTGTTGCACGGAATGCAACTCCACCGACCTAGCGTACGAGCCCCCCCCTCCCTCCACGTCCTCCTCTTTCCCACAACCCACCCCTACCCATTCCCAACAGGAGGGTGGGGACCTCGTCTGCCAGGCGTGCGGATATGTGGTGGAAGAGGAGGAGGGAAATCTAACAGAGGAGGGAGCGATTCAAGATTACAAGAACCCGGCCTCCGACTCCCTGCAAGACCAGGTAAGCCGCCTTGTTGATGGTTTGGAATTGCCCTTGTCTATCAAGTTGATGTGTTGTGGTATGGTTGGGCGGGTGGGCCCTTTGGCATTTGTGCAGAAATACGCAAATGACTTGGAGGTAAGTGCAGCCGCATTGGTCTTCCTCGCCACCCGCTCTTCCATACCCACACTCACTCTTACCGACATTTGCGATTGCAACAGAACGGGTAGCACCAACAGGATGCGTGGCAATTGTAGCAGTGGCAGCGGGCGTCTGTCCAAGCTCGAGGTGGGCCGCCGGGCTGTGCATCTGGAACGAGCCATGATGAAGTAAATGCAGCCGAGGCATTTGACTTTGTAATTGTATAATTGTGAAACATTGATTATGACTGCAGCGTGCGTGTTTGAATTATGATCGCCTGGAAGCTCAATGTCGCATCGGCAGACGGGCTCAAGCCGCTTGGAGAGTAGTAAGTGGGGGAGGGAGAAATATAAGCAAATTTAAGACTAGCAAGCAAACAAGTAAAATCAAAGAAACAAAGAAATGAACAAATGGCAAGATCAGAGTGAATGGCAAGATCAAATTAATTTTGCTAGGTTCCTTTACGAAGTCACACATGAAAAAGGCCTCTACTCACTAAGTTTGCAAAGCAAAGACGACCACTTTCTATCCCCGACCCAGCACAACGTTTATGTACATTGTCTTACGTTATTTATCTCTCCCAACTCCTCGCTGCACTTGTTAAAGAAATGTGTGTGTAATTAAAAAATCTTCGCTCCTTTCGCCGACTCGGTCCCCCCGAAAGTTCGGCCTCATGCCCATTTTTCAGTTAGCTGTTCTCACGAGCTGCAACTTTTTGCTCCGCATATTCAAGTGGTCCAGAAACTCCAAGAAAAGAAAATAGGCCGCCCGCCGCCCATCCTTGGAGGGCTTAAGAAACTCCTTTGTGACCGCTTGTTGGACCCCCGGTTGCACCACCAACGCCCCCACCCCCTCTGCGTCCAAGTTCAACTCCAGGCCGTCCCCGCTCTTGCCAGTATCCTTCCCGCCGTTCCCACCAATGCTGCCAGGTGCAGCCGCTGGGACCACTACCTTCAGTAGCACACCACGGGCCCACCCCAAGTAGGAGTGGGTCGACTTAATGCCCCTGATGCAGCAATAAGCCTCGAACTCCTTGCTCAGTTGCCCCGTGATCACGCTCTTGACGACGAGCTTGCTTCTTCCTGTGCTTGCTCTTGCACTCCCAGCTCCACTGCTAGCCGGCTTCGCCATTGCTGGCGGTTTGACTACCTGCTCCTTGAGCTTCTTAGTGGCGCTATCTTCCTCTTTCGGACTATGGGGCGGGCGGCCCCGCTTCCTCTTCGCGACGACCCCCTCCACCCCACCGCCCTTCTCTGAACCTGCCATTGCCACTGACGCAGTGCCCTTCTTCGTCTTCTCCTGCTGCTGCTGCTGCTGCTGCTGCTGCGACGGGGCACAGCTCGACGCACCTCCACCCCCACTCCCACCCTCCTTCCCCGCCGCCGACAACCCCACATAAGCCTGAAAACTGTTCCAGCTTGAGACCTCGGCATACGACCTGCAAACCATCTCCAGCTCCTGATAATGCTTGGCCGCAAAAATCCGGGCCTCCGCCAAACTCTTCATACACCCCTTCCCAGCCCCAGACCGCACTTGAACCCCACGCAACTTCTCGCAAATAATGTCGCTGTACCGCTGACGGGTATCCCGGCCCAAGTCATTGTTGCGATGATGCAGAAACTTTTTAAATTCCTTACGGAGTGCCACGCTCAGAGCCTTTTTCGGAGCCGGCGGCGTTGCACTCACTACACCTATTGCCGCCGGCTTCTTGGCAGCAGTCGCAGCAGTTTCGATGGCAGTGGCAGAGGGTAGAAGGAGGAGTCCGGAAAGTTGCAGAGAAGGCTGGCTTGAGGGGGCGCCCATCTTGGTAGTCGTCGTCGTCGACGTGCTAGGCAAGGTCGTGCTGGTGGTCGCTTGGATTGGAATCGCCGGCTCCGCGTCCACCTTAATGTCCTTGTCCACGCGCAAAAAGCTGCGCAGGTGGGCCAAGGCTTGCTCCGCTGACTTGGACTCAAGACTTTTCGCTTGCAAATCTAGATTGTCCCAGTGCTCGAGCACAAAACCGCGCAGTGTCTCTCGGTCCAACGCTTCAAACGCGTGTATACGTGCCGCCCGTAGCGCCCCCCTCAAAATCTTGTTGCACTCGTTCAAAAACACGTCCGCGGTCCGCGCCGAAACTTGCCGCGTCCCCAGCACCATCGTCCGCAGAGAGTCCACGACGCTCGCGGTCATCACACAGGTCTCCAATGGCGCGCTCCCGACCTTGCCCCGCTGGAAGCCCAGCCACTCTTCCCAACACACCCCACTGCGGTCCTTCTCCAATCGATACTCATAGTCACACGCGATCGTCGAGACGGTCTCGCCCACGTCGGCTCCCGCGCTTGAAGGGAGCTTGGGCATGCTGCTGGCGGCGCCAGTGGCGCGTGGGGGCGCACTTAGAAGGCGGACGGCCACAACGTCGTCTTGCCGGGATCGGGCTTGCTTCGCGGCAACAATGAGACGTCCAAGCGCATCGACCAAGGTCAGCTTGCGCCCATCGGCCCACAAGACTGGGCGCGCCGTTGCGATCGTTCCTGCCGGGTCTGATGCCGCAACTGGGTTAATCTCCTGGCGTTCCCTTTTCTTCTCTAACACGAGGGCCACAAGCGCCAAACCATATTTCTCAGCGAAAGAAACCAATTCAGGATGATCCTTCATAGAGTGAATAAAGCTGCTTGTCGTTGGGTTCCGCTCGAGAAGGGCGATACTCGTGTCTGCTAGGATGGCTTCCGCAGTTCTGAGCGCGTGCTCTGCGTGTTGCGGCGGAATCGGCCCTGAAGCCAAGGCGTACGTAACTTCGTGGAGCTGAAGTTGGCCCGGCATGCGTAATGGTAAAACGTCAGGGAGGTCATCGTGCGCTTTTAGCTGGATAGTCGATGTGTTTGGGTTAGGAGAAGTGCGTCAGTGTTTAGAATGAGATTGTATTGTAAATGCCCCTCAAACCTCCCCTCGACCAAGCACGTACCAAAAGTTGATAAGCCTCGTCCAGCATGCGATCGCTGCCGCTGCCGCCGCCGCTGCCGCCGCCGCTGCCGCCGCCGCTGCCGATACTGCTGCGGCTGCTGCGGCTGCTGCTAGTGGTGATTGTGCTGCTAGTGACATCCGCGCTGTGGCCTGGTTCGGTGGTTTGGGCGCTTGCGTCTGCCTCAGTCTTGCTACTGGTGCTCCCTTCGCCGGCTACCGATTTCCGCCGTGCCTGTGCCACCAGCGCGGGCGCGGCTGGGGTCGCGGCCTTATTCATGCACCTAAGAGCGTTATGGATGCTGTGACTATGGAAAATTTGTGGTAGGGTTTGCGTAGTTAGGGAAAGTCGTTGTGATGCATATGCGTGATGGCCAACTCGAAAGAAGGAAATCGCCCGGCGAGCGAGCAATTTACCCCCCCGCCACAACACAACCAAGAAGCAAGAGCGCATCAAAAGCACATACATTTTGGGGACATTCTTTTTTGTTCTCGCTTGACAGTCATCACCATACATGGAAGGGCACCGCCCGATTCTTTATTATTCTGTTCCACTTTCACTTCTGCAAGTAATTATACATATTTACACCTCCCCCCCCCCTTTTCCCTTTTGATTTCAGTTTTTAAGTCCTTATTGAAGCGGCGAAGGCACGGAGGTAATCACAGACAGGAGGGCGATGCTGAGGGCCATGTGGGCGATGATCGTCCGCCGCACGAGCCGGAACGGATCATGCAACACCCAAGGCCGCACGTTCTTCTGCGCTGTGAGACGCCTCCTCGCCCACCGCGCCACGTCCCGCTCGTCTCCCAGGTAATACACCTCCTTCATCGCATGGAAGCGCCCCCCCTCATAGATAGCCATACATGACGCCAGCATAAAGAAGCACACAAAGATCATGGCGCCCGTCAAGTCGTCTCGTTGCTCCATGGATGCCACCGTCTCCACCAGCAAAATCACAGCATAAATAGACGACGCAATCAAATTCAACAGGTACGTCCCCAATTTCCACTGCTTCCCCTTCTCTAACGTCAGCAACGCCAGCTCCCGCGACGCAAAGTTGAGCTCCAAGAACGACACGGTCGGGTGCCAAGGTCCATTTACCGGTGCGCTCGACGAGTCCACCTCCGTCGAGGAGTCAATGTCCACCCGCACCTTACCCCCACCACTGCTGCTGATACCACTGGCCCTGCTGCTGCTACTGCTCCCTCCCGCCCTCACATCTTCCGACAGCTCAATCTCGCTTCCTACTCCCGCTGCATTCCCTCCCTGCTCGTCCTCCGCCTCTTCTAGCGGGTCCCGGGGTGGTAAGAACTCACCTTGCTCCCGACGACGCAGCTGAGCAGACACATCCTGCTGCACTGCTTCGGTCAGCTTAAATGCTGAGAGCTGATGATAAGAAGTAAACAAACATCCAGTCACGATCAATGAAATCCAGAGCCGCAAGGTTTGGACGACGGCTTGAGGGGGGCTTTGTCCTGCTTCCAGCCCACCGAACGCCGTGATAATCGACAGAGGAATCGAAGACCCCGCAACGCTCACAAACGTCATAGGCACATAGATGAGGCATTGATAAAGCGACTGCCGCCTAAAACCTGTCTTCAACTGATCGTAATCAATCGAATTGCTCAGCAACACATTCCCATTCACAGTGACAATCCCCGCGAACATCCCCGCAGGGATACTAGTGAGATAAAACCACTTCACCGAGCTAGCATACGAAGCACAAAACGCCATCAATCCATACACAGCTCCACAACCCACCCCAAACTTAAGCGTGCGGATCTTTCCCCATCGCCCATTCAAAGTGGCAGTGGCCAGAACGGCGAGAAAAGCCGAGGCGACGACCAGTTGGACATAAATGCTATAGACGCGTTCGACGGCGTCGTCGTCGATGCTCATGACAACTTGGAAAAAGATAGGAAGGAGGTTGACCGTGGTACCAACAATACTCCCAAACACCCAGCCTTAAACAAAGTCATAAACTGCTTGTTCTCAAAGCTCATATGCAAACCAGCGATAAAGGGGACTTGCATCGCCGTCTCCGCCACGTGGTGCCTGCTGCTACTACTGCTGCTGCTGCTGCTGCTGCTACTGCTGCTACTGCTCGCCGCACCTACAGCCGCCGTCCCCGTCGTCACCGGCTCATCGCGGAGAAAACGCACGAGCAACAAATTCTGAAAGAGGAAGATCAACGCCAGCGCCACCCCTGTTTTCGCGGGCGTGCCCACAGCAGTAATCAAGACGCCGGCCAAGAACCCCAACAAGTCCATGATTGCATCGATCGTATATAGAGCTGCGCGTTCATTAACCGCATGCGTTAAGGAGGTCCCCCAAGCAGCAATCACCACCGTCATCGCTGAAATCGACACCTGCTCCAACGTGTAAAACACCCCAAACCAGGCCGCTGTGCCCGTACCCGTGCTACCATACGACGGCGCCCACTGGGGAGTAAAGAGCATGATCAACGAAAACGCCAACAAGGGGGTAAAAAACACCACAAACGGCTTCCGTCGCCCATACGAGCTACTAGTAATATCACTCCAGTACCCAAAGCCCACCACCGCATACAGCGTCAAGGACCCCGCCAAGAAGTCAGCCAAGCTAAGAAAAGAAGTGGACAACCCATATTTCTCTTCATAGTAGTCCATCAAAGTGCCATTGCTCACCACCAAAGCATTGAACCCAAACGAAGCCCCCAAGCCATAAATCAGCTTTTGCATCAACGCGGGGGCCAGGCTGGCCGACATGCGTTGCTTGGGAGGGCTGTGCGCCGTGGGGCTTTGGTTGGCTTGCTCCACATCCCAAGACGAAACGGGCGAGCCGCCAAGCGCCACCCCTGCCGCGGTGGCGCCGTTGTTGCTCGTGCTGGCATCTTGCTGGTCGGCTTTGTTGGTGTACGCGCGCACGGGCGAGTCTTGCGGGGACTGGGGCAGGAGCTTGGGGACGTGGCTGCTGGTGTTGGCCATGCGAAGTGGGGTGGTGTGTCGTGTGCAGAGGGGGAAGAGAAGAGAGCGCAATAGCTATGGCCACGCAGACTTGGCGGGGGCTGGGGCGACGCTTGCTTGATGTGGAGCACGGGGACAACAAGGCGACGAGGACCTGTACTTTGTGGGTATGTAAGGGGGATGCGCTTGAGTGTCTAGCTTGGTGTAAGTGCAGGCTGCGGCTCTGTGGAGTTTGAAAGGCCCATCTTCCTCTCGGTCTGTCTCAGGTCTGTCTGCCTCGATTTGAGTGACACACCAGCCCAGGGAGGCATGCGTCTTGCTAACGCCATCAAATCCACCCCCAGCAGCACTACCAGCTCGTCCAGGACGCTATGCCTGTGACTGTATGTGTGGTGTGTTGGTGTGAGGCCTGTAGTAATGTAGTCTTGGTCTTGGGCATTCGCCCATTATTTCGTCTCGGAAACAACGGCATCATCCAAGAGGCCTTCTGGCTGAGCAAGAACACCAACCCTCCACTCCCAAAACACACCACAGGCGTGGTCTAGCTCGCAAGCCGTATGGGATTGTCGTCGTTGCCCTCTTTGCCTTCTGCCTCACCCATTCCTGCCGCAGCTGCCGCCCGTCGTCGCCGCGTCATCTCAGCCTCAGCCTCCTCCTCCTTGCGCCGCCCACGCCCCAGCAGTGCCTTTTGCGTGCTCTACACCGCGTGCCTTTTTACCCTCAACGCCAACAGCACCAGCGCCGCAACCAATTCTCCCCCTGCGCCGTCGTCCTCGTCCTCGTCGGGCTTCGCGTGCCTGAGTGGCACGGGCTTCTCCTCCTCCTCTGCCTCCCACTCCTCCTCCTCTTGCCCCACCCGGCGACACCTCATGACGCGCGGCGGCAGCAGCAGCAGCAGCGGCAACGGCAATGGCGAGAGCACCAGCACCAGCAAAGGCATGACCAGCAGCGTGAGCTGCAGCAGCTTGGATCAACCCGTCGAAATGTCGGCGTTGCGTCGACCTCTTATTATTTCCGGCCCGTCAGGCGTGGGCAAGGGCACGCTTATCCGCCGTTTGTTGGGGGAATACCCGGCGCGGTTTGGCTTTTCCTGCAGCCATACTACTCGTGGACCCCGTCCAGGGGAGCAGGAGGGGATCGATTACTTTTTTACGACGCGGGAGAAGCTGCAAGCGGAGATTGACGCGGGCAAGTTTTTGGAGCATGCGACAGTGCATAATAATTTGTATGGGACGAGCTTTGATGCTGTGAGGGAGGTGCAGGATGAGCGGAAGATTTGTGTGTTGGACATTGATGTGCAGGGGGTTTTGTCGGTCAAGAAGGCGGCGGCTAGGGGGTTGGTGCATAATTTGAGGCCTTTGTTTGTTTTTATTGCGCCGCCGTCGTTGGAGGTGTTGGAGAAGAGGTTGCGGGGGAGGGAGACGGAGAAGGAGGAGGATGTGGTGAGGAGGTTGGGGAATGCACGGAAGGAGGTGGAGTATGGGTGGGTGGAGGGGAATTTTGATAAGATTGTCGTGAATGGAGAGTTGGATGAGGCGTACAGGGATTTGGTGGGGTATATTGAAAATATGTATTATAGTGAGGAGGAGGAAGGAGAGGAGGAAGAGGAGGAGGAGGAGGAAAAGGCGGAGAAGGAGGAGAAGGATGAGAGATAGTAGTTGGGGGAGGGGGAGGGTGAGTGGAGTGCGGCAGCATCAGAAGGGAAGGAGCGCACCCACAAGACAAAACAACAACAACAAAGTAATAACTTCAAATAGCAAGAAAAAATCAAGAGAACGAGTTTGGTTGGCAACAGCCTCCTCCTCCTTCCTCATCATTATTAATTTCCATCTTTCCTTTCTCTACTCCTAAATCCCAATCCTAACACCAAAAAGCCTGACTCTCTCCCCCACACATCAACCAACCTCACACACACATTACGACACATGCGCATTCATCAAAGGCGCCGTACAAGCCCCCCCCTCCGCTCCCTTCCCCCCAACCCAAAAAGGATGCCCCACCTCCTTAAACATACACACACCCTTCCCATCCGTCATCAAGCCCGGGGCCAGCGTTTCAAACACCTTCTTCTTCTGCACTTGCGCGGGCGTCAACGGAAAACCCTCCGTCGGAAACCCAGGAAACACAACCCGATCCCCCACCTTGACACCAGCCGGGGGCTCCACAAGCTTCACCTCTGTATGCTCGTCATTCGACGCACACAACACCATGCCATTACTCGCAAATCCCACCAATTTCCTCGGCTTTAGATTCGCCAAGACCAACACCAACCGCCCCTCTAGCTCGGAGGCATCAGCATAAAACTGACGTAGCCCCGAAGCGATCTGCCGCGGGCCCCCCTCCTCCCCACAATCAATCTCCTCGCAAAACAATTTCTCCGCTTCAGGATGCGGCCAGACTTTGACCATTCGGCCCACACGGATGTCAAGGGCGTTCGGGTTGTCTGCTGCTGGTGCTGCTGGTGCTGCTGCTGCTGCAGCTGCTGGCGCAGGGGCGCTCTTCCCCGCCGCCTTCTCGTCCTTCTTCTTTTGCTGCTTCCCGCCATCCTGCTGTTGATTCTCCTTGTTGCCCTTGTTGTTGCTGGTGGTAGGGGCGCTGCCGGCGGGTGCAGCAGCGGCATCGTTGCCATTCTTCGTGGTCGCGGCTCCATTGGTACTTGGTGCAGCAGGCGCGGCTCCGTCACTCACGCCATTCGTCGCCGCAGAAGCACTCTCCCCTGCCTTCTTCTTGTTAAACACAGGCATTGAGACGGGTTTGTAAATGCTATGAAGCGGCACGAGGGCAGGGAGGAGGGTGGCGTCAAACGCAGCTCCCTGCCTCAAAGAGTGTTGCATGAAATCAAACCAGCGCATCAACGCCACCAACCCACCCAGCGGGCCAGGAAAGGTCAGCTCGACTCCAGGAGCCAAAGCCCAATAAACTTGGATATCGGCCAGGGTGGGCGCCGTGCCCACGAGGAAGGAACGGCCCTCCAGGAAGGTGTTGAGTTCGACCGCAGCGGCAAAGACGTCCGTCGAGTCGGTCGCCCAGGACTGCCATTGCACCACCTGCGCCTGCTCCACGGGTAGGACGCCCATGAGGGCCGGACGCACTGCCTTGGTCACCGCGCGGGCGACGGCATTGGGCTCCTTGACCACGTCTCCGTCCACCTTGACCGAGTTTTGTTCCTTGTCCGCCCACTCGACGGGGTGCGTCTGAGGGGTTGTGCTGTTGGTTAGGCCCGTGGCCAGCCACTTGAGCATGGCAGGGGATGCAGAGGCCATGGCTAGGTCGTGCTGAAGCTGCTGCCTGTGTGAAGTGGTCGTAAAGTGGAGTTGATGAGTGGAAAAGGCGCAGGGGAAGGCATCGTGCGGTGCCAGCCCTCATCATCGGATCGTCATCGCGCTTGCTTCCTGCCTCTTTCGCACCCACACACGCAACCCACACAGCCACCGCACATACAGGCATAATTTTCACCACCACTCGACCACGCACAATGGACGCCCGCGGAAGAAGACCCTTGGCTCTCATCGGCCTGCTCCTCCTCGCGGCGGCAACGACGCAAGCCTTCAATCATCCCACTGGTACGTCCCTCCCTCCCTCCCTCCACGCCCTTGCTCTCCCTCGTTGTGTGCTCACCACCGCTCTACTCCAACAGGTCTCAGCGTCGTCTCGAGCAGTAGGAGAAGCGCCTTTCAACCCTGCAGCCGCCCCCTGGTGCCTTCCTCTTCATCATCTCCCTTCGCACCGTCGCGCTCGTCACCTCAGCGCCAGCACGACCATCTAGAAGGGGGGCGGCGGTGGCAGCTCTTACCCTTGGCAGCGGCGGGCGGCAAGGGCTTTGGCAAGAAGAGCAGTAAAGAAGGAGAAGGAGAGAGCAGCAAACAGCAGCCGGCACAGCAGGGGACAAGCAAGGTAGGGTACTGCAGATGAGCTGAGAGCAGGGAAGCGCAACCCTCGCGTTCTTTAATTTCTATACCACATTTCCTTCCATAAAATCAGGCCGACACCGGCCCAGGCATCATTCGCCCAACCTTTAGCCAGCGCGGCCGCAAAGAAGAGGCAGCCAAAGCTGCCGCCGCCGCTAGCACTGCTGCTGCTGCTGCTACTGGGTCGTCCTTGCCCTCCCGGAAATTCCAAATGCTATACACGTGCAACATTTGTGAAGGCCGAAACCTGATTCAAGTGGACCGCATTGCGTTCACGGAAGGGATTGTCGTCGCCCGATGCAAGCACTGCGATGCCAAGCATTTGGTGGCGGATAATCTGAGCAAGCTGGACTTTGGGGGCGTGGTGGGGAAGGGCGCGAAGGAGGGCGAGGCTCCTCCGACGGGCGGTGGGAAAGTGACGTTGGATGACATCTTGGCAGTAAGTGGGCAGGAGGCCAAGTACCTTGACATTAAGAGCAATCCCCAGCTGGCTGCAAAGTATGATTTGATAGTGTTGGAGGATGGGACCGTGGAGCTGGCGCCCAAGGAGAAGAAGGAGGAGGAGTAGGAGGGGGGAGGGAGGGAGGGAGGGAGGGGGTTATACATAGGATTGAATGATGTTGATTGATACTGGGGATGAAAGAAAAAATGAAAAAAGAATAAAATACCAGAAGCATAGAATGGTGGGCAAGTTGTGTGTTTAGAAAGGGAAGGGGGGTTGGGGTCGGGGTAGGCAGGAGGTTGGCTGTGGTTGTGGCCCATCTG
>Ga0105054_10010877_pt1 | contig 11468 bp, 7 predicted proteins | sample BON02_FD_78091 | JGI IMG/M metagenome (GOLD analysis project Ga0105054, IMG submission 78091) | Freshwater microbial communities from Lake Bonney liftoff mats and glacier meltwater in Antarctica - BON-02 (megahit assembly) | ecosystem: Environmental > Aquatic > Freshwater > Ice > Glacier... | reverse complement strand
TGGGAATCCTTGGCTCAGCCCATCGCCCCAATCAGCCTTGACCTCGCGGCCTGATCAGGCCCAAATCCCGATGCTCGGAGAACGTCGCTAGAGAATTTCCACCAGATTCGAGACACAACCTTCACTCCCTCCGCCAATTCCTACTGAGACAACGCTCTCTGCGCCCAATCGAGACCTCGCAAAACCCCAGGAAGCGCGGGCTTTTCGGCACAAAGCTCTTGACCTCGCGCAACCGCCGGAAGGCCGTTTTCGTCTCTCTCAGGCCCGTTGTCTCCAAAGCTCCTGACTTCGGCAAAACAGTACGGATCTTTAAGTCATTGATTACATGCGGTTATTTGGCGCGATAAATCCGTACTTTTCGTATCCCCGATGGTCGTGCGAGAGGAGCTGGGATCGAAACGGGGCGTTGTAATCGTAAGTGATTTAGGTTCTCTCGGTACGCTGAGGAGGCCGGTAGCTCGCCATGCTCATAACATGAAGGTCATAGGTTCAAATCCTATTCCCGCAACCAAAATATCAAAGCTGCATCAATGATTTATCTAAAGCCCCACTCGGTGAAAACCAGCAGGGCATTTTCTTGTGTCCGCACTGTGTCCGTTGTCGGGGCCATTCAGAAACACGACGGCTCTTCTTGGTCTTGCCAGGGCCCGGTTACCTCAGGGGGCGGAAGGCTTAGCACCGGTGGGTACGATCTTAACGGCGAACAACAGCGTTTCGACTGCGTTGAGGGCGCCCTGAACTTCGTGCTGCGTTACTGCTGGCACACCGCCATGCGACAGCTTGTTGAAGAGTATCTCCGTGTACATGTCGATCGCAGCTAGCGGGGTGTCGTAGATCCCATTCGCCTTGAGGCTGAAGGCCCTTGCGGCCGTTAGCAAATCGATGGCGGGTGTTTTGTCCGGGAGCTGTTGATAGGCAACCATGACCTTCTTGGTCTCGCAGAACTCGCGCAATGCCAACTCAACGGCAATACGTGCGTAGTTGCCTGCAGCGTTGATATGGCCTTGCTTCAAAAATTTACGACCATCGGCCAGCACGTCCGCCGACGCGCTCGAAGATGCCAAAGTCACAATTGGCGCCTTCGTCGGGTCGTCATCGGAGTGAATCTTGGCGTAGCTCCAAAACTTATCCGCCTTATGTTGTCGTTGATAGGCCCGGGCCATTTCGAACCACACACGGTCATGAGTAAGCAGTACGATCTGCCAGTCCATGAAATGATCGGCCAACACATCGATCACCGGCAAACGATTCGATTGATCCAGACCGATCAGCACATCATCCAGTACGATCAGCCGCGGCGTGTCAGGTTGTAGTGTTGCAGCGCAGACCTTCCTTCCGGCCAAGTAGATGGAGAGCGCCAAGGCCGAGAGCCGCGCCTCGTTGAGGAAAAATTGGGGACGTTCAACCGGCTGTTTTAGGAAGTTCAGCTTGATGCTGATTTCTTTCGTTTGAATCCTTTGCAATGGCGGAATTGCCGCATCATCGTGGTAAGTGAGGCCTGGAACATCGAGGGTAATGCCGTCGATATCTTTCCAGCCCAGGGCGTTTAGCAGGGGCTCGATCTGCGTCTGAATTCCTGCAATCGCGTCACGAAGCCCCTGATTGATCGACGGCAAGAGCGCCAAGACCTTAGGTTTTTCGGTCTTGCCGAGGCGCTTTCTGCCGCTAGCATCGAGATCGAGCAGTTCAATCAATTCCTTCCAAAGATCGAACAGAGGCCTTTGCTTTCCATCATGCAGAGTCTCAAAATCCCGCAACAGCACGTTGATGCAAACATCGAAAAGGTTCACTGGACCGTCGCCGTGGCGATAGTTCGTTTCCAAAAGCGATTTGTAGTCGAGAATGGCCTTGCGGTAGGCGGCGTTCTTGACTCGATCATCGGCAGCTGGCGCGATATCGACGGGGTGGCGAGCCGTTGTCCATTCAGCAGCTGGTTTGCCGTCATCGAACTCGACGCTGATCTTCAGTTCAGCATCGGGCTGCCCTGAGAAAACGTTTTTCAGCTCGAGCAACCGCTCCTTGCGAGCTATCGGACCACGGCGTGCGACAGAGAAAAATTCATCCAGCGCGTGAAACACCGACGATTTTCCCGCGCCGTTTTCGCCGTAGATCAGCAGGTTCTTCCCGTCGAGGAGGAAGGAGACTGGCTCCGGGCCTGCGAAGGCACGAAAATCGCATAGGGTGAAGGATTTAATGCGCGGTGGCGTGACCGCTGGCACGACGGGAGCAACCGGCGCAGGTGCAGAATTTAGCGCGAGTGGCACTGCTCGAGCAGGTGCCTCTGGTTCCCCGCTCATTCTCGGCCCTCGATAATGCGGACGACGTCGAGGGTGGCGAGGTCGGAGAGCATGGTTCTGAGGCGCGCGCCGGGCACGAGGTGGGTGGCGGCGAAGCTTTCTGCCGCCTTCACCAGCGCCACGCCTTCGAGGCCCTTGAGCGCGCCGAGGCCGGCTTTTTCGGCTTCGTCGAACAGGGTCAGGCCGCGGGCGTGGAGATCTTCCTTGAAAAAGAGTTCGTAGACGAAGCCGTTGAGGAGTTGTTCGAGGCGGTTGTCGGAACCTGCGATAGCGCTGTAGTCGATCTCGTTTAGAATTCTTGCTTCTCGATCAACGAGTCGCGGCACAGGAAAGGCCTCGAGTCCATCCGGCTGAACCTCGTAAAAGCCGCCATGTTTGGTCGAGAATATGTTCCGAGCGTAATACTCAGAGAGCGCCGAATTGAGCAGGCATAGGAGGTAGTTATCAAACGCTCCGGATTTGATAAAATACGCCGTGTTTCCGATTACAGACCCGGATCGATCTACGCAGAACGACGGCTTAAAAGATATTTTAGTCGAAAGTATTTTCGTTTCTTTGAATTCATCCCAGTATTTGCAGGACCGCATTTCCCAGAAGTGCTTACCCTGATCGTAGCGCTTCACAAGCTGCTCGCGAAATTGAATCATGAATCGATAGACTGATGGATACGTATTTTGAAATATTCTCTCGGCATCATCTCGACCGGTCCACGGATGCGAAACATTTTCTGACGATGGGATTTTGATGATCCAAAGATTACTGGACTCCGCTTTCCAGCGTTCAACATCAGTGCCACGAAGGTAGGGCTCGAATAGTTTTGCAGAACTCCGGTGCTCTTGGATCAGCCGCTCCTTCGTGGAACTGCTGATGACAAACGCATCATTGAAGCCTGTGGTCACACCTCGATAAACACGAGCTTCAACGTACTCACGAAGCGGCATGCCCGCCGCGCGGATGCGCTCCAAGAGCCCACGTCTGGCAAGCGGCTCCAGCTGCCAGCCATCGATGGCCAGCGCCTTCTGCGGCATGTCAAAGCCGATCTCGTCCACCAACTTCGAGAAGCCGGGGATATCGTCCCTGGTGAGCTCTTGCGGCCAGTTCATCACGCGCAGACTGTCCCGCTCGGCCGGTGCCTGAACGGGCTTCTCGCGCCGCGTGGCGATGATGATGGTGGGATAGGCGATGGCGTCGAACACCTCGGCATCGCCAAAGTCGATGATGCGGCGCAATTCCGTCTGCCGGTTCATCCAGCCCCGCAGGTTCGTGCCATATTTGGCGCGATACCATTTGTTCGAGGTGATGAAGGCAAAAGCCCCGCCGGGGTTGAGCAGCTCGATACCGCGCTGGATGAAATAGACGAACAAATCCGCCGTACCGGCATAGGCGCCGAGCGGGTTACCTTTTTCCTTGCCGCCGTAATGCTTTTCGAGCGCGGGCTTCTGATCCTTGATCGCCTCCTGCCGCACATAGGGCGGGTTGCCGATGACGAGATCGAACCGCGCCGACAAGCCGAACATCCATTCGGGATCAAAGAAGGGCGCGGCGGCATTCTGATCGAATGGGTCCCACGCCGCCATTTTCTTGGCGTCGCTTTCCGGCAGGCCGCGATCTGATTTCAGAAGATCGGCCAATTCATCGCGCAGCCGGGCAATATCCTCGCGCCGCAATCGCTTGGTCTTGGCGGTTCGGGCGGAGAAATAGCGCGCATTCATGGCGCGCAGTTTACTTTCCTTGTCAGCGATCTTGGTGTTGCGGAACAGATCGTCCTGCTTGGCCCGCTCGATGGGGATCAGGCTGTTGGCTGCAACGAGCTTGGTTTCAAGGTTGGGCAGCGCGGTGATGTTGGCGTTATCCTGCGTGCGATCGATTTTCTGGCTCACCACCAGCGAGATGAAGAAGCGCAGCTTGGCGATCTGCACGGCGATGGGCTGGATATCGACACCGAACAGGCACTTGTCGATGAGGTAGAGTTTTCGCGCGTAATCGGGCTTGTTGGCTTCTGAGAAGTCACGGTCGAGCTTGGCGAGCGCGGCTTCGGCCTCCTCGATCCGCTGTTCCTTATCGGCCGGGTTGACCGTGGCGTGGGCCGCTTTGAGGCTTTGTTCCAATGGCTTGCGGTTCTGCGCCTTCCAGCGCGCATTGTCCGGATCGAGCCGGTGCAGCACATGGATCAGCTTCTGCAACAGGCCCATCGGGAACGCGCCTGATCCGCAAGCCGGATCAAGCGCCCTGAGCTTGTCGATCGCCGCGATCAGCGCATCCGTCTCAGCGTTTGAGAACGGATTACCGCTCTCCTTGAAGGAGAGGAGATTGCGCAGGCGCTTGCCGAGATCGCCATTGTCAGCCGCCGGGCTGGCCGAGGCGTCGGCGGGCCTGGTGAGATCAAACTCGTCCGTCATCGCCATGCCCAACGCCTGCTGACGCGGCTTGCCGCGCGCGGGCTCCGGCTTTTCGGCAAGGCGACGCTCGAAATGTGCCACCAGCGCCTCATCGACCATGTAGTCAACGACTTCGCGCGGCGTGTAGAAGGAACCGGATTTCTTGCGCGCCGTGGTGCGCGTATCAGCATTATAGCTCGCCAGCAGGTTCTCGAAGACTTTGCCGAGCAATTCGGGATCGAGCGCCACTTCCTCCTCGACCGGCGTATTCTCCTCCACCGTGAATTTGTAGCGGGAGAACAGTTCGATCAGGCCGTCGGCCTCATAGGTCTTGCCTTTGGTGTCGTATTCCTTGTTGAGGTCGACCTTTTCCTTTGCGGCGAAGAAAATCTTGTTCGGCACCTTCAGAGGATTGTCCGTCCGCTCCGAAAAGCCGTCGATGCGTATCACCTCGCGCGAGCCTTCCTTGACGAGGCGCTTCTTCAGGCCAGGATTGCGCTCAAGATCGCGGTCCGAAACCTCGCGATCCAGGCATTCGAACAGGCCACCGTTCAGGAACGGCACTTGCTTGAACAGAGCTAGGGCTTTGTCGGGCTCGCGGAAGGCATCGCGGAATCGATAGACGGTGTGGATCAGATATTGCCCGTCAAGATCGCCGCTGGTTGCCTTGCTGCGCCACTTGCGATCCTCGGACATTTCGGTGTTGAGCGTAGCGAAGAACAGGTTTTGCAGCACCGCCTTGTAGTAGGCGCTGCTCTCGCGATTGGCCGTGACGTCCTCCTTGAGGAGCTTTTTGATTTCGGCGGCTTCGAACAGCGCATCTGGGACCAGCCCCTTCTCCTTGATGAACCAAACGAAGATCAGCCGCGTGAGCAGCCGGATGACCGCGATCTGGTTTTGCTCGTCGCGCTCCTTTGGTTCCGGCTCGCGCGCCGCGGCCGGGAACGTCACGTGCTTTACCGACCAGAAGTACCAGTTCGCGAGTTCCCGATAGAACCGCGTATTCAGAGTCTCGGCCGACAGAGCTTCAATCCAGCCGTCATAGAGATCGCGGAAATTCGTTGGCGTGCCACGACCGCGCACCTTCACTTGCGCCAACGCGATATCACAGAGGATATCGACATGGGCGCGATGGGGTGCTGCAAGGTTGATATCCTTGACGATCGAGATGCGCTTCTCGACCACATCGCGCGAGCCATCCTTCTTATTGGGGCGCCGGTCGATCACCGCAAGGGAGGCAAAGCCGCCGTGCCGGAACAGGATGAGGGCCGGCATTGGAAACAGCTTGTTGATCTCGCGCGTGATGCCCGCGAGGGCGCCACGGCTCCACTCCTCGTCGGTGAGCTCGATGGCGAGGAAAACGAAGGATTCGATGATAGAGGTCCGATAATCCTGCTGGCTCGCTAACAGGTCGCGATTGCCTTGGGCCAGGATCGGAATTTCGTCGTTTGTCAGCTGAAAGAGGAAATCAACGCGCCGCCACTTTTCGACCTGCGCCTCTCTCTTGACGGCCAGCTTGCCGTCGCGGTCCACAAATCCCAGGAACGATGACGGCGCACCATCCAGATCGACCGTTTTGCGGCTGGCATAGCCAAGCGCGCCGAATAACTCGGTTGCAGCCGCTTTGACAGGCCTGTCCGCGAGCGCCTTCAGCGCCGATTGCACCTGAAGTCGCATGTCAGCCATTCACGGTCTCCTCAGGCTTCATGATGACCAGCCAGGAGATCAGATCGAAATCTGTCGCCGTTTTCGGGAGCTTGGTGTCATCAACCAGCTTGCCGCCGCGCCCCGCAAACAGGTTACCGAGATTCTTCTTGTCAGACTGCGAGGCAATTGCGCTGATTCCGGCGTCCAGCAAAGCACTGAAGCGCTGCATGTCCTTGCCATCGTTTGTCTGAGCGTCGAACAGCTCGGACAGCCTGGCATAGGGTTCTGCTTTCCCTTGGCAAACGGCGCGGAAGATTTCGAGCACCTGCTTGGGCGCAGTGAAGTTGTAGCGCACCTCTCCCGTGTCGCGGACATAGACGAGGAAATATGGCTGCAACGGATTGACAGTCTCGGCACCTGCCGATGCCTCGCGCTGCTTTAGGCAGTAGATCGTTCCAGGCTGAATGGCCGGATGTTCGGCATGAGTCGGCACAACTGCATAAAGCCCCAGCGGCGCGTCTTCCAACCGCTCCCGGTTTGCCTCGATGAAGCCCATAAGCTCAGCGCGGAAATCGTCGAGCGTGAATTCGTTCAGCGCGACCGACTCGTTGAAGTCTTCGAGATCAAGCACCTCATCTTTCAACCGCAGCAATTGCTTGTCGCGATATCGAAGATCGTTCTGGACGAGATCCTCGATATCCTTGGCGTTTAGGATGTTGTCCTCATTGGTTGCGGCGATATCGACGAGAGCCATACGCGCTTCAACCCGGTTTTTCAGGTTGATGTATTTGTTGAGATCCGGCGTTGGCCAGAAGTTCACCAGCTGGATTTCGTGATTGAGACTGCCGATACGGTCTATGCGGCCGAAGCGCTGGATAATCCGGACCGGGTTCCAATGGATGTCGTAGTTGATGAGATAGTCGCAATCCTGAAGGTTTTGGCCTTCCGAAATACAGTCGGTCGCGATCATGATGTCGATTTCGCCGTCCTGCGGCATCGATTTGATCATCGCGCGCTGCTTGGCTCGTGGCGAGAAGTTTGTGAGGATTTGGGAGAATTCAGCCTTGCCGAAGGTCGTTCGGTTCGGTTTGGAGCCACCGGAAACGAGCGCGATGTGAAGCCCTAGTGTCTTCCGCGCCCAACCCTCTAACGCCTCGTAAAGATACGCCGCTGTGTCTGCGAACGCGCAGAACACAATCACCTTGCGGTTCTCCTCGCCCTGGTTGTTACGATCCGGGTGCCGGACTTTGTGCTCGATCAACTCCTTGAGCTTAGCCAGCTTGGCATCGCGAGTAGAATCGACAGCCTGCGCAGCGTCGGAAAGAAGTGAAAGCTGCTGCTTGTCGGCAGCAAGATCCTTGAGCCAGAGATCGACATCGAGATGGGCCATCTCGAACTTTAGCTTGGCACCAACCTGAAACGCCTGCGTGAGATCGTCGTCATCCTCATCTTCGGCGGCAACCATGTCTGGCTGAAGCGCGTCTTCGGCGGCCTTCGCATGGAGCTTGTATTCGCGTAGTCTTTTTTCGAGGACTTCGATCTTCGAAACGGTTCTCTCCATTGTAATCGCGAAGGCGTGGACGGAACTTTCCAGCCGTTTCAGAAAGTTGATCTTGATCATGCCAATCAGAAATTTTTCGCGATTGGCTTGCGAGAAGTTCACGATCTTGCGCTCTTCGTATTGTGCTGCGTAGCCCGGCAGCACGTTCCGCGATGGGTTGAAAAGCGAGAGTTCGTATTTGGAAATCTCGTCGTTCAGCCGATCGTAGGACAGAAACCGGCCCTTTAGATCAATTTCGGAGTATATCGATTCGGGCTTTCGGCGCTTGGGAAAATGTCCAATCTTTTCGAGCGAGGCGCGATAGTGCTTTTTTATGTGGTTCCGGGATCGGGCAATCGTCAACTCGTCGAGAAGCGTGAAAAACGACGCAGGAAGCCGATCCATGAGATTGCGGGCATCACGTTCTCCACTGCGACGCGCCCATTCCATGAATGTCTTTTGGGCGGTTGCAAGCGTGTCTTTGATGCTGTTGATCGCCAGGTCTGGCGCGAAGGCTGCATCCCGGCCTTCGGTGATAAAATAGATTTGGTTGCGCAGATCGCGGAGGTCGTTGTTGACTGGCGTTGCTGACAACATCAAAATCTTGGTCTTCACGCCCTTCTTGATCACATCGTCCATCAGTCGTTCGTAACGGCTTTTTCGAACGATGTTCCCGTCTTCGTCGCGCTTGCCCTTGGTGTTGTTTCTAAAGTTGTGGGATTCATCGATCACGATCAGATCGAAATTGTTCCAATTGATCGTCGATAGATCAACCCCATCAACCCTGCCGGATTCGCGCGAAAGATCGGTATGTGAAAGCACCGTGTAGCTGAAACGATCCTTCAGAAACGGATTCAGGTCGCTGTTGTTCTGGGCCAGAAAGACTGTCCAGTTTTCGCGCAATTTCTTCGGGCATAGAACCAGAACCCGATGATTTCGAAGTTCGAAATATTTAATTACCGCGAGAGCTGAATAGGTTTTTCCGAGGCCTACGCTATCCGCAAGAATACAGCCATTGTGGGCGTTGATCTTGTGGATTGCTCCCTTCACCCCATCTTTTTGGAAGTCGAACAACGTTTTCCACACTTCGGTGTCGATGATTGCGGTTTGTTCGAAAAGGGCCGCGTCGGCGGCCTGGCCAGAAATGAAGCGTTCGAAGACGTGATAAAGCGTCTTGAAATAGATGAACTCCGGCGCGTGGTTGACGTAGAGTTGCTCAAGATATCGCAGAACCTCATCCTTGACGTCAGATACGAGCTTCTGGTCGTCCCATATCGCATCGAACCATTCCTTGAGGTCCGAGCGATCCCGATCACTGTCGACAATCAGGTTCAGCTCAATGTTCGGCGTGCTTGATATGCCTAAACCACGACGCGTGAAATTAGAACTCCCGACAATTGCATGCTCCCGTCGGCCGTCGTCGATGTGATACATTTTGCCATGGACGAAGTTCGCATCGAGAACTGAACGGATATCGACCTTCTCTTTCAACCAACGCGCGCAATCGAAAGCGACCTGTCTTTGCTGGAGACGGTTGGCGAGCTCCAGACCATCGTCTTCAATTGCGAACCTCTTCCGCTCGGTTTTTTCGGGGTCCAGTGAACCGATAAAGCGAGGCTCGCCAAACAAAAAACGAAGCCTCTCGACGCCATCCAGATTTGCCTTCAACGCTTGATAGGCATGGATAGTGAAATAGGCTGACACGATCGAGAGCGCGCTTCCTTCCGACGCCCGCAGTCTTAGGAAGTCGGCGACGCTGCCCCGAGAATGGTTATCTCGAATGCCATGCATTGAGGCGGTTGTAGATTGCGACATTCTTATCTCACTAGATGGCGGTCCATTCGACCCGCAAATTGGGGTTGTGGCTATATGGTCCCTTCGTTTTCACGAGGTTTTGGTCTTTCGCTTCGCTGCAGTGGCAAGCGTCACCCCATCCAACGCCATCAACCGCTCATACTCCTCCACCGCCATCACCACGACAAACGGCCGGTCGTACTTCGTGATAGCAACCGGCGCCAGGCGCGCGAAGTCAACCATCTTGCCGAAGCTGTTTTTGGCGTCTGCTGAGCTGTATGTGCGCATGATGCTCCTCGTGCTGGAAACACACTGTTGGCCAAGATAGCCAAATACGCAATGGCCATACGCCTGCGTGGAGCAAATCAGCCTCGAATCAGCGGTTTTCACCGAGGAAAACCTGTTTGTGCTCCGCCCACTCCACCGCAAACGGCTCCATCAACACCGCCAGCGTCATCTCCGCCGGCTGCCGCCCGTCCAGGATCGCCTCGACGATGTCGGGCGCAAGCAGTGTCAGCCGCAACACCCGGCTTACGTAGGACGAGTTGATCTTCTCGGCATTGGCGATCTCCTCGACGGTGGCGTAGGCGCCGGTCTCCAGCAGCTTCCGCCCCCGCCCCCGGAACGCCCGGGCGAGCACCCTGTGTTGTCGGGTTGGTGCTTCGTGACCAGCGTCAGCTCGATGCCGTCGAGGGCTATGACACGCTTGTGGCCGGCCCCGGAGCTGGAGGCACGGGCGGTTTCGATTGCCGCGGCGCTGCCAGTTAACCTAATGTCGGCTGCCGCGCGATGATGCGCGAGATGGGAGAACGGTGATGGCGAAAGACCATAAGAGGGGTAGCCGCGAGGCCAAGAAGCCCAAGGCTGCCAAGCAGAAGAGCCTTGCGGCGAGCGGCAGCGTGACGAGCACGTTCGCCAAACCGACGCCCGGCGCGGCGACAGCGAAGAGCAAAAAATAGAAGATGGATTTCAGGGTGCCCGGCTTCTGAATGCCGCGCTTTGCGGCGTCTGCACCCGACACCGGCATGAAGGGCATCTCACAATCGCGGCGCCCCTTGTTTTTAGGACGGGAGGGTCCTGAATGCGTGTTGGTGCTGTTCCTTTCGTCTCATCGGCAATGGCTTCTTTAACTATCGTGCATCACTGCCTGGTCCGTCGTACCCGTTAGGATTGCCGCGACGTTATCCGGCGTTAGAAGCGCCAGCCTCGCCATCCTGCTGACATAGCTCTGGCTTTGATCCTCCGCTTTTACGACGGCCGGGAAAGCGCCTCGGCCTGCTCTCGCCACCCCACCGCAAACGGCCGCATCAGCACCGCCAGCGTCATCTCCGCCGGCTGCCGCCCGTCCAGGATGGCCTCGACGATGTCGGGCGCAAGCAGTGTCAGCCGCAACACCCGGCTCACGTAGGAGGAATTGATCTTCTCGGCCGCGGCGATTTCCTCGACCGTGCCGTATGTGCCGTTTTCCAGCAGCCTTCGCCATCGGAACCCCCGTGCGATCGCCTTGATCATCGCGTTGTCGACGTGAGCTCTGCTTGGGGCAGAGGCCGCGCCGTCTGGCGTTATGATGAGTTTTTTGCCACCCCGTTTGCGGATGGTAAAAGGAATGCGGACGCTCAGTTGCCCGTTGTAATCCCCATGGATGACATTCTCTGTCATGCCGCCCTCCGCGCCGCACCGGCGATGCCGGAAAGTTCCTGCACCATTTGCGCCAGCCCGTGGGCGCGCAGGCTGAGCTCAAGTCGGTCGAGCCCTACGGTAATGCGGGCAACCAGCAGCTGCACGATCCGGGCCTGCTCGGCCGGGAACAGC
>Ga0105054_10010876_pt1 | contig 11468 bp, 6 predicted proteins | sample BON02_FD_78091 | JGI IMG/M metagenome (GOLD analysis project Ga0105054, IMG submission 78091) | Freshwater microbial communities from Lake Bonney liftoff mats and glacier meltwater in Antarctica - BON-02 (megahit assembly) | ecosystem: Environmental > Aquatic > Freshwater > Ice > Glacier... | reverse complement strand
TTTTTAGCAACTCAAAATTTGATTTGATCATTGCCGACTTCAGGCTACCTGATGGCACGGGAATGGAACTGCTTCAGTGGTCAAAAAGTAATTACCCACAAACTCAGGTGATCCTGATCACTCATTACTCCGATATCCGTATCGCCATCAAAGCCATGAAACTAGGGGCTTTCGAATACATCACCAAGCCAATTAATCCGGATGAGCTTTTGGCTACTGTAAAAGAATCTCTATCAGTCAAAGTACTTGAAACTACTTCAATAGCAGATGAAACACCAGCGGTTCCCTCTCCTTCGCCTAAGACGAAATTCAAAGGCAGCTATGTAGTTGGTGGATCACAAGAGGCAGAAAAACTCGAAAAGCATATTCAACTCGTCGCACCAACAGACTTAAGTGTTTTAGTTTTAGGAGAGACGGGTACTGGGAAAGAATTTATTTCGCGAAAAATTCATGATTTATCCACCAGAAAAGATGGCCCTTTTATCGCAATAGATTGTGGGGCTTTGCCCAAAGAACTTGCTGGAAGCGAATTGTTTGGGCACGTAAAAGGAGCTTTTACTGGAGCACTGGAAAATAAAACCGGTCACTTCGAAATGGCGAATGGCGGCACAATATTCTTGGATGAAATCGGAAACCTGAGCTATCAGGTTCAAATACAGCTTCTTAGAGCAATTCAAGAAAGGACAATTCGGAAGATCGGCGGAAATAAAGAAACCACTATCGATGTGAGAATTATCGCTGCGACGAATGACAACCTGATATTGCAAGCTGGAGATGGGCACTTCCGCGAAGATTTATATCATCGACTGAATGAATTTACGCTAAGTGCGATCCCGCTTCGAAGCAGAAAAGAAGATTTGGAAGATTTTGCAGATCAATTCCTGGAAGAAAGCAATGTGCGACTTGTAAAAACTGTCAAAGGTTTCTCTCCTGAAGTTTGGGAGATTTTCTTAGCCTATGACTGGCCGGGAAATTTGCGAGAACTAAGAAATATTATCAAACGTGCAGTACTTCTTTCTTCGGGATCACATGTAGAGAAAGAAGCCTTGCCTGCTGATTTATACGAGCCCGCTTCCAGAATAGGAACAAGAGGAAGTACAAATTCCATTTCATTCCCATCTGACTTACCGTCTCCGAAAGATTATAAATCCCAGTGGGTAGAACAGGAGAAGGAATTGATCCAAAAAGTGCTGATGGACACTAAATTTAATAAATCAAAGACAGCTCGAATTCTAAATATGGATCGCAAAACGCTTTATAGCAAAATGGAAAAGTACGGGCTAGACTAATCTTCTATGTTTGCCACTTTTTCAATGGTCTCGGTAAGTGCTGTCAACAAGATGCGAATTTCTTCATCAAGCTGATTCAACGTGTCACCGAGACCATTTTTATTGCCTACTTTCAAGCTGTTTTCCACCTTTCGGGCAGTGTGTCCCGCCGAACTTTTTATTTGCCCCAAACGACTTCCCAACTGATGGCAGATTTCTAGAATTTGGTCAAAGTCATTACTCTTCCTAGCCTTATTTATTTTATCAAGATCTTTTTGTGTCTCCCCTACTAATTCCCGCACTATGTCTTGCAGCAGCAATTCATCTCCCATACAGAATCTGGCCAAATCCCTAAGCTGAAATAAGGTATTGTCTGATTCGCTGATCTTATGATTCATAGTTGTGTCTTTTACTACATGATTTGGGAAAAATTTGCCCAAGCATTCTATTAAAACACGCTCCTGAAATGGCTTGAAAATAATCTCGGTAAAACCACTATCCATCATTTTGTCACGCTCCTCCACAAATACATTGGCGGTCATCGCCAGAATTGGGATTTCCTTAAACATCTCAATAGAACGAAGCCTTTTCACCACGTCAAAGCCAGAAAACTCTGGCATCTGTATATCTAAAATCGCCAAGTCGAAATCAATCGCCACAAAATCATCCCGGAAGTTAATTCCACCAGAATAAGCAATAACCGTAGCTCCAAAATAACTTAGAATAGTTTCCAAATATCTGATCCCCACCTTATCGTCATCCACCAAAAGTATTTTCAGCCCCGAAAGATCGAGAGAAACAATTTCATCTGGATTGAATTCCACTTTCTGGGATTCTGTAGGTACCATCGGCAGTCGCACCAGCATGGTAGTTCCTTGGTGCTCCACACTTGAAACCGTGATTTCTCCATCCATCAAGGATACGAGACGTTGCACAATCGCCAGTCCAAGGCCCGTTCCGCCATATTTTCTAGAAATTGAAGTATCAGCCTGATCAAACTCACGGAAGACCTTTTCCAGCACCGCTGAGGACATTCCTATCCCTGTGTCCTTTATTTCCACACTTAGTACACCTTTTACCCACCCCACATTTACACAAATTGACCCATCTGAGGTGAACTTGAAAGCATTGCTAAGAAGGTTATTTATAATTTGCTTAAGTCTGAGTTGATCCCCGATCAGCCATTTATCGTCAGGAAGATCCAGTGACCATTCAAAATCGACTTTCTTTTCGGCAGCCTGCAATTCGAAGAAATTCTGTAAGGAGGAAAAAAGTGATTCTGGATCAAATGGACTTGCCTCCAGTTTCAACTTCCCAGCTTCGAGTTTTGAGAAATCCAATACCTCATCCACGATTTCCATAAGTGTATCCGAGGCAAAGCCTATCATTCTCAAATGTGATTGCTGGCTGGAATTCAGTTCAGACTTCTCCAAAACAGATCTATACCCCTGTATGACATGAAGCGGATTTCTAATCTCATGACTCATATTGGCCAAAAACTCTTGCTTAGATCGGGCAAGTTGCTCAGATTTCTGTCTCGAAACTTCGAGATTCTCCTGATACTTTTTTGTTACTTTGATTTCTTTCAAAATCGAATAAACCATAACTGCAGCGCCTATAACTGCCAAAACCACAATCAGAATCAAGAAATAAGTCATATCATAAGTCAGCTTATACGCTGAATCATTTTGTCTGTCAGATTTCTCCAAGGCACGTTGCTGAAGCGTACTTACTAGGTTTTGAATGGTATTGATGATCTTGCTTTGGCTGATCGAAATATCAGCTTCCATAGTGGCCAACTTCTGTCTTTGAAATGACTCTTCTCGATTGACTCGGTTGATTACTCCTTTGATATTATAAAGAACGCTGTCTAAGGTCTGGCTCTCCGGTACATTGGGATCCTTAAAGTTTTGCTTTTGTAGATCTCGCAGATAAGCAATGGATTTATCGTCTTCCTTGGTGATAATGGTTTTCTTCTGCTCAAGAGGTGTCATGGCTTCTTGTCGTGAGGATATCTCCTGCTGCAATTCATTAAACAGATAATCCTTTGGATTTATCTTGTCTATAGGTCTTAATTCCAAACTTGTAGCTCGCCTTCGAATTCCCAGTTCAACTTTGCTAAGCGCTTCTTGAGTGAAATTCCGACTTGCCAAACTTGTCTTCACCTCATATAGGTTTACATAACCAATGATAAGTGTGTCAAGATTGGTTTGGACACTTTGGATGTAAGAATATTCTAAGGAATCTTCGGCAAGTGAGGCTAATTCCCGCAGCTTTTGCTTGAGAGAAATCACACTTGAGTCCTGAACTCTAAAGTCGGCATCTACTCCAGAATGATCTAATTGTGTGATTTGTACAATCTCAGACTGAAGCTCATTGAGGAGATTAAGTTTCTGATTAGGCTCAGCAAGCTCCTTCATAGTTTCAAGGAGCCTATTCTGTGTATAGTAAGTCAACCCTGCCATTCCGATAAGGAAAATAGAGGCTATGAAAAAGCCAGTCACGACTTTCCCTGCAGTATTGGAACTTGGAGATATTCTCTTCATCAAAAACACATTACCACAAGAACCAATAATTATTCCAAGTGGGGATTAAAATTTTAGGACAGTATAACCTTTGGGTGCATAAGTGGTTATTGTGGTCAAAGCCGATAACGCAATAGAAATGCTTGGATGCAGATCACTTTTCGAATAGTTTCTAGCCCGCATAGACTGCCCACACACAAATACTTCTAGCCCTGCATTGGCTAACGCTTCATATACTGGGACATTTGGGTTTTCCGTATTGAACTGCTTCTTATACGCCTCATTGTTCAGCAAAGTAGTAATTGCTCCGCCATGTACCACCACTTTCACATGCATACGATCTTTGGGAACACCGGCAAGACCATGAAGATTCATCATGCGAGCGACATTATCCACCCAGCGACTGACCTTCGCGTCGTCTGTTGCCGCGGTAGTCATATCTACTAGTATATAATAATCCAGGTTAGGATCAGGCCTTTCCGTAGCGTCAGGCACTTCGAAGATTCCGCCAAATCCCTTCACTAATGGAAATTGAGCATCTTGAGCAAAGGAAAATTGTATGGTAAAAGTCGCAGCACAGAATAAAGCTGCTTTAAGTAGTCGGTTCATAGGAATTCAATTTGGATGAAAAAGTAGGAATAATATCGGGGAGTGAGGAAGCCGTTGGTGGAAAAATGTGAGTTGGTCAATATTCAATTCTCATTTCACGAAAATTAACATTTTGAATTTTACTTGATTCGACTCTTACAAATAAAATAAAGGAAATCTGTCCCTTTTAGCTTTAGTTGTTCTTTTAATTGAGTTTCAAATTGCGATTTATATTCTTGATCAAAGTATATGTCTGACACAACTTTTTCCCCATATATTGGGAAATAGAGCATATTATCATTAGTTAAAACCTGTGGATTATCAAAAAGTCTAAAAAATGGATTTAAGGAACTATAGGCAAACACAACAAATTTAGAATTAACCTTATCCATAACTCCAGATTTAAAAGTGGAATGATCAAGAAAATTAAAGACAATATAACTATCATTTTCTAAGTAATAATTCCCATTCATTGACTCACCACCTCGAATTGATTTGACCAAAGTTTCAGCAGAAGCTAATGAATTAAAATCACGTTGATTATTTAACATGAAATCACTTAACAGATCCGTGTAGTACTTGGCTTTAAAACCTTTTCCGTTTCGATCGTAGGCATATATAGTATCATGAAATGGTTTTGAAAAATACACTTCATTATCTGACTTCGTTAGAAAACCAGAAACGGTAATTCCACTATTTTCTTTTTTAGGGTCATATTTAAAATAAGAGTCCAATACTTTTCCATCTTGACCAATCCTGAAAACATTGAAATGATCAATTTCGGAATTGTGATTCAAATAAATCAAAAACTCTCCATTTCCAAGGGAGGTCAACTGATCACCAAACATTCCAATTTCGATCTTTTCCAAAAACTCCCCAGATTCCACATCATACACGAACAAAGCCTGATTGCCTCTGGACATTAAATACACCTTTCCATCATTAACATCAAAATCAGAAATCCCTAAAAACTCACCAGGCCCTTCACCTTTGGAACCATAAGTCCTAACAAATTTCCCTGTCTCGTCAAACCTGAATAACATTGCTTGCTTTTCATCAAAAACCAAGTAATTATCTCCTATCAACTTAATTTCTGAGACAATAGACAAAAACATAGAACCAGGTACGGCCAAAGGAATCAAATCCTCAAACTGGAATAAGCTGTCAATTTTATTAATTGGATCTGGCAAGTCATCATAGATTAGAATGGGTCGAAGACTGATTTCTATTTCTATTTTTGTTAATGATTTCGGTTCTGTGCAGGAAACTAAAACAAGAAAGGCCACCCAATAGAAAAACTTCATGAAAGCAAGATTTAGAATATAGTTGAAAACTAAGATACCTTAAAAAAATAAAATGTAACCATTTTTAAACCGAGAAATTTAAATATTTCGATTTGTGAAGACCTACCGGCAAGGCAGGCACAAACCAAAGCGAAAAGAAACATCCAAGTCCAGCTTCTGGAGAAGCAGGACAACTTCAACTCCGAGCCCTCTGCGTAAAACTCAGCGACCCCTGTGGTACAAAAAAGACCTCCGAGGTTTCGAAAAATGGCGATCAGAAGCGATGAATTTCGGATTATGAGGACACAAACCGAGGCGATGGGAAATAACCAAGTCCATCTGCTGGAGAAGCAGGACAACTTCAACTCCGAGCCCTCTGCGTAAAACTCAGCGACCCCTGCGGTAAAAAAACAAGACCTCCGAGGTTTCGAAAAATGGCGATCAGAAGCGATGAATTTCGGATTATGAGGACACAAACCGAGGCGATGGGAAATAACCAAGTCCAGCTTCTGGAGAAGCAGTACAACTTATACTCCGAGCCCTCTGCGTAAAACTCAGCGACCCCTGCGGTAAAAAAACAAGACCTTCGAGGTTCAAAAAAACCTCAAAGGTCATCGGGAATCTCGTAAATCGTAAATCCCAATTAGTAAATAAAAAAAGCCTCAACCGAATAAACGATCAAGGCTCTGATTGTGCGCACGAGAAGATTCGAACTTCCACACTACTTAAAGCACCAGCCCCTCAAGCTGGCGTGTCTACCAGTTTCACCACGTGCGCGGTTAACAGTCTGCAAAAGTATCAGACTTGTCTATTCCATGCAAACCCGATGCAAACCTTTTACAATTATTTTCTATGAATTAACCGTAAACTTTCTTTTCAGCAGCCAGAAGCGTGTTGTAAAGCAAAGAAGCTATCGTCATCGGCCCTACTCCACCCGGCACAGGTGTGATCGCAGAAGCAACTTCCGACACTTCGTCGAATTTCACGTCTCCCACCAATCTGAAACCTGACTTCTTGCTAGCATCTTCAATTCTGTGAATTCCTACGTCAATTACTACAGCGCCTGGTTTCACCATTTCTGCAGTCACAAAATGGGGTTTGCCCAAAGCAACGATCAAAATATCAGCAGTTTTAGCTATTTCTTCCAAATTCTTGGTTCGGCTGTGTGTCAAGGTCACTGTAGCATTACCGGGATAACCATTTCTAGCCATAAGGATACTCATAGGACTTCCGACGATGTGGCTTCTTCCGATGACTACGCAATGCTTGCCTGACGTCTCGATTTTATATCTCTTGAGCAATTCTATGATTCCATAAGGCGTTGCCGCCACGTATGCCGGCCAGTTCAATGCCATACGACCAAAGTTTGTTGGAGTGAATCCATCCACGTCTTTCTCCGGCTTGATCATTTCGGTTACTTTCTCTACAGAGATATGCTTAGGAAGCGGAAGCTGTACGATCAATCCATCGATTTCAGGATTGTTATTGATATCAGCTACAACTTTTAAAAGTTCGGCTTCAGAGACATTGTCTTCCAATCTCACCAAGGTTGACTCAAAACCTATCTCATGGCAAGACTTCACTTTCGCATTCACATAAGTCTGACTCGCTCCATCGCTACCTACAAGAATAGCTGCGAGGTGAGGAATTTTACCGCCTTCAGCTTTTATTTCGGTTACCCGAACAGCAATTTCTGACTTGATTTGTGATGAGGTGAGTTTTCCGTCTATTAAAGTAGGCATTGTTTTTTTTGATTTTGTAAATCAAACATCGATATCTAACATTCGATGTTTAACATTCATTATTCAATTATTATTTCGTTCAGCAGTTTCAACACTTTTGACAGAGATGGAAATCAACTGATCGCAGTCATTTTGTAGGTATGCAATTGCATCGGTATAGGGATGAAATTTAGATTTTTCAACAATCTATATTGCTACGCTACTTTCTCTCAATTCCTTCAATATCACTTTTATCTTATGGATAAAATCTTATGTGGATTCTCCCGATTGAGCTTCTCCATAGTTCAATGCTGGTGAAGTTCCACTTCTAAGAAGCTGATTCCCCATGTGATTTCCAGCTTTGGTATTTACCATAGAATCTGTAAAAGAAATAATAGCTGCAGCAAATTCGATTAATCGTGTCTCCAGATCATATTTCTTTTGTATAGCAATTAGCTTTAGTAGTGTATTTTATTACTTCTTTTTTCAGAAATAAAACCAACGATGATTAAAGTTCCATTGAGGCTACTTCATCATTCTACATTCGAAATTAATTTTTGAATGATGAATGTCCATTGTTGAATAGAGAAGTAACTCAAATTCTCACAATCGTACTACTTAAAATCTAGACCTCAAGATTCAACACTACTTTTTGAATGATGAATAGAGAAGTTCCTGGCTTCTCAAATCCTTTAATCCAGCTTCAGCACCGCCATAAATGCCTCCTGAGGAACTTCCACGTTACCCACTTGTCGCATTCGTTTCTTACCTTTTTTCTGCTTATCGAGGAGTTTACGCTTACGGGAAATATCACCACCATAACACTTAGCCAAAACGTTTTTACGCAATGCCTTTACAGTTTCTCTGGCAATAATTTTCTGTCCGATAGCAGCCTGGATAGCGATTTCAAACATCTGACGAGGCACGAGTTCCTTCAGCTTCTCACAAAGTCTTCTCCCCCAATCGTATGCTTTATCTCTGTGAACAACCGCAGAAAGCGCATCGACCGGCTCACCATTTAGCATCACATCCAGCCTCACCATGTGCGAAACTTCGTATCCTTTCAATTCATAATCCAAGGAGGCATAACCTCTGGAAATAGTTTTCAATTTATCGAAGAAGTCAAAGACAATCTCCGCCAAAGGCATATCGAACGTTAGTTCAACGCGCTCAGAAGTCAGGTAAATCTGATTTTTGATCTGACCACGCTTGTCCATGCAAAGCGTAATCACTGCTCCAACATATTCTGCAGCAGTAATGATGGAAGCTCTCACATAAGGCTCCTCTATATGCTTCATCCGCGTTGGTTCTGGCATATCGGAAGGTGCATTAATGAGCTGATAGGTGTCGTCGGTCATCAGTGCTTTAAACTGTACCGATGGTACAGTCGTGATCACCGTCATGTCAAATTCACGTTCTAGACGCTCCTGAATAATTTCCATGTGAAGCATACCCAAGAATCCACAACGGAATCCAAAGCCCAAAGCCATGGAAGTTTCAGGTTCCCAAACTAGTGATGCATCATTTAACTGGAGTTTTTCCATGGAATAACGAAGTTCCTCGTAGTCCGTAGTCTCTACTGGATAGATTCCTGCAAAAACCATCGGTTTCACATTTTCAAAATCCTGGATAGCTTTATCACATGGTCTCTTGATATGCGTGATGGTATCACCTACTTTGATTTCCTTGGCGACTTTAACGCCAGAGATTAGATAACCTACGTTACCAGCGCTCATAGTTTGCTGAGGAATTTGGTTTAAGCCCAAAATCCCGATTTCATCTGCCTCGTATTCTTTTCCGGTATTCACAAATTTGATCTTGTCGCCTTTGCTGAACGTACCGTTAAATATTCTAAAAATAACTTCTACTCCACGGAATGAATTGTAAACCGAGTCAAAGATCATTGCTTGAAGCGGCGCATCCGGATCACCTTTTGGCGCTGGAATTCTATTGATCACAGCTTTCAGAATATCAGTTATGCCAACACCAGTTTTGCCGGAGGCCAAAATAATATCTTCTCTGTCGCACCCAATCAAGTCAATCACCTCATCGGCAACAGCTTCAGGATCAGCTCCGGGAAGGTCAATTTTATTAAGAACAGGAATAATTTCCAGATCGTGACCTAAGGCCAAATACAAATTGGAAATGGTCTGCGCTTCAATCCCCTGAGATGCATCCACGATCAGCAAAGCGCCTTCACAGGCCGCAATTGATCTAGAGACCTCATAGGAAAAATCCACGTGACCAGGTGTGTCAATAAGGTTGAGGGTATATTCCTCTCCCTCATGGGTATATTTCATCTGGATCGCATGAGACTTGATCGTGATACCACGCTCGCGCTCCAGATCCATATTGTCCAACATCTGATTCTGCATGTCACGGTCAGCGATCGTATCAGTTTCCTGCAGTAGTCTATCTGCCAACGTACTCTTCCCATGATCAATGTGGGCGATGATACAGAAATTCCTTATATTTTTCATATCCATTCTTGGCGCAAAAGTAATAAATAACTAGGAGAAACGAGAATCGTGAATTACGTCATTGCGAGTAAGGCATGTACTAAGCTATCTTTCCACATAATACGAGATTACGTCGTCGCTCGTTTTTCACTTCTCGCAATAACGCAGTATTCCCTACATTTACATACTCAAAATCCAGTACAATGCAGTCAGTAGCCGAAAACAAGAAGTCGAGTAATATCGCCGAATATATTATATATATGTATCAAATGGAGGATTTGCTTCGATCCTACCAAGGAAATCCAGATGAAATCAAAACCTTTGTAGTCGAGAAATACCCCGTTTCGGAAGTCGATAAAAATGTAATTACTAAATGGTATCTGACACTTTTAGACCAGATGAAAACTCAGGATATTCTGGAAAAAGGTCATTTAGAAGAATTAAACTCCTTAGTCTCAGAATTAGCGCATATTCACTGGAATCAGCTCAAAACCGATCCCAAATACTTTGAAGCTTATGGAAAGGCAAAGCCGTTTATTCTAGATGCAGTGATGCTGGCTGATGGTCAAGATCTGGGAAATGAAATTCAAATCTGCCTAAATGGCGTGTATGGCTTATTGCTTTGCAGGCTTCTGGGCAGAAAAGTATCCGATGAGCAACTGAAGTCCGCGGATGCTTACGGCGATATTCTCAGCACACTGAGCTATCATTATAAAGTGAAGAATTCGATTTCTAAGAATTGATAAAAACCAATCACTCCAAAAAATCCCACACGCTTCTATATCCCTTATGCTCCTCAAAGTATCCCAGCAATCCATCAAAAAAGGGGTTTTGAGCGAGTGTACTACTATCTCCGATCAATATCAATTTGCGCTTCGCGCGAGTCAAGGCCACATTCATTCGGCGTTCTTCGGAAAGAAATCCTATTTCCCCACGGTCATTGGATCGCGTAAGGGAAATCAGCATCAAGTCCCGTTCTTGTCCCTGAAAGCCATCCACCGTATCGATAGTCATTAGATCTGAAAGTGACTTCAAATTCGGGAAATCATACGAATCGAAAACCAAACGACGAATCAGCCGAACCTGCGCTCCATAAGGTGCAATCAATCCGATGGTCCATCCTTTCTCCTTGAACGTTGTAATCCCAATTGAAATAACCAGACGATTGAGATGCGCGCAGGCAAACCTAGCCTCTTCGGGATTAAAGGTGCTGAGGCTCTCCTCTTCCACCTGTTCCGTATAGCCAGATCCTGCCGTATCGATCCATTCTATGGCGGATTCTCCATCGAAAGTATGGGCAAGCGTATTCTCCGCCGCTTTTAGCCCGCCTTGATAAAACCACCCATTCGAAAATCCCATGATCGTCTCTGGCATTCTATACTGAAGATCTAGCATCTTCGCAGCCTTAGGTTTACGAGTGATCACCTTTTCAAAAAGTGTTTCTGCCAATCCTTCCTTGGCTGCCTGTCTTGACTTGATCGTAGGAGGCAGTTGGAAATGATCACCAGCAAACACCACCTTCTTTGCCTTCAAAATCGGAATCCAAGTTGCAGCTTCCAATCCCTGTGCTGCTTCATCAATAAATACTACATCAAATTCCATCCCTTTCAGATTGTAAGACGAT
>Ga0105054_10010872_pt1 | contig 11475 bp, 12 predicted proteins | sample BON02_FD_78091 | JGI IMG/M metagenome (GOLD analysis project Ga0105054, IMG submission 78091) | Freshwater microbial communities from Lake Bonney liftoff mats and glacier meltwater in Antarctica - BON-02 (megahit assembly) | ecosystem: Environmental > Aquatic > Freshwater > Ice > Glacier... | reverse complement strand
GGATCTCTACTATGCGCTCCTCCCCGAAAGTCGGCCTCATTATTGCTTAGAATTTTTGTAGTTCGTGTTTTCGTTTTAGGAATCGCTTCAGTGCGCAAAGCTTCATTCGGTTTGAAAGATTTTTCATGGTTGTAATTTAATGATTCTGGTTTGGACTCCAGCTTCATTAAAGCTTCAAGGGCCCTCCTGTCATCCTCAGAAGGAGTGCATGATTCGTAAACTGGACTCTTGTTGTACAAGGTTGGTTTTGATTCATCTTGCGTAAATTTCAATTTTTTTGCAATCTGGCTGTTTGGGAACTTATTTTCTTGTCCAATACTTTCAGAGCGAGGCAGCTTTCTCGATGACAAAGGCTCCTCCCTGGATGACTGTGACATATACTCGAATTCAATAGCTGTCAGTGGTAGTTTTGTTTCCTCTACACTATCTGATTCACTGTGGTCTTCGTCATCACTTTCTACTCTTGCATTTTCTGACCAAAGATCAAGTAGATCGGGGCTAGACGATGCCATACTCTCTCTCTCAACTGGGAGGAAAAAACCCACACTAATAATCATTTCAAATCACAAAGTAGACACTGAAATAAGGTATAGAGTTTTACGTATATGTTACTATGAATGGGTCGAGAAGGTTCTGGATCAAATGAAAAAATAGAATTGGTCTCGTCCATACAAAGAGAATCCACAAATGTCAACTAATAGCATGTACCCAACTATTGGGCAGATTGTGAATGGAGAAGAGCATATGCCTACAGTAATTGAGAGTCTATGTATGAACTGCCACGAGCAAGGCACCACACGCTTGCTATTCACTACTATTCCATTCTTCAAGGAAGTCATCATCATGTCTTTTCGTTGTCCACATTGTGGTTATTCCAGCAATGAAATTCAGCCAGGTGGTGCAGTGCAAGATCGAGGATGCATTTATAATTTTTCTCTCAATAAGTCGGAAGATCTGCAACGACACATTGTAAAATCCGAATCAGCTGTCATTCGAATTCCGGAACTAGAATTCGAAATTCCGAAAGGAAAAGGTGTTTTAACTACTCTCGAAGGATTATTGTCCACTGTGATTGAGAATCTTTCTGACTCTCAGGAAGATAGAAGAAAAGCAACCCCAGAAATAGCTGATCAAGTAGAATTATTTATGACCAAACTTTCTGGGTATTCTCAAGGATCATCTTTGCCATTCACATTAGTAATCGACGATCCATCAGGAAATTCATTTTTAGAGAACCCAGATGCTCCTAAAACTGACCCACAAATGAAGATAACGGAATATATTCGCACCAAAGAGCAGCAAGAGGGTCTTGGATTGTCACTGGAGGAATATGAGGTGGATGAACTTCCTGTAATAGATGAAGGTGATGAAGCCCCTGCAAAGCATGTAAAAGATGGAAGTACAATGAAACACGATGAGAGTTTTGTGAAGGACAAGGAAGTATTTCAAATGGAATCCGATTGTCCTAATTGTACGAGCCCTGGCGTATCTAAAACCTGCTTGACGGATATTCCTTTTTTCAAGGAAATTATCATTATGGCATTCAAGTGCGAAGAATGTGGGTTTAAATCGAATGAGATTAAAGGTGGAGGCGCTATTCCCACAAAAGGAAACTCGATTACCCTTCGAATCAATAAGAGATCAGATGACCCCGAGACATTCGACTCTGACATGCAGCGAGACGTGGTAAAGAGCAATACAGCGGGAGTATTTCTTCCTGAGCTTGATATTGAAGTAACTAATGGTTCTTTAGGGGGAATGTATACAACAGTTGAGGGTCTACTTACGTTGATAAAAGAGAAGCTTTTTGATGGACAAGCATCGGAAATGTACAAAGGGGACTCTGCCATGGAACATACTAGAATCAAGTTTCAGGAATTGGAGACTCGATTCGATCAATTATTAGCTGGAGAATTTGCTTTTACTATTGTTTTGCATGATCCATTAGCCAATTCCTATATATACAGTGAATGTGCACCAGAGCCGGAAGAAAGATTAACTGAAGCTGAATTTGAGAGATCATTCGAAGATAACGAAGAACTTGGATTGAACGACATGTGTACTGAAAACTATGAAGAAATGGTTAACACTCCTGACATTAGAAAGCCTCAAGTTGTTTTCGACAATGATGATCATTTGGACTTTGAAGGTCCCTTCGATACCTTTCAAGGATCGCGTCCTAATATGGTGTTTCGCTTGGGTACCAAAGGTGTTGGATATTATTCAGAGAATCAAGAAGCATCTGTGTTTGCCAAAATGCGATCTTTGCAAGAAGATGGTAAAGCGACACACCCTCGACACATCGACGCCCCCATTTAAAAAGATGGCTTTTATCCACTACTAGTAGTTTTAAAAAGAAATCGATTTTTAGTTGTTGAAAAAAAAAACTCGTTTGAAAAATATATAAATTTTTAAGAACCCAATTTCAGTGGATCTTAGATGAGTAAGCGTCGTGGAGATGATGCCGGTATTCCAATTCAGGAATCTAAAGACGATCATCGTGACTCTGACGAAGAATCAGGGAAAATGCAACCTGGATTTGAAAGAGCAGATCAAGATGTTTTAAAAAAACGAGGCATTTTAAAGATCAGAAGGAGAACTGGAGGAGCCAAGCCAGCTGTTGATGCACCAGTAAATAGCAGTGCATTTAGTGGAGTTAATTTATTTAGTACTAATGAAACTCCTCCTGCTGCTGCAAGTAATCCGTTTGGTAATGTATCGCTGTTCACGAGCAAACAACCCGTCATAACCAATGGTGGTGTAAAAAATGATTCTCGCGATTCTGTATCTACTAAAGTATCTATTTCTGATTCTCAAAGATGTCTTAATCAAATGGCTGCTCTGAATAACAGTTTTGCCCTGTGGGTAAATGAACACGCGAATGATGGTAAACTAATGAAGGCTGCTGCTTTTGACTACATAGATTATGCTAGGAAAATTAATTCGCACAAACCTGTCACTGGTGAAATGCCTGTGACAAGGGATTTTGAACCGTCTGCTGTAGTACCTTCTTTGTTTGACTCGGTAAAATCCTCTGCTGGATTGTTTAGTGAAAATGCTTCTGCTCCTTTGAACCCTCCGCAAACTACCGATGAAGACGATGCGGTACCGCAAGAAGAAACTGTTCCTGTTGAAGATAATATACAAGATGATGAAATCTTATTACACAAAGTACGCGCGAAAGTTATGCTCATGAAGGATGGGGCGTGGAACTCGAAGGGAGTCGGTGACTTATCAATTCTGCAGGAAAAAGATTCGAAGAGGGTGTATGTAGTCCTTCGTTCAGAGACAGGAAGAATTACGTGCAATATCCCGCTGTACAAATCTATTAAAGTTAAGTCAAACGCCAAATCGGTCTCGTTTGCTGCCATTAGTTATACCGAAGACAAGGAAGGTAATATTGTGAAAGAGAATGATGGCGTGCCAGTTCCATTTCAGATCCGTGTGAAAACACCTCAGTTGGCAGAAGAGCTATGTTCCAAGATTTCCTCTGCCCTCGCTAATTAGTAAACTAATTAGATTGAAAAAAGTATTTTTGTTAGAAATCTCAATTTTCGAAAAGAAATCGTTCCTACTGGACTCGTAGTTTTAATGGTATGTACTCTCTATATAAAAAAAGTCTTCGAGTCGATCCTTGTAGTATGACAAGAAGGAAGACTGTTACAGAGGAGAAGTATGGAGAAAACTCCTCATTAGACACATCATCTACGATAGAGAGTAGACGATCAAAACATCGTATTCCTCGAAACCATGCGAAGAAAAACAAGTTGAAGTTATCACCTGCGTTACGGAAATCTGTTGCATGTATCCAATGTAAGGAAATCGTTACCAGCGATTGGCTTGTATTCTTTGATTTCGTTAGCAAATACATGTCTATATATGCTGGAATCAATTCTTCTCAGCTGGAAGATTTACTTTGTGGTACCGCGGTCGCTGGTAGTGATATTGATGCCATTCTGCAGAAAATATTATTAGATATGGTCCCAAATACTTCATCTACCTCGTTTATATTATGCGGTAAACGGTCAGGTGTTGAACAAATGTTATTAATCAAGGACATGTGCGACGATATCACGCCAGCTAGCGTTGTGAGTGATTTAAAAGACCTGCTTAACTTCAAGACAGATCTTGATAGTTTACACAACATGGAATCTAAATGTCTAGCATTACAACGCAAAGTTGCACTTGTTTCAAAATTGGAAAAGGATTGGTCCTCAATGTTTCCTGATTCATTTATAATTGAAGTCCTGCTATCCTCGCTTCCAACGAACGTGAGAGATCTTGTTGAAGCAACCCGTCCCTCCTCTCTTAACGACTGTGTTGTCTCCATGAAAAAATTATTACGCCAGCAAAAACCTATTATTGAAGTATGTGAAGACGTAAGTCAGTCATCAATTGAAGTCAACTTGAACACTGATCAGGATTTCCGAGAACTCTTCGATCAATCGAAATATCATGTTAAAGAAGGATCTGTTAAAGAGTCACATTGTATTCGTGAAGATCTCGATGAGGATCTGGAAATTGATTGGGATCAGAACATTCAAAACATTCCATTTGTCATCACATCCTGCTTCCTTTTCATTTCCTTTGTTCTTGTATTCTTCGTGGGTCTCGAGATTGATGAATAAAATATCATACATATTAAATAAGGTTATATTGAAATACAAGATATTAGTTCCATTCGTCTTCTTGTACGTCTATCGAATTGTTGTCAAAATCGTGGCTTGAATTTAGAGACTTGGCTTGGAAAACATTTGCACTGAAACCAGTGTCCACGTTTACTCCACCATTTGAATACATGTGAGTTTCCTTTTTCAAACTTCCTATTTGATCAGCTTCTCGAGAAACATGTCGAACTACAGCAACGTCACTGGCAAAAACTGAATCACCTCTCATGGTAAACTCCAATTCATCGCCGACACAAAGTGCTTGGGACTCGGAAGAAGTTGAAGCTATTGATGCGACTGTGCCTGAATGGGCTAATAATGTAACAGTATTGCCTCGGACCATCCCATCTGTTTCTAGTTTTTCTCGGTAAAACGTATCGATGTCAGCAACAAATAAGTCTTGATTTTTCCCTGACACACTAGTTATATTTATTTCGAATCCGCAGTACTAATAAAGCGGATATAAAATATCTATGAGTTTTAAAAAGAAGAAGCAAATCTTACCTTTGAAACAACATCAGCAGTCTTCTTCGACCTTAAATATCCCTTTTGTGCTGTCTTCTTCTTGATTTTTTTCGCGTATCCAGTCGTTTTGTTGAGCTTTCCTTGAACTATTACAGCCGCAATTGATGAGCCAAAACTCTTTTCAGGAGGCCATGAAGATTCATCCGTCCACTCCATTCCTGACAACACACGGGTGTTCTAAAAAAACAATAAGTAGAGAAGCACGCTCATTTTTGTTTTTCCAGCTCGACTAGTAAACAAATCTCTTTTGTCATTAAACTATACTATGACTGAAACAGTTTTCAATGTGCAAATGTCCTGTGGTGGCTGTTCGAATGCGTGTACTCGTATTCTGAAGAAACTTGAAGGTAAGTAGGTGTGTTGTGGATTAGGCAGTTTTATTCATTATTTGTTTCAGGCGTTGAGGACGTTGTTTGTGATCTTGATTCTCAGACCATCACAGTTAAACACGGTAATTCAGTTTCTGATGATAGTATGCTTGAGGCACTTCAGAAATGGGGTACTGCTGCTGGTAAAACCGTATCACTGAAATAACAGGTTTGGAATTCTTTCAATTACGAATCCTCACTATGGCATATGCTTAAAATTAACTTAAGTTTTTTAGTTTGCAACTCATCCCGTTGTATTTATAAGAATTCGAATTGAGACATTTAAGTTCTTATCGCTTTTCAAATTTTTGACATATATGGTATAAAGCGAATTGAAGTTCTGATGCATTCATTCCATCAACGACTACACTTTTCATGAATCTAGGAACATTTAATACCTCTCTCAACTCTGTCTCGTCTAATCGAGTTTTCCCTGTCCAGTCTTTTCTCTGGTTGATCAATAAAACCTTGACACTCTCCATTAAATTAGGATCATAAAGCACCCGATGAAGCTCCCGTTTTGCCTCTGGTACTCGGTTAACATCGCTAGGGTCGATAACAAATATCACTGCATTGGGCGTAATACTTTCGAAAAAGCAAAACCATTTGTGACGCAAACTTCGCGACCCGGCCAGATCCCATAAACGCATTTCGTATTTAGCTTTTTGATACTTTAGATCAAGCTTTTCAAAATTAAATCCTTCTGAGGATTTGAATTTGTTAGTTGCTTCACGTAGACGAAGGTTAAACAAAATGGTGGTTTTCCCGGAACCATCTAAACCAACTAGAACGATGCTGATTTTTTTGGATCCATTTCCAAAGAGCATACTGCCTTCACCTTGTTTTTTAAATGATTTGATAATCAACAACTAAGTTGCGAGGGAGGGACTGGCTTGAACGACAGCAATCCAGTAATGAATCCAATTCTTAATACCGTGACATAGTACCGGTATTTTGGTATTGATTCTTGGCGAGTAACACACAATGAGTAAGAAGTCTGACAGAAATCTGAATCATCTTTTGAATTTCTGGCGAGAGGAAGTGCATCGTCATACAAATCCTCGTACAACTTATGCGCATGACAGCAGGAGAAACGGTGCATCACCGTCAGTACCTTTCTCGAGAGAAAATTTTGTCAAAGCCAACTTCTGCTTTGCCTTAGACCATAAAACTAACTCTCAAGCGATTCGAGGGAAAGATAAACTTGAATGGAATGATATTCAATCGGTGGTTATTAAGTCTGAAGGACTCCTTCAATGTCCTATATGCTTGGATCACCTAAAAGTACCGCGAATGACCACATGTGGCCATTGCTTTTGTAGCGTCTGTATTTCAAGATTCTTTATTCATGCTCAGGATACGTGGGAACGATGTCCCCTCTGTGCTGCTTTATTTAGGGAATCTGAAACAAAACGAGTTGCTGAAATTGAATATTTCTCTAGTTTGAAGCCCAGGACGAAAACCAATTTCGTTCTTCTGAAACGAAAGCGATCAAGCGTTGTTCCCGTGCTAGCGAGTGAACTTATGTCTTACTGTAAGGTGGAGTTCCCTCAATTTGGGTCGAGTAAATATTGTAGAATATTTATTGAAACTGGTTTACATTCGGAAACAACAGCCTCCCGCGAACTTGAGATACTTGCAAGTGAATATTTTGTGAATCCTTTGTTTCCGGATTTCCTCGAACGAGAATTGGTCGAAAAACTTCAACAGGATATATGTTTGATGGGTCACGATTCCATCCCTTGCCAAACAGCTGAGGTCGATAACAAACTAGTGGATGACGAGGATGTGTATTTCTATCAGCTGGAAGATTCGCGCTTGTATTTTTTGGATCCTTTTAATATCAAGTGTCTGGTTCATGAGTATGGACCTGAGAGGAATCTGCATCCATTGAATTTGTCAGAGGTTATGATTTTGGTTGTTGAACCCGTTACAATTACTCCTGAACTGGCAAAACGTCATTCATTTTTGATGCATCTTCCACTCCATGCTAATATTGCCTTCGTGGAAGTGGACTTGAGTAAATATTTGAGTCCTGGTACGAAGGAACATTTGAAAGAAGAATTTAAACAACGAAGTCAAAAACGCCAGGCTAGAAAGAAAGCAGAACATCGTCACGAGAAAGCCATCGAGTCACGGAAAATGGAAAATTCGAACTCATCATTTTTCTATGAATATACTGAAATAGAAGCTCGCTCTCGAAAATCTGCTGGAAAAATAGAAGAAGAACTTTCTCATGCGTTTGATGTATCCCTGTCTTCAGAACCAGCACCCCCTTCGCAGCCAACAATGTGGGAGAACAATACTATTGGGTCATTCGCAACAGTGGTCAACAGCAAAGACCATTTTCCTGAATTGGGATCCAATTCCAAAAAAACTGAACCACCGCTTATTATTAATACCTGGGCAAAACCACCGACCCAACCGAAACCCCAACGGAACAAAAAAGGCAAAAAGGTGTTGTTGTTTGGAAATTGAATCAATTAATTAATGGAGCGATTGCATTAGTAAATGAATTGAAGAACTTGTCTTGTGAAAATCTGTCAACTGAAATCACAGCAGACTCCCTCATTTCGGCAAGAACGTGGCTGTCATCGCCTCCCGAGTTATCATACATTTCGAGTATTTTGAATATTGTATTTGAATATTCTTCTGCTGATTCTGCTAAATATCCTGTAACTCCGTGCTCAATGATATCCACCTTAGGGCCTCCTGAACTATGTGCCACCAATATAATTCCAGCTGCCATCATTTCAACGGGGGCGATTCCGAAATGCTCGTTCCACATCGTATGAATCCCAATCAATGCTTTTGCTAAATGAACTTTCAACTCAGAATATGGTAAATTAACATGAAACTCGACAAATGAATCGATTCCTAGTTTTTGGCTGTATACTTTCAAACCACCGACCATCTTCTCGTCCTGTTCATCACGACAACTTCCAAAAATGATTAACTTTGGCATTCGAGTATCATCATTTAACAAATTTCTTAGCAATTGTATGGATTTCAATTGCAATCTGTGGTCTTTTTCAGGGCGAAATTGGCCTAGGGAAACCACTACACGAGACTTTGACTTTGATTGACTAGCAATAAAATCTGCAGTGTCACAAGGAGGGAAAACAACAACCGCATTAGTTCGCCACATAAGATTAATATGAGATTTCGTCCAGTTTGAATTAACCATGACAACTTGAGCAAAACGACCGGCCAAAAAATACATATATCCAAACAACCGATAATAATAAAACTTGGCTCTACTAAGAACCTGACTATCAGAAACAACAAGGTCATTGTTATAGGAAGGACGCTGTTGGACAACACGGTCAAGCTACATAGGGTTAATAGGATAAAAGAACAAATCTTGACGTACCATATCAGTACTCATCGTGGGGTAGTGCGTATAACTACCAACTCTACAACCACAGCACCATGCTATTGGGTATATAAACGAATAACCCATTGTGTCTATCCACACATCCGGTCGCATTTTCCACATGGCCTCCATACCAACCAACATCGAACCAACACTCTGTCCAAATAATGTCAACCTAGCATATGTTTCGGCCTCCAATAGTTTATCAGAATACAATGGGATGAATCGCAATCGGGTGGCATCTACTTTTACATTAAATCTACTTTCAGCACGGCTTATCACTTCACCTGGATTGGCGCAATCGTTGGCTCTAGCGAAAATGACGACATTATACATTCCACTTTGAAGAGCTTGGACCACGCACCAGAGTACCCTTTCCCCACCACCACCGGCGTTGCAGTATGGATGGAACAATCCAACCACATTCACCTTTTTATATCTGCTTCCAATTCGAAGTCCCAGGATCAATACAAGAAGAACCGCAAGCAATACCGTCAACATTTTTCTTAATTTTAAACAACAAAAATCGATTTTTTTTTTTTTTTTTTAAACAACAACAAAAATCGATTTTTTAAAACTACTAGTAGTGGATAAAAGCCATCAAATGCTAATTTCTTGCTGAACAAGAGTATCCTGTTGGAAGAAAAGAGCCTGATGGCAATATGCGAGGTAATCAGAAGCAAGAACATTATTTGAAATCACTGAATTCACATTATATTTCTCCTGATGTAGTCTAATTGCATCCCTCGACTTGACAACTATGTCGCCTGCAAACGCCTTCCACGAAGTAGCCACTAAAGAATTCAAAATACTTTATACATTGATGTTTTTTCAAACAGAACTGTTAGAATTTTGAAATAATAGAAGCCATCAAAAGCTATTTTCTTTTGAAAATTACAAAAGTATCTTGTTGAAACAAAAAAGCCCGGATGGCAATCCGTGAGGTAATCAGAAGAAGGTGACACTGCTATCAAGTCGAGGGATACAACTAAATCACATCAGGAGCGGTATAAATGTGAAATCAAATATTGCCTTTAGTGTTTCTTCAGTCAACTTAACCGTCTAATATAACAATTGTTGCACTTGCATACGTCAAGAAGGAAACGGGACTTCGCAAAGTCAAATAAATCAACTGGGGAGTTTTGGATTTGACGATGTTTATTGGTTTTCCCCTAAAACAATTATGATATATCTATCGTGATCATCGGTAGACCAATGATGCTAGTGGAACTTTTCCTAAGTTTTGTAACTTGACATCAAGCGAGTCATAAGCCTTTATATACTTGTCCTTGGGACAATATGCCTGAAGATACAATTAGACAGCAATATATAAAGGCGGACCAAAACTCTGAAACATCTTTGCAGGTGAATGCATAATTCATATGTCTTTTGGGTATTGAAGCGAATGTTTCACTAGTTTTTAAAATAGAAAAATAACTATTGAGTTCCCGATTTAACTACGCGGTTCAATGAAATATAACCTACTCGTCGTCTTCTTCCTCTTCTTGATCTTCATTCTAGAATTCCAAAAATGAATTGATGCATCACATATTAACCAAACCGTACTTACGTCGTCGTCATCTTCGTTATTATCGTCGTCCTCGTCGTCGTTGTCCTCCCCGTCATCGTCATCGTCGTTATTGTCGTCTTCATCGTCATCTTCATCGTCGTCTTCATCCACAGAACCCTTGACTCGCTTGGCTGGAGGAGCGTCTTCCTCTTCTTCCTCTTCTTCTTCTTCACCGCCATAATTGTCGTCCCCTTCCTCTTCATCGAACTCATCATTAACTAAATTAACAATGGTTGGTTCGTCTTCTACAAAAAAGGTTAATAACTTGAGTAATGAACGATATTCAGATATCGAGACAGACAAGACCTACCTTCGTCATCTAGGTACATATTGTAAGTGGGGATCGTAGACATGAAAACGATCAACGTACCTTCCTCTTCTTCCTCATCATCATCATTTTCTTGCTCGTCGTCTTCCTCTCCATCGGGGTCACTTCCTCCAACCTCCGATACTTCAACAACATCAACCTCGGTTTCATAGTCTTTCATCTTAAATGTCTAAGAAAGATAGTTTTATCTGGAAAAAAACAGCGCTATTAGATCATACGATCCTATTTCAGATGGAGCTTACCTCTGCGGAATACGTAACTAGCTAGCGACCTGAGAGGCGTTTGGAGTCGAAAAGATTAACCTGGCAAAATTCCTGATATTGAGGCTGCCAACCAGTTGAAAACAATTATTCAAAATATTCATTCAACATCATACATTTTCGTCCAACTTGTATTCAAATTCTTCACTCGTGAATTTATTTTTCCCATACTTTATTCGTATAGTTGAATCTATAAGGACTTCTTACCTCCATACTCACGCCACCGCGGGGACCGTACACATTTAACTAACTTTTCCCAACAAATGTTTCAAAAATGGTCGATTTGCTCGATATTTTCTTTCAGGAGTTTCCATTTTTACGCACCAAATGTAAATGGAACAAGATTTGAAACCCAATTACACACTATTTCTAATAAAACTT
>Ga0105054_10010871_pt1 | contig 11477 bp, 11 predicted proteins | sample BON02_FD_78091 | JGI IMG/M metagenome (GOLD analysis project Ga0105054, IMG submission 78091) | Freshwater microbial communities from Lake Bonney liftoff mats and glacier meltwater in Antarctica - BON-02 (megahit assembly) | ecosystem: Environmental > Aquatic > Freshwater > Ice > Glacier... | reverse complement strand
GACGGACGGCCAGATAGCGATTTACGGCAGCGGTATCTACGGACAATTCATCGCCAGCATTCTTACCGACCGGAAAAAGGTCGCGTGCTTTCTCGACCAAAATCCGTTTCGGCAAGGGCTGTCCTATATGGACATACCGGTGGTGGCGCCCGCGGAAATACCGGTCGACGTCCGTCTTGTTCTAGTGGGGCTTAACCCGGTTTTGGCGCGAAAAGCGATCAGCGGAGTAGAATCTCTGCACGAGACGCCGCGTGAATTCTTTTATTTGTAAAGGAAGACTATCGTGATTTCCGCTCTCGTAGCCGGCATCGGCGGCGGCTCCCTAGGAACTGAAGTTCTGAAAGCGCTGAAATTGGCTGGCGGTTATCGTATTGTCGGTTGCGACATCTCTCCGCTTGCGTTCGGATTTTACGCCGGCTTTTGCGACGCGGTCGCGCTTGCACGCGCCGATGGCTACATCGAAAGCCTGCTCAGCATTTGCCGGACCCATAACGTTCAAATCGTCATTCCAGGTGCCGAAGTGCCGACGAAGCTGATAGCGAATTCAGCGGAATTGTTTAGAAAGGAAGGCATCGCTCTTGCAATTAATTCAGCCGATGTCGCTGCCCGGACAAACGATAAGAAGCGCTGTTTTAGCGAGCTTTCCAAGCTCGGCATTGCGATCCCCCGCACTTCGGAAGCCGATAATGTTGCGGCGTTGGACGAAATGCCGCTGCCATGCGTGATCAAACCCTCAGTCGACAGCGGGGGCAGTGCGTTCGTCTTTTATGCACGTGATCGCGACGAAATGAAATTCTATGCGACGTATCTTTCGCTCAACGGTAAAAAGCCGATCGCGCAGGAATACATTTCCCATGAAAACGGAGAGTACACGGTTGGCGTCCTTTCCGAGCCGGATGGTTCGATCGCGGGCGTGATTGCCATGCAGCGATCGTTCCCCAATAAACTATCCATTTCTGCAGAGGGCGAAAATTACCTGATTTCAAGCGGTATTAGTCAGGGACGATTTGATGAATTCCCGGAAATTTGCGCGGCAGCTCGAAAAATTGCGATCGCTTTGAATAGTATGGGGCCGCTCAATATTCAGGGCAGAGTAGATGCGCACGGGCGATTTTTGCCGTTTGAAATAAATCCACGCTTTTCTGCTTCGACCTACCTGCGTGCGACAGCTGGATTTAACGAAATCGATTATTTCGCCAGGCGGCTCATGGAACTTCCAGTGACGCCCCTTTCGATGCGCCCTGGATGGTATTTGCGCGGGGTAACCGAGGCGTTCGTTTCCGACCAAGGAATTGTTGCTTGATCCGCTGGATTACCAATCGGCTGGGGACCGCCCCTTATGACGAAGTCGGCCGCGACGGGCACTTCGTCCTGGATGTGCGGCACCTAGTCGACAAGCGAGGAAATCCCGGCGAAGAAGTGCGCGCGGCGATTCAAGCGGGCGCCGCAGCGATACGGCGTGGTCAAACCGTTGTCGTGGCCTGTGACTATGGAATTTCGCGTAGCAATGCGATTGCCGCCGGAGTTTTAAGTGTCGTCGAGCAAAAACCATATCGCGAGACCATTCAGAAAGTGATTGCCGCAACTGGCGAGAGCGAAATAAAGCTAGATATGGTCGAGACGGTTCGAATTGCTCTCGGCGAAAAATCGGAGTTTTCGAAGAGCCACAGCACCTTAATTACAGGAGCGGGCGGCTTTGTTGGCTCTCATTTGTTTGAAAATCTTCAACAGACCGGCACGGTATGCGGGCCGCCGCGCTTGCAACTCGATTTGCTGAAAGGCGTTTTGCCACTGGAAGAATATTGTCTCCAAAATAGCATTGGGCAGATCGTTCACCTCGCCTATCCCCCCGTTTTGACCAATGCCGCCTCGGGACCGGCGGGCCTTCAAATGCTTCGCGCCGTGCTTGATGTCTGCCGATCTTTGAATCTGCGGCTGATTTATGTTTCCGATTGGGTGGTTTACGGTGGATACGCTTCGCCCGAGCTGTATCTCGATGAAGACACCCCATTGTCTCCGAAAGGTGTTTACGGAGACAGCAAGTTCCTCGAGGAAATGCTCGTAGATTTGTACCACCGGCGCGGCGAAATCGGGCGAACTGTTTGCCGTTTTGCAAACGTTTACGGGCCGGGTGGAAAAAGGCCGCGTCTTATCAGCGCTTTCCACGCCGCCGCGCTTGAGGGACGGAGGATCGTTACGCATCGATATAGGAACGGCCGGCCGGCGCTTGACTTATTGTACATCGATGACGCTGTCGACGCCCTGGCTCGTGTGGTGGCTAAGCCGGTTGACGATGTATTTCACTTTGGAACAGGGAGATTGAGCCAAACGTCGGAGATCGCGGCTCAAATCGGCCATATCGTCGGTCGTTCCGTATCTCACAGTGAAATAGATATCGATGACGATGTCAGTAATATTGCGTTTCAATCGAAGAAGGCGCGCGAGGTCCTCGGGTGGGTACCGCGGGTTGAGCTAAGCGACGGACTTAAAGCCATGCTCGCGGCAAAGTCGTCGGCTCAATCTTAGAAGACCATAAATGAAGATCGAAAAGTTACCACTGGCCGGAGCGATGTTGTTGCGTGGCGCACCCGCAATTGATGAACGCGGTTCGTTTGAGCGGATTGTTTCCTTGAGTTTTTTAGAGTCGGACGGCCTCGAGACGTCGTACCCAGAGATAAGTTTGTCGGAAAACGAAATCGCCGGGACAAGGCGGGGGATGCATTTTCAGCGTGCCCCGCATGACGAGACTAAAATAGTGCGCTGCGTTCGAGGAGGAATATACGACGTGATTATTGATATCCGCCGTGAATCCAAGACCTTTGGCAAAGCTTACGGAATTGAACTAAAGGCCGGCGATCATCAAAGCTTGTATATACCGCGCGGATTTGCGCACGGGTTTCAGACACTTGAAGACAAAAGCACGGTTTTGTATTTTATCTCAAAACCATTTGCGCCCGATCACGCGGCTGGCTTGTCGTCCGACGATCCCGCGCTGGCAATTGCCTGGCCTGCGCCACCGTCGCAAATATCGTGCCGAGATCGCAACCTGCCTGCGTTTAAAGACGCGGGTTTTTGATTGCCGATGCCGGCGCACATTTCCTGACATCGCCAAACGGTAGTTAAATACACCATGCCCCCAAATAAAATCCCCATTGCAGGGCCGTCCATCACCGAACGTGAAATTGCGTACGTCACCGACGCGGCGCGCACCGGCTGGTATGGCACGGCAAATGTTTATATTGAGAAATTTGAGCGGGCGGTCGCAGACTATACGCGCCGCAAATTCGCGATCTCGTTGCCATCCTGCACCTCCGGGCTTCATCTTGCGCTAGCGGCCGGCAAGATAGGAGTCGGAGATGAAGTAATCGTGCCCGATTGTACCTGGATCGCGAGCGTTGCGCCGGTTTCCTATGTCGGCGCGCAACTCGTTTTTGCCGACATTGATCCGGTCACTTGGTGCCTTGATCCCGAAAGCGTACGACGCGCCATCACGCCGCGAACAAAAGCGATCATCGCTGTCGATCTATACGGCGGCATGCCTAATCTGCCAGAATTGGAGGCCATCGCACGAGAACACGGACTGCTTCTGATTGAGGACTCGGCTGAGGCAATAGGGTCATGGCTCGGCGGCCGTCCGGCCGGAAATTTCGGAAACGTTAGCGTTTTCAGTTTTCATGGCTCAAAAACGGTAACGACGGGTGAAGGCGGGATGCTTGTGACCGACGACCCCGCTTTGTATGAACGCTGCATGATACTGCGGGATCACGGGCGCACGCCGGGCGATACGCTTTTTTTCAATCAGGAGATTGGTTTCAAATACAAGATGTCGGCCTTGCAGGCGGCGCTCGGCCTTGCCCAGATGGAACGAATTGACGAATTGATGGCCCGAAAGCAGGAGATTTTCGGCTGGTATAAAGCCGGGCTTGACGGACTTGGCTTAACGCTCAACGCGGAGCCAAAAGGTACTTTCAATTCCTATTGGATGGTGACCGCTATCTTCCCGAGCGACTTCAAATTGAACAAGATCGAGATCATATCGGCGCTCGCCAACCAGGGAGTGGATACCCGGCCCTTCTTTCATCCGTTGACGACAATTCCCGCATTCAGCAATCACCCGCAGGCGCATTCCGGCAGGCAGGATAACCCGGTCTGCTATGGCATTTCAGAGCGGGCAATTAACCTGCCAAGCGCGTTATCGCTCGACCGCACTGCGATTGATACCGTCGTTGCTGCCGTCAGGACGCTCCTGTGATGAACTCGTACAAGTTGGCGGTCGTTGGCATCGACAAAGACCTGCTGGATGTTCTTGGCGACCGCGTCGTCGCAGTTTTCGATCGCGAGAGTCGCGGCGATGTGATGGGCATTCCGATCATGGGTGACGACGACGCATGGCCAGCCTTCAAGGCCGCGCATCCGGATGTCAGGCCGCTTATGGCGATTGATCCGCCGGCACTGCGGCGCAAACTTACCATGCAGTATGGCGAAGCCGACGTGGCTTCCTATATCGATAACCAGGCAGTTGTGTCAGCCCATGCGCGGATCGGCAATGGCGTCGTGGTGCGGCGGCTGGTGCTGATCTCCGCTGATGTTGAGCTGGGAGAAGGCGTACGTATTAATGTTGGCGCGCAGGTCCACCACGATTGTGTGATTGGCAATTATGCAACAGTTGCTCCGGGGGCCCTAGTTATGGGTTCCGTACGCCTCGGGTAGGACGTTTATGTCGGCGCGGGCGCGGTCATCCTGCAAGGGAAATCGGTCGGTGATAGAGCCACGATAGGCGCCGGTGCAGTCGTGACGGAGTCCGTACCTGCTGGTGCTACCGTCGTTGGGGTCCCTGCGCGGGTGAAGTCCCTCTAGGCAACCAGTTTCCATTTCTCCAACTTGAAGATATCCGAACTATGAAGCCTCTTATCGAACGAATATTGCCCGACGGACGCTCAATAGCGAGTATCGTATTCGCGCCGCTTGACGCGGTCGGCGAGGTCCTCGAGTTTGTGGATGTCGGCGCCCGGAACGGGAGCTTTATCTTGCCGCCAAGCTATGCAGCACACGCCCGCATAACGGGCTTCGAGCCGAACCCAGAAGAATACCGGAAGCTCGTTGAGCGGCGAACCGATTCGATGCGGGCCGGCGCTAAAGAGCCGGGCTTCAAAGACCGCCGCTATTTCCCTAACGGCGCTTGGAGCGAGAACAAGGATCGCACCATTTACATCACGGTCGGCGCAGGGGCGGTCACGCTTACCGGGCCGGCCGACGAAAAGATGGCCTCGCGAATGTATCGCTCGAACGATCGGGGCATGCACTATTTTGATCGGCACCAACGCGTTTTGAAAACTGAGACAATTCCGTGCGTGACGCTCGACTCGGCTCTCGGCGCCGATTCCGGTCTCATCGATTTCCTCAAGCTGGATGTGGAAGGCGGCGAACTGGAAGTGCTTAAAGGCAGCAAAAAATTGTTGGACGAACACAAGGTGCTGCTCATCAAGTCTGAATTTCTATTGGCGCCGTATTACGGTCAGAGAGTGGCGCTCGGACACCAGCACGTATTGATGGATGAGCTGGGTTATCGGCTGATTCATCTCGACAGCGAGCAGGCCCGATACTCATGGCAGCCATCCAAGATCGACGCGGACAATGATATGCGCCTCCAATATGCCGGGGACGCCATTTATGCGCTTGACCCGGATCGCAATGAATTATCCGCCGACGTAAGTTACCGCCTGGGGCTCGCGACTTTGGCGATGGGATTCACCGGGTTCGGTCTCAACTTGATCCGGCAATCGGCAAAAGTTGCGGAAGAGGACATTGCCGCGATTGAGGCTGAGGCAAACCGAGTGCCCTTCTTAAACCGAGCAATGCGGCTTTGGATGGCTGCGCCGGACTTCGCATACAAAATTCTGCACGCTTTCGGGCTGCGATAAAGCCTTTTGTTTGGCCGTTTCGCGACGGATGACCGTTTGCTTTTGCCGGTAGAGAAGCGCGCATGAAAAAGGAACGGTGTGCTATCTGCGGTGGCGCGCTTGAGCGTGAGCTGCTCGCGATCACGCAGCCTGACCGATTTGAACGGCATGTCGGAGTGTCCGAACAAGGTTATAGACGAGTCTGGGTAGAGTGCTCAGAGTGTGGCACCGCAACCGACATTTTGCCGCCAGGTCCAAGCCGCCTTGCCGATATCGAGCGAGCCTACTATGCGATTGATTTCAAGAACTCGTCGATTGGCGAGAAGTTTGCGAAAGTTATGTCACTGCCGCCCGCGCGCTCGGACAATGCGCTCCGCGTCGACCGCGTCGTCGATTTTGTTTCACATTGGCCGCCGTTGGCTCGCACGAAAGAGGGCATGCGGGCGCTCGACATCGGTGCCGGAATGGGCGTGTTTCCGGCTCATTTCCTCGACCGCGCCGGCGGCGGCTGGAGCTTGACAGCGATCGAGCCCGATCCGTTGGCAGCGTCTCACCTTCGCGGCCTCGGCAAGTTCGATGTCATCGAGGGTGGCTTGCCAGTGGAACAAGAAATTGGACGGTTTCACCTCATCACTCTCAACAAGGTCGTCGAGCATCTGGCTGACCCGGTCGCCATGCTGCGCAACGTCGTCCCGCTTCTCGACATCGCCGGTGGTCTTGCCTATATCGAAGTTCCCGACAAACAGACCATTCGATACCGGCCTCCTGAAGATAACATCCTCGGTGCACTGCACCGGCACCTATATGGACTGCGGGGCCTTTTGCATCTCGTGACCGAAGCAGGCTTTGTGCCGTTGCGGCTCGAACGCATCGTGGAACCGAGCGGCAAGTTGAGCGTCTTTGCCTTTGTAACTACGCCGGCGGTTTCTGCGCGAATATCCAGCACACAGTGACAGACAAAGAGTTCGAACGAAGGAACACGGATTAAAGTGAAGAAAATCTGCACCGTTATCGGCTCGCGGGCAAACTACAGTTCGATCAAATCTGCGATGCGTGCCATTCAGGAGCATTCGGAGCTAGAGCTTCAACTTGTCTGTGTGGCCTCTGCGCTGCTCGATCGTTACGGTCAGGTGGTAAACCTGATCGAACGCGATGGCTTCAAGGTCGACGAGAAGCTCCATATTCTGGTCGAAGGCGAAACGCCCGCGACAATGGTCAAATCGACCGGCATGGGCTTGATCGAATTGTCGTCGGTTTTTGACCGATTGAAGCCCGATGTCGTCATCACCGTCGGCGACCGCTTCGAGACCATGGCGACGACCCTGGCCGCGGCCTATATGAATATTCCGGTCGCCCATACCATGGGCGGCGAAGTTTCCGGCACGATTGATGAAAGCATTCGCCACGCCGTCACGAAATTTGCCCACATTCATTTTCCGGCAAGCCGTGATGCGGCCGGACGTATTGTTAAACTGGGCGAGCGGCCGGAAATGGTCTTTCGCGTCGGATGTCCGCGCATCGACCTGGTAGCGGAGATTCTCGATCGCGACGAAAACGGCATGGACAAGAACCTATTTGAACTTGGCGTAGGCGCGCCGATCGATCTGTCGATGCCTTTCGTCATTGTCAGCCAGCATCCCGTAACGACCGAGTATGGTGAAGGCGAGCGGCAAATCACGGCCACGCTAGCGGCAGTGAAGGCGTGCGGATTGGCGGCCGTCGTGCTGTGGCCCAACGCAGATGCGGGCTCCGAGGATATCGCGCGCGGCATCCGCAAGTGGCGCGAGCATGGGTCGGCTGAGAACATGCACTTCTTCAAAAATCTACCGATAGACACCTATGTTCGTCTGATGCGTCGAACGACCTGCCTTGTAGGAAATTCGTCAAGCGGTATTCGCGAGGGGGCCTTTATCGGCACGCCGGTCGTCAATATCGGCTCTCGCCAGACCGCTCGCGAACGCGGCGACAACATTATCGACGTTGGGCATGAGCAGCAGCAGATTTCGGATGCGATCAAGCGCCAGCAGGCGCACGGCCGCTACCCGATGCAAGACATATATGGCGACGGCACGGCCGGGGCCAAGATCGCCGACGTGCTGGCCAAGCTCGGGCCGGTCGTCGTGCAGAAGCTCATCACCTACTAGATGACACGGGTCTCGATGCGCCTTCTCGCCGTTATTCCTGCGCGCGGTGGTTCCAAGGGCGTGCCGCGCAAGAACATCCGGCCGCTCAACGGTAGGCCGTTGATTGCCTATTCAATTGCGGCGGCAAAGAGCTCGCAAGCTGTGGATCGAGTTGTCGTGTCTACGGATGATGCCGAGATCGCTGAGATCAGCCGGAGCCTCGGCGCTGAGGTCATTATGCGGCCGGCGGCGCTGGCGGCGGACGATACGCCGACGCGCAATGTTCTCGAACACGTTGCAAAAGAATTGGCTCACGAAGGCTACCGGGCTGACGCCATATTGACCTTACAGCCGACATCACCGTTGCGCCTGGAGCATCATATCGACGAGGCAGCCGCGCTGTTCGCGAGCAACCCGGAAGCGGATAGTCTCGTGAGTTGTGTCGCCGTTCCGCACATTTTTCATCCGCGCTCGATCATGCGCCAGGACGCGACCGGTTACCTAGTGCCATTTCTCGATGAGCAGCAGCCGTTTCGACGGCAGGATAAGGAACCGGTCTTTGCTCGAAACGGGGCCGCGATCTACATCACCCGGACTGGTCGGCTGAAGGATTTCGTTTTCGGCGGAAAATTGCTGGCCTATATGATGGATGCGGACGCGTCGATCGATATCGATACGCTTGACGATTTTACTGTCGCCGAGCGCCTGTTGCAGGCGCGGACATGAGCGCGCGCCATCTGTTTCTGTCTCGCGTGCGCAACCGGCTGGCGAACGAGTGGACCGTTCTTCAGTGGCGCCGCGTCTTGGCGCCACTACGCGGCGAACCGGCGCCTGCACCGACAAAGACAGTGCTATTTTGCGACCTGCTGACAATGACGGCGACCGCGAAAGTCGAGTCGCTGATGGCTGGGCTGCTGAGGCTGAAAGGATATCAGGCAATTGTCTTGCTGGAAAAGCCGGACTGGCCGCTCGAAGCAATCTTCCGCGCGGCTGCACCTAACACTCAATTCGTTTATCGGTCGAAAGAGATCACCGCAGAGGATTTGATTGCTGCCCGTCACGAAGCGAAAAGGCTGCTGGCGAATATAGAAAGTCTGCAAGCGTTGGTCGGGCTTGAACTCGATGGCTTTCGGATTGGCCGCAATGTCCAGTCCTGGGTGTTGAGACAATTTCGCGTGGGACGTCTGGACGACAACGATCCACGCCATCGCGCCGCGACTTTGGAAACCTTGACGCAATCGCTGGCGACGAAAGCGTTTGTCACAAGGCTTTTGAAAGAGCGGATGCCCGATAGTGCGATTTTTGTCGAACGCGGCTATACGCCGGCCGGCGAGGTTTTCGACGGTTGTGTCGTCGCCGGCGTCGACGTCATCCAATGGCTCGGCGCGCCGCAGTCAGATTGTCTGATCTACAAACGTTACAATGCAGAGAACCATGGCGACCATCCGCTGGCCTTGTCCGATGTGACATGGCAACGGTTGCTCAAAATGCCTTGGGGTGAGGAGCAAGATGCGGCGGTCGCCGAGCAGATTTCCGCCAACTACGAGTCGGGGGCCTGGTACAATCGGCAGCAGTTGCAGGAAGGCAAAAGCATAGTCGCGGCCGAGGAGGGCCGACGCGCGCTCGGGCTCGATCCGGCAAAGAAGACCGCGATAATCTTTTGCCATATTCTCTACGACGCAACTTTCTTTTACGGCGAAAGCCTGTTCGACGATTACGAGCAGTGGATGGTCGAGACGGTACGGGCGGCCATCGCCAATCCAAACTTGAACTGGGTCGTGAAAGTCCACCCGGTCAATGTTTGGCGTTCCAAGATGGATGGCGGCGAACTTGTCCAGCTTGAGGCAGAGACTTTGCGCCGCCATTTCGGCACGTTGCCGGACCACGTGAAGATCATGCCGGCGGACACGGGCATCAACACATTCTCGTTGTTCAGCGTCGCCGATGTCGGCCTTACGGTGCGCGGCACGATCGGCATGGAATTGCCCTGTTTCGGCATTCCGGTGGTGATCGCTGGCACTGGCCGCTACGCGAGCAGGGGATTCACCATTGATCCCAAGACGCGGGAGGAATACGCAGGCTTGCTGGCTCGTTTGCAAGATGTGCTGCGGCTTGATGCGGAAACCATCAGGCGGGCCCGCTTGCACTATTACGGCGCCATCAGGTTGCGGCCGGTGCCCATGCAATCGTTCATGATCAATTTTGAGGCCGCGCTCGCTACCGTCGCAAATCAGAGCGATGTGACGTTATGTCAATGCGCTGACCGCAGTCTTTTGAGGTCCGGTGATCTAGGCCGTTTCGTTAGCTGGGCGGCAGACAGCCGCGCACCGGAGCTATTGGCGGATGATTTGCGCCTCGGAAATGAGCCGTGATGATGACGCGTTCCAAAGGAGAATGCAGTATCGATGTGGCGCTTCTTCGCGAAGTCACCGGAGTCGATGTACAAGAGGCGAGCGGTAGTTTGCGCGTCGGAGATCGTACGGTCCCGATAACCGGTAACGTGGTTCGATTTAGGGAGGACAGCGGATATAATCGCTCATTCGACCTGCAATGGAATCGCTTCAAGACCAACCAGATAGATGCAGTTAATGGTACCCGGCTATCGATGGTCCGGTTCGCGGAAACGGGATGGCGCCTCGAAGATCTTGCAGGTTGTAAAGTTTTGGAAGCAGGCTGCGGGGCGGGCAGGTTTACCCGCATTTTGGCAGAAGCGAGCGCGAAACTCGTTAGCTTTGACTATTCCGGCGCGGTCGATGCATGCCAGGAAAACAATGGGCATTTTCGTAATTTGCTGCTGATGCAGTGCGATATATTTGCAATGCCATTTCGCGCAGGCACGTTCGATTTCATATTTTGCCACGGCGTTTTGCAGCATACCCCGGATCCGAAGGGCGCGTTTATGGCGCTGGCCTCGCTAGTCAAGCCGGGCGGTCGCTTGTCGATCGATGTCTATCGCAAAGACGGGCTTATCCGGCCGTGGAAGTCGAAATATATCTGGCGGCCGTTGACGACGCGGATGAAGCCGGAAACGCTTCTGGCCTTTCTAGAATGGTTTATCCCAAAATGGCTGCCGATCGATACGCTGATCAAGAGAATACCAAAACTAGGTACCTATCTTGGTTCCGTCATTCCGTGCTGGAATTATTTCCAGACCGATCTGCGGCCTGACCAGAAGGTGGCCTGGGCGATCATGGACACGTTCGACGCGCTCGCGCCAGCCTACGATCTGCCAGCACGGCTTGAGGATGTGCAGGCCTGGTTCGCGGAACTGGGCTGGAACGAAGTTGAGGTAAGACCTGGCGGCAATGGCGTCGTTGGTAATGGCCGTAAGCCGATCGATCGGACCTGAATGATGAGCAAGACCTATCCGAAAATGGAATGGACGGCCGAACGTATTTCCAGCTTCTGGGATTGGCAGTCGCAGCATCCGGATGTGTACTTCACTTATCAGTTC
>Ga0105054_10010870_pt1 | contig 11478 bp, 12 predicted proteins | sample BON02_FD_78091 | JGI IMG/M metagenome (GOLD analysis project Ga0105054, IMG submission 78091) | Freshwater microbial communities from Lake Bonney liftoff mats and glacier meltwater in Antarctica - BON-02 (megahit assembly) | ecosystem: Environmental > Aquatic > Freshwater > Ice > Glacier... | reverse complement strand
TGCCTGATGTCAGCATGTGTTTTGATTTTTTTCACAGCTTTCCGAGGATGTTGGATTTTCTCTCTTTTTCGTTCACCTATTCCATTGCTGCTATCACCCTTGGCTCGCTTGCCTTCACTTCCGGGAGATGGAGAGGGAGAGGGAACGAGGGGTTAACCAAAGTTTAGTATTGTGAAAAAAAATAAGTTTTTGTGCTGTAGAAAGTTGGCTAATCCGAGAAGCCAGTTTTTGAATACTCACGCGGCGTAAGGAATGGGATCTTGGTGGGAGAGGGAGAGGGAAAGGAAGCGGGAGAGGGAGAGAGAGAGGGAGAGGGAGAGAGAGAGGGTGTGTGTGTGAGAGAGAGAGAGATAGAGACTCTCTCTGAGAAATAGAAAGAAAAGGGGGTTTGCCGCAACATTGGCGTGTGCGGAGCGAGTCCGGTACGCGAATTTTGCATGTCTCATTACTAGATACCCCCCAAGGTACATGCTGGTTTGATTGAGTGGAAAACACTTCACAGACTCTCTGAGAGAGAAAGAGACTCAGAACTTTTGAAAGAGAGAAAGTAGAGAAATGAGAGAGTGAATAAGAGAAAAAAGGAGAGGAAAAACTGGAGAGAAAGAAGAGAGATGGAGAGTAACGCAATCAAGAGAGATGGAGAGTAACAATGAGAGGGAGAGAGAGTGATTGACAAACTGCGAGTGACGAGTGGCGAATGACGATAAACAAAACTTTCAAGTTGACAGGTCACTTTATCGCATCCTACTTCAATTGAGAGTGGAGAGACTAAATCATCTTAAATCATTGTCATGCGTCGTAGTTTGTTTGCTGACAATGTGTCTGTGTATTACTTTGTTTTGTTAAACCCGAGGATGTGGAAGATTCAGATTGGGGCTGGAAGATGCCTGGAAACCTGCACCAGAACACTCCCAGAAGACTTCGCTTTTAATCTGGCAGTCAAAAGTTGTCTTCGTCTTCCTTTGAGCCTGGGAATGATGGAGAAAAGGCAGAAAATGAGTCAGCGCGCAATTACTCAGGCAAGCGCGAGTGACTTGACATAGTATCATAGCGTAGTGGCTCAGCATTGTAGCTGCTGAACAAAGCAGTACCTGAAAAAATTGGCACAGTGACTGAACAAGATAGTGCAGTCGTGATTGTGAAGGACTGACGTCAACAAGAGCCAATCTTTTCAATGACTCGGGCCCGCTCACAAATATAACTTTTCAAACCACCTAAAGAAATTTTGATTTCTCAACCTTCTTTAGGTGGACCTCAGATCAGAATGACAATGACAAGTTGTGTGTAAGCGTGCACTTCAGCCTGAGCCTCTTGTCTGCTGGTGGCTACTGTTCAGATTGACAAGAAAGAGAAAATGCAAACACGTGACCAAGCAAGAGAGAGAAAATGCAAGCACGTGACCAAGCAAGAGAGAGCGAGGGAGTGAGAGAGTCAAAGAAAGAGACAGGTCTGTCTCTTTCAGGTAGTGTGCTCTGGGCACATCCGACACGTCTTGTGCAGGGGCAGGGTGACAGAGCTGCAGATACCTCAACCAACAGAACCAACACAGCCAGATAACACAACTCAAGAAAACACAACAGAACCTGAGAATGTACCTCAACCAACAGAACCAACAGAATCAGATAACATACCTCAAGAAAACTCTACAGCCATTGACCCAGATGACATTTATGACTATTTTGAGCCCAATGATAATGAGACTGATGTTATTGTAAGTAGTACTCCTCAACCTGAAAAAACAACACAATCAGAACAGATGGTGACCTCAATTGAAACAGGATATGTTTCGAGCACTCCGGAACCGAAAGAGATTTTGTCAGAAAATCCCAAATCACAAAATACATACACAGTTCGAATGGTTTTGTCGCTCCCCATGACAATCGAAACATTTAATTATGAGGTTCAGACTACGTTTAAAGACGCACTGGCACAGGCTGTAGGAGTAGCAAGTAATACTATATCAATTGACAGTATTGTTGCAAATGTACAACGACGTCTTTTGTCGGAGAGCATCATTGTACAGACAAGTATTCTGGCAGTTGACGAAGGTTCTGCTACCAATATGATGTCTTCGCTCACGAGTGATAATATTAACATCAATTTAGTGAGATCTGGCCTACCAAGTGTTACTGTGATTGAACAAGCCCGATCGGTTAAGAACATTGTTGCGCCTGTGATTGTGTATGCAGAATGCACAAAAAACACATACCAACAATGTGACCAGACAGGAAATTGTTCATCATGTGCATTGTGCCCTGATAACATGATATCGGTGCGAGGGAGCAAAAATATTTTGAATTGCACAAAATCGACACAAGTTTTTGTTTTGGATACCAAAGTTGCATCATTGTTCAATTTCGAGAACTGGCCACGTCAACACAGTTTAAAATTCAGAGAAAATACATTTATAATCAATACGGCAATCACGATGAAGATGGTATCAAATCTATCAATCTTTCCCGACCCCGCATCTCTCGAAAACAAGGACGTTCTTCATATGCAAATCAACAACTCTGAAAGTTTCATTGTGCCAGTAACTCTTACTATCACATATTCTGGTGAACGGCCTGGCTTTGTACCCACGATTGAAACCTATGATGATGTTCTACAAACGTGGGTCGAGGTTAGCACGAATTATAATAATAACAAGCTACTCAAAACAGTTTCTGTAGACGTGATGCATTTTAGTTTCTGGACGTCAAATTGGAAGCAAACGAGTGTCGACTATTATCGACAAAAAACTAGAAGTGAGTCTGACAATTCATTTTCGACAAAGCTCAATATGTTTATGTTATTCATTATGTCGCTGATGTTTTTGGTGTTTCTGTTTTTTATCAACCGGTTCATATCAAACGAACACAGAATATTGGATGAAGACGACAAGCCTTGATTGTTGGGCAATTCATTTTAATAAAATCATAACACACTGTCGGAAAAAACTACTCTATTGTTGTGTAATGTAAAACCGTCCGCACCATTGTGGTCACACAGAGGGTCTCCGTTTTCAACTCCCCAGTAGTTGATGACCCATTGAATGTTGCGGATGGTACTTTCGAGAGAAAAGTATGTAGGCATTTCGCTCTTGACTTTGTCGGAGAGCTTGCTATTTTGCAGATCTTGGAGAACCATATCTATCGAAAGCTCTTGTGTTTTCACGTGCTTGCTGTAGACATGCGAATATATATCAACCATTAAACTGTTAATACAGAGGTCAATGTCGACAGAAAAGAGTGCAGTGTCTACATCATACTGTGTGCAGTGAAGTAGTGCAGGAACAATAATGTGCATATTATCCAAGACAGATCGAACACCTACACGGGGCAATTTCCTGGAGTAGTCGCATCCGCACAAGAGCACCATAAAAACAAGTATGTTTGAAAAGTGCTGATCACATTGCAAACTGGTGATTCCAATCGACTGTTTCATCGAGGAGTGGAGCATGTTTTTCAAAAACTCGATATTGATGAGTTCATACTCCTTGCTGGGCCTGGGTGCGTCGAGTTTCCGTTTCTTGTCCTTGTCATTGTCGCTCTTGGGGTTTATTTTGTAGCGCTTGATATAAATGTTCCCGGATTTCGGGTGTCTGCTCTTGTACAACAGTGCGATGAGGAGGACATCGGAATCAATCGAGTCGACGACGATGTCACGGAATATTTCAATGTATCGCATGAACTTGACGTCTGATTCTCCCATGGCATTCATCTCCTCCATGACAGATCGCTTTTGGCCTAGGGTGGTGTAGTCAATGCGAACACAGTTGACAAAGTCAACAATCATTGTGGTCGCTTTTCTTGGGGGATTGTATTCAGATGTTAATATGTTGGATATGACTGAAATGATGTTGCTTTTAAACGTTCGATTCTGTAGAGCCTGGACCCATATGTTTTGTTTTGGAGGACGGCTTGGTAGAGCGTCTCCTTTCTTAAAGTCGAAGCTAGTCTTGCTAACGTCTACTCTTCTATTTTGTTCGATGGATTTAAAAATGGGAACATTATCGTAGTTGTCAAACGACACAATCACAGTGTCTGATTTCGTATGGTATCGACTCACAACTTGGAAAAAATTCCTCTTAACAAACTCTCTCCAAGAAGTGTCAGTATCCTTGATATTTGACTTCATCAGCAATATCTGAGCATCAATAAAGACAGTTTTACACTTTATATTCTCTACAACAAACTCGTCACCCTCTTCTTTCCATTCACGAGGCCACTGGTGGTTTATTCCCATGATCGCACTTTTAACCATCACAACGTATCAGTTTCTTTATAGCACAATCTAGTTTTACTATACATCTTGCGTAGTATCACTTTGCGCATTTACACTCGATTTGATTGCCTTATTTGTCTTTTTTAGACGTATGCGTGGATTAAATCGCTTGTGTGGATTGACCCGTATAACAAATCGGCTTGGTTTTCAATAATCTGCACCCTGTCACACCAATATTGGCCAAAATAGATGAAAAAAATCGTCACAAATGCCCATGATAACCCTGCCAGTACAGACAACACGACCATATTTGTCACAATAAAGTAACACGTACTGTCCGTCAAGTAGCACATATTTTTGATGTACACGGCTTTCGACTTTTCTTTTTCGCATTTGAAATTGACTTGACCCATATTCTCACAAACAGAATGTTGTAACTCAGTGATCCAATCACATTCTAAGCCGTTGAATTTATACGGGTTCTCGCAGTCCTTGTCGATCTTACATTCAGGTAGCGATTGTATGATTGCAAACATGAGGTGATGCGCTTCTCTGCACCGGTTTGGCAGATTTGTTTTTGTTTTTGGACACAGAAGTTTCTCATAGAGGTGCCGGCATGCCTCGTCAGAAAGAGTTTCATTGAGCAGGTTCAGAGTGATATTGTTGACGGTGACCATGATCGAGGGGGTGTTTGAGATACAAATAGGCTTCTGAAAGGTTACGAAATCGGGATCATCGATGATATCTACCGAAAGAATCCCGGCAACTTGGTTAAATTTTATTAAAGGAATTTTGATGCATTTGTTGGAGACGGCAGCTAGTTTTTGAGAGTGCAAAATGAAAATAATCCAAAAAAGACCATGTCTAGTTTGCATGAGTCAACAACACAATGCCATGTGTACAAAAGTTTTGTGTATATATATATACTGACCACAATAACAACTATTTTCAAATTCTCATCCAATAAATGTGCGACATAATACAGTCGTGTGAGAATAGAAATGTTCAGGGTAACACCAACATTTTCCTATTTTTGATTGTTATTTTCTCCTACGTTGTCATGTCTCTGGTAATGTTTTCAATTGAGCAGTACAATCATGTTTACACTCTATACATTCCAGTTGCAAAGAGTCAATCCACATGATTTTTTTTCAAAATCTATTTTTAGCTGTGTTTTATTTTAGGACCGATTTCTTTATGAAAGCAGGCAAAATTTCCAGACACACATTCACAACTACAAAACATGTCTCTGCATTCTTCATGTGAGGGTATAAAAAACCATATGACGGCTATCAAACAGATGTTTTCGGACAACAAAATCGAGCTCGAGGCTGGGAAAGCCGAGAATGAAAAGTCGTCGATTAAAATACTCGCGCTCGAGATGGAGATACATGAGATGAAATCGCTCATATCGAGCAACACTTTGAGTATTTCGAAACATGAGGCAGATATTATTGCAAGGAAACAATTAACACAAGAACTCAAAAGGAAGAATTCACAGCTGGAAGAAGAGAGTGTAAAGAAATCAAAGAGGAATCTGATATTGTGTGAAGAATTGAAAAAGATTTCTGATAAGATCTCTCTGACTCGGGAACGAACACGACAGCTCGATAAGGAAGAAAATAAAATACGCATAGAGCAAGATAAGATCAAGCCTTTATAAATACAATGATTATTTATTTTTCTGCACATAGTCCCTATACATTTCTCTCGAGCTCAATGAGACTGTAGGTGTAAAGGAGGATATCTCAGACGAAACAAACAAAGCAGAAATATCTGGAATCACAATAGAATCTTCACCATGTTTCTGGACCATTTCGTCAAACGTCGCGTGCAAAGGTGTTTCGTTATCGCCATCCAGGAACATTGAGACAGACAGTTCTTGATGTTCGGATTCTAAAACAACAAATTTTTTGGAACGGTATAATAAATGGAGAGGCATAACTTTGACGCGACTGATTATTGTTGATATGTCTGATCCTGATAAGTTTTCACTGCGCTCGGCAAAACTGTCCATGTGCTCTTGAGTGATTGTAAGTGCATCGGGAAATCCGTGCATAAACATGAGCCTGCGGGCAGACAAATCTGGCATTGGGATGTATATTTTGCGCGATAGTCGTCTCATCACTGCGTCGTCAATTTGCCAAGGCAAATTTGTTGCTGCTATCACAAACACTGCCAATTGCTGGTTGCTTATGTTGTCGAGCTCAATAAGGAGCTGGTTGGTGAGACGTTGGTCGGCAATAGTGCTTTCAGAGGAGCGGATGCCTGCGATCGAGTCTATCTCATCCAAAAATACAATCGATGGCGCATTCTCTATCGAAGTCTCGAATAGGGATTTCAATTTTTTTTCACTTCCGCCTACCCACCGGGATGTCAACTCTGCACAGGAAGCAGTGAAGAAGGTGGCAGAGATTTCACCAGCAGTTGCCCTTGCAATCATGGACTTTCCCGTGCCTGGGGGTCCGTACAGCAAAATGCCAGTCGATCTGAGACTCTTTGAACGCTTGAATATTCGAGGATACTTTAGAGGAATAATTACTGACTCACTTATGTCCAGGATTGCCTCGCTACAACCTTGTATATCGCTAAACAGCACATGTGTATCTTTGAGGATTTGCCACGACTCTTTTTGGTCGTTTTCGTTTTCGTTCTGGTAAGACGTTTTTACTGGTGTTGCGTCGAAATCCTCATCTTTTCTGTTTCTGGCCGAAGAGCTCTGTAACTGTTCTGTGAGCACCAGTAGTTCATTAATGACAAGAGAAGAACGCGGAGTTGCAATTTTTTTGAGTTCCATGATGTTGTTCACATGTTCTGTGAGTCTCTCTACTTGGACGCTTAGATTCAAGTTGCTTTTATTCTGCTTGATTTCAAACATTGTTTTTTCGGCATCTTCAATTATCTTCATTTCATGACCGTTCTTCATGATATCAATTATGAAGAGTGTGACTATATACACCTCGTACAACACAAGAACTAAAACACAGTAACGCTTTTGGATCCATAAAATTTTTATTATTTGTAGGGATTGTTGGATGGGTGCATACTGCACGGGTATCTTCTAGGTGGTTGGTGAAATTGCCCTTGCGAATTCGGCATCTGAGAGTGATGCATGCCGGGGCCATATTGATTTTGCTGTTCTGACATGTTGTAGTTTCCTGGTGTGACAGGATTATAACACGACTGAGGTGGGAAGTGTGAGCACGTACACATTTTTTGTGGGGGTTTGCCAACGTTTGCTGTACTGTCACCAACTTCAAAAGCGGCCTGTCCTTTTTTCTTCTTCACTAACGGAGCAATAAGAGACATCTTGATATATATTGTTGCATTCGTTCTACTTATATATCATGTGATGTGTGAATTCTCAAAACTATATTGTATAATATTTTGCTAAAAGTTATAATTTGAGTAATTTTTGCTTGTATACATAAAAATATAGATAAAGAGCTTGTTAAAAGTACAATGTCCAAGTCACGACAAAAGTTCCAAATCTCTGAAATTGGACACTGGAGATTTACAAATTCTGAAGAGCAAGTTCAATCTCTGAAAACAAACAAGGTAAGAAGAGCATAAAGCAACCTTTGACGGATATGAATTCAGCCTACGAGTGTCATACTTGGATTCTCCGCCACGCAATTCCACTTCGTCCATGCTCTGTTTTAGAAACTCGAGGTGTGGAATGTTCAAGACTTCGTGTATGATCGAGAGGAACTTGACACAGTTGCGGAGCAGCTTTTGACTAATTCGTTTACCTGTTAGTAATCCATATATGTTAGGAGAGGTATCAACTACACATGACAGCACTGTAAAATCGGAAGATTGCTTACATGTACTGTAGATGGAGATTTCGACATTGGGACACGCAAATATCAAGGCTGCAACAAAGAGGCACACAGAGATGGTTTTCCCGAAACGACGCGGCGTCGAAATCCTGGGATGGTGTTGAAAACACATTGTCAGGGGATGATTGATCGTCATGCTTCACAGAGGCAAAGTCGCAGATAGCCCGTTTCTTACAGGATCTCTTGGTTGATGTTTGACCAGTTGTTCATCTCAAGTAGTCGTGGGTATGATTTTTCGAAAAACCCAACAGCGTCCGTCTTGAACAGCACACGCACAACAGAGTTCAAGAAGGATTCCTGCAAAAGCTCAATGTCATGGAATGTTGAACAGACTACTTGAATTCTAGAAAAATACACTACTTACATGAAATAACTTCTGGTGGTACGAACGTTCCCATCCTCCCCTATCGAGAGCTGACAACGCTTTCCGCAAATCCTTTATTCTCGAAAACCCGTTGACATTAGAGGTTTCTGCAACCGGTATCCCGGAGTAAAATCGAGCGATGCTGCCAAACCTCTTTTTTAGATAATCCCGCACGGATTGCGGCATTTTGTTGTGCACTGTGTCTTCATTGACTGCAGACGAGCACACAGATGATACCGATATGTAATCGCCGAAAATGTAATCATCGTCTCGGGCTTCCATCAGCTCCTGTCGATTGAGGTAGTGTAGACCTATATACAGAAACATCTTGTGTTATGGAAAAATATGCAATCGCAGGAATTTACCTTACACACAGATGTGTAGAGTTTAAGAACCGAACAAAAATAGCATTCAAATAAACTCAAAAAATAGAACTAGAGCTTTTTGTGATGAAAGGCGCACCATGAGTTCGAGCGAACACATGCATACATTCGATGTCTGTTTGACCCAGAAACACCTCGGCTGTTTCCAGTGCCAATACCTATGTTCGACCCACCACATCGAACAAACACAACTACACATAAACGGACAGTACACAGTCGTTCTCAAAGGTGTTAATTTTTGCGAAGGCCACTGGAAACAGTATGAGAAATGCAAGGACTTAGACGAAAGCCGCCTGGCGCTGAGTTTGATGTTGAGCAATAAAATAACATGTTTGGACGAGATTGGTGAGCAGTTTGTTGCCAAATGCAGACAACATTACAGTCGAAATTAGAATTGAAAATAGTTTCAATTGTTCTCGTGTGGTGAAGCTTCAATTGGGCTGAAAAATGCTCCGAGCAATCCCGAATCACAGCGTGCTGTGTCAGTTCTTAAAGCGTAAAAAAACAAATGTACCTAGATGTGACTGGTCGCCGATGTTCTGGTATATAAGCAGCACGTGTTTATCAAACACAATGCCTGCTATGCATGACACTGAAGACATTATGACCAGCCCCAAAAAGACTTTGGACGGAATTAAGACCCGCAAGAAGTATAAGTTCAAGAGTGGGACTGTGTGTCTACGTGAGATTAAAAAGATACAGAAGACCACTAAACTTTTGATCCAAAAGAGCCCCTTCAAGCGACTGGTCAAGGAAATCACTACAGATTACACTCCTGGCATTATTTACCAGAAGACTGCGCTTGAAGCTCTGCAGGAGGCGGCCGAAGACTACATCATCGAGATTTTCCAGAATGCGAATAAGCAAGCCAAGTATGGAAACCGAAAGACGATTACAGTTGGTGATGTCAACATGTCAAAGTAGAAGAAATACTATTTTTCTGTTTGAAATAATAAAACAAGTTTGAAACACGTTTGTCTGATTTGAGTGAGAAATTGTCACAAAAATAGATATAAGAGCAGAGGGTGATAAATAAGAGCAGATGCCTGTAATGTATTCGTGGAATATTGACAGGCATTGTGACACGGATGCCTCTGTCGGGCATAATCATAAAATCTGCAAAATATCGACAGCAGTTCAGAAAGTCTGTCGAAAATCTACACACGAAAACTGACCCGATTGTGATTGTTAAAAAAAAGAGACAATACCAGTATAAAGTGCCTTTATTTCGGATAGGACTCGAGGATTCAAACAAAGAGAATGTTTTGTTTTCAGACAAGGAACATCATGTGGATTTGTACTGTAACGAGACAATGGATGAAATTTTCAAGATTCCAGAAAAAGACTGTGCAATCATTCTAAACGAAAAGGACGAAGAAATTGCTCGGATTGCCAGTGAACTCAAGTCAATTTTCCACGGTATGAAAAAAAATGAAGAATATAGCTGTATTACGCAAAAAAGGACCAAGGTCATCCAGACAATGATGCAGATGTACCAAAAATTCAAATTCAATGGAATCACGCAGGCTGTTGTGGTATTGTCTGTTGCGCTCATGGACTGGATAGGTGTGCACAGACGAGATTATTTTTGCGAAGAAAACCAAATGAGAATCTCTTGTTTGTGTATTATCGAAAGCATGAAGAGTATTGAGGACAATCTGCATCTGGAGCACATTTATAAAGCATCATGCAAGTTGATATATGGTGATGAGAGTGAAGAAAATACGCAGAATTTTCGACAAAATAGTGAATTGTTGGAATCAATTATTTCGGTTGGCAATTACAGAGATTCTAGCTACATGACACTACTGGGCATTTACATTGATTATATGGACGAGCCAATGCAAGACCTGTTGACAGAATTGTGCTTCAAAAAACTGTCTGTCGAGACCAAATACAGACTAACTGACATGTATGAGGAGTTTGTCGAAAGCGTGATTCAAAACTCACAAAACACAAGTCTGAATCTTGAAATTATGCACGACTACGTAACTGCACTGTCACGATGACGCATGTCAATGTTGTATCAACAATTTATTAAACAAGATGGAATTTCAAGTACGAGTATTGTTTGCTGAAAAGAACAATGTTTTTAATATCATGTGGAAGAACGATTTCGTTGATGTTGTCGTGTGCTTCTGGAACTCCTGCCCACTGCACACGCAAACAAGTTTCTCCGATACAGATGTCGGCTATCATGTTTTGCATACCCAACAAAACCGAATACCGTTTCTGAATATCCAGATCATTTTCATTGTCAACCAACATGTCATACAACAGAATGACCATTGTGCATGTACCATTGTCATGCTGATCACACGTGAGGTGTCCGAAGAACACACAATTTTTGAGCTCGGTGTTGATGAGGGTTTCTGTGTGACAGTATTCGATGTCTGCATGATCTCCAGACTCGGTGTCCCCGTACATTGGTAGAGCAATAATAACATTGCCATCGCTGGGAAAATAAAGAAAAATGTCGAGGCAAAACTTAGGGCGCCAAGTGCACATACAAGAATCTGTTTTATTTTTTTCATGGATGGCTATGTCAATGTCACGATGGCACTGTTCCTTTGCATTTATCGTGTTTTTCAGAACAGTGGATGCTCTCAGCAAAATTTTTGTATTCTCCTGTGATAATATATTTGCACACGAGACGAGTCGAAGCGAAACAACTGCTTGGATG
>Ga0105054_10010868_pt1 | contig 11479 bp, 10 predicted proteins | sample BON02_FD_78091 | JGI IMG/M metagenome (GOLD analysis project Ga0105054, IMG submission 78091) | Freshwater microbial communities from Lake Bonney liftoff mats and glacier meltwater in Antarctica - BON-02 (megahit assembly) | ecosystem: Environmental > Aquatic > Freshwater > Ice > Glacier... | reverse complement strand
GCATCGCCCATATTTTCGTGCTGCCTAACCTTCTGTCGGGCAAGGCCGTGACGAAGTCTGGGACTTCAGGCGCAGGCGTTCATCCCAGCGAGTCTTCAGAATGCCCAGCCCATGCGGACAGCCAAGATTTATTTTTTTGGCAAATTGGGTCCCCTCCTTGACCGTGTCAACTCCGTCAGCGTGTCCATTCCGTTAAGCGTGTACCAGGGGCGGCCGACAAAATTCGTCCTGCATCTCTTCCTTCTTCTTCTTTCCCTTCTTCTTGCCTGGGTTGCGCCACTGAACCTGCTCTGCAGACCCGCGCCGGGTGTTTCCCGGCGAGCTTGGCGGGCATTGAGTCACCCGCGTGCCAGTGAAGATACCGGGACTCCCTATTAGAAACTGTGCAGAAAGCTCCAACACTTTAGCACCAAGGGTTACCAAGGTGAGCGCAATAGACGTCACACAAAAAGTATTTTTTGAACGTTTTGTATTAGTTTTAGGACTGAGACTATTTGAACTTTGAGTCAACTGTCCGTGTGCTCCCACACCCCCACTTGTTCACACTACAACTATTTCTCGGATTTTCGTACAATTTTTTTCGGATCTGGCCCCTCATTTTTTTGTCAGCACACGATTCACCAAGTAATCTGGCCGAGTCCCTCCCGCCGATCGAACAACCTTTCGGAATCCATTCATTTTTTGGATTGGCGCACTTAAAGGGAACATATTCTAATAGTAATGGTGTTCTTTCAAAGAAATCGAAGAGGAAGAGGGAGGCAAGATGACCTCCAACAACTTTGCCAATGACGGTTCGTTCATGGCGCAGTTCATGGCGCAGCAGGGAGGCGGTGGTAGTGGCGGCAGTGGCGGCGCCTCCCACAACGGCAAAGGTGTGTGCATCTGAGTTGTCACGTGTGCCTGCCCGCCGCCTGTTTCTGTTTCGTGTTGCAAGGAGCCGAGCAGTTGCTGCTCGTGAGCAGGTCAGTGCTCGCATGTATATCAGCTGCCACGGCTCTGCAATATTTTTGCCAGGGGGGCAGCTCTGGGTTTGTTTGCTGAGTTTGCTGTGCTGAGTTCTTTTGCTGACACAAACTGCTGTGCCTGGTGTGGGTGCCGCAGATATCGATCGGAGCCCGCAGTTCGGCAGCTCAGACGCCCCTGCAGCGTACAGTAAACCGCGGCCGCGCTTCACCGAGGAAGGGACCAGCGACGAGTCCTCGGCTGCGTCACGCTCCAAGCGAAAGTTTGTCGAGTCTGACGAGACCGACGAGGCCGCGCCTCGGTCGTCAATGGCGGTTAGGGAGGATCTGGACGGCGAAGCGTACGACCCTGGGTCCGAGTACAATGCTGCTGCGGCGGATTCTGCTGCTGGTGGTATCGAGCAAGACGAACTGGTGATGTCGGAATGGGGCAAGAAGTACAAGGTGGGCTACGTGCCCAAGAGCAGCCACGTCGGCAACCTGCTGCCGGCAGATGAAATGGCCAAGTACACTACTATGCTGCCCGGCGCAAAGCCAGTCGAAAAAAAGGAGGAAAAGGACAAGACGGTGCTGGATTCCTCCAACAAAGGCCACCAGCTCCTTTCTAAAATGGGCTGGAAGGCTGGTAAGGGCCTTGGAGCCAAAGAGGACGGCAAGGTCGCGCCAGTTGGAGCGCAAAAGGCCGCATCGGACAAGTCGGGGGCTGCTGCCGGCAGCGCTCATGGCGTGGGCTCGGAGCACACGTGGGACCTCGACGGGTCCGAGGATGTTTTCGAGCAATATCGGAAGCGCATGATGTTGGGCTATCGACACCGCCCCAACCCCAACGGAAACCCGCGCAAGCTGTACTACTGAGAATCTGGAGTGTGGGATACCTGCAGCCAGTTCTGTGGGTACCGGTCCCTTGCGCCAGGTCCCCGGTGGTTTCTGCGCTCTGCAGAAAGCCAGAGAGAGACCAGAAAGACTGGGGTTCCCATTCTCTCCTATTTCCAGAGATGCGAAGAGAATAGGTCCCAAGTCTCTCCCATCGTGGCTGGTGGTGGCTTTTCTTTCGAGAGACTTGTTTGTTTGTTTGTTTGTTTGTTTGAATGGGGGTTGAAACTTCTTGGTCGACTCCAGATATGGAGCGGACGGGAGAGAAGCTTTGAAGGGTTTAATGTTGTGTGTAAATTAACGACTGCGTGCCTTCTCTTTTTTGTTTTGTGCTGCCGGTTAAGCCCGATTCCGAATAACGACAATATGCGAATTATTGTACGAATTTGTCTGATACCCCCTGTCTGATCCTGTTGACTTTTGACGATCGAATAGAGGCGCCAGAAAAGAAGGGTCAGGGGTGTTGAGGTCTGAGATTCCATTGAGTCCTTGACGTGGCGGAACTCTTGTATCACCTGCACGATACATGTGCCCGGATGTTTGTCGATGTTTGTTTTATGTCACATCAAATTATATAACAAGACATGGGTGCGCGGCGGTAAGGAGCCCCGCAGTGCGCCACCCGAAGTTCGGAATTCCCGCCGGAGGATTTTCGCACTGGGGCGCGCGGCAAGCTTCAGAGCCGCCGCGCGCCACTCGCAGCCAGCCAGAGTCCAGTCCGGACAGTCTCACATCAATCATTTTTTTCAGACAAAACATTTTCTACCAAAAAAGCCTGAGCCAGGTTGAGCCTGAGGAGTGGCTCAGGTTCAACCTGATTTTGTGGGCTCACTGGCAAAACATGTTTGCGGAGTGTTCAGACGATACTAATGAGGCCCATGAGACACTTCAGACAAATTTTTTGCGAGGAAAAAAAGAGAAAAAAATTGTAAAAAAAATTGTTAAAAAAATGTTCCAAAATCTCTCAAAACCAAACCGTGACAAAAAAATCGGGCGCGCGGCAAGAAAAAACCCACAAATATGCAGTGAAAGAGCCGGGGGGTTTGGGGGTCTCACAGGGTGTTTTTATCGTGTTTCCAGGACTTTCAGGCTGCATTGCGCTAGATTCTAGGCCTTTGCAACCCAAAAAACACGTTTCAAGTTTTCGAAAAATCGGCGGATCGTCGCACATATACCGTTGATCCGCCGTGCAGTGTCACCGAGATGTATATTCAGTGTGTATTGCTCTTTTTTTGTCTAAAATACCGGGCAGACGCCCCACTGGCATCATCTCGGTACGGGTCGTAATCGACAAAAAAAAATGTCGGTGCGGCATGACAGAGGGATACTAAGGTAACACGAGTGGCGCGCGGCGTCATAGCGTTGAAGCGCTAGGCAGCTGCGCGCCCTGGTGGACTCGAGGTACGGAGCGGACAGGAGAGCATTGAAACAGTTGGGCGCGCGGCGACAAGGGTCTTTAGCCCCACAACTGCCGCGCGCCACCCAAAGTTCGGAATCCCTGTCGGAGAAATTTTCCAAGTTTTCCGATTTTGAATTTATCACAAAATATAATTCTTTTTGTCGATTTGCGCCTTGTTCTCTTTTGCAAATTTTGTTATTGGGCCATCTCCCCGGCGTTTGTGCGCGCCCAAATCAGTGCAAAAGACCCCGAAAATACCCCTATAACACCCCGACGTTGGATAGAAGAGTCGGAAGATACGATCTAGATTTGAAAAAACATGTTTTTTGGGGTACAAAGACGCACGATCGTGACCAATGTAATGACCTGGAAACAAAGGCCTTGGGATACCCACTATCAGTTTTCAATAAAAACTCTGCTCTCAAAAAATAAAACAGTCTGTACAAGCGATAAAGCGCCTACGAACAAGATCTGCCACCGTGCGCCACTGGCGTGACTTTAGACTACGAACAAGATCTGCCGCCGTGCGCCACTGGCATGACTTTAGCCTAAAGCGCACGGCGGCAGATCTTGTTCGTAGGTGCTTTATCGCTGTACAACCCAAAATCCGGAGCGCGCGGCAGGAAGGTACGAAGCTGCCGCGCGCCATCAGGGTAGGTCCAATTGAGGGGCCAAAAATTGGGGGGGGGTCATCCGGGAGATTCGAAAAACTCCCGGATTCGATGAGCAGATAAACTCCCGGATTTAGGACCCCAAATTTGTTCTCCTCCTCATTTGGACCTACCCTGATGGCGCGCGGCAGCTTCGGCGCGGCGCCTCGCCCAAAACGCGCAAATCCTCTGAATGGAAATCCGAACTTCGGGCGGCGCGCGGCAGCGGGGCTATACCCCCTTGCCACCGCGCGCCCAATTCACGACTGCATGCCTTCTCTTCGACTGCATGCCTTCTCTTGTTACGATCTGGTACTACCTTGAAGGGTTAGGCCCGATTACGAATCACAACAACATGCGAATTATTGTGCAAATTTTTCGGACACCCCCGGTCTGATCCTGTCGACTCTTGACGATAGAATAGAGGCGCCAGAAAAGAAGGGTTAGGCGTACTGAGGTCTGACGAATTCACTGGAGTGTGGTAGTCCTTAACATGACGGAACTCTTGAATCACCTGCACGACACCAAAAAACAATTCAGTTGTATAATCAACATTTAGTTGTGGAATGCATATTTTGGTGTGTAACGTATCTTTAGTTCTTATTGAGTTGTGTAATAAATTTTGAGTTGTGTATTAAAAATTTAATTTGGCTATTTTAAACCTGTCAACACGACTACATTTTCATGGCGCTCCCCCCATTTGATGGATAGTAAAGGACAATACACAACTACAATACACAACAAATTTTTGATTACACTACTAAAAAACAGTTTTGTACACCACGCATACACACACACACACACACACACACACACACACACAAACAAACACATGCACACACTCACACGAACTCATACACACACACGCACGCATGCACGCATATACACACACACATACACACGCACACACACACGCACACACATTAACAAACACACACACACGCGTGCGCACACACACATGAACACACGCAAAAACACGCGCACACACACACACACACATACACTCATATGCGAACATGCACACATACATATGCTCAAGCACAAACACAAACGCACCCTCTCTGTGTCTCGTTCGACAAAGTCTGACAGACTTTGTCGGTCACCCACACATCTCTCGCTCACATATCCACACACATAGAAGAATAACGCACCGCACAAGGCTGGCAGCAGCAGCAATGTGCCGCGCAATCGGACCATCTTGAGCCCGGAATGCCAAATTGCACCCGCAGCCGCTCTCGGTTCGTGCAGCCCCACATGCACGATATGCCTGTGCAGCACGCCAAGCAGAACAAACAGGCCTCAAGGCCCTGACGGTGCGAGCCGTCAAGCAGCAGACGCGTCTTGCCAAAGGTGTAGGCCGGACCGCACCCGCATGCACACAGAAAGCACAGAGCCGCGTGGACCGGCTCTTGCAAACACCCGAATAAGCTTGCGCTCCAGCGGCCGCCGTCCTCCCCGTCGCTGGCCCTACGCCGCGAGGCCTCGCCGGCATCATGCGGTATGGCGAGGTGTTTGCTAGCACCCGTGTCCATCGAATTGGGTGGCGCCTGCATCTCTCCAAATGTCGCAGCCTCCGAGCCTTTGGTCGACCAAAAACGAGTTGGGCAACTCTATTTCCTGATGCGGATGGACGGTGGCGTCACCGCGGAGTGTGTGGTGTCTTGCAACGTCGCGGAAACACTGAAAGCAGCACTTCGCTTGGTTCACTGCAAAGCTTTGTCCTCCAACGTGCCAACGCAACCTTTACGAAAGTTCAGCCAAAACAGAAAAGTTCGTGGAGCTTTCATCGGCGTGTACGTTGACGATTTTTTGAATATTCGAATTGGACCCAGGGGATGGCGACGCGGGAGGGCAAGACACCGCGCAAGGGTGGCGGAGGCCGATTCAATACGATAGCGACAAGTACGCCGTCGAAAGGGATGCCACCGACGGTGCGGCCGCTGGTGCTGCGCAACGCAGGCAGCGGCGAGACCGCTGCAGCCGCGCACCACGCGGTGCAGACGCCAAAGCGCGGCGGGGCGCTCTTCCAGAGCTGCTCCCCGATGCTCGGCGAGGGCGGGCGCGGCACACACGAAAACAAGGACCCGGGTAGCAGCAGCACCATCAAGGTCTTTGTGCGTGTTCGTCCGATGAGCACGTCGGAGAAGAGCGCCGGTCGCACAGAGAACATTGTCTCGGTGCCCACCACCGACACAGTGGTGATGCAGAGTTCGGAGCCCAAGCCGTTTACCTTTGACTATGTTGCGGACCAGTCGACAACCCAGCATGAGGTCTTTGACATGATTGGGCGCCCCTTTACTGACTCGTGCCTCAAGGGCTACAACGGCTGTATCTTTGCCTACGGCCAGACGGGCAGTGGAAAAACCTTTACGATGCAGGGCCCGGAGGCAGACGTCATTGACACGGAGAGTGCAGGGCGCGGACTGATTCCGCGCACATTTGAGTATCTCTTTGAGCGCATCGCTCAGAAGGAGGCGACGGCAAACGCCTCCCATCCCGGCAGCCTCCAGTTCACTGTTCGATGCTCCTACATGGAGATCTACAATGAGACAGTGACAGACCTTCTGGACCCTAGCAAGGTGAACCTGCAGGTGCGCGAAAACAACAAAGACGGCATCTACGTCGATGGCATCACGTGGCAGGACGTGCGCAACTCCGAGTGCTGCGTGTCGTTGCTACACAAGGGCCTGCGTAACCGCAAGGTTGGCGAAACTTCGATGAACAAAGAGTCTTCGCGCTCCCACTCCCTGCTCACCCTGAAAGTTGAGAGCACGCACCTCACGCCAGACGGCATCACGAAGCAGCGGCACTCGTGCCTGAACCTTGTCGATCTTGCTGGTAGCGAGCGCCAAAAGTCTACCAACACCTCGGGCGAGAGGCTCAAGGAGGCCTCCAACATCAACCGCTCCCTCTCAGGTATGCTCGAATCTTGATTAGCCGCCGCTTTTGAGACGATCCCTACGGACACGAGTCAGTGCGCAACAAGTGGTCCAAACACCGCACGTAAGGGTCTGATAAAGGTCTGTTGGGGTCTGTTAGACACCAACAGATGCCTAACAGATACTAACAGTCTGCTAACAGACACTAACTGTTAGGGCTTGTGAGGGGCCTGTTAGGGTCTGTCAGACAATAGTGTTTAAGTAGTGACTAGCGGATCCGAACAGACACTAACATTATGTTAGGGTCTGTTAAGGGGTCTGTTTGTGTCTGTTAGTGTCTATCAGGGGTATGTTAGGTTCTGTTAGTCACCAACAGACACTGACAGTAAATATGTATATATATACATATATGTACATATATACATATATTTATATATGGAAATATATACATATATATATACGTATATGTATATATATATATATGTATATATATGTATATATACATACATATACATATATATGTGTATATGCATACATATACATATATATTTATATGTGTGTGTGTATATATATATATACATGTATATATATGTAGATATGTATATACATATATGTACATGTATGTATACATATATACATATATACATATGCATGTATTTATGCATATGTATATATGTATATACATATACATATACATATATGTGTGTATCTGTATACATACATATATATATATATATACATATTTATACATATATGTATACATATACATATTCATACATGTATATATATATACACATGTATATATATGTATATGTATATATACACCTATATATATGTATACATGTACACATGTATGTATATACATACATATACATACATATATGTATATATACACCCACTTATATATATATAGATATATATACATATATATATATGTGTGTGCATGTATACACATGTATATGCATATGTATATATGTATATACATATGCAGAGTATGTGTCAGGTTTTTGGATCAGGTCCAAAATCAAAGTGGTGTGAACCCATGATGCACGAATTTAGTGTGCTGTGACGTGTGTATGCGCCACTTTGTGCTTGGCAATGTCATGGTGGTATCATCATTTGGTATCATCATCATTTTCTAGACAGCAGGCCTCTGTTCCAGGTCTCTTTTCATAGAGGCAGGTCTCTTTTGACAAGTTTGACGTGCCTCAGCGCTGGTTAATGTCATGATGGTATGATTCGAGAATACACAGGGCTCTGTTGTAGGTCTCGTTTGATAAAAACATGTCTCTGTTGACACATTTGTCATACCTCAGCGCTGGGCAATGTCATCATGGCGCTTGCGGACATGTCAGACGGCAAAGCACGTCACGTGCACTACCGTGACTCGAAGCTGACGTTCTTGCTCAAAGACTCGCTCGGCGGCAATAGCAAGGTAAGCATTCTCACAATTTAGCTCTGTAGCTACTTTCTAAATGTACATGTATGGCGCGCGGCGGCGAGGCGCTGCTGCAGGGTATGTCCACACGCAAAATTGGGGGAATTTATCTATCACCACACTCATGCACACGACGGAAGTCTTCCTTCGCAAGTTGCGGGTTTGTCCGACTTGCGGCTAATCAAAAAAATGGAGAAAATCTCCCTGGTTTGGTCGTGACCCTGTGGCGCGCGGCAGCTCGGGGCTAAAGCACCGTCGCCGCCGCGCGCCCGGAGTATACTACGGGGGAGTATCTATGTGCTCCCCAATAAACTTCGCCAATACACTCCCCCATTCCCCCACCGCCCTTGTGTGGACCTACTCTGATGATGCGCAGCAGCTTGCACCGCCGCCGCGCGCCCAATGTATATATGTACGTATATGTATAAGTATACATATGTACAGCCAATCCCACTCGGGGTGACATTTTCGAAAGCTCAAAGCTCGAACGTCTCTTTTGCCACGTTTCAGTGAAAAGAGACGTTCGAGCTTTGAGCTTTGAGCTTTGAAACAGCATTCGAAAATGTCACCCCAAGTGGGATTGGCTGTACTTGTGTTTACATCAAGCTATCTCTGCTTCTACTTTCTGCAGCCAATTCCTTAGCGGGCCAAATGTGGAGAGTCTCTCGACAAGACGGTCATCATTTCAGACCATTCAAAAATAGAAGAATCAAAAGTGTGTCGTATCGATATTGTATAGAGTCAATTGAGTAGCAAGCTGACTTTTGAGAATCCGTGCAAGACGGCCATTATCTCCAACATCTCGCCGGCCGACTCCAACTTCGGCGAGACGCTCTCCACCCTCAAGTTCGCGCAGGTCTCTTGCGCGTGTGTGATTGCATGTGTGTGTGTATTATTGACTACAGCATCTCGCCGAGATGATGAAGTTGGAGTTGCAACTCCGACTTTGGCGAGAGGCCCTCTACCCTCAAAGATGCTCATGTCGTATATGGTTTGTGTGTGTGTGTGTGTGTGTGTTGTTGTTGTTGTTACCTCCATCATCTCGCCTGCTGCCTCTAATTTTGAGGAGGCGCTCTTCGCCATCGATATATACATACCTTCATGTATATATATCTCTAAGGTGAACAAGGCGCTCTGCGCCATCTTTATGTACATACCTACACATGTATATATATATACATACATATATATATATACATAAATGTATGTATGTTAGATGTATGTATGTGTATATATGTACATGTATGTGCGTGTATGTGTATATATAAATACAAATTTCGCCCGGGTCTAAGCCCTTTGTTTCCACACCCTTAAACACACAAACGCACGCAAACACACCATACACACACCGGGGACTCCCCTCTACTATGCATAGGTTTTTGTTTTGCTCCCCTATTTGAACAATCCTCATTTCTGGTCCGATCCAGTGGGCGCACGGCGACTTCGGGCTAAAGCCCTCCGCCGCCGCGCGCCCCCACGTGTACATGTGCACATGTATATGTGCACATGCGATAAAAGCTGATGAAGTGTCACGGAGCAGCGAGCGAAGCTCATCAAAACGCGCGCAATCTTGAACGAAGACACCAATGGCAGCATGGACCAGCTGCGAGCTGAGATCAAACGCCTCAAAGCCGAGGTTGCGGCCGCCAAGGGCAAAGGTGTCGAGGTTCGTGACGACTTTTAGACTATAGTGGCATGTTATGAGTGTGGAGTGAGACGTGTGTGTAGCGTGATGTACGTGCGCATTGCCAAGAGCAACAGTTTCAATGTTCTTTACGACTACTTGTTGACTTATTTGGGCGTGACGACATTGATATGAAAGGGTGACGATATAGATACGAAAGGGTCACGACACGTTACATGACTCTACACCCCACACGTCGTGATGACGTGTATATGAGTATGTGAAATTTCTCCCAGAATTTGTGTGCATGCGCTGATGTGTGAGGATACACGGCACAGGTAGCAGATGGTGAAGTCACGATGGGCCGTGCAAGCATGAGCATAGGTGCGGCAGCCAACGATCCGCAGGCTATGACGCCAAAGTCGGGCAGTGCAGGTCGCGGCATGTCGTCAGCTGACACCAACGGCATGCGTGAGCGCATCAATGAGCTCGAAAACTTGCTGTATCAGAGCATGGAGGCGCAAACTGCGGCTGAGGATCGCTGCGATACGCTTGTGATGACCAACGAGCACGCGCTACAGCGGTGTGAGGTGTCGCGCAACGCCGACAATGAGCTGTTTTCCTCGCTTAAAATGCAGCTCAAACTCAAAACGGAGAGCATCAAACACCTCGTCAGCAAAAAAGCGGCGGCGGCTGGTGACGCCGCAGTGCCCGCCGACCCGGAGCGCGTGGCCGATCTAGAGCGCGAGGTCGATGATTTGAAAAAGGAAAACGAGGAGCTACGCAAGGCGCAGGACGCGCCTTTTTCCAACCACCCCGAGTACCGCGCCATCGCCATTGAAAACTCCAAGTTGACACTGGTGATGAAGGCGGATGGCGCCTTCCTCCTCGAGACCGACAACGCCACGGGCAACTCGACCATGATTCCCAACCCCGACTTCGAGGAGCGCCGCCATGTCGAGAAGATGGCGCGCGATGTCAGAGGCCAGTTTATGCATGCCGTCAAAGATAAGAAGCAACTCATGGAGGAGCTGCTGGCGGTGCGTGCATCAGCGGGTGTTGCTGGCGCCGCAGCGTGCGCCAGCAGGCGGATGTCTGGGGCTCTACCGCCCATTTCGGTCGGTGCTGTCATGTCCCCGGCGTCGCAGACAAGCTTGGCCGCAATGCTGACGCCCGAGCGCAAGACGTTCGAGAGCGTGCGACTTCAGATGTGGCGGGAGGAGCAGGACTTCGACGCCAAGCGCAAGCGCTTTGAGGAGGAGCTTGACACCACAAAGCGCGAGCTTGTTGCGCTGCAGACGCAGCTCGCCTCCGCTGAAGCGCGCGCCAGTTTCGCAGCGATGGAGCTCGACGAACTCAAGCCCAGCATCCGGCGCCTCTCGATCGGCGGCCACGATATGGGCGATGCCGCCAGCGAGATCGAGCGCATCGCCAAGCGTGCCGCCGAGGCACGACTGTCGTGCGAAACCGAGAAGCTGGGGCGCGAGGCGGCCCTCCATGGCTCTTCAAAACTCGAGGAGGAGTTGCGTGCTGCCAAGCAGGAGGCGGAGGAGGCGGCGAAGCGTGAAGCAACCATGCGGCACCAGCTCGCGGCGGCCGAATATGCCGTGGCAGCGAGCGAGCGCCGTGCCAACAAGCAGCAGCGTGCAAGCCT
>Ga0105054_10010864_pt1 | contig 11483 bp, 9 predicted proteins | sample BON02_FD_78091 | JGI IMG/M metagenome (GOLD analysis project Ga0105054, IMG submission 78091) | Freshwater microbial communities from Lake Bonney liftoff mats and glacier meltwater in Antarctica - BON-02 (megahit assembly) | ecosystem: Environmental > Aquatic > Freshwater > Ice > Glacier... | reverse complement strand
CGTTTTACAATACGTTGGGCCCCAAGGGCGAACGCTGGGTGCCGGTTCACGGTGTCCTACCGCATGAAAAGATCCCTGATTTCCACCGAGCATTCCACCAGTTTCGGGCGGAACACGCGGCAAAGTTCGAGGAGCTGGGAATATGGCTCGGGGCAATGTTCTCAGCCATTGGTTCAAGCGGTTTTCTGTATGAAATCGCGATCTATTGGCCAGACGAGCAAACGAACTATCACCGCGAAGTAATTCCTCAGGATTATCTCGACGAATTGCCGAAATATCCGGCGAACATTGCAGCGCGCGCGGCGGTGGAGCAGCTGAAGCAGGACCTGATCGCACTGTATGATGCCCATGATGCGATCCATTTCCAGCTTGGACGGGCCTATCCCTACATGGCGCGGATTGATCCTAATGCCAGTGGCCTGATCAAGGCGATCAAGGGCTTTGTTGATCCGCACGGAAACATCGGTCCCGGAGTTTTGGGGCTGTAGCCGCCGCCAAACCCGTCAGAATGCGCGGTGTACCGGCATCGATACACGCGCAAAACAACCTTCTTCCTTGAAATCATCTAACGGTCTCTTGTAGTTGATTGTATGTTGTTCGCGCTGGTCACTCTTCAGTCGCGGTAGTCCTGAATACGCGATAAATTGGAGAGCAGATATGGCCGAAGGCCAGCAGGAGGCGGCGCAGCCGCGCCGCAATGGCTTCACCCGTTTTCTGGACGGGGTAGAATGGCTCGGCAATCTGCTGCCTCACCCAGTGACGTTATTTGCTGTGCTGGCGCTCGGCATTGTGTTTCTGTCCGGCCTCTTGGGCTGGATGGGTGTGGCAGTTATCGATCCGAGGCCAGCGGGCGCGGCGGGCGTTGCCGATGATGGGATGATCCGGGCGGTCAGTCTGATGGACGGCGACGGTATCCGGCGCATCTTCACCAATCTGGTAACCAACTTCACCGGTTTTGCGCCGCTTGGTGTGGTTTTGGTCGCGATGCTTGGTGTTGGCGTGGCGGAGAAGTCAGGGCTGCTGTCCGCCGCTGTGCGCGCGATGGCCCTGTCGGCACCGCCGCATATGGTGACGGTAGCCATCGTCTTCGCCGGCATTGTTTCCAACACGGCTTCAGAGGTGGGTTACGTTGTTCTGATCCCCTTGGCCGCCGGCATCTTCTACGCCCTAGGCCGTCATCCGCTGGCTGGTATGGCAGCGGCCTTTGCGGGCGTGTCCGGGGGCTATAGCGCGAACCTGCTGATCGGCACGATTGACCCATTGCTGGCCGGGATTACCCAGGAAGCCGCGCGGCTGATCGATCCCGGCTATACGGTCGTGGCAACGGCCAATTGGTATTTCATGGTCGGTTCCACGTTTCTGATTACGTTGGTCGGTTCGCTGGTGACGATCTTTATCGTTGAACCAAAACTGGGCAAATATGACCCATTAGGCGCTGACCCAACCATCCTTGATGACCGGATGATGGAGCCCATTGCCAAGCAGGAACGCAAGGGTTTGCGTTGGGCTGGCATCGCTCTTTTGGGCGTTCTTGGCCTGATGGCTTTGACGTTGCTCCCCGAATGGGGCGTGCTGCGCAATCCCGATACTGGCGACCGCATTGACTCGCCATTCTTCAAAGGTTTTGTGGTCTGGATCCTGATTTTCTTTGTCGTCACGGGTTACGTTTATGGGCGCGTTGTCGGCTCTATGAAAAGCGACCGTGATGTAATTGATGCGATGGCTGCAGCGCTTGCTTCACTCGGTCTCTACATCGTACTGGTGTTCTTTGCGGCGCAATTTGTGGCCTTTTTCGGCTGGACCAATTTGGGCGCGATCACTGCAGTTACCGGGTCGCAGTTTCTCCTCGACACCGGCATGACCGGACCATCAGTATTCTTTTTCTTCATTCTGATCTGCGCCATCATCAACCTGTCGCTAGGTTCGGCATCGGCCCAGTGGGCGGTTACCGCTCCGATCTTCGTGCCCATGCTGATGCTGATCGGTTATTCTCCCGAGGTCATCCAGGCCGCGTACCGGATCGGCGATTCGACGACCAATATCATAACGCCAATGATGAGCTATTTCGGCCTGATCCTCGCTTGGGCGACACGCTATGACAAGAACCTCGGCGTTGGCACTTTGATCGCGATGATGCTGCCTTATACGATTTTTTTCATGCTGTTCTGGTCGCTGTTCTTCTATGTCTGGGTCTTCGCGCTGGGATTGCCCGTCGGCCCGGGTTCGCCCACCTATTACACGCCCTAGCCAACGCTTAGAAACCTACTCGGCGAGAGAGGTGAGGTAGGCAATTATAGCTTTCCGGCGGCCCACATCTGCTTCCGCGCCTGCAACCATGTTGGTCCCCGGCATAGCGGCGCTGGGGTTGGCGATATAGCCATCGAGTGCTGCCTCGTCCCATGTCAGGCTCGAACTGGCCAAGGCATCGGAATAGACAAAGCCCCCCAGCGAGCCTGCCGCCCGACCAACCACACCATAGAGGTTAGGGCCCACGCCGGATGCTCCATCTGGCTGAACACTGTGGCATGCGGCGCAAGCTGCAAACGCCGCTTTGCCAGACGCGGCAAGGCCCGCCAGATCAGTGCTTGCCCCAGCGGCCGTTACAGCGGGTTCTGCTGTACCCGCCTCGCGTACTATGATCTGCTCGACCGGCTCCTGCGGCTCGCTGCTGCAAGCTGCAAGGCCCAGCGCTGCGGCGCTGGCAAGTAAGGCGTGAGCGACAATTTTCATGGGTGAGGACACTCTTTTGGCTGAAGTCAGGTGAAGTGTTTGGCGATGGGCAATTCGCGAATTCGCTGGCCAGTGGCCGCGAAAATCGCGTTGGCGAGGGCGGGCGCGGCGGGCGGTAAGCCAGGCTCACCTCCGCCGCCAAGGTTATCAGGCGCACCATTGATGATCTGCACGGCGATTTCAGGCGCATCGTCCATCCGCATCATCTGGTAATCATGGAAATTGCTCTGTTCAACACGTCCGTCTTTCAGCGTAATCTCATCATACATCGCCGCAGCCAGACCGTAGATGATGCCGCTTTCCATTTGTGCGATCAGGCCATCGGGGTTCATCGCAAAGCCGGCGTCGATGCAGCAGTACATCTTTACAATGTGGGGTTTGCCGCTGGTCATATCAACCTCTGCAACTTCGGCGACAATTGAGTTGAAGGACCGTACCAATGCAATCCCGCGGCCATGGTCTTCGGGTAATTCGCTGCCCCAATTGGACATCTTCGCAGCGGCATCAAGGACGGCCAGGTGGCGCGGTGAGTTGGCCAGTAAGCCCCGGCGAAACTCGAGCGGGTCTTGGCCTGCTTCATTGGCGAGTTCGTCGACAAAACTTTCTACGAAAAAGCCATGTTGGCTATGCGCGACCGAGCGCCAGGCACCCAAAAGAAGCGGCATCTCCACTTCTGCGTTCCGTACGGAAACATTGGGAATGTCATAGAATTCAACCAGTGCAGCATCGTTGGGCTCGTCTTCAGTGCAATGGACATTGTTCCAACTTACTACTTTGCCGTTTTCATCCAGACCGCCAGAGAACCGGCTAATGTCTGCCGGACGATAGAAATCCTGCGCAGTGTCTTCTTCGCGCGACCAGATCATCTTGATGGGATAGCCTGTCGCCTTGGCGAGGCGCGCCGCTTGATTGGAATATTCGGCGGTTAATCGGCGGCCGAAACCGCCGCCCAGAAATACGCTGTGCATGTTAACATCGTCAGCATCTATGCCAGCACCTTCGGCCGCGCCGCCTCGCGCCACCAAGGGCATTTGTGAGCCAGTCCAGATGTCGCACTTCCCGTCATGCACCCATGCGGTGCAGTTCATTGGTTCCATGGTCGCGTGCGCCAGGAATGGAACCTTGTATTCCGCTTCGATTTTGTTTGCAGCAGCAGTGAATACGCCTGCCGCATCGCCGTAATCCGCTTTGCTGCTTCCGCCAGATGCGCCTGCGTCGTCCAGCGCTTTACCGAAGTCCGCGAACATTTGATCACTATCGAGGGTGTCTAATTCGGTCTTGGTGTAAGTGGTCTGAATGGTGTTCAAGGCTTGTTGGGCCTGCCAATAACTATCCGCCACAACCGCAACGAAATCGCCCATGTTCAGGATCTGCAACACCCCGCCCATAGTTCTGGCGGTTGAGGCATCCATGGAATCGACACGGGCCCCCATAACCGGCGCGGCTTTGACCGCGGCATATTTCAGTTCCTGCCCCTCGGGCCCGCCATCGATGCCGAATATGGCCGTGCCGTCGACTTTCGAAGGGATATCCTTGCGCGGAGCGGAGGTACCCATCAATTTGTATTCGTCGACTGTTTTGATGCGCGGCGCACGAGGTAAATCCTGCTCCGCAGCGCCTGCGGCGAAATTGGCGTAAGTTTCCGACTTGCCCGACTTCGCATGAGTGAGGACCGCGTTTTCGGTAGTGATCTCGCTCGTGGGCACCCCCCATTCGGCCGCCGCAGCGGCAACCAGCATTTCCCGCGCGGCAGCACCCGCGATGCGCATACCATTTTGGCCGGTCGTGCGAACAGAAGAGCTGCCGCCGGTTACATAGGCGCCGGCCAGCTTAGCAACTTGGGTGAACAGCCCATCATATGTTGGCTCCATAAAGCCGACTTGATTGGGCCGGTCTGGCAAGGTGCCGGGACCAATGAACGCCCGGACTGTATGCTGGGATACGTAATTACCGTCTGCCGGGGCTTCCATCACCCGGATATTTTCCCAGTTCACATCCATTTCGTCAGCCAGCATTTGCGCAATCGTGGAATTGGCGCCTTGGCCCATTTCGCAATGCGGAACGATGGCGGTGATCAAATTGTCTGCGCCAATTTTGACCCAGCTATTGATCAAGGCTTCGCCATCACCGCCTGCGACGATTGGTTTCAGCTTGTCGATCGGATTGCCGCTACGGACGGCCACCCCAACCAGCAGCGCACCACCGGCGAGCACGCCTGCACCGATAAACCCGCGGCGAGTCCATTTCGCTGCCTTGCTGCGAGGGGTCTTAGCGTCTTTGACCTCGCTCATGCTGTCTTCTCCTGCGCGGCGGATGGCTCGATCCCGGCGGCGACTTTGATTGCCTTGCGGATGCGCCCATACATGCCGCAGCGGCAGATATTGCCCGTCATCGCGGTATCAATTTGATCGTCCGTGGGGCGTGATGTCTGCTTTAGCAAAGCGGTGGCGGACATGATCTGGCCGGACTGGCAATAGCCGCATTGCGGGACTTGCTCGCTGATCCATGCTTGTTGCACCTTGCTCAGCGTACCATCTTGGTCCGCGATGCCTTCAATCGTAGTGATCGATTTGCCTTCGGCGGCGGAGATGGGGGTGGAACAGCTACGAATGGGCTGGCCGTCCAGATGGACGGTGCAGGCCCCGCATTGGGCGATGCCGCAACCGAATTTGGTGCCGTTCATTCCCAGCTTTTCGCGCACGACCCACAGGATCGGCATCGCTGGATCAGCCTCGATTTCTTCAGGCCTGCCATTGATCTGAGTTTTGATCATCTGCGTTTCCTCGAGCAAATTTCGTTAGACGTACAGTTTCTATTGAAGACCTACATTAATTCAGCCGACGCTGTGAAGTGAGAACTATGTTCGGGGTGGCCACAGGACGAGAACCGATGTCTTGCGGCGGTATTCCTGATAGGCAGGATCATCGCCCCATTTCTTCTCAGCGGCCTTGTCCAACAGGTTTATTCCGCTGATCTTTGTCAGCAGCAGGGTGATGAACAAAGGTGAAGCGAAGACCAGGTAGGACCAGCCCGACAAGACCGGCAGCGCGATGATCGCTGCCCCGGTCCACAGCATGATCTCGCCGAAATAGTTCGGGTGTTGCGACCATGACCACAGGCCGCTGGAGATGAATTTCCCCGAATTGGCGGGATCAGACTTGAACGCGCTTTTTTGCCGGTCAGCCACAACTTCGACGGTGAATGCAGCGGCCCAGATTACCGCTCCGATCCAGAACCAGATCCCGACCGGTACCCGGTCTGTTGCCGATATGACCACCAACGCCGCAGCGGCAGTGATGAACGTCCAGACTGCTTGCAAAGTCCATGCGGCCAAGAAGCGCGGGGGATTGACCTTGATCGCGTCGAAGCGGCCATCGACGCCGCCTGACTTTCCAATCCTGACAAGCAGGAACGACCCCAAACGCAGGGCCCATATCACCACCATCGCGGCGATCACGATAGCGCGTGTATCAAGCGGGGCGGACAGGATGTATGCGGCGGTAATGATCGAAAAATATGTGAATGCGCCAACCAGATCATAATACTTCTCTGTCTGGGCAATTGCGGCAGGAATGAAGGCAAGCCAATTGACCGCAAACGCGGTCGCTGCGCAGATTACGAACACCGGATACCCGAACGCCTTGGCTCCATTACCCCCGGCAAGCCATGCAAAGCCTAGGCCGAGCGCGGTTGCAAATAGGACCACGACTAGGCTGCGCAGCGCTTGTTTGGACGAGGTCATTACTAAGTTCCTATCACGAGGCTGTAATTGGCCCTATCCGGGCTGCCAATATAGGCGGTTCCGACTTTGCAGGCGCTATCAACTTAGGGCACCCTGCCGGTGGATCAACCCGGCGCGTTGCCTCATGCGCCAAGGTTCGAGCTCACTGTTCGAGCTTTGGCAATTTGGTCTTGTAGACGACGGGGCGTAGCGCGAAACTGGTGGTGACCTGTGCTACGCCGGCTGCCCTTGTCAGGCGGGACCTCAAAAAATCCTCAAACTCGCCCAGTGATCCGACCAGAACCCGAAGCTGGTAATCGGCATCACCGGTCATGAGGTAGCATTCCATCACCTCGGGAAAATCGCTTACCGCTGTCTCGAAGGCGGCGAGATGGCGGTCATCCTGCTGATCGAGCCGGACCCGCACAAACGCCGTCACCGGCAGACCGATACTTTCGGGATTTACCAACGCCACATAGCCGGCGATGACACCGCTCGCCTCTAGCTGACGCACGCGGCGCAAGCAGGGGCTGGGCGATAGGCCGATCTGCTCGGAAAGCTCCTGATTGGTCATCCGTCCATTGGATTGAAGCGTGTCGAGGATTTTGAGATCGAGCTCGTCTGTATTATATATTGGCATGAACTGTCTCAGTAAACTAAAATTTTGGCATAAAATGCTTAATTAGTCACATATGTTGGCTTGTTTTGCAAGGACATGTCCAACATTGCCAATTATCATGTGCGGCTGACACGTTTTTTGGAGATATCCCCGATGGCAACCGCAGTTTCCGAAAGCCGGCAGGAGTTGGTTAGTACGCTGGAGGCGCTCGACACGCGTTTACGCTGGCTGTCGTCGTGGACCGTCCACAATGCCAACCATATCCGCGAAAAGCGTGACGGCATGAAGGTTGGCGGCCATCAGGCAAGCTGCGCATCGATGACCGCGATCATGGCCGCGCTCTATTTCAATGCGCTGCGCCCGCAGGACAAAGTTGCGGTCAAACCCCATGCTGGGCCGGTTCTGCATGCTATCCATTATCTGCTCGGCAATCAGAGCCTCGACCAATTGCAACGATTTCGCGGGATTGGCGGCGCGCAAAGTTACCCCTCGCGGACCAAGGACCAGATCCCGGTCGATTTCTCGACCGGTTCGGTCGGCCTCGGCGTCGCCATCACTGCCTTTGCCAGTCTGGTTCAGGACTATTTGATCGCTCATGGGCAGGTTGAGGAAGCCGATGCGGGCCGGATGATCGCGCTGATGGGCGATGCTGAACTTGACGAGGGCAATATCTACGAATGCCTGATCGAGGGATATAAGCACGATATTCGCAATTGCTGGTGGATCGTCGATTATAACCGGCAGTCGCTCGATCATACCACCGCAGACCGCATGTTCCGGCGCTTTGATGACATATTTGAAACCTGCGGCTGGCGTGTTCTGACGCTGAAATACGGCAAGTTGCAGCTTGCCGCGTTTAAGAAGCCGGGGGGCAAAAGCCTCGAAGAGTGGATCGATAATTGCCCCAATGTCGACTATGCAGCGCTCACTTATCAAGGCGGCGCGGCATGGCGCGAACGGTTGCTGGCTGACATTGGCACCAAACCGCATCTGAAAAAGCTGCTCGACGGTTTCGATGATGAGGCATTGGCCGTGCTGATGACCAATCTTGGCGGGCACTGTGTCGAGACATTGGTGGACGCCTTCGCCAGCGCGAATGACGAGCGGCCAACCATGTTTATCGCCTATACGGTCAAGGGTTTTGGCCTGCCGTTGGCCGGGCATAAGGACAATCACTCGGGGATGATGAACCCGCCGCAGATCGCCCAATTGCGCGACAGCCTGAACATTGCCGAGGGCGAGGAATGGGAACCTTATGCCGGGCTTGGCGACAATATTGCCGCTCAGTTGAAGGCGTTTGTTGAGAGCAGCGCCTTTGCCTCCACACCGCCAGAAAGTCAGGCCGAGCCGGTCCCTGTGCCTGATCGTTTACCTGTTCCCGATGGCGACGAGCAATCGACCCAATCAGCATTTGGCCGCATCCTGATGGATCTGGCGAAATCGGGCGATCCGCTGGGCGACCGCATTGTCACCACCGCGCCCGACGTGACGCAGACCACCAATCTTGGCGGCTTCGTCAATCGGCGCGGATTGTTCCGGCGACAGGAACTGGCGGACGTTTTTCAGGCCGCGAAAATACCCTCGGCCCAGAAATGGATCAGCCACGCGGCGGGCCAGCACATTGAACTGGGCATTGCCGAAAACAACTTCTTCCTGATGTTGGCCGCGCTTGGTCTGTCAGCGCAGCATTTCGGCACGCGGTTGCTGCCGGTTGGTACCGTCTATGATCCGTTCATTGCGCGCGGTCTCGATGCCCTCAATTATGGCTGCTATCAGGACGCGCGCTTCCTGCTGGTTGGCACGCCGTCTGGTCTGACACTTGGCGCAGAAGGCGGCGCCCACCAATCCATAAATACGCCTTTGATCGGCATGGGCCAGCCCAATCTGGATTACTTCGAACCGGCATGGGCGGACGAAGTCGCGCTGATGATGGGGCACTCCTTCAGGCACCTGCAGGAGCCCGACGGCAACTCGGTCTATTTGCGGTTGAGCACGCGGACAATCAGCCAGATCAAGCGGACGGATGATGCGTGGGAAGATGGCGCGCTGAACGGCGGATATTGGGTTCGCGAACCTGGTGAGAACGCCGAGGCCGCAATCGTATTCACCGGCGCGATAGCCCCAGAGGCTCTGGCAGCATGGGAAATTTTGGCAGAAGATCTGCCGGGGCTGGGCCTGCTCAACGTAACATCGCCTGATCTGTTGCACCGCGGCTGGTCGAAACGCCGTGCATCGCGTTGGACCGGACCGGCGGAGGCGCCGTGCCATGTCGAAACGCTGATGTCTGCGCTGGCGCCGGGCGCTGGGCTGATTACCGTCATTGACGGGTCGCCGGGTGCATTGTCTTGGCTCGGCGGCGTCAAGGGGATGCGCGTCAGTCCGCTGGGCGTTGATCAATTTGGCCAGACCGGTGACTTGCCAGATCTCTACAACAAGTACCGGTTGGATAGTGACGCCATCGTCGATGCAGCCGCCGAGCTTTTTCTGGGGGATTGACGTGGCCATTGCACTGAGAACGCCCGCTCTCTCGCCATTCGTGAGGACTGAGAGAGGCAGGATATTGTCCAAAGCGGAGAAGCATCGCACACATGCGAACCAGTGAGAATCGCTAACCGGCGCTGGCAAAAAGCTATCGCCAATTCGCCAAATCGCCGGTAAAACGGGGACTTATCGAACCGCGGTTCTCGACCACCCAACCAAGGCCGAAGACACGCAGCAAATAGGCCTGACGATGAAGATACCCAACCTTCCCATGTCTGGTCTCGAGACCTGCGTCGCCGCCTTTCAGACATGGATGTCGTTCTTTCTGGTTTCAGCTTTGGCCCAGATCGTGTTTCCCGACACGCGGATAAGCCAGCTTATCATTATATTGGCTGGAGCCCTCGCTATTGGACTGATGACCTATCGCTGGATTAGCCGGGTCCCCGCTAGGCGACATCTGGTGAACTTTTCGCTACTCATAGTCGGATTGCTCATCGCCCTCGACGTGGCAGTAGCTTTTACGGAGCTATAGGTACACCTTCCATATCTGGCCCTTCTCCAATGGTGGGTTCTAATTGTAGCCGATTACTTTTGCTGCATAAATCTGGAATCGGTAAACGCGACATCTTGGAGAGTTTGCTGCTTCAAGCAGTGGGCCAAAAAAATGGCCCCACTCGAAAGCAGGGCCACTAGAGTGAAAGAACGATATGAACCGCCCTTCGGGTCGCAACGCCTCGATACCCACATCGGATGACAAGTGTATGACGATCTATCGACCCGCTCAGAATGGGACAGTCAGTCCGTCGCAGGTTAATCATGCAGATCCCTAGCAAGAATGTCCGAAACTGGGTGGAAAGCAGCCTATGGCTCGGCTCTAATTTTGCGGGGCCTCGACCGGAGCAAACAGCCAATCAAGATAGGCCGCCAATCGAACACCGCCCTGCTGCAATCGCAGCTCGGCAGTGGCGAGATGCTGAAATTGATATACGTATCCCAAGTTTGGGACTTGATCCGCGGACGGCGGGTAAATCGTGTCGCGTATTTGCGTGCTTTCGCCGATCCAGACCTGCGGCTCGGCGTCCCACCAAGCGATCGTTTCTGCTGGCTCGATCTGGCGGCCGAGCCACGCAGTGTATTCAGTGTAAGACAGATCCTGCCCTTCGATCATGCGACTGTCCCAAACCGAGTGCAGATTGCTCTCCTCCCCGAACCAGAGCACCTCTACGTCGTTGCCGCCGCGATCTTCCCCACTGCCGGCGTGGAGCGGTTGATGCACGTCGCCGACTATATGAACGATGAAGCGCAGAGCGAGACCCCTTTCCTCGCGGGTGGCCGACGGGTCGCGGACAGTCTCGGTAAAGAGAGCGAGCGCACTCAATGCGTCACCTTCTTCGGGGGGACCGATGTTCTCGTAAATCTGGCCTTGGGGAACTGTGACATAATGGTAGGGTCCGGCTTCCTCCTGCCAGAACGCGGCTGGATTGGAGCGCTGCTCGTCAGCCCAAGTCGAAGCTTCCGCGAGGCCTTCCTCGCCCAAGATCAGCTCTATCTCGGCCCGCGTCCTGCCGCTGATCCGCTCCTCGGCGAGTTCGCCGATCACGCGGTGTCCCAGTTGCCCCCAAGCGACGGCTGGCGTTGGGAGGCAAACGGCAGCTGCAGCTGCAAGTAAAGGGATTCGTTTCATCATTGACTTCCTTCTCGGTCGGAGCTGTCAGCCATAGTACATCACGATTTCGAGACAAGCGCGATGAGTTTATGGAGTGCAAGTCGGCTTTTAGGCGGAACGGCAGGTAGACTGAATGTCCGCAGTTGGGTGGTGGGTTCAACCGGTTGTCGCAACACATGCATTAAATCGCATTGCTGGTGTGTCGTAGTCCAGCGTTTTTCTTGGGCGCTCGTTTAGCGCTCTTGCAATGGCGTTGAGCTTTGCCT
>Ga0105054_10010863_pt1 | contig 11483 bp, 8 predicted proteins | sample BON02_FD_78091 | JGI IMG/M metagenome (GOLD analysis project Ga0105054, IMG submission 78091) | Freshwater microbial communities from Lake Bonney liftoff mats and glacier meltwater in Antarctica - BON-02 (megahit assembly) | ecosystem: Environmental > Aquatic > Freshwater > Ice > Glacier... | reverse complement strand
GTCCACACTTGGTCGAAGTCCTTCTCGTGCTGGTAAAAGTCAGCCGAGTTTTCCAGCGACTTGATTTGCTCGTACTTGCTGAGGGCCAGGGCCACGAATTCTGATTCTGTCATGGGGGGGGGGGCAGGTTTTGGGTGAGTTCAAAACTCAACTTTTTTTCCCTATTTTGCAAAACTGAAATACACCCGAAAGCTGTCAGCCGATAGCCATTAGTTTTCTTAAAACTATCTTTTAGAGATCGAAGGCAATCTACTTCCAACTCGCAGCTACAAAAGCGCCCTATAAAGCTTCCTTCCAACGGCCGTAGGCTTCCTTATATTGGTCTGCTTTGGTGGTATCGGGCTCAATAGTTTGTACGGCGGTCAGTCCCACGAAGGCCTCTTCCCGGTTTTTGTAATAGCCTAAGCCTAGTCCGGCACCGCGGGCCGCTCCTTGCGCGCCGTCGGTATTGTATAGTTCTACGGTAGCCCCCGACACACTCGCAAAGGTTTCGCGGAAAATCGGACTCAGGAACATGTTGGCCTCTCCGGCCCGAATATTTTTGAGTGACACGCCCAATATTTCCATAATCTCCATGCCGTAATAGAGCGAAAACACAATACCCTCCTGCGAAGAACGGATAAAATGACTCATACCGTGGCGACTAAACTGTAAGCCCTTGAAGGAAGCGCCCGGATCTTCGTTGCAAAGCATCCGCTCCGCTCCGTTGCCGAAGGGTAGGCAAAGCAACCCATCCGACCCAATCGGAGCTTTGGCCGCAATGCTGTTCATTTCGGGGTACGACATCGTACCTTGCAGTAATGTATTGCGCAGCCAGCTATTCAGAATACCCGTCCCATTCACGCACAGTAATACTCCGTAACGGGGTGTACCCAGTTTGTGATTCACGTGCAAAAAGGTGTTCACCCGCGATCCCGCGTCAAATTTTGTTTGATCACTCACCCCGTAGACTACCCCCGAAGTACCAGCCGTAGCCGCCACCTCACCGGGTTCGAGTACGTTCAGCGAGAACGCGTTATTAGGTTGGTCACCGGCGCGGTAGGTGACGGGCGTGCCTACTTTCAGGCCAAGCGCCGCCGCTCCTTCGGCCGACAGCTTACCCTGATCCCCAAACGTCGGGAAAATTTGCGGTAACAGATCAGCCTCAAAGCCAAAATAATCGAGTAAAGCTCCGGATGGTTGCTCATCCAGAAAGTCCCAGAAAATACCTTCCGAAAGTCCCGAGGGCGTAGTACCTACTTCGTTGGTCATGCGCGCCGCGAGGTAGTCGCCGGGAAGCATGAACTTATTTACTTTGGCGTAGACGTCGGGCTCGTTCTGTTTCACCCACGCCAACTTAGAAGCCGTAAAGTTACCGGGCGAATTGAGCAAATGGGGTAGTACGATATCAGCGCCCAAGGCATCAAGGGCCGCCTTACCCACTTCCACGGCCCGGCTGTCGCACCAGATAATAGCGGGGCGCAGTACATTCATCTCCTTGTCTACCACCACCAACCCGTGCATCTGATACGAAATTCCGATGGCCTTTACTTCGGCCGCGTCAATCCCTGATTTTTGTAACGCAGCCTTTGAAGCCAAGCAGGCGTTTTGCCACCACTGCTCAGGCTGCTGCTCCGCAAAGTCCGGCTGTGGGGCATCGATAGGCATTTCGGTTTCGGGAAAAAAGGCCGAGGCGACCGCCTGACCGGTATCAGCGTTGAGCAGACACGCCTTCACGGACGAACTGCCCACGTCAAATCCAAGGAAATACATAGTACAAGGGGTTAAGAGGAATAGAGGAGGTAAAGGTACTACGGGGGGGAGGGGATTTGCAAATAGGGGCAGGCTTAGATAGCTATCCCAAGAGGGTGACCCTTGCTCCCCGTGCTAGGGTTTGGCACCGGGGTACGGGTGGGTTGCCCCTACCCCACTGACAGCGTAGGCGAACAAACGACAAGCTTTGCGAAATATCGACCGATTGTAACTACCCCGGCAACACTTCACTATGTAATTACCTACTTTCAGGCAGACATCTTATTATCAACACTTTAAAGCATAAAATTAACCTTTGCAAAAGCGTTGCAAAATGTCTGCAAAGGCTGCAAAGGTGCTTTGCAAAGCTTTTCTAGAATTCTTTTTTCATATTGCCCGGCGTAACCACAAACCCAAATAAATGAAAGCAAAATACTTACTACTCATTCTAATTCCACTGCTCTTCGAGGGATGTACTACACCCCAATACGCCGCCAGTGAAACCTGTGATTGTCTACACGAGACATCATCTCAATGGAGAAATGACCAAAAGGCAGATGCATTCCTTCAATTTATTGAATGTGGACAGATGCAAGAGGACTATCGAAGGCAATTCACAGGAGATGAGTTAGCTACTTTCAATGCTTCTTACGACCAATGCCTACAAGAAACCATCAAGGGCGAAATGCTTCTCTTTTTTCTAGACAAATAACACATTCGCTATATGTTCGGTTTTTTCAAATTACCTCGCGAAACAGGGGTTGATCCTATTGCCGCTTCATTCAGACATAGCTACTGCGCTACCTGTAAAACACTGGGGGTATACTACGGGCAGAAAGCCCGTATACTTCTCAATCACGACTTGGTATTCCTAAGCGAACTATTCAAGTACCTGACTCATTCAGAGCAAAATAATAGTATCAAGCCTTACAAATGCCTGGACTTACCAACGAAGTCACAAGTGCCACTTTATCTACAATATACCTCTACGATAAGCCTCGTTTTAGCAAATCTAAAATTGGAAGATAAAGTTACTGATGAGAATCTCCTTTGGGCTAAACTGAGCAATAAAATCTATTCACCCGCATTTCAAAAGGCAGCGGAACAGCTTCGCTCTTGGGGTTTTCCTTATGAAAAGCTCCAAACACTAACCAAACACCAAAAGGAATTAGAAAGCACCTCCCGTGGAGTTAATAGCATTCCTGAGGTATTAGACCATTACTCTGAGCTTACGGCCCTGGCTACCTCGCTTTGTGTTAGAGAAGGAGGACGTATTCTACAATGTGATGTTGATTCATCCTCTCAACTACAGCAGTTAGGGTACGCCTATGGTAGACTCATCTATTTTATAGACTCCGTAGAAGATCAAACCAGTGATCAGAAAAAGAATCAGTTCAACCCATTGCTCAGCCTTTCGTTAGATAAGCATAATCCCAAAACGAGTAAAGAATTGCTAACATATGCACTTGGTCTAAAGGAAGATATACTCCAAGCCATTTATGCATTACCAATTCAAGACAGCGTAGTCAAAAGTTTTGCCAGTAGTTTCATCAATAGCTTCTGGCAATTCCAGAAAGAACACCTGACTCCTACCCCAAATATTTTGGTACCCCTAAGTTGGAAAGATCGGGTGAACCTTGCTCGACAAAAGTCAGCCATTGCTAGTCTTGAACTTCGCTGCCAACCTACCAAACGGCGAGTGAATTGGTTTACTCAAGGGCTAATAACATCAACTATTTTTATAATCGCCCTACTGAGACCTGATGCTCCGATTAATACATATCACGAAGCAGGATTATGGGATTGTGCAAGTGATGTATGGGGATGTATCTGCCTGATTATTGGGCTAGGAGTTTTAGCAAATATTTGTTGTGGAAATAAGAACTAATCAAACTAATCTATTCATTCTATGAGAATCATTTACAATTCATTACTGGCCCTTACACTTACAGGTACGTTGCTTTTAGAAAGCTGCAAAACCGTAGCACCAATTTTAACCCTACCTACCGCCCCGGGCACTACTTCTAACGCAGAAAGCTTGACAAGAGAAACCAACGAACCAAGTCAGGAATTTTATCCAAAGGTTAGTCCAGATGGTAAATATTTGCTCTATTTTGCCGCAGAAACCGAAAAGGTCGAAGTACAGAGTAACCCGAATAATGGCTACCTAGCAAAGCTATTTGAACAATCTACGGCCCCATCAAAAGTTAAGTCATCTGGTACTATTGTAAAGAAAGAAATTGGATCTCAAATCAGAAGTCCTTTGGTCCAAGATGCCAAGGATGCCATATGGCTTCCTGATGGCTCAGGCGTTATTTTTTCATACAGAAAACCGGCACAGCCAGTCATTGTAAAAACAAATAGCAATGGCGTTGGACTAAACTATATTTCTCAGGGTGCCATGGGGTCCAACGACTCGGAGCCTAATGTTACAAAGGATGGAAGCAAAGTAATCTTTAACACTTTGGTAGGTAGTAGTAAAATGATTTGCTCTATGAGTATCAATGGGGGAAGCTTTACTGTATTAACGGAGGGAGAACATGTATCTGTCAACCCAGTAAATAGCGATCAGATCATTTATAATCTAACGGTAAATGGTAGAACCCAAATTTTTACTACAAATTTAAAGACAGGTCAGAAATCACAAATTACTTCGGGGGAATTTGACTGTCGTGATGGGGCATTTTCGTTTGATGGTAATTGGATCGCATACAGCTCAAATCAGGAAAGCCCGAACAGCGGAAAATACCATATCTATATGATGAAAGTTGACGGTACGGATGTCAGACAATTGACCCAGGGAAGTACCAATGAAGGGGACCCCTGTTGGAGCCCAGATAATTGGGTATTTTTCTACTCTAATGCAGCAAGTAATTACAATATCTGGAAAGTAAAACCAAGGTTTTAATTAAAACATAACACTTTAATAATCTCTTGGATTCAAGTAATAAATGCAACGGCTGAAAAAAAGCCCCCCTGCCGGGTTCAGGCCCTAGGGCCTGAACCCGGCAGGGGGGCTACGCCGGAAAACTTCATACTTTTGGGTTACCAAACACTAAAAGATGATGAAGAATTTGACGCTAGAACAAAGTTACAACATTTCCGCCTTGGTGAAGACGGATCACTCTCGGGGCCAGATCGCCGAGCAGATTGGTTGTAGTAAATCCACGATCAGCCGCGAGCTGCAACGCAACTGCGACAGGCGTGATAGGTCTTATTGGCCCGATTTGGCCCTAGCGTAAGACTAAGGCCCGTCACAAGGCTAAGCCCAAGAAAATACGCTTTACGGCCAGCATCGAGGCCCACGTGCGCCAGAGGCTCGAAGAAGATTACAGCACCGAGCAGATCGTCGGGGACGCCGCCCGAAAGGGAATAGATTGTGTCGCACAGGAGCGCATCTACCAGTTCTCTAGGACGACAAGAAGCAAGGCGGAAAGCTTTACCGTCATATGCGAACTAAGGGCAAGCGGTATGCCAGAAGGAGCAGTGCGAAGGGCAAAGGGGGCCAGATTGTGGGCAGGGTGGACATTGATGAGCGTCCGGCCGTCGTCGAAGAGAAGCAGCGGGTGGGCGACTTGGAGATGGATTTGGTCATCGGCCGGGGCCACAGCGACGTGCTCCTGACGATCAACGACCGGGCCACAGGAATGCTGAAAATGGCCGTACCGGAAAGTAAGGAAGCAGCCCTGGTGCAGGCCAAGGCCGTCGAATTACTGGCCGACCACAAACCGTGTTTGCACACGATTACCACGGACAATGCGGGGCGGCCCGTGCCGTAGACTGTTATTTTGCCAGGCTTTACCATAGTTGGGAGCGCGTAGGGCGTCTTGTGCCGAGCTAATAAAAATTTGAACGGACTGGTGCGACAGTACTTTCCGAAAGGGAGTAGTTTTGAGCGCGTAACCCAGTAGAGGGTAGACGAAGTGACGGAGAAGTTAAACCAAAGACCCAGGAAGAGATTCGGGTTTAGATCACCCGAAGAAGTTTTTCAAAACGCTACCCTAAATAACCCGGGTGTTGCATTTATTACTTGAATCCACCAACTCAAATATGTTAGTAACTAAAATAAATATACGGTTTTTGTGTAGTTTAATGCTTTTGCATTGCACCTCCTTTACCTCACGAGCCCAGTTCTCCTACTTACCCAACCCACTGGGAAACAATAAAGCGGCAAGTTCACGCATTGTCAATTCTATGGTGTTTGACAAGTCTAATCGCCTGTATACAGCTACGTATTGGAATGAAGACTTCAGCCATAATGCATCATCACCCATTGGCTTCTATATTTTTGACGGCAACAAATGGGCTGCAAAAAAACTAGACCGAAACCCGAGTGCCTGGGAGGAGTACGGAAACCTAAGTATATCCCCCGATGGGAAATATATAGCTTTTCAAAACGAACAAAATCACAGTTATACGATGGGTGTGAGGTTGTTCGAAGTTTATAACGGAAGTTTCAACGAAGTCAAACTATTTCCTGATGGTGTCCCTATGATAGAATCAGTAGCCTTTGACAATGAATCCAAGCTATGGATGCTCGGCAATGGCTCCGCATACAAAGGCGGTTTTCCCAATGTTTTTATTTGGGAATCAGGAAAACTGGGAGTAAAAAAACTACCTCTTATGCCCACTTCTGTTACTAACTTTTCATTCATGGATAATGACGAGATGAGGCTCTCGTCCGAGTCCAATTATTTTGTTTATAATACTACGAGCCTTAAAAGGAGGATAATTTACAGTCCCATTAATTTCAGGGCATTTGACCAAACAAATACTGAAGGACAAACCTACCTCATGACCACCTATAAAGAACTAAAACTTATCCAATCAAACGGTGAATCAAAATCTATCTATAACACCCCTGAGATTAATAAGATATACAAATCCATCCTAACAAAAGAAAGCACTTACTTACTTGCAACAGATTCAGGCATTTACACCTACAAAAATAACGAGTGGCACGAGTTCAACACCTCCAACTCAAACCTAAAAGGTAACGAGATAACTGCTTTCGCCAAAGATGCACAAGGTAACATTTGGATTGCCGGAATAGAAATAAATAGCACCAAAGTATTTATTGCAAAATTTGATATATTATGAAGAAAATTATACTGTTTTTGTTGATTTCGTATGCTGGTTTTGGGTAGTATAAAATCGAGACGGTTGATATAAGCAAAGCACCCTATAGCATAAGTACTGTCGAAGTTGTCCGTAACTTTAGTTTATTAACAAGCGGTGAACCTGTTTTTATTTACACCCAAACATTTGAAAAAAGTATAACCACGAACCGAAATCACTCAAAGTGAGGAATTGCGAAGAGTCAGGGAACGACCTATCAAAAATATTTGCTTCCGTTCGAGTACAGTTTCAACCTTCCTACACAGGCTTTTGTCGATGATAAAAATAATGTCTTAGTGCCTTCAATCGATTACATTTTCGGCTACCACGTATTTAGTCCTAACAATGATTGGAAATCTTTTTTGGCGTATAATAACAGAGACTTACAATACTTTAAGAATACTTATTTAGGACATGAAATCATACAACAAACTTTAGCAGCAGACCTAAACACTTTCCCTTCAAAAAAAAACAATTTTAACGGTAAGGAAATTGTAGCCGTATCTTCCTACAACGTGCTAACAGATAAAAGCGATGAGCAATCTCTGTATAAATTAACCGCCGACAATCAACTGAGCATTGATAATTACTTTAACCTCACTACAAAGAATATCACTGTAGCGAACACTCAGCCACAAAATGTAGTAAATTTCTTTCCTGATCCAGTTCACCTTACAGAAGGTCCAAACGGTGACATCTGGGTATCTTATTTAGGCTCGTTTGATAATTTTATAGCTAAATTTTCTGGAATAAATGTGATGTTGTATAAACTGAATAACGGCGGGGGAGATATTAGTATCGGAAACTCCAACCTGATTGCAGACAAAAAAGGCGGAGCTTGGTGGTATAGAAATAAAAATCTTAGTTACATAGAGGGTAATTCTATCAAGAATATAATACAAGATTTTGGTGGCTTGCACGAAGGGGTTGATTTTCAAATTGATCGCGATAATAAGCTTTGGTATTTAGATGAACAGTCGAATAAATTAGTTTCTCTAACAACAACTGGTCAAAAATCAGAAATTGATGTAAGCACTGCGATTTCTGATAGACCCCTAAAGCTAATCTATGATGATTTGAAAGAAACATTTTGGATTCTAATGAGAAATAACAAGCTCTTGAAAGTCTCAAAAAGCGTAGATGTTGGGGTAAAACCTGAGGAAGAAAAAAAACCGATAATACGCAAACTTTCGATAACAAAACCAACCGCCTCTTCCGAAATAAACGTAACTGATGGATTAAGAGTAAGTTTTGCTTTGTCTGAAGGTGCTATCATGGGGGCTTGCCGAGTTGAACTACTTAAACTGAATGGGCAGTTAGAAAAACTTCTTAGCAAAAACTTCTCAAGCATTGGATTAAAAGATTTTCCTTTTAATATAAAAAGCGTTCCTTCGGGTGAATACTACTTAAAACTTTCAGGCAGTGCACAACCTAATCTAAAAGACTCGGTTAAAATTTTTGTAATAAACAACACGCTACTGGCACAAAATGAGCAGGTAGGGCTGTTTTGGCGAAATAGTGAAGCAAATCAAGGGAAAGAACTTCCCATTAACCCCATAGGCACTACAGCTGACGGGACAGCTAAGTTATTGATAAGGCTCAAACCCACTCAGGAAAACATGTCCCGATCCTACCGTGCCGAGGTACGGATAGTCTCTACAAATGAGCTCTTGAATGCCGATTTTTTGGGGTCAGTACTTCCCGTCGGCAATAATATTGAATTAGTTACCCCTAATCAGCTAAATCATCTTGGAACAGTTGTTACAAGTAATCTGACAAAAATCGGAGATGAATTTATTTTCGAATATCAAGCCCCTACTGATTTTAATCACCCAACTAACAAGATTGATTTATCTTCAGAAGCTATTAGAGAAGTGGCTGCCAATATTACTATTTATACTATTAGAGGTGAAGCAATAGAAATACAATCAATCAGAATACGTATTGCTCGACCACCGTTAATGCTTGCTCATGGTCTTGGCGGTGTAGGAGGGGAAGAGGGGACGTGGGTAGAGTTCAAGCATAATAACCAACTTGGTGGGGCGGTTCGGTTTTTAGACTCTCCTACCTTTTTAGAAAAAAGGGCTGTCAACCTATTACCCACAGCAAGCTTTGATGCAAACTCTGACGTTCTTTTGGGCAAAAATGAAAGCCTGATAGCCGAATCATTCGATACCATGATAAAACGCATGAATGACCAAGGTTACGCTTGTGCGAAGGTGGATTACGTAGCACACAGTATGGGAGGCTCGGTACTTCGTAACACGCTGGAAAAGCCAGAATACAAAAATTCTAAAAACTATAATCAAGGTTATGTTAATAAATTTATTACAATATGCACGCCACATCAAGGATCACCATTGGGTGATATTGTTGCTGAATTTTCTCCTTATGCAATAGGCAATTGGAGTAAATTTGGAGTTGATATAGCTTTGCTGAAAGAGTCGGGCTTTTACGACTCCAAATTAGAATTAGCTGTTCCTGCGGTGCAAAACTTAGCTATACGCCCAGAGAATGGCGGCATAAAGTTCCCGAAACAAAGTATCAGAAACCATACGATAATTGGAAACTACGTAAACAAGTTTAGTTCTGACTCCGAAGCGTTACAAAGCCTCAATTATGATAAAGAAACCCGTGGGTTTGATTATCTAACTATAATTTATGCCTACGCTGCTCTCAAAAAGTTTAAAGAGTGTAACTGTACAAAAGAATTTGATGAACTAAGTAAAATAGTAGAGCAAAATATTGAAATTAAAGGTTCTACTTGGGCGTCTCTATTGAACTTTATAACAAACGGGAGTTTTCCCTCATTCAATGTTGTATTTCCAAAAAAGAGTTTTACCGCCGAGTTTTTGACGTGGCAGTCAAATCGAGTCAATTCATTAGCCCCATCATTTGTAAAAAACAGTGATTTAATTGTTTCGGTTGAAAGTCAAAGTGCTGGCAGGTTTGTTACTTGGCCCAAAAGCTTCACTTCAAGCCTCGAAAACCCTTACACAGTTTATGACGGAATAACGCATAATTTCGCCCCATTCAAAGCAATAAAAGATTCAGACGTAGGAAACAGGGTTTTCGACCTTCTTAACAAGTCAAAAAATAGTGTTCATTTTGCCTCTGATATTGCGGCATCCCCTATTATCGCAACCCCTATTATCGCAACCCCTATTTCTTGTAGCCCCGCTGATTGTAATACTTCTATAATCCAAGCCGAGAGTTTTATTAAGTTGTACCCTAACCCAACCCCTGATTTTTTCAATATTGATTTGACAGAAATTCCTGAATTTGATACTGGTCATTTGATAATCGTTGACGAATCGGGCAACAAAATACATGAAATGGGTATTGATAAATCTTGTTGCAAAAATCTGCAAGTTCCGTTTTCACGAAGTGGTATTTACAATGTAATCGTAAAAACAAATAATCAAACCTTCACCAAAAAAATCGTAATCAATAAATGAGATACATTTCTATATTAGCCCTAATGCTGTTGATTTCTGGAAATGCTATTTGTCAACAAAAAAAGCCAGTTCCTAAGAAACCCGCTACCCCTACACCCGCAAAAGTAGAGACACGCCCCTCTCAAAAAGAGCAACAGGAACTTTTGCTCAAACTACAAAAAGCAAAAGAGGATTCACTTACAGTGGTAGAAGAGGCAAAGAAAAAAATAGAGCGGGAGCTTTTGGAAGAACGCTTGAAAGTAGAAAGGGAAGAACAGCAAAAAAAACAGCGGTATGAAGATGCGTTGCGGCAGGAGAAAGAAGCCAACGATCGTCGCTTGGCAGAGCAAGCGTTACTTGATGCTCAAAAACTTAACAATAAATTTGGCTACGGTTTTAAATTTGGCCGGAGTTTCAGTACACTTTCCACGTCAGAACTCGGAAGCATAAATAAAACATATCTCCCGGCTTTTACGTATGGACTATTTCTAAATATACCACTCGGTAAAAAGATAGCTCTCATGCCCGAAATAAACTATATTTCTAAAGGACTGAGATATGAATACGAGGCTGATTTTGATCAGTTGAAAATGAACTATGTCACGTTGCCGTTGATGATCAGAGCCGACATCATCAGTGCCCCATTATACAGAATATACGCAAAAGTGGGTGGCTACGGCTCGTATTGGCTCAACGGCAAATTACAATCAGAAATAGATGGTACCACTTCGGAGTTTAATTACGAGTTTGACAATGACTTTGAAGACGGTTTTGCCGATAACAGGTTGGACTATGGAGCGTCTGGTGGAGTTGGGTTTTCGGTAAAAATAAGACAACTCGTCTTGAACTTAGAAGGTCGGTATGATTACGGCTTGTCTCCAGTTAGTAAAATGGAATCTACCCCGAATAATTATGTTCAACCCGTAAACCAGTCGTTAAACATCTGCTTATCAATCCAATTTTAAGAATGATAAAACCTTTGCTCTGAAAACTGGACAAAATGAATAAAAGCGATGGAAATCTTGTTTGGAGAGAGTGAAAAACCAACAAGACATCTTCGCATCGCTTTTGGATAAATTTAAGGTTAAGTTACCAAAAGCCCAAAAGACACGAATCAAGACGCTGTTCATCGTTATTAGCGGCATCATAGTGAAGGAAAGCGTGAACTTGAATAAAGTCAAGAATCAGGTCGGGGCC
>Ga0105054_10010860_pt1 | contig 11486 bp, 9 predicted proteins | sample BON02_FD_78091 | JGI IMG/M metagenome (GOLD analysis project Ga0105054, IMG submission 78091) | Freshwater microbial communities from Lake Bonney liftoff mats and glacier meltwater in Antarctica - BON-02 (megahit assembly) | ecosystem: Environmental > Aquatic > Freshwater > Ice > Glacier... | reverse complement strand
TTGACTAATTCACAGATCGCAGTTCAGCAACTTAAAACCTACATCAGCAAACAGATTATTGGACAAGAAGTCTTAGTGGAACGCATGCTCATCGCTTTATTAGCCGATGGCCATATTTTGGTTGAGGGCGCACCAGGCTTAGCTAAGACGCGTGCAATTAATGTGTTAAGCAAAGGCATTGAAGCAAACTTCCACCGAGTGCAATTTACCCCAGACTTATTACCTGCTGATTTAACCGGTACTGAAATCTATCGCCCTCAACAAGGCAACTTTGAGTTTCAAAAAGGCCCGTTATTTCATAACTTGATTCTGGCAGATGAGATCAATCGTTCACCTGCTAAAGTGCAAGCAGCATTATTAGAAGCGATGGCTGAAAGACAAATTACGGTCGGTGCGGCGACCTACCCATTGCCCGAGTTATTTATGGTGATGGCGACACAAAACCCGATAGAGCAGGAAGGTACTTATCCCCTTCCCGAAGCACAATTAGATCGGTTTATGTTACATGTGAAAATTGACTATCCACATGCTCAACATGAAAAAGATATTTTACATTTAGCCCGTGCAGAAGCGCGCGGTGAACTCAATTCAAATCAATCATCTCAGACAAAAATCAGCGAACAAAGCTTATTAACGGCACGAAAAGAAGTGTTAGATGTATTTATGAGTGAAGCCCTAGAAGAGTATTTATTGCAGCTCATTATTGCTACGCGTAACCCAGGTGTTTATGGCGAAGACATGGCCTCATGGGTGCAATATGGTGCTAGCCCGCGTGCCAGCATTGCCTTGGATCGCGGCGCCCGTGCTAAAGCATGGTTACAACAACGTGATTTTGTCACCCCTGAAGATATTCAAGATATCGCCTTTGATGTATTACGCCATCGTTTGATTTTGTCTTATGAAGCGGAAGCGGAAGGGATTACCCCTGATCGCGTTATTCAACAATTAATTGCTCGCGTCGCCGTCCCTTAAGTAGGATACGCAAAGGTGAATTCAGCACTACAAATCAATAATGATCTTGTTTCGATACAGTTAAAAACACTGATTGATTTAGGTAAATCAATTGCCATGTTAAAACGTCGTCGTCATCAGATTAAATCAGGCCAAAACGGTGAATACGTATCTCGTTTTAAAGGCCGTGGCATGGAGTTTGATGAAACACGCATCTATCAACCTGGCGATGATATTCGCAGTATCGATTGGCGAGTGACCGCTCGTAGCGACAAGACACATACCAAAGTGTATCGAGAAGAACGAGAACGTCCGGTATTTATCTCGGTCGATTATCGCCCTGCAATGGCCTTTGCAACACGCGGTGTTTTTAAGTCGGTTCAAGCGGCAAAAATAGCTGGCCTATTGGCGTGGTCGGCTCAAGCCAATGGTGATCGAATTGGTGGCCAGATCTTTAATGAACACGGCTGCCAGGAAATCAAACCCAAAGGCGGTAAACATGGTGTTTTACATTTTTTAAATGCCTTGGTGAAACCCGATTGTGCCAATGGTGTCAATGTATCATTGGAACGTGTATTAACACGGCTTATTCAACATACACGTCCAGGTAGTTTGGTATATGTGATCAGTGATTTTCGTGGTTTGACTGATACGGCTGAGTTGCATTTATCAAAATTAGGTCGGCATTGTGAGGTAGTGTTAATTCATATTTACGATCCACTAGAAAGCCAACTGCCGACTAAAGGCCGTTTTCGGTTTACTGATGCCATCCGCGACATTATTATCGATAGTAGTGACACCCAACGATTAGCAAAATACCAACAACGCTTTCAACAGCAACAACTTCATTTACAGACCCTCAGCAAAAAGTGGCGAATGACCTTATTGCAATGTAGCACCAACGATGATCCGCTAGAGCTTATACGCTAATGGAACAAAGTTTACCTTTACGTGATATTCATTTACCTGATGCCATCTCTTGGTGGCCGCCAGCGATAGGTTGGTGGTTATTATTAGTGTTAATTCCCCTACTCATTTTTGGCGCTTGGTGGTTATATAAACATCTGACTCGGAACACAGCCGTTAAAAGTGCTAAACGTCTATTAATAACAATTAAAGATGATCCAAATAGCGATGAGTTGCAAAAGCTACAACAGCTGTCAATCTGGTTACGTCGCGTCACTATGAGTGTCACCCCCGACCAACACAGTGCAGGTTTAACCGGTAAAGCATGGTTGACTTATTTAGACAATGGCGTTGAAGGCTCACCATTTAGTGAAGGTATTGGCCATTGCCTAGCTGACGTACAATTTAGACAATCTGCACCTGCTGATCTCGATATTAACGCCTTAATCACTTTATGTGAAACGTGGTTAAAAGGACAGAAACAATGATTCATTTTGACTGGCCTTGGCTATTACTCGCCCTGCCACTGCCTTTGTTAGTTCGCTGGTTATTACCGGCACAAACACCTGTTGAACAAGCTGCATTAAAAGTCCCATTTCTCGACGATTTTGCTGGTGATGAAACCACTAAGGTTTCGTCTGAAAAGCAATGGCCATTAATCTTTGCCACTATCGCATGGGTTTTACTGGTTTTGGCAAGTGGTCGTCCACAATGGTTGGGCGAGCCGATTGAACAAGCCATCTCGGGCCGAGATTTAATGTTAGCGGTCGATGTATCTGGCAGTATGCAACAAGAAGACTTCATTATTAATAAACAGCGTGTTGATCGTTTAGCCGCTACAAAACAAGTTGCCACTAATTTTATTGATCGCCGAGTCGGTGATCGGATTGGTTTAATATTATTTGGCACCACGGCCTATGTGCAATCACCTCTGACCTTTGATCACAAGACTGTGGCAACCTTACTAGATGAAGCCTTTATAGGTATTACTGACGACAAACCGGCGACATCAATCGGCGATGCTATCGGCCTTGCGGTAAAACGCATGGGGGATCAGCAAGCAAATAGTCATGTACTTATTCTGCTAACCGATGGTGCCAATACCGCAGGTGAAGTATCACCATTACAAGCGGCTGAGTTGGCGGCAAGTCATCAACTAAAAGTTTATACGATTGGTATCGGCGCCGATGAAGTGATTATTCGTAGTCTGTTTGGAGATCAAAAAGTCAACCCATCCATCGATCTGGATGAAAAGACATTAACAGCCATTGCAGATAAAACGGGCGGCAAATACTTTCGGGCTAGAAATACCCAAGAACTTGAGAAGATTTATCAATTGATCGATCAACTAGAACCTGTAGAAAAAGATAAGCAATATTTTAGGCCGCTGAATGAGCTTTATCCTTGGCCCTTGGGCCTCGCTTTGTTGCTCGTGAGCATTATTGCGCTTACTCGATTAGGGGGCCGTTTGAGATGATCAATTTGGCTGACTTTCATTTTATTAGACCCTATTGGTTTTTAGTGCTGTTACCGGCAGCAATATTTATCGTCCTATCAGTTAGAAACAAGTTGGCTCGTGGCAACTGGTCCGAAGTGTGTGATGACGCTTTACTACCTTTCGTTTTGCAAGACGGTGATAAACAAGCCAAACGTCGTTGGTCATCAATAGCCATGTCATTAGCTAGTCTGCTAGCCATTATTGCCTTGGCAGGCCCAACGTGGGAACGTTTGCCAACACCCGCCTTTCGTAATGATGCTGCATTAGTTATTGCACTCGACCTTTCTCGCTCGATGAATGCTAGCGATATCCAACCCAGTCGCTTAATTCGGGCGCGTTATAAAGTGGCTGATATTTTACAACCGCGTAAAGATGGCTTAACCGCATTGATAGTTTATGCTGGCGATGCCTTCACCGTGACGCCATTGACCGGCGATACAGCGACGATCAGTAATCAGCTCAATGCATTAACTACCGACATTATGCCAAGTCAGGGTAGTAATACGTTGGCAGCGCTCAAACAAGCCGTTGAGTTATTGAAACAAGGCGGACAAACACAAGGTTCGATTTTACTTATTGCTGATGCCATTAATGCTGATTCGATGGCTCAAGCTAAGGCGATTTTAGGTAACTATAAATTATCAATATTGGGTATTGGCACTGCTGAAGGCGCTCCTATTAAGCTAGCTGATGGTGGGTTTTTAAAAGATGCTCAGGGCAATATTGTTGTACCACGATTAGCCTTATCACAACTCAACTTACTCGCACAACTTGGTGGCGGCATTTATCAAACGATCAGTAGCGATGATAGTGATATCAAAACCTTAATCGCCAATAGTGATACTGCCTCCACGCAAGAAACAAACAAAGACTCCAAACATCTAGTCGAACAATGGGTAGAACAAGGGCCTTGGTTATTATTAATATTATTACCATTGACGGCTTTATTTTTTAGAAAAGGTTTGTTGGTCATTCCTTTGGTCGTTTTAATGAATTATCCACAAGATAGTTATGCCGTTGAATGGCAGGACTTATGGAAAACACCCGACCAACAAGCACAACAAGCATTTAATCAGCAGCAATATGAAAAAGCAGCCGCTCAGTTTCAATCCCTTGATTGGCAGGCCGCAGCACAATATAAGGCTGAAAGATATCAACAAGCTGCTGAAACCTTGCAACCGCTAGAGCAACATACTGCTGATGCTTATTATAATCAAGCGACTGCTTTGGCAAAAGCTGGACAATTAAAACCTGCATTAGATATTTATGAAAAAGCACTGAAACTAAATCCTGAACATGAAGATGCGCTTTATAATAAAAAGCTTGTACAACAAGCATTACAACAACAAGATAAGCAACAGGATCAAAACAAGCAACAATCTGATTCAGACTCATCTGAGAAAAAGAAAGAAGGTGGCAAAGATAATAAGCCGCCAGAAAAATCGCCTAATGACCAAAAAAGTCAGCCTGATAAAGATCAAGCCCAAAAAAATAAAGAAGCTCAAAACAAAAAGACTGATGACGCTCAGCAACAAGCTGAAAATGATCAACAAAAAGCAGCGGATAAGGCAAAAAAGGATCAATCCAAACAAGCCGAGTCTGAGCAAGCTTCAGAGCAGCAAAAAAAATCTCAGCAGCAAACAGCTCAGAATACTAGTGAGGACAGCGAACAAAAACAGGCACAAGAGCAATGGCTGAAACGTATTCCCGATGATCCTGCCGGTTTATTAAAACGTAAATTCAAATATCAATATAGTCAACGTAATCAAAGCCCACAACAGGAACAAACATGGTAAATACGTTTATATCGACCATCTTAATAGCCTTCGATAAAGCGCGAATTGTCAGCTTAGTCATATCAATGCTCTCGATAATGTTGCTGATACTGTTTTCAGTGTCCATCAATGCCGCTCAGGTTGACGTATCTGTCGATAGAAATCCTATTGCAGTTACCGATTCATTCCAATTGACCTTTAGCACAACAAAATCACCTGATGACGATCCAAACTTCGCGCCATTACAACAAGACTTTGACATTATTAATCAGCAGAAAAGTAGTCAATTGTCTTGGGTAAATGGCTCGACTAAGAAAACGATTCAGTGGACCTTGAGCGTAATGGCAAAACGAAGCGGAGATTTACAGATACCGGCAATTTCTTTTGGCAATGATGCCTCTCAACCACTGTCCATTACGGTCACTGAAATGGCCCCATTAAGTGCGGTATCAAATGATAATGAGCTGTTCCTAGAAGTCGAAGCAAACCCTATTAATGCTTATGTACAAGCTCAAATTTTATATACCGTACGTTTATATCACCGAATTAATCTTGCTCAAGCGACGCTTTCTGATCCTGAGATTGATAACGCAGTAGTTGAAAAAATAGGCGACGATAATCAATACAACACAAAAATAAAAGGTATGACTTATCGAGTAACTGAACGCAAATACGCTATTTTTCCTCAGCAAAGTGGCACAATGACTATCGCACCTTTGGTATTAACAGCAGAAGTTATCATCGATGATCCTCGCTCACGTTATAGTAACTTTTTCAACAACCAAAGCACGCAAACTAAACGTATTTTATCTAAAGCCATTAACTTAAATGTACAAGCTGCCCCCGTTAGTTTTAACGGTGAGCATTGGTTGCCTGCCGAACAACTAACGTTAAAAGAAACATGGTCGAATGATGCTTTACAGGTCAAGGTCGGTGAACCCATCACCCGAACCTTAACTATTTTCGCCAAAGGAGCAACATCCAGTCAGCTGCCTAACCTAAGCATTCAACAAGTTAACCCTGATCTTAAAATTTATCCTGACCAGCCAGTGATTAACGATCAGCAAAATGGCGAGGGTGTTATTGCCATGCGCGAACAAAAAATGGCATTTATACCCACAACAGCCGGCAATTTCACTTTACCCGCGATCGATGTTCCTTGGTTTAATACTCGAACTCAACAAATGGAAACGGCTACACTTCCGGCAGTAACTTTAGTCGCAGTAGCATCAGAATCGGCCAATACCACAACTAACATTCCTGCAATACCAGCAATTCAGCTCGCTCAACAGCCTACTGAATCAATCCCAACACCCTCTTCTTCGACAGTTGATAATATTTGGATGTGGGTTGCAGTTGGTTTGGGCTTTGCTTGGTTGTTTACTTTATTAGCCCTCTTCTGGTCGCGTTTTGCTAAATCTCGACCAATTCAAAGCGTTCTACCAAAGCAAAAAGCTAAACTAAAAGACACACCCATCAATCTGAAACAAATCATTAAAGAACTTAAAACGGCTTGTACAGACAATAATCCTCAAGCCGCTCAGCAAACACTCATCAAATGGGCAGCGATCAGCTATAACATTATAAACTTAACTGATTTAACTACTTATTGTGATGGTGATATGCAAGCTGAATTAACCCAACTTAATCAAGCTTTATATGCCAAGGAAAAAGTAGCGTGGAATGGCGCCGGTTTATTGCAAGCCATTACCGCTAAGCACGCAAAACAATTATCGTCTAAAAACGTCGATGAACCTTTAGTGTCACTCTATCCTTCACAGCGATAATCGTTCAATAATCGCGCCGATAGCGGAGCTTAAATGACTTAAATCCGCTGAACTAATAATATAAGGTGGCATAATATAGATCAAATTTCTAAATGGTCGGATCCACACACCTTGGTCGACAATGAATGCTGGTAGCCAATCCATATATTGATCTATGGGTTGATGGAGTTCAACGACACCAATCGCTCCTTTCACTCTCACCTCTTTTACTAGGGCATGTGACAGGTATGGCGATAACTCATCAATTAACTGCTGTTCAATAGCGTTAACTTGCTCCTGCCAATCTGATTCTAACAATAAATCTAAACTCTCGCAGGCCACACGGCAAGCTAATGGATTTCCCATAAATGTAGGGCCATGCATCAATGTCCCGCTGCCATCAACCGCGATACCATTAACGACTTTGTCCGAACACAAGGTAGCTGCTAGGGTCATATAGCCGCCCGTTAAAGCCTTTCCTACACACAAAATATCTGGACAGATATCCGCCTGTTCGTAGGCAAATAAACTGCCTGTTCGACCAAAGCCTGTGGCAATTTCATCAAGAATTAATAAAACATCGTATTGATCACACAATATTCGTACTTGACGGAGATATTCAGGGCAATAAAAACGCATTCCGCCTGCACCTTGTACTAAAGGTTCAATAATAACGGCGGCTATTTCTCGTTGGTTATCTACTAATAGCTGGCGAAATTCGGCAATATGGCTATCTTGCCATTCTTGATCTGTGCGACAGCTTGGAGCAGGTGCAAACAGATGTTTTGGCAAGACTTGCTCAAACATGCTGTGCATACCGTTTTCTGGGTCACTGACTGCCATCGCACCAAAGCTATCGCCATGATAGCCATTACGAACGGTTAATAGTCGTTGCTTATGATTAAAACCTTGAGCAAACCAATACTGAATGGCCATTTTGATCGCCACTTCAACCGAAATAGAACCAGAGTCTGCTAAAAAGACATACTGTAGCGGTGCTGCAGTCATGTCGATTAACTTACGTACTAGATCAACTGCAGGTTGATGAGTCAGCCCTCCAAACATCACATGTGACATCTGATCAATCTGATATTTTGCGGCATCGTTCAACCGTGGATGATTATAACCATGAATAGCCGACCACCACGATGACATACCATCAATAATCTCACGCCCATCAGCTAAGGTCAGTCGAACACCTTTGGCGGATACTACTTCATGAATAGATGAAGGTTTAACTATGCTACTGTATGGATGCCAAATGTGCTGAGCATCGAAAATAAGATTTTTATTGTTTGTCATGCTGATCATTTTAACAGTGTATTAAGAGGGTAAACGAGGTTAATTATTTGAATTAAGTATAACTATGAACCAATAAGCTTCCCATATGGCGAAAATACTGAGAGAATACCTAATTGTGTATCTACTATAGAGTTTAGCGATGAAAAGAAATAGACTAATACCATCATCTAAACAAGCCAATATGTTTTCAACGACACCACGCTTTAATAAGCGCAGTCATTTATTAATATTGTCATTACTCACGTTTGCTGGCGTATTTATTACCGGTATCGTACTGGCGACTAGCCAACCTGCTGACACAGGATTCGAATCTAAAATTATAGATTTACCGAGTTTGTCCGCAGAAATGCAATCAATATCATCTACAACGACCCTAGCCAATAAAAAAGAAAATCTGGCTGCAATTAGCGCGATTGAGACTAATGATCAACCTATAATCACTACATCTGCCGAAAAACATAGTATCGAACTTGCCGCGGTTGAACAGCAGGCAATTGATAATTTACAATATTCCGTTAAAACGAAGGATCAAGAGAATCCAATCGCCAAGCAAGAGACAGCGTCAACACTAAATTGGAAAGAAATAACAGTCAAATCAGGTGATAATCTATCGCTTATCTTCCAAGCTGTCGGACTTGGTGCCACTGATACCCATAACATCGCTCAATTGGGTAAAGACATAAAACCGTTACTTAACCTTAAACCTGGTCAACTATTGCGCTTTGGGTTTGATAATACGCAAGATTCTAAAACTTTACAGCAACTGCAATTACAGCTTAGTCCTATTAAAACTCTAGAAATTAAACTAACCGCAGAAGGTTATAAGACAAATCTAGTCACTCGTGAAGTTGAAAAGCGTCAAACACACGCATCAGGCACCATTCAAAGTTCTTTATTTGAAGCCGGCATAGCAGCTCACTTATCTGATAACTTAGTGATGGAGTTGGCTTATGTATTTGGCTGGGATATCGATTTTGCTTTGGATCTTCGTCAAGGTGATAACTTCACGGTAGTTTATGAAGAAGATTATTTAGATGGTAATAAAATTGCTGATGGTGATATCTTAGCCGCAGAATTTACTAACCACGGCAACACATATCGCGCCGTTCGTTACATGGATGACACAGGCTCAAATCATTATTACACTCCGAATGGTGACAGCATGCGCAAAACATTTAATCGTACGCCGGTGCATTTTTCTCGTATAAGTTCTAAATTTAATCCTAACCGTAAACATCCTATTTTAAAGACTAGTCGCCCACATCAAGGTGTTGATTACGCTGCTGCCATCGGCACACCAATTCTTGCTACAGGTGATGGAAAAGTTGATTTTATTGGTAATAAAGGTGGTTATGGGCGCACGGTCATCTTATCTCATAGTGGTAAATACACCACATTATATGCACATATGTCTAGGTTCAAGAAAGGCGTAAATAGAGGTAGTCGTGTTAAGCAAGGTGATGTAATTGGTTACCTTGGTATGAGTGGTCTAGCCACAGGTCCCCATTTACATTATGAGTTCCGGATTAATGGTGTTCATCGTAACCCACTTACAGTTACCTTACCAAAAGCAGAACCATTACCTAAGAAATATCGAAATGATTTTGAACAAAAGTCACTTCCATTACTAGCTCAACTTAATAACCTTAGTAAAATACGATTAGCGCTTAACGATCAATAAAACAGCAAGTGCATTATTTTATTGGGGTAATGTCAGGGACGAGCCTTGATGGAATTGATGTTGCTTTAACATCATTATCCGAGTCTGGCACATTCGAGCTTGTTACAGCTCAAACGTTTTCATTTCCTGACGTGCTTTATTGCAAACTGCAATGCTTAATTGTTAGTCAAGCGTTTACGTTGCAAGAGCTCGGTGAAATCGATGTTGCTTTAGGCCAGTTAATCGGTTTGTCCATTAATAAGCTACTTGCTGGACAACAACTATCTGCAAAAGACATTACTGCAGTAGGCAGTCACGGCCAAACCATATTCCATTCTCCCCTTGGAGAATTTCCATTTAGCTTGCAAATTGGCGATGCTAGTCATATTGCCGAGATCACGGGCATTACAACCATAGCTGATTTTCGCCAGCGTGACATAGCCGCTGGTGGTCAAGGCGCGCCACTGGTTCCTGCATTTCATCAAGCCGTATTTAGTTCGCCCAATGAAGATAGAGTCATTGTCAATATTGGCGGTCTTAGCAATCTTACTTTACTACCCGCTTCATCAAATGAACCCATTATTGGTTTTGATACTGGACCGGGTAATGTATTGCTCGATTATTGGTCAAAACTACAACTGAACAAGCCTTATGATCATTCAGGCGAATGGGCAGCTTCAGGAAAATGCAATCATGACATTCTAAACCAGCTACTTGATGAGGCTTATTTTAAACGAGCTGTTCCTAAGAGCACGGGGCGAGAATTATTTAATCAACAATGGTGCGAGAAAAAATTAGCCCGCTACCTACAGACAATACCAGTAGCCGATATTCAAGCAACACTTGCCGAACTAACCGCCCAAACTATTGCCAATGATATTACTACTTATTCAAAGCCTAATAGTTCAGTATTTATCTGTGGTGGTGGCGCTCACAATGATCATTTAATGCGCCGATTACAAGCCTTAATGGACGGCAAAAAAATTTCTTCAACAACCAACTTAGGCATACATTCTGACTGGGTTGAAGCATGTGCATTTGCATGGCTAGCTTATAGAACAATTAATAAACAAACCGGTAATTTGCCATCTGTAACTGGCGCCAAGCACCCCGTAGTGCTAGGTGCGATTTATCCAGCCTAATTGTCTTTATTCATCTAAAGATTGTTCGTAAGTCTCAGCTGATAAAAGCCCATCAATGTCAGTCGCATTATCAGGCTGAATTTTAAACAACCAACCATCACCAAAAGGGTGTTGATTGATTAGTTCTGGTTCATCAACTAATGACGTATTAATAGCTGATATCTCGCCACTCACCGGCATATAAATATCTGAGGCCGCTTTCACCGATTCTAATAACATACATTGCTCTTTTGCCGGAAAACGTTGTCCAATTTCTGGCAATTCAGCAAACACGAGATCGCCGAGTAAATTCTGTGCATGATCAGTGATGCCCACGGTTAATTCACCATTATCTTCAAGGCGAATCCATTCATGTGTATCTGTATATTTTAAAGAAATCGGGTTACTCATATTCAATTACGCCCATACAATTTATTTAATTCTTTTAATTTAGGCGCACAGTTATCATTAACCATGTCCCACTCAAATTTCCATGTCCAGTTACCT
>Ga0105054_10010857_pt1 | contig 11488 bp, 10 predicted proteins | sample BON02_FD_78091 | JGI IMG/M metagenome (GOLD analysis project Ga0105054, IMG submission 78091) | Freshwater microbial communities from Lake Bonney liftoff mats and glacier meltwater in Antarctica - BON-02 (megahit assembly) | ecosystem: Environmental > Aquatic > Freshwater > Ice > Glacier... | reverse complement strand
TGTGGCCCGAAAGCGTTTCTCGCCCAACCGCTCGCAAAAGGCCGCCAGACCCTCCAGGTCGTAATCAAGCAGGTTTGCTGTCATCGCATCGGGAATTCGCGATCTAGCGCGAATAGATGTTCATACCCGGGAAGAAAAAACTGATTTCGACCTTGGCAGTTTCAGCCGCATCAGAACCATGCACTGCATTTGCATCAATGCTCTCCGCAAAGTCTGCTCGGATGGTTCCCGCATCGGCTTTTTTTGGATCTGTTGCACCCATCAATTCGCGGTTTTTGAGGACGGCGTTCTCGCCTTCAAGGGCCTGAATCATGACAGGGCCGGAAATCATGAATGAAACCAGATCCTTGAAAAAGGGACGCTCTTTATGCACGCCATAAAAAGCCTCAGCCTCGCCACGCGAAAGGTGCGCCAATTTGGCGGCAACAACCTTCAGCCCAGCCGCTTCGAAACGGGCGTAGATCTGGCCGATGACATTTTTCGCCACTGCGTCGGGCTTGATGATTGAGAGAGTGCGTTCGATGGCCATTTTTTTCCTTAAGCTTGGGAGTTTCCCGGGATGGGTTATTGGGGTCAGACGCCAATTTCATTGCGATGCAGAGCATCGCACCCGGCGGGCGTGCCAAAGGCACAATGAATTTGGACTCTGACCCCAAAAACCCTCAGCCTCTGATTTTAACCTGCGAGGACTGTCACATCTGACCACCAGAACACCCCATATCCCGGCAATAGGGATATCAGGGAACGGATTTACCGATTGCCACCCCGGTTTCCATTACGACCGCCGCCACCGCTACCCCCACGATCGCCAGTGCCACGGCGCTGACCATTTCCGGCGCCACCAGAGCCGGAATTACCGCGACGCTGCTGTCCTTGGCCCTGCCCCTGGCGTTGACGGGTAAATGTGTCGGCCCCAATATAGCCAAAGGATGTTTTCATGGGATCCGGCTGCGCAGCACCGCTGTTTTTGTCATTTCTCTCGCTACGGTCATCGCGGCGATTTCGCCCTTGCCCGCCCGCTTGTCCGCCCATATTGCCACGTTGATTTGTAGCGGGATTGGGACCAAAACCTGACGGCTGGGAATATCTATTACCGCCGCGCCGCCGGTTTCCAGCAATATTGCTGTTGTGCGGTGCCCCGTTGCCGTTGTCAGGCGGCTGCAGCTCATGTGGATCCTGCTCCATATCTTCGCCCTCTCCAGGGGCAACTCTCCGTGACTCAGAACGATTGACGGCACCTGTCAGCGCCCAGATATCACGCTCATCCAGCTCTACAAACGCACCTCGCTTGAGGCCTCTGGGCAAAACCATGGCCCCATAACGTATACGGATAAGACGGCTCACGGCGTGACCTACGGCTTCAAACATGCGTCTGACTTCACGGTTCCGCCCTTCAGAAAGCGTCACCTTGTACCAGCAGTTCGCGCCTTCACCGCCGCCTGCTTCCAGGGAAGTGAATTGGGCCGTACCATCGTCCAGAACCACGCCATCGAGCAAACGTTTTTTCTCATCATTGCTCAAGGCACCCAGCACCCGGACAGCATATTCACGTTCAAGGCCAAAGCGTGGGTGCATCAGCCGGTTGGCCAACTCCCCGGAGCTTGTCAGAAGCAGTAAGCCCTCGGTATTGAGGTCGAGTCGCCCGACAGACTGCCACTTTCCCTGAAAAAGTTTGGGCAAGCGCCGAAAGACGGTGGGACGATTTTGAGGGTCGTCGTGCGTGACAACCTCGCCAGCTGGCTTGTGATACGCAATCACGCGAGGTGGCAGTGGGTCAATACGCAGACGCACCGGTTTACCATTGACTTTGACGGTATCGCCGAACTGGATACGCTGGCCGATGTGCGCCGGCTCTGCATTCACCGTAATACGCCCCTCCAGAATGAGTTGCTCCATTTCCAGGCGAGACCCCAAACCTGCCTGGGCCAACACTTTATGCAATTTCGGCGACTCGGGCTGCGGAGACAGTACACGCTTGAGCGATGACAGTTCGGGATCAGCTTCATCGGCATCAAATTGACCGGTAACAACTTCGTCGAAACGCACTGCAGCTACCGAAGTCAGCATCGGGACAGCCTCAAGCGGTACTACAGAGTCCTGGTTGTCTGGTGGGTTCATGCTTTTTCAATTCAATGCGGGTGAATCAATAGGTGGGTTGCCATCCGTGTTATTGGGGTCAGAGCCCAAAAACACACCGAACTCAATCTGCTCCAGCATGGCGGCCTGCCCGGCAGCGCCATCCATGGTCGGCAATTGATCCAGCGAGTCGACTCCGAGATCATCCAGAAATTGCTTGGTCGTAGCGAACAGCGCCGGCCTTCCGACTGTTTCACGATGGCCTATCACTTCTACCCAGCCACGATCCTCAAGCTGTTTAAGGATCAGACTGTTGATGGTGACACCCCGAATATCTTCCATATCACCACGGGTTACTGGCTGGCGGTAAGCGATGATGGCCAGGGTTTCCAGCGTAGCTCTTGTGTAGCGTGGTGGTTTCTCGGGGTGCAACCTGTCAAGGTATTCGCGCATCTGGGGACGACTCTGAAAACGCCAACCAGTAGCCACATGCAGCAGTTCCACGCCCTTGCCTGACCAGTCGTTTTGCAATTCCTCAAGCGCAAGCCTGATGCTGTCGGCTGTGAGTTCGCCATTGAACAAAACACCCATCTCTCGCAACGGCAAGGGCTGCTGTGCGCATATCAATGCCGTTTCGAGGACGCGCTTCGCATCCGTCGTATTCATGATTTCTTGTTTCCGAAAAAGTCGGTAGGGCACCTGTAGGCGCGACGCACGCTGGAGCGCTATGCTAGTGGGAAACCACCGTGCCAGTGTTCACTGATTGTATCCCAGACCCAAATCGTTGATGGCCATTTGTATATCAACAGGCAGCGCGGAGTTGAACTCCATATATTGACCGGTTACGGGATGCTCGAAAGCCAGTTTGCAGGCGTGCAGGGCCTGACGCATCAAACCAACCGCTGGCTGCCCTCCGTACAACTGATCAGACACCAGCGGATGACCCAACGCGGCCATGTGAACGCGAATTTGATGGGTACGCCCGGTCCGCAGCCTGCATTGCACCAGGCAATGGCGGAGCCCGCTTTGCAGAAGGGCGATCTCGGTGGATGCCGTTTTTCCGGGGGACTTGCCCAGATCCACCACCGCCATTCTCAGCCGGTTTCGCGGGTCACGCCCTACTGCCAGCTCAACCTGACGGACTTTTTGTCCGTGCCATGCACCATGAGCCAGCGCCATGTACTGCCGGCTCACACTGCGGGCCGCAATCATGCAAACCAGTTGATCCATGACCTGTCGCTGACGCGCCACCACCATCAAGCCGCTGGTGTTCTTGTCGAGGCGATGCACAATGCCCGCGCGCGGCAGCAGACAGGCCCGCGCATCACGCGCCAACAATCCATTGAGCAAAGTGCCGCTCCAGTTGCCAGGTGCCGGATGAACCACCAGGCCAGCCGGTTTGTTGATGACCAACAAAAAATCATCTTCAAAAACCACATCCAGCGCCATGACTTCCGGCTTGAATGCCTGGCTTTGCGGGGTAGGCTTTAGCTCTATCCGCAGCCTGTCACCGGCCTTCACTTTGGTCGAGGCTTTGGTAACGGTCACGCCGTTGAGCTGCACGGCCGCGGCCTCGATAAGCTGCTGCAGATAACTGCGGGAGAACTCGGGCACAACGCCCGCCAGCGCGCGGTCAAGACGTCCACCGTGACTCTCTACGGGAACGCTCGCCTCACGCCACTCAACGTCGGCACCCGCCTCGCCTTCCTCTAGGACCTCGTCGGCCAGACAGTCCACAGCAGTGGCGCTCGATATAATCAGTTTGCTTTGTACAGAATCAGTCATCAAGAGGATCAATTGCGATGTTTTCCACCAAATTATCGGTTGTTCTAGCAACCTGTCGGACTTTGGGCGTCGAAAGCGAAAATCGGCCCCAGCGAGGCCAGTTTTTGCCGAATTTGCAGGTCCATAGCCCGGCTATGGGTCAAAAAGATGGTGAAAAATGGACCGCTGCGGTCGATTTGCAGCCGACGACTCCAAAGTCCGACAGGCTGCTAGCCACACGCCCCGTGGTCGCTGCCATGCTTGCCTGTGCATTCGTCCTTTCGGCATGCTCCACCACCGTAAAAGACCCCACGGCCAACTGGAGCCCGAACAAACTTTATTCCGAAGCAAAAGACGAAGCCAACTCCGGCGCCTACGACAAGGCCATTCTTCTCTTTGAAAAACTCGAAGGCCGTGCGGCTGGCACACCACTTGCACAGCAGGCTGAACTTGAAAAAGCATATGCCCAATACAAGACCGGCGAGCAGGCCCAGTCTGTTGCAACCCTGAACCGCTTCATGAAGCTGCACCCAGCCAGCCCTGCTTTCGATTACGCCCTGTACCTCAAGGGCATCGTTAACTTCAATGACAATCTTGGCCTGTTTGCGTCGATTTCCCGTCAGGATCTGGCAGAACGCGACCAGAAAGCGGCCAAAGAGTCCTTTGAGTCCTTCAGGGAACTGGCCACACGCTTTCCGGATTCAAAATACACCCCCGATGCCCGTCTGCGCATGATCTACACCGTCAACTCTCTGGCCCAGTCTGAAGTCCATGTGGCACGCTACTATTACTCTCGCGGTGCGTATATTGCCGCTATCAACCGGGCACAAACGGCAATTGCTGACTACCGCGATGTGCCAGCGCTCGAAGAGGCCGTCTACATTGTCTACAAGTCCTACGATGCCTTGGGCATGACCCAATTGCGTGACGATACCAGGCGAATTCTCGAAAAAACCTACCCCAAAAGCGAGTTCATGACAAAAGGCTTCAGGTCGGTCGATAACCCGTGGTACAAATTCTGGTAAGGCTATCCAGCCGATCCAGCAAAGCCGCTTCAGAGTCCAGTCTTTCCATCGGCGGAAGCGCTCTTAGCAGCCGTTTTCCATAGCCCATCGAAACCAACCTGGTATCACACACCACCAATACACCCTGATCTGTTTCGCGACGGATTAATCGCCCAGCACCCTGCTTCAAGGCAACAGCGGCTTCCGGTAAAAAATAGTCATTGAATGGGCTACGCCCTTCGGCCTCCAGCGCCTTTGAGCGTGCCTCTACCATCGGGTCGTTCGGCGGCGGGAACGGCAACTTGTCAATAACCACCAATTGAAGCGCCTCGCCCGGTACGTCAATACCCTCCCAGAACGAGCTTGACGCCACCAGCACGCAGCCAGATTGCCCGCCAAAGGCATTTAACGTATTACCTAGGCGAAAGCGCTCAATCAGCTCTCTTTTCGGCATAGCTCCCTGAACCAGCACCTCCATGTCATCGAAATTCTCGAATGCCAATCGCAGGGCTTCGCCAATTGTCCGCAAGGCCCTGAGCGTGGTGGTCAACACCATGGTGCGGCCGCGCAGATGTTTCGCCCAACGAGCCACCGATTCAGCCACCATCAAGGCATGCGATGGGTCCGAAGGCTTTGGGAGATTTTGCGGAATAAAAATCGCTGACTGGTGGGAATAGTCGAACGGACTACCGACGCGCAAAATCCGGGCTGCATCTAGGCCGCAGGGCTGTGTAAACCAGCTTAAAGCTTCATCGTCACCCAAGGTCGCCGAAGTAAATATCCAGGATTTGGCCTCCTCTCCAGACGCTCCCAAAAGTCTGGTTTTAACTGCGTCCGCAATGTTCAGGGGCGACTCAACCAGCCGCAGTTGCAGGCCCACATCGAGCCACCTGACACAACCCGCATCACACACGCCCGAAAAGCTGCGCGTCCGTTCGGCCAGTTGCCCGGCCCGTTCAAGAAGTCTGACAAAGTCTGGCGCAATTTCACTGGCCGTAGCAATCGCATCAGAGGCTAGCGAAAGCGCAGCATGCAGGTTCTCCAGCGCAGCATCCCACGCAGTCGCATCAATACCCTCTGGCGCAGCACCGGTCCATCGCAACTTGCTGCCCGACTGGTTTTTACCCGCACACAGTCTTAACTCCCTGGTGGCCTTTTCACAGCCAGCGACCACGCTTTGCCAGTCAACCAGCCCACGTGCCAGTTGTAAGCCAGCTCCGAGTAAGTCGCGGCAAAAATCAAGCAATTGGCTGGTAGTGAGGTTTTTGCCAAGGAATTGCACACCGGTTTCATTGAGCTGATGCGCCTCATCAAAAATTGCGATGCGCACGCTGGGCAGCAACTCCGCTACACCAGATTCACGAACTGCAAGATCGGCAAAGAAAAGATGGTGGTTAATGACCACTACATCGGCTGCCATCGCTTCCCGCCGTGCGAGATTGACATGGCAACCACGAAACTGCGGGCATTGCGCACCGAGGCAGTTTTCGCGCGTGGAGGTCACCAGCGGGATCAGTGGGGAGCGCTCATCAAGGCCAGGCAGTTCGGCCAGATCGCCGCTACGGCTAAGGGGGGCCCAGGCCTCAATTTTCGCCAGCGAGCGCAACTGCGCGCGATCCACCTGGCTGATCTCATGCCGTGCCAGCATCAAACGGTGCATACAGATATAGCTGCTGCGGCCCTTCAAAAGCGCGCAACGAACGGGCACACCCAAAGCTTCTACAAGGCGCGGCAAATCACGACCAAACAACTGATCCTGCAATGCTTTGGTTGCAGTGGAAACCAGTACGCGCTCACCACTGAGGAGCGCTGGCACAAGATATGAAAATGTTTTGCCAACGCCCGTACTGGCTTCTACGACCAGCACCTCGGAGTCTTCAATGGCGCGCGCTACTGCCAGCGCCATTTCAGTCTGACCGCTGCGGACTACAAAATGGTCGGCGGTACGAGACAGGATGCCGTTAGCAGCAAACGCCTCCTGAACTTCAAGCTCAAGATTCATCAGGCGGGTTCAGGCGTGTCAAGTGAAGATTCAAGTTGCGCGATCTGGTCGCGAAGATGCAATCGCCGTTTTTTAAGGCGTCTGAGCAGGAGCTCGTCAATCGGCCGTGCGTGAGCCGTGATATCGACCAACGCATTGAGGTCGGCATGCTCGATTTTGAGTTCGATCAGCTGCCGTTCTGGTGAATATAGGTTTAATTCCATTTCTAAATCATTCCTATATGTTGTTGCTTCGCCTTGTCGTGCTACAGCACTGTCTGCGGCTTCGCGCCTAATCTAGAAATGATTTAGAAATGGAATACGTCCAAGGTATTTTTTCAACATGCGCCGCTTGAACTGATAATACGAGGAATACGCATATAAATCGAGTCTTCGTGGCCCGACAATCTGGAAGATGTCAAAAGGCTATCGAATCACCGCGTCCACCGGCATCCACAAGGGTGACAGGGACTATCAACAGGATCAAGTCAACCTGATAAGCCATCAACGGGTTTCTGGTTGCATACTGGGCATCGTTGCCGACGGCATGGGTGGTCGTAGCGGTGGGCGCAAGGCCTCGGATCAAGTGATGTTGACGGCCAAGCAGCTTTTTGAACGCTACTCGCCCGACACGGACGATGCGCCCGCCCTGCTCAAGCAGATCGTTGAAGAGGCGCATATTGTCATCAAACTGACAGCCGTATCAACCGAACAGGAGCCACACAGTACGCTGGCGGCCTTTCTCATCAATCCAGCCGGTGACTGCCACTGGGTACATGCCGGTGACTCGCGTATCTATCATTTTCATGGCAGCAAGCTGGTGCATCGCACGCTAGATCACTCCTATGTCCAGACGCTGGTGGACAAAGACGAAATCACCGATGCACAAGCCAATCTACACCCCGAGTCAAATATCCTCATGGGCTGCCTGGGAACCGAGGACACACCGCCCATCACCCATCACGTCATAAAGCAGCTCGTGCCTGAGGACGTACTCATAGCGTGCAGCGACGGTGTCTGGCACTACTTCAGCGCCACTGAAATGGGCTCAGCTTTATCCATGCTATCGCCCAGGGAAGCGACAGAATTCCTGATCCAGAAGGCGCGCTCACGCGCCAGAGGCGGCGGCGACAATTTATCGCTGGTCATTGTCAAGCTCGAGCCTCTGGAATAAAAAGCTGGCGGCTGTTATCCTAGAAACCGCAGTTGGACGCGCCCGAGTGGGCCGTTGCGGGCGCGTCTGGGTAGGCGCGACAACGCAGCAGGCTACTGCCTGCAAGGCGGAGCAACGCCCCCAGGCGTGGCCGCGGCGGCTCAATCGGGTGCGTAGCGCTGTCACCCAAAAGGCGAATGCGGTCGTGACTCAGAAAGTTAGTGATCATGCGGCCTTGCCAGCGGATGCAAGCGGTCAACTGCGGTTTCTAGGATTATGGTTTAGGCAAGGAATTGGCGGGCGGTTTGGTCTGATTCGCAAGATCTCGCTCATACCGGGCTTGCCGCTTTTTGGCTTTTTCCAGCCGTTCATTGAATTTTCGCACTTCCTCCGCAGACGTAGCCTGTTTGCTCTTGCGGCCATCGGCCTTCTGTTGACTGTCCTTGAGTCGCTTGGCAGTGGCATCCATATTGGATTTTTCGTTTGACCGCATGCTGGCACGATCGGCAATTTTTTGCTGACTGTCCTTGAGTCGCTTGGCAGCGGCATCCATATTGGATTTTTCATTTGACCGCATGCTGGCACGATCGGCAACTTTTTCCTTTTCCCGCTCCAACCTGGCTTCATTCTCCTTCAGTGCAGTAGCCCGTTTGTCTGCAGCCTCCTGCTGCTTTTCAGCAGAAAACTTTTCTTCGGTTTTACGGATCTGCTCTGCGCCCTTTTCTTTCCTTTCCTGCTGATCCATGGATATCTCCTGCCTGCGAAAATCAGCCATCACCGCATCGCGCCGGACTTTTACTTCAGCAAGACATTTGTTGGTCAAGAATTTTTTATAACAGGCAATGTTTTCTGCCGTAAACCCCGGATCAAGGCGCGCACGTTCAGTATTGATACGCTCTCGTTCACCATCCCGCACGACCTGCGCTGTGGCACCGGAAGCCGTAGCGACACCGGCCACAGGCTGTGCTGCAACCAGCAGGCAATAAGTAAGCAATAAAAACAATAGCGTGGTTTTTTTCATGTGAGTGTCGTGTCCACATTCCTGCGCTCCAGGGCCAGGTATTCTGCTGACTGCATTTCATCAAGCCTGGAAATAGTCCGGGGGAACTCGTAGGCCAATGGTCCTTCGGTGTACAACGCTTCGGGCAAAACTTCTGCTGACATGATGAGTTTGACACGCCTGTCGTAAAGCACGTCGATCAACCAGGTAAAGCGCCTGGCTTCCGAGGCCATACGCACCGGCATGGCGGGTACATCACTGAGCAGCACCGTGTGAAACTGCGTGGCTATCTCAAGATAGTCATTTTGCGAGCGTGGCCCGCCACACAGCGCTTTGAAATCAAACCAGACCACACCGCCCGCCTTACGTCGAGCCTGTATTCGGCGCGATTCAATTTTCAACACCGGGTTTTCGTCATGCGATTCAGCTAGCTTGTTAAAAGAGTCGGTCATTGCTGCGTCTGCCTCAGGCCCAAGCGGGCTGTGATACAGCTGTAACAGTTCCAGCGTTCTTTGCCTGTAGTCAACGCCGTTGTCCACGCTAAGCACGTCGAGCCGCTCATTGAGCAGTGCAATGGCAGGCAAAACGCGATCTCTGTGCATTCCCCCTGGATACAGCTCATCGGGTTTGAAATTCGATGTCGTGACAAACCCAACGCCGTTGCTGAACAGCGCGTCTAGTAAGCGATGCAGGATCATCGCGTCGGTGATGTCTGCAACGTGAAATTCATCAAAACAAATCAGGCGGTAGCGTTTGGCGATCCGCTTGCCCAGCTCGTCCAGCGGGTTGACGGTGCCCTGCAGGTCACGCAACTCCCGGTGCACCTCGCGCATGAATTCGTGAAAATGCAGTCGGACTTTTCGCTTGAGTGGCACTGCACTAAAAAAGCATTCCATTAGAAAGCTCTTACCACGCCCAACCCCGCCGTGCATATACACACCACGCGGAATGGCGGGCCGGTTGATCAGCTTTTTGAAGGCATTGGAGCGCTGGTCTTTGTACGCCGCCCATTCAGTGGCACACCGCTCCAGCGCATCCACCGCACGCAACTGCGCGGGGTCACTCACGTAACCCCGCGTGACGAGTTCAGCCTCGTAGGCGGCGCGCACCAGTCCCATCAACGGCCTTCGCGCTTAGAAGTTAAGCGTGCGCTTGTCCACCGCCAGCGCCGCTTCTTTCGTGGCTTCGCTAAGGGAAGGATGGGCGTGGCAGATGCGTGCAATGTCTTCACTGCTGGCGCGGAACTCCATCGCCACCACGCACTCGGCAATCAACTCGCTGGCCATCGGGCCAACAATGTGGACACCTAAAATTTCGTCGGTTGCGGCATCGGCCAGCATTTTCACCATGCCGGTCGTGTCGCCCAGCGCGCGTGCCCGGCCGTTGGCCAGAAAGGGGAAGGTACCCGCCTTGTAGGCTTTTCCAGCGGCTTTAAGCTGCTCTTCGGTCAGGCCCACCCAGGCGATTTCCGGGCTGGTGTAGATCACCCACGGGATGGTGTTGAAGTTGACATGCCCGTGCTGCCCAGCGATGCGCTCGGCTACCGCAACGCCCTCTTCCTCAGCCTTGTGCGCCAGCATGGGGCCGCGCACTACATCGCCGATGGCCCAGACATTGGGCAGACTGGTCTTGCAATCAGCATCGACCACAATCGCACCACGCGCATCGAGCGCAAGGCCAACTGCCTCTGGCGCAAGGCCAATGGTGTTGGCAACGCGGCCAATCGAGATGATGAGCTTGTCGACTTCCAGCGTCTGGGCTTCGCCCTTGGCGTCAAGGTAAGCCACGCTGACACCCTTCTTGCGGCTCTTGATCTCGCCAACCTTGACACCCAGTTCAATCTTCAGGCCTTGCTTGACGAAAGCATTGTGCGCCTCTTTGGCGATCTGCTGGTCAACGGTGCCAAGGAAAGTCGGCAGACCTTCCAGCACCGTAACTTCAGCACCCAGACGCCGCCAGACTGAGCCCATCTCCAGGCCAATCACGCCAGCGCCAATCAAACCTAGCTTTTTTGGCACAGCGGTCATGCGAAGCGCGCCGTCGTTCGACAAAATGGTTTCTTCGTCAAACGGCGTACCCGGCAAAGTCCGCGCGTTCGAGCCCGTCGCCACAATGATGTGTTTGCCGGAAATCACTGCTTCAGTTGCGCCCACAACCTTGATGTCATAAGCGCCATCTTTGGCCGCAGCAAAAGAGGCGCGACCATGGAAGAACGTGACCTTGTTCTTTTTAAACAGGTACTGCACACCGTCGTTGTTCTGTTTGACCACGGTATCTTTACGGCCAATCATCTTGGCCATGTTCAGGCTCAAACCCTTGACCTCAATGCCATGATCGGCAAAGTGATGCCCAGCTTGCTCATAGTGCTCAGACGATTGCAACAAGGCTTTTGAGGGAATGCAACCAACATTGGTACAAGTACCGCCAAGCGCTGGGCCACTTTTGGCATTTTTCCATTCGTCGATACAGGCTACGTTAAAGCCCAGCTGCGCTGAGCGAATGGCAGCGATA
>Ga0105054_10010854_pt1 | contig 11490 bp, 8 predicted proteins | sample BON02_FD_78091 | JGI IMG/M metagenome (GOLD analysis project Ga0105054, IMG submission 78091) | Freshwater microbial communities from Lake Bonney liftoff mats and glacier meltwater in Antarctica - BON-02 (megahit assembly) | ecosystem: Environmental > Aquatic > Freshwater > Ice > Glacier... | reverse complement strand
GGTGTAAATGAGTTGCCATTTGTAGGGCATTAGCCTCCAGTAAGCTCAACAGTGAAACCGGCTTTTCACTAATGCCAGTGGCCCCTTACTCGTGCGTTTTAACATCTGTCATCGGTAGGCTTAATGAGGGTTTTGAGTGCAGGAAGCCGTGGGACCCCTTCGGCAAGCTCAGGGGGCACTTCGGCAGGCTCAGGGGGCAAGACAGACTGCCGCACCCTTTGCCACGCAGCACCCGCCAAATTCAGGATAGGAACGCAGTATTTGAATTAATGAGCATTGTTTTTATTCCTCATTCTTTTGGAAACCTTTGATTTATAAATATATTACGCCCTTAGTTGATAACACGCGTTAAAACATAATGTATTGTTAATCAATGATTTTAATAGGCAAGCCAAAATGAGCAATTTTTATACCTTTTTGAACATTGGAGTATTGTTTATAATCCTTGGACTTGGTCTCAGTTGTAATGCTCCAAAAGAAAACACAGCACAAGGTAAATTTTCAATCACTGTAATGGACTCCATAAATAATGAAATGGAAAAGAAAGACGCGTTTTATGCAGTCATTCTGGACAAAGATTACAATGTCCTTGAGAGCAACGTCAAATTTCCTAATGGTGTGTATTACCCTAATGTCGTCAACAAAAACAATGAAGTAGTCGCATTGAAAAACCCCGATCTATTTGATGTAGAGGAAAACTATGTGACCCTTTATAGAATGGAGTTGCGTTTTGAATAAATTAATCCGTGGTTATGCACTTGTGTTCGTAGTAGCCAACTTCAGCCCTTTTAGAGAAGTATTGTATCAAAAATTTCAATTGCCTAACTTCTACAAGGGAATTAATTTTTTCGCACGTGCTTCATTAGTGCCTTGAACTGGACAAATAGCTTCTAAGATTAGTTTAAGCAAATCTTAAGATTCATTTCGGATTATAAATTGTGAACTTTAATTAAATTGTCTAATTTGCTGATATAGTAAAATTTTTATACCTTTTTCTCATATTTTACATAATAAAAAATATGTTAAATAGTTAAATCATGGGTTATGCTTAAAGGTTTTCATACTATTTATGTGATTTCAATGGTCCTTACGGTTATTTTCGTGACTATTTGGCTGACTCTAATAGGGTTGGATTATTATTCTCTTCCTATAGAAGAACGCTATTATCACGCGCAATACAACTGGTTTAAACCATCGGGTTCATTTGGTCATGGATTGGGTATTTTTGGAACCCTGATGATGGTGATAGGTGTAGTGCTATACATTGCACGAAAAAAATATGGCTTTCTGGAGCGACAAGTAAGGCTAAAGCATATGCTTGAATTCCATATTTTCTTATGTACGCTTGGTCCTATTTTAGTACTCTTCCATACCACTTTTAAGTTTAATGGAATAGTTAGTATAGCTTTTTGGAGTATGGTGATTGTAGTATTAAGTGGGGTTGTTGGTAAGTTTATTCACATCAGAATACCAAGAGCAGACGATGGAACAGAGCTTTCATTCGAAATGGCAATAGCCAAGCAGAATCACTTTAGGGATCGAATGGAAAATTTTGGAATACTTTCTAAAAATGAGGAAGTCGGCTCCCTTTCCATTGCTAAATCATTAGCACTCGTTCGAGATTCCGATTTACCCTATTCTGATAGAAAATCCCTAAAAAAACTGGTAAAGGACGAATCGAAGCTCAGAAGAAGGCTTGGCGGCATGGTTCGGATGAAAAAGTTGATGGAATATTGGCACGTGGCGCATAAGCCTTTTGCGATTATTCTTTTGATTATCTTAATAATTCATGTTTTAGTTACACTAGCATTTGGGTATAAATGGATTTTTTAAATGACGTAATTTTAAATGAGGTATTTATTTATAGCCTTACCTTCATCCTTTGTTTTTGGTTGATTTATTATTACGTCCGGCGGGAAAATAAAAAATCTGCTGCTATTCTGGAGAAAGTGAAGCTAGCTAAGGAAGAAGGAAGGTTTGAGCCGATTTCGTTGCATCCTTATATCGATTTAGATGTTTGTATGGGAAGTGGTGCTTGTGTTCGAGCTTGCCCGGAAAAGGATATTTTGGGAATTGTCAATGGGAAAGCCACCGTTATCAATGCCACAAGTTGCATTGGTCACGGTGCTTGCTTCCATGCTTGTCCAGTGGAAGCAATATCTTTGAGGATAGGTACTGACAAAAGAGGAATAGACTTACCTCACATTAAGCCAAATTACGAAACCAATATTCCTGGGGTTTTTATTGCTGGTGAATTAGGTGGAATGGGTTTGATTAAAAATAGTGCTGAGCAGGGCATCAGTGCGATAGACCATCTAGCTAAAGGGAAACTATCCTCCAAACCCGATGGATATCTTGATCTTTTGATCGTTGGAGCTGGTCCAGCAGGGATTGGAGCAGCTTTAAATGCTACCAAGAAGGCACTTTCTTTTGAAATTTTGGAGCAAGATTCTTTAGGGGGGACAGTTTTTACTTTTCCGAGAGAGAAAATAGTAATGACCAGACCGGTTGACTTACCTCTTTATGGAAAATTAAAGCTCCACAATACAAGTAAGCAAGAACTTTTGAATTTATGGACTAAGCTCATTTCAGATTATAAAATTAAGGTTGTAGAAAAAACAAAAGTCACTGAAATTATCCCTCAGGAGGCAGGTGGTTTTAAAGTACTTACTTCGGAAGGAGATGAAAAGTTTGCCATGAATGTTTTATTGGCAATTGGAAGGCGAGGGACTCCCAGAAAATTGAATGTTCCAGGAGAAGAATCAGCAAAGGTTGCCTATAGATTACTTGAACCTGAAAGAATTTTTGAAAAGAAAATCTTGATAGTAGGAGGAGGTGATTCTGCAGTTGAGTCGGCCTTGTTATTAATGGGCAAGAATAAGGTGACTCTTTCATATAGAAAGGAAAAGTTTGCCCGGATTAAAGCTCGGAACAAGGATAGTTTACAAGATGCAATCAGCTCAGGAAATATTCAATTGCTATTAAACACTGAAGTTGAGGAGATACGGGCTGACACTATCATTTTGCAAAATAATGCCAATCAAGAAAGTATTTATTTAGAGAATGATTTGATTTATATTTTTGCAGGAGGTGAATTGCCAACCCAGTTTTTAAAATCAGTGGGAATTACTATTGATAAGAAATTTGGAAAAATTGTAAAAAGTTATAGGAAACAGGTGGAAGGATGAGATTCTTTTTGATTTTTATATGGACAATTCTTTTTGGAAACTTAGCTATGGCTCAGATTTCTCCGGGAGGACTTTCGCAAGCCCACCGGGAATTGGAAGGGATTAATAACTGTACCAAGTGTCATAGCTTTGGGCAAAAAGTTATGGATCAAAAATGTTTGGATTGCCATGTTGAAATCCAAAGCCTTGTCAATGAGGATAGAGGTTATCATGTTTCAGAAGAGGTGAAATCTAAAACCTGTATTGATTGTCATAGTGAACATCACGGGTTAAATTTTAACTTGGATCGTTTTGATCAAGATCTTTTCAATCACGACTTAACAGGATATAAATTGAAAGGGGCGCATCAGGAGGTAGATTGTAAGGAGTGTCATAAAACTGAAAATATTTCTGATTTAAAAACCCAAAAACTGGAAGGTACTTTTTTGGGAATGGGAACAGCGTGTCTGGATTGCCATGAGGACTATCATCAAGGTACGTTGGACAACGATTGTATTCAATGTCATACCTTGGAAAAATGGCGTCCAGCAGAATTGTTTGATCACAATGACTCGGACTTCAAACTATTAGGGGCTCACCAGAAGGTAGATTGCAAAGAATGCCATATGGAAACTACCCTAAATGAAAGGGATTTTCAAGAATTTACAGGAATTGAATTTTCAAATTGTGTGGATTGTCATGACGACGTCCATGAAGGTTCATTTGGGATTGGCTGTACAGATTGTCACAATGAAGGAAGTTGGAAAACACTAAATTCAGGAAATAAATTTGACCATAATCTTACTGATTTCCCATTAAAAGGTCTCCATGTTGGTGTCGATTGCAAAGCATGTCATACCAGTGGAAACAATACCACCTCTCTTGCTTTTCAGCGGTGTTTGGATTGTCATGATGATTACCATGAGGATGAGTTTTCAAACCTTTCCCCGAAACCGGATTGTAATGAATGCCATTTGCTGACAGAGCCTTTTACCTTCACCACTTTTGGTATTGAGCGCCATCAAGAAAGCGATTTTGAATTGGTAGATGCTCACTTAGCCACTCCTTGTTTCTCTTGCCATTTGAGTGAGGATCGCTGGGACTTTAGGGATGTGGGAGAGCGGTGTGTGGATTGTCACGAAGACATACACCAGGGGTTCATTTCAGAACAGTACTATCCAAACAGTGATTGTAAAGAATGTCATCAAGCTGACACTTGGCAAAATGTAAGTTTTGATCACTCAAAAACCAATTGGAAGCTAGAAGGAGCACATGATATTGTAAATTGTAGGGAGTGTCATTTTAAGACTGAATTGACATCAACTGATCAGAATGACCAGCAATTTTATGGATTAAATACGTCCTGTACTACCTGCCATGAAAATATTCATGGGGAGCAATTTGGACCACCTGGTGAGGTGGATTGTGCAAGCTGTCATACCCCTTCAAAGAATTGGGATGCCGAAAATTTTGATCATCAAATCTCAGCATTCCCTTTGGAAGGAAAGCATGCCGAAATAGATTGTAAAGCCTGCCATTTCTCAAAATTGTATGAGGGTGGTGTGAACCGTGTTGAATATAAAATTCAAAAATTCGAATGCAGAGACTGTCATTCATCTTGATTCTTCTTTTGACTTTAAGTGGTCAATTAGCTGCTCAAAACCCCCACGGCGAAGGTTTGGTTTTGGACTGCAAGGATTGCCATACCTCTGGTGACTGGAATTATGTGCAAACCACAAATTTTAACCACGAAAATCTTGGGTTTGATTTGGAAGGAAGGCATCAGTCTATTTCCTGTGTTGATTGCCACAGCTCCCTGAAATTTGAAGAAGTGGATGCAAACTGCATTACTTGCCACGAAGATGTACATTCTATGTCTGTAGGAAATGATTGTTTACGGTGTCACGATTCCGAGAATTGGCTGGTGGATGAGATTCCAGAACTGCATGAATCCAACGGGTTTCCTCTCTTGGGACAACATCAAGTTGTTTCTTGTTCAGATTGCCATCAATCAGAAACGAATTTGAGATGGGATAGAATCGGAAATGACTGTTTGACTTGTCACTTAGACGATTACAATCAAACACAAAATCCTAACCATGCGGCCTCAGGTTTTTCAATTAACTGCACAGATTGTCATGATTTTACAGCAGAGAGTTGGGCGGGAGATGAAAATTTCCATTTCTTCTTCCCTTTGATGGGTGGTCACCAAATTGCGGACTGCAATGGCTGTCATGATGGATCAAGTTACAGCAATATTTCCTCAGATTGTATAAGCTGTCACGAGTCAGATTACAATATGGCTCGTGAACCGGATCATAATACATCAGGGTTTAGTACCGATTGTACGTTATGCCACACCATTCAAGCTTGGTCTCCTGCGAGCTTTAGATCACATGATGATGAGTATTTCCCAATTTATTCGGGGACTCATCGTGGAGAATGGGATTCATGTATAGAATGCCACACAAGTCCTGGGACCTACACTACATTTAGCTGCATTGATTGCCATGAGCATAATAATGCTTCTGAGTTAGCAAGAGAACATGATGAGGTCAGAAGTTTTGTCTATGAAAGCAATGCTTGCTATTCCTGCCATCCAAATGGCAGAGAAGATTAATCCAAATTCCTATGAAGACGCTTGGTTTAAGTATTTCTTGTTTCCTTTTCCTAATGTTCGTCTTGGGTTTATCTGAATCGGAGGCAAATGCATTTCGAGCAGAAATGGATACCATAGCGGGACAGGTAACCTTTCGAACTTCTGATAATATTTATCTAAAATTCCCTGACACAGATTTGATCCAAAAGGGAGATACTGTGTATGTTGAAACCGAAGGATTTTTTAAACCCTGCTTGATCGTTTTTCAAAAGTCTTCTGTTTCAGTAATTGCCAAATCCTTAGAATGCAAATTAAATGTAGGAGATCCGGTTTTCGTATTTTCAAAAAGAGCTGTTGCGGAAACCGAAAAAGAGCCAGTAAAAAAAAAGGTTTTGACAGAAGACAACCAACCTTTGCAGCAGAAGTCCGCTGCAAAGAAGAAGGAAACTGATGTGATCAGGGGCTCACTTTCAATTAATAATTACAGCACAATAAGTGAATCTGATTTTTATAGTCGATCGGTGGGCAGACTTTCTCTAAGTACCACACCACTTGACGGTAAAAAATTGTCTTTTAGGACATTGGCCCGCTTTAGACAAAACCGTCAGGGAGGTGGAGATCAAAAGTCATTTGGAAAGTTGTATTTGTATGAGTTTGCTGCTGACTATCAATTAAATAAATCGATTAAAGTAACAGGAGGTCGGTTTATTAACTCCAAAATGCTTTCAGTAGGAGCAATTGACGGGTTAAAAGTTCAGTATGAAGGAAAATCTGGCTTTACTGGAATAATTGCTGGGACTAGACCTGATCCTTATTCCTATGGGTTCAATGCCAATTTATTACAGATAGGTGTTTTTGGAGGTATGTATCATGGCGCATCCAAATATGCTTTCAGCAATATCGGTTTTATTGAACAAATTAATGGCGGTAAAACAGATCGAAGGTACTTGTACGTTCAACATCAAAGTACCCTAAGTAAAACCTTGAATTTATTTGTAAGTTCTGAGTTGGACCTTTACCAAAAAGACTCCTTAGGTTTCGGGCAAATGAAAAGTAGGTTGTCCAATTTGTATTTCTCTTTGAATTTTAGACCTATATCGTCTCTCAGCTTGATGGCCTCCTATGATGTAAGAAGGAATTTTATCTTGTATGAATCCTTTGAGGAAGAACTTGACCGACTCTTACGTGATGACCCTTATCGAACCGGACTTCGGTTAAGAGCTTCTTACCGTATCAATAAAAAAATCAGAATTGGCGTATCGGGAAGTAAACGCGTGCAGAGTGACCACAAGAATGAATTTTCGAATGTTACTGGGTTTTTGAATTTTTCAAAAATTCCAGGAATCAGTGGTAGGGCTCAATTCATGGTCGCGGAGAATAAAAACTCCTTTTTGAAATACCGCTCACTCTTGGCAAGGTATTCCAACGACCTGATGGATAATAAGCTGTCCATTTCTCCATATTTTAGGTTTATCACCTATGATTACTTTTCAAGGGAAAATTATAATTCTATTAATCAGACGTATGCAGGACTTGATACCGGATTGGATTTAGCTAAAAAAACAAATCTCCGCTTACTTTACGACATTTCCTTCAGAGAAAAAATTATTACGCATCGATTTAATATCAACATTACAAATAGATTCTAAGATGAGAAAATCATATGTTTATATCCTTATGGCCTCAATTTCTGTCGTCCTTTTTGCATGTTCAGGACGGAAAAAAATTGAGCCTATTCAGGAATCCGATTCAGGAAGTAAAGGTGACCTCTTTAATATGATTATTATTGATGAAGAAGGCAACAACTCGCCAGATTTACGTGATTGGACTTCAGGTGAAATTCTGGAAGTTTTAAATACAAAACGTTACTCTTATTTGAGGGTTAAGGCTGTGGATGAGGAGTATTGGATTGCAACTTCTCGAAAAGAATTTTTAAAAGGAGGAGAGATCCAATTTAGAGGAGGATTACTTAAAAGCGGATTTAAGAGTATTGAGTATGATCGGGTTTTTGATCGATTGTACCTGGTTTCTGAAATCAGGGTAGGAAACAATGCTATTGATAAAATAGAGATTCAAGCTGATATCTCATCTGCGGAAATTGAAGCTATAAGTCCTCCAAATCTTGAGGGTGTTGTCAAAATAGCATCCATTGTAGCCAATCCATCGGCTTATGCAAACATGGAAATCAAAGTTTACGGGGAAGTCATAAAGGTAAACACGAATATAATGAATCGAAATTGGATCCATATAAAAGATGGATCGGCCGATAAATTTGATTTTGTATTGACTTCTAATTCTGCAGTTCCTGTAGGACATTCTGTTCTATTTGAAGGAGTACTCTCTACGAACAAAGATTTCGGAGCGGGATACTCGTATTCAATTATTTTGGAGGGTGCAAAAATTTCAAAATGATGAGAAGAGTCCGGGTACTCGCTAAAAAGCTAAATGATGTTTTCTTTGGAACCAGAGCATCAGGAGTTTATATCTTAACTTTTGCATTCGCAATAGGTTTAGCCACTTTTATTGAAAATGACTTTGGCACCAGCGCTGCTCAAAAGCTAATCTACAAGGCAAAATGGTTCGAGTTACTATTAATTTTATTTTCCGGGGCATTGGTATCGAATATAATTCGGTTCCGTATGTTTCAACAAAAAAAGTGGGCATTGCTTCTGTTCCATTCATCAATGATCATCATTTTTATCGGAGCCGGAATCACACGGTATTTTAGCTATGAAGGCGTCATGCATATTCGGGAAGGTTCCTCATCTGATTTCATTTATTCGGGCGATACCTATTTGAATTTTGAAGCTTTAGTGAATGGGCAACGATTTGAATTCGATGAACCTGTTTTATTTAGTTCCTTAGGCAGTAATGACTTCGACCAAGAGTATTTATTAGGGAATCGGCTGGCTAGAGTTAGGGTTTTGGATGTTATTCCTAACCCTGTGCAAGAAATGGTAGAAACTGCAGATGGTGTTCCTATTTTGAAAATCGTTTTTGGAGGCAACGCAGGTAGGTCTGAGTATTTCCTTTCCTACGGAAACCAACAAATGATAAACGGAGTGAATTTTAACTTTGATCAGGTACAGTTGCCTAATTCTTTTAATATTTTCAATAGCGGTGGCAAACTGTTTTTCATCACAGATAGAAATTTAAAAGAGACTGTCATGAGTACCCAGTCTAGCTCCTCTTTTGCTCCAAATACCGAAAACCCCTTACAGTTTAAAGCGCTCTATGATGATGGTGTCGGACAATTTGTTTTTGGACAATTTATTGAAGATGGCAGGGTCGTATTAAAATCTGAAAAGCAAAAACTGGAAAGAGCGAGTTTAATAGGCATTAAGCTGGGAGTCGAGATTGGGGACAATCAATTTGAGCGGATGATTTATGGGACTCAGGGACAAAAAGGACGGAGAGAAATAATAGACGCTGGGGAAATAAGTTTAGCTATTTCCTATGGAGCCAAAGAAATTAAACTTCCATTTAGCTTATCCCTAAGGGATTTTATTATGGACCGTTATCCGGGAACCAATAGCCCGGCATCGTTTGCCAGCGAAGTGACCTTGAAAGATTCCCGTTCAGGAATTAACCAAGATTATCGAATTTTTATGAATAATATTCTGGATTATGATGGCTATAGATTTTTTCAGTCTTCATATGACCGGGATGAACTTGGAACCTATCTCAGTGTCAATCACGATTATTGGGGAACCTTGATTACTTACCTGGGCTATGCGCTATTAACGATAGGTTTGATAATGGTTTTTTTCTCTAAAAAGACAAGATTTTATAAACTCTCGGAACGGATAAAGTCTTTGAGGAACACAGCTGTTATTTTCTTTTTGTTGATGGCTTCCGGGAATGCCTTTAGTCAAAAAATTATTTCATCAACCCCAGCCACCGTTTCTAAAGAACATTCAGAGCTATTCAGTACCCTGATTGTTCAAGATTTTCGGGGGAGAATGAAACCTATGCATACCCTGAGCAGGGAGCTATTGAGAAAAGTTTCTGGCTCAGAGAGTTTAGAGGGAAAAACAGCGGATAAGGTTGTTTTGAGTATGTTTTTACAAAACAAAGATTGGTATGGCGTGCCTATGGTCCGTCTGGGAAAACATGAAAAAATTCCCCAATTATTAGGTGTCGCCCAAGGTATGAAAGGTTCCTACAGGGATTTTTTCAATATCGATGGAAGCTATAAATTAGGCGATGAAATCATTAATGCCAACAATATGAATCCTGCTGATCGAAGTGTTTATGAAAAGCAGTTGATCAGTGTGGATGAGCGGGTAAATATTTTAAATATGATTTTTTCTGGAAGGTTCTTTAAAGTTGTTCCTATCGAAAACGATCCCTCAAATACCTGGGTCTCCCTTAAAACTTCCCCTGGATCAGGGTTGAATACAAATGTGGCAAATAAATTCTTTGAATCTTATTCTTTTGCATTAAACAAAGCACTTCAATCCGGGAATTACTCCGAAGCAAACCAACTCCTGCTTGGGTTAAAAGAGTATCAGAAAAAAGCCGGTTCGGCCGTGATTCCAAGTCAAACAAAGGTTGATGCGGAGATACTCCTAAACAAGCTTAAGGTTTTTAAATTACTTGCTTTTTTTAATACCTTCTTAGGATTGATTTACTTATTTTTATTGTTTTTTTCAGTGTTTAATCCCAAAATTTCCCTAAAAAAAATACTTGCAGGATTATCAGTTCTAACATTTTTGGGGTTTTTATTTCATACGTTCGGACTGGGTTTAAGATGGTATGTTTCAGGTAGAGCTCCTTGGAGTAACGGTTATGAGTCTATGATTTACATTGCCTGGACCTCTTCTCTGGCTGGTTTACTTTTTTCAAGAAAGTCACCCGGTGGAATGGCAGCCACTTTAATTTTATCTGGAACTGTTTTGCTAATCGCTTTACTAAGCTACCTCGATCCTGAAATCACGCCATTGGTGCCTGTGTTAAGATCCTATTGGCTAACAATCCATGTTAGTCTTGAGGCCGGTAGTTATGGTTTTTTGATGTTAGGGGCAATAATTGGTTTGATTAACTTGCTTTTGTTTGTTTCACTAAATTCTAAAAACGCATTAAGGGTTAAGCATTTGGTAACCGAAATGACCTATATCAGTGAAATGATTCTTATCGGAGGAATTGTGATGCTGTCTATTGGTACTTATTTGGGAGGTGTCTGGGCAAATGAATCCTGGGGAAGGTATTGGGGATGGGACGCAAAAGAGACCTGGGCTTTGGTGTCTATTTTGGTTTATGCATTCATCCTTCACATGCAACTTATTCCAGGTTTGAGGGGCTTGTTCGCATTTAATTTCGCAACGCTATTTGGATTATCTTCTGTTATTATGACCTATTTTGGGGTAAATTATTACTTGTCCGGGCTCCATTCCTATGCAGCTGGAGACCCAATTCCTATTCCAATGTGGGTTTATATTGCTGTTGTATTCCTATTATTTATAAGTTCGGCAGCTTATTGGAAATATAAATCTTTCTTAAAAAAAGAATAGACATCCACCAAGAGTGCTTACCTAATGCCAATGTATAGGAATTGGAGTAATAATTGCCCCTTTTAGAACCACCCTCAATGATTGAATATTAACCCAACTTGCTTAAACGACACGTTAAATTACTGATAATTAGGTTATTAATTTTTTAATGGTACACAACATATTTTTTCTTTGCGGGTATAATGGATTTTGTGTTAGTTGCCTGATATAT
>Ga0105054_10010853_pt1 | contig 11491 bp, 8 predicted proteins | sample BON02_FD_78091 | JGI IMG/M metagenome (GOLD analysis project Ga0105054, IMG submission 78091) | Freshwater microbial communities from Lake Bonney liftoff mats and glacier meltwater in Antarctica - BON-02 (megahit assembly) | ecosystem: Environmental > Aquatic > Freshwater > Ice > Glacier... | reverse complement strand
GCCGTGGGCAGCTTGCAATTAACCAGGTTTGTCCCCCTCAGGCTCATCCAATGATCCGATTGGGGTCGCGCAGATATTTGTCGCGGATGCCGTCGCCCATCATATAGCTATGCGCCAGCAGTTCAGTAGGGGTATAGAGCACTGCTGGGTATTGCTGGGCGATCGAAATTTTAGAAACAGTCGCGTTCGGTAAGGTGTGATCAGGTTCAGGCGCACCACATCTGGCACTAGCCAGGCCGATCGCGCCTGCGGCAGCCACGCCGGAAGCCTTTAGAAAATTGCGCCGGGATAAGATTGGTAATTCGTCTTTGCCAGATAACTGGTTGCCAGTTTTGCCCCCAGCCGGCGTGGGCGCGACTTGTCTAGGCGAAGGCGGGATCTGCTTGTCGGCCATCAACAACTCCTTCTCATTATTTCTCTTTGCTCATCTGTGTAAAGTGGGCAACAAAACCGCCATTCCCAGACCGCACTGGATCTTGATCCTGGGCGGCAATATTGACAACGGCTGGCCCTTGCAGATTCAGGAAATTGGGTATATGTGAGCTTTCAATATTTAAGTAAGGAATGAAAAGCGTAGAACTGTATAGTTGAGAGAGTATGCTAGCAGTGAAGGAAAGTCTATAGGTAAAGATATAGAAAAATAATAGAAAAGTGGATATAGATATAATTTTTGGTTCATCGGTGAAAAGTGGCAAACCAGGATTTTGCCCACTTTTCACCGATGAACGTAATTTTTACAGAGCAGTGCGCTTTAGGCCTGCACAAGCAGATTCTCACCCTCTTCCGGTGTTCTGGCGCCGCGTGCTTGCGCCTGAATTTGTTTATCATCACTGCGCAAATCACCTTCGGCTGCGGTGGCTAATTGCCCTGTCTCTTGGGTCGCCTGAGTGCTGGACGGGTGAGTGGTTGGCTTACCCGTGGGCGCCTTGGGAAGCACCGGAGCGGCCGGGTGTCTTAGTGCACTTCTTGGATCGTTGTGTGTGATCAACACTTCGCGTCCGCCATTGGGCAAAGTAAACCCTTCGGCCACCAGTGCCCGTTTAACGAGCCGAATCAACGAAGATTTCACTTTTGCTCCCTCGTGAGCCTGGCTATCATACCAAAACGTAATCCGCAATTCCACCGCCAACGGCCCCAAGTTGTCCACTAAGACCTGCGCTTCTGGCTCTTTTAAAACCGCGGCATGAGCGTCTAAGACGCCCACAATCAGCGCCTGGGCGTCGGCAACCGCATCTTGATAGCTAATCCCAAACCGAAATTCCTGCCGCTGACAGGGATTGGCAGTGAAATTCGTAATCGTGCTTTTGTAAATGGTGGCATTCGGAATTTGGATATGATTGCCATCCAACGACAGCAGCACTGTCGTGCGCGTGGTTACCCGCTGTACAATTCCTGTATAGCCGGCCACTTCAATGCGGTCCCCAGCGTGAAACGGATTGCGTGTACTGATCAACACCGTGGCCAGCAGATTTTCCATAATATCGCGAAAGGCAAAGCCAACAACCAGGCCAACGACGCCAGTGCCGCCCAGCACTGTCAGTGCTAACCCCGTAAGACCGCCCACTTGCAAAACGAGATAGAGACCAATCAAAAAGACGGGAATGCTGAGGGCGCTGGCGACCAGGTCGCGCAGAAAACCGTTCTTAATCTGTGGCTGCAACAAGCGGCGCAGCAATTGGCCGGCAAAAGCGGTAGCGTGCCAGGCCAGCACCAAGACGACGATGCCAAACGCAAGGATCGGCAACGCCTGCACGCTATCGCGCCAGAGTTCGCGCAGCGCATCCAACGCTGGTGTAAAGTCCCAAGGCGAGCGCTCGATAATTTGCAGGCGATTGACAACGGCGACGACGCCTTGCGTATTGAGGGAAAGTTGACGCGCCCAGTCGCGATACTCGGCGCGCCCAGTGTGGCCATCCAAAAAGACCACGCCATCACGCACGCTAACCGTTGGCATCGTAAACCACTCGGTGGCCACGAGGATGTTTTGTAAGCGCGCCGCGATGGCCTCGTCACCCGCGACTGGCTCAACATCGACTTGGGTGGGCGCTTGCAGATCTTCATCCGCGGGTGCAGGCGCAACGGTTGGTAACGGTTCGCCCGCATCCGTATCTTGGGCATACACGGTCGTGTGAAACAAGGCGACTATCCAGACGAGAAGCAACAGAAATTGGCCAACAGCCTGCAAGCGCTGCTTTGTCAGACCATTCATGGTGCGGGTCCGGCTGCGACTACGGGGACATTGGTGGTGTTTGTCGCCGTCACCAGTTGAGTGGTTACCCAACCCGGCAGGCCATTAAAGTCGATCTGCCACCAATCACCCTCAGCATTGCGCCCAGTGACCAGATACTGTTCACCCGCCCGCACGACACCCAGCACTTGACTGTCTGTGTTGGGCGCGCTGCGCACGTTGACGACGGCCGTGCCGCTGGCGACGGTCAATAGCGGCAGTTCACCATCTACTAACAAACTGGTGGTTTGCTCAGGATCAAAAACGGTGGGCGGGGCGATCACGCCGCTTGTTGCGTTGCCGACAACGGCGTATGTCACTTGCAGAACCACAAATAGCTCTACCGCAGACGCCGAATTGTTACCCAACCCAAACACGCCCGTGGCCGGTGAATGCGCCGCGGCAGCCAATCTGAGACAATTGACGGGATTCGTAGCGTTGACCCGATCATCGTTGATGGCTTCGGAAGCAGCGATGAGCGAGCCCAATTGCACCCCCAGCAGGGAGGCCATTTGCGCCGCTTTGTTTTGCGCGTTGGTCAGCGCCGCCTGGACGGCCTGGGTTTCCAAGGCGGTACAGTTATTTACCTGAAAGACAGTGCTCAGGGCCAGCGAACCTGGCGTAATACCCGGTAAGGCCGCTTGCACAGTCGTCAACAGCGCATTCAAGTTTTGCGGTGTATTAGAGGTGAAACGCACCTCGCCCGCTGGTTGCCCTGGCAACAGACTGCCTTGGGCGAAGTCAGTGGTTAGAATGTCACTGGCAGCAATTCCGCTATTGGTCAACGCGCCAACGATCTGCTGGATACTCTCCGCATTGGCAGCGGGTAAGGTTGCCCCACCGATGGCTAGACGCACGAGGACGCTGTCGGCTGGTGCAGCGGCCGTACCATAGCCTAAGACGGTAATCGTAGATGCGGGCACAGTCACACTGGCGGGCATGGATGGCAGCGGCGCAACCACAGGCACGACTGGGGTTGGGGCAAATGGAATGGGGGTTGGGGCAAATGGCGTCGCGGTCGGCTCCACTGGGATGGGGGAGGGCGCCAATGGTGTCGGGGTAGCCTCTTGGGCGTTGACTGGCTTGAATTCTGCCCCTAGTCGGTTCACAAACAAGAGCAACAAGAACAGCACAAGCCAACGGGCAATCAAGGCTACCTTGCCGCGCGGCGCGTAGAACACACCCGTCCACAGTGCGAGCAAATATTTTTTTCGATCATCCATGCTTGAAATTTATTCCCTTCGAGTAGAGGCGGCATCACCGCTACAAGCACCATCTCCCCGCATCCGTGGCGGTTGCGCCTGCGGACGTGATTATGCTTCAAAATGTTGCAGATGGCGGTTCCAACCGGCCATTACATTCGAACCGGTCGCTTCGGCATCCAGGCGCAACCCTAGCACCAGCCCCATTGCTTGTAACGTGTCTTGGGCAGGGTTAATCACTTGCTCCTGCTGGGCCGCATCCATAATTGCGTCGGCCAGGGCAAAGAGAGTTTCCAGCGCCTGCGCCGTGTTCAAGTCATCGGCCAGGGCGTCGATAAAACGTTGTTGGAACGCTGTCGCATCCAGCGTTACGCCATGTCCCCCAAATTGTTTGAGCGCAATTTGCAATTTTTGCACCAGCGCGGCAGCCTGTTCCAATTTGCTGGCCCGATATTCCCACGGCTGTCGATAATGGTGCTGGGCCAGATAGAGCCGCACGGCATCCGGTGAATAATCGGTCAACAGTTCACGCACCATCACCAAGTTGCCCAGCGATTTACTCATCTTCTCGCCTTCGTAGCCAACCATGGCCACATGCAGCCAAAAATTGGCAAAGGGTTGGCGCCCGGTGACCGTTTCGCTTTGCGCTATTTCGCATTCGTGATGCGGGAAGACGAGGTCACTGCCGCCACAGTGAATATCCATGGTCTCACCCAGCAAATGGGTGGCCATCGCCGAACATTCAATATGCCAACCGGGACGACCGGGCCCCCATGGACTTTCCCAGCTTGGTTCGCCGGGCGCCAGCGCTTGCCAGAGCACAAAGTCGAGCGGGTCGCGCTTGTGCGGATCGTCGGGCCGATTGCCATGTTCGTTGGCTACCGGCAATAACTCTGGTCTCGCCAACCCGCTCAGCTGGCCGAAGTGAGGCCAGGCCGCAGCAGAAAAATAGACATTGCCATTGGCCACATAGGCCACGCCCTGTTCCAGCAACGTTTCCACCATCCCGATAATTTGGGGGATCACATCTGTCGCGCGCGGAAAGTGATCTGGCGCGCGCACGTTGAGCGATTGCATATCGTGGATAAAATGGGCGGTCCAGCGGTTGCCCAATGCGTACCAATCTTCCCCCGTCTCATTCGCCTTGCGCAAAATATCGTCATCAATATCGGTGACATTTTGCACATAATTCACTTGATGGCCGAGCGCTTCTAGCGTGCGGACCAAAATGTCAACGGTGGTATAGGTAAAGGCATGGCCCAGATGGGTGGTATCGTAAGGCGTTATACCACAAGCATAGATGGTCACTGGTTCGCGTTGCGGGATAAAAGTTTCCACTTGGTGCGAACGCGTATTGTACAGTTGCATAATGAGCGTTCTTTCCGTTAAAAGGCTGGATCTAAAAATTTGGACTGGCATAGCCGAGGCGCAGGCTCTTTACTTTGCAGGTAGGATAGAACAAATCGATTGGGAATGCCAGATACCGCACTAGAACAAACGGTTACATACTAGGGTACATTTTTCCCATCGCGGCCTTACCCCAGTAGGGCAAAAAGTTAGCTTACGCATGTGTCCCCGGTAAGGGTCTGGTTTCTTCCTGAAAACTAGACCCTTACCGGGGACACATGCACAACTTATTCTTTTGCAAGTCCGCAGTCTACGTCGAACTTGGCTAACCTGCGGCGAACAAGCCCGTCTGCATCAGCGCCTGCCACGAGATCCCCAAGCCGATTACGGTGATCACGAGCGCGCTGGCCACAGGCATCAGACGGATGAGCCGCCCTCCTTCGGGCACCCGTTCAAAGAGACGGCCGGCATGGACCAACAAAATGCCAATCGCCGTCAGCACGCTGGCCAGCCCCAAACTAAAGGCGATAATTAAGACGAGACCAAAACCCACGCGTTGCAACGCAATTGCCCCCAACATCACGACCAGCGCGGCCGGACAGGGTAAAAGGCCACCGGAAATGCCAAGCATCAGCAACGCCCGCCAACTCAGCGGCTTGTTATCCACCGGCAGGTGACTGTGGGTGTGACCAAAGCTGTGATCATGTAAGTGACCCGCATCGTGATCATGTGCATGATCGTGGCTGGAACTGGTCCGGCCCACTGCGCTGCGCAGTCGACCCCAGGCCAAAGAAAAACCAATACTGACCACCAACAACCCCGAGATCAAGCTAAGCCAGGGAAAGAGCGTTTCCGGCAAGATATAGCGGGCAGCGAATAGGGTGATCAACCCCAAGGCAAAGACGCCGGCCGTATGCGTGATGGTGGTTGTCAGCCCCAAAAAGAGCGCATGGCGCACCGTACCACGCGACCCGACCAGATAGGCGGCCACGACGGTTTTGCCGTGGCCAGGCGTTAATGCATGGACAGCACCCCATCCAAACGCAGCCAGCAAGGCCAACAACACGGCAGACGGCCCCAACACCGGAATTGCGATCAGGTCACCAAAGGGATCGGCCGCGCTGCGCAGGGCAGCCGAGCTATTCGCAGCTTGGGCGGCAGTCACCGGTGCTGCGCCATTAGGCTTGCCAACCACACCGGGCTGAAAGGTAAAGCTGGCCCTGTTTACATCCGTCGGGCGCTGCAACAGATCCGATGGATAGTTGCGCAATTCGTCGCTCACGTCTTGGGCGGGCACGCTCGATTCTAGCAAGGTTGCGCCAGAGGCGGCCTGCACCACCACCTCGCGCCAGCCGATGCGGTCGACATAATTGTCATCCTGATATTCTGCCCGCAAAGGCGTGTCATTCTCTGCCAACGCGGTGACCCACTGCACTACGAGGCGCACAGTTGGTAGATCCGCCTGACCAGGTGGGAAGGTCAATTCGTGTTCAACCAGGGTCCATCGGGCCGGCGCGCCATTCAGCGTCAGGTGGATATTTTCCTGCAACGCGGCCACCTGGCGAGTCAGGTACGCGTCCACTTCAGCCTCGCTGATCAGATCGTCGTGATTGGTGTCGATCGCGGTGCGTTCTTGATGCGCGGGGATCTCAGCCATATCGAGCACATAAAAGAGCTGCACCCTGTCGGCGGCCACTTCCAACCGACTGTAGCGGTTGATCGTAAAGTTGCCCAGCGGATGCGCCCAGGCGCCAATCGGAAAGCCGAGCAGCAAAACGCAGGCAACCCAAAGGCCAATGCCTAGGCGGCGGATGTAATTATGGCGCTTTGTATTGATCATTGATGCTAATCTCATGGCAGATCCCCAATCATGGCGTGCGGACTTGGCACCTTATTATTGTGCGTATCAACGAATTATTATGCGTATCAACGATGCAATTTAATTGACGTTAGAAGTTACGCAGTTGCCCCGGGAACGCTGGCATCTTGCCGGCAGCCGCCAGAGATGGCGGTGATCGCAACTGCGTAACTTCTATGACGTAACAAATGCTACTTTAGATGTAACGAACCCGCCGTGTCATATCAAGCAATGTCGCCCAATCGGTCGCGCAGTTTAGATTACGCAGTTGTTTTCTATTTTACTATGCGCGCGGCTCACTTACCAGCCCAAAAAGTGTTCATTTTGCCCCAGCAACAATCAACGCGCGGCTCGTGAGCCGCGCGTTGATTGTTGTGTATAGAGGCTAAGATTGCTAGCGCGTCAAACATACGTCGCTGAACGTTTAACGATCGAAGCCGTACCATCGATAAAATGGACCGGGTGCTGACCTAGTCCGTTTTATCCGTGGTACGGCAGCTGAATGATTGGTACTGCGCGACTCACTAGTTCTGCACGAATGGCAGGTAGAGCTGTTGGAGAAATTCGATGAAGTCATCCTCCGTAATCTCGCTGTCATTCTCGGCCAGCGCTTCGGCAAAGTCCTCAATGTCGGCCGTTCCTTCCGTCGTTTCGGCACTGTCCGTGTCGTCTGGCGCAGCAGCTGCACTGATGGGAGCAGGGGTATAACTAAATACCACCGAGAGGCCATCTAGTTGGTTTTCTGCACCAACCTTCTTGCCATCCAGCAACTTGAAGAAGAAGCACTCGGTGGTTGTACCCAACTGCGAAGGGAAGCAACCCTCAACGTCATTTTTGTCGCCTTTGTCCTCGTTGAGGCTATCTACTTTAAAATCGCCACTGATCGTCAGGTAGACATTCTTGTTGCCCTGCGCATCACCAACCGCATCCACCCAAACGCTGCGGATGTCTTCACTGCTCTTTGTCAACTCCACATCGGAGCCGTCGAAGTAGAGTGACCAACTGACGTTGGGAGGACCGCTTTCCAGCTTGATCAAGTCTTGATCTTTGACGTCACCGCTGATCCCAGGCACCTTGGCGGTACCAATCGTGCTGATGATCAGCTTGCCATCGGCGGCAAAACCCAGCGCGTCGATGTCCTCTGCGCCTTTGGTCAAGCCGACATCGGCTCCCCTCAAGTAGATACTAAAGGGGGACGTAGCGTTAGGGTCATACTTGACGATATCCGAATCGTCGACCTGGCCCAAACCTGGAATGTTGAACTTGGAACGCAGCGTGAAGAGAATACTGCCATCGCTCAGAACCTCAAAGTCATCAAGATTGGCGTTGGAGAGGCCAAAAGCCGAGCCATCGAAGAAGATCGAGAAATCTCCGGTAGCGGGTACAAAGGCCACAATATCCTCATTTTTGTACTTAAAATCAGGTTTATCATCGTCGTCGTCAAACTCGATCTCATCACTGCTTTTGAAGCCGAGATAGATAATTGATGGCGGCGGTGTTGGCACTGGTGTTACAGCCGATTCAGATGCCGACGCATCCCCTGTTGTGGGTGAATCGGCCAATGCCGTAGCAGCCAGGGAAACGACCGCAATCGCAACCATCAGCAATAGCAACGGCAGGCGCAGCCATTGCGGTGATGAGCGATGTACGCCAATTCCTTTTGTGCTCGTGCACTGCGGGGGGCGGTTAATATTATTCATGAGCTTGCGTTTACCTCCAATAGGTAGAAGTGTAATTTCTGGATGATACTTTACGGGGCTGTTGGTCGATAGCGCGCTTACGCTTAGCCCCATAAGACCATCTAGAAGCGTGTTAGATGCGTCTAGACGACATGTAGCCTGCCACTCTGCCGTGTAGTAGCCGCTCTAATTGTGCTGAACCTTGAAACGTTCCCTCTTCGTGTCTGCGCGTTCAAGTTCAGCATGTCTGTCTTCACACAATAGATGTTGGCTTGCGTATCTCGAATGCCCATAACCTCCTTTCTTTTGTCGGCGTTGCTTGTAAGCTAACCGTTTTAAACCAATGATTTGTGGCTAAGGGAAAATTCACCTCCTTTCTCTTCTAAAATGTTGCGATTGAATGTGGCAGTACAGGTGATTAGTCATGTCGTCATAGCGTCGATGAGACCGTAGCGCTGATGAGTTTTTCTGCCCCAGTCTCACCGTCACTGCCATTAAGGTAAGAAACGTGGCAAGTCGTAGGTGCGGTTTGTAACCGCACTGTCTGGTTTGAACGGAAACGTGCGGTTACAAACCGCACCTACGAAATTCCTTACCTTAATGGCCGTGAGTCTCACCGTCCGGCCCATCAATGGATACGTAGGTTATAGGCAGCGATATGAGTGGGCAGGCAGCATACGCGCGAGGGATGCCATCCACTAATATTGAGCCCAAAAACTTACATATCCCTTACTATATATTATCACGATCAGCGAAGTCAACGCAATACCCAGCGATGTTTCTTACATTTCGCTGACAATTATTGACAAAAAATTTAAGCTAAAACTTATCAGTCAAGTATAAATTTAATTAGGCTTTATTTACAGTATTGTAAGCATAAATAAGGTTTTTGTAAGCTTTCAAATATTTTATTTAGAGTATGATATATGTAGGTGTGATTAACGAATGCCTACAGTCTGGGTTGCAATCGACGCCCAATCGACATAGTGGGCAACATCTGGTCTTTATTTAGACCCTATAACACGACATCCATCCAAACCCAACCGAAAAAGTGGTGAAGTAATTCGATCATATTTGACAAACTTAACTTGAAAGGTAGAACTATGCGTCTCTTTCCCCCTCAAAAACTTCATCTCCGTGTGCTTGCCAATCAATTATTATTGCTCCGCAATCGTCACTTTATTATTATCGATCTGCTCATTTTTTGTATTACGCCTGCCCTAGCGCTCTTTTTGCGCACTGAGACAACGACAGGTATCTACACATGGGACTTAGTCCTTTATACCCTCTTGGCGCTCGTGATCAGGCTGCTGATTTTTTATGCCTTCGGCTTATATCGACGATTCTGGCGCTATGCCAGCAGCGCCGAGTTGAGCCGCATGGTAAAGGCGATGGGCAGCGCTACTGTGATCATTGCAGTTTGCTTTTTTGTCGCCAAGGCCTTCGATTTTGGCCAGTTGCCGCGTTCAGTGCCCTTTATTGACGCGTTGCTCGCGCTGATATTGGTGATTGGTAGCCACGCGAGCATTCGTATGACAGAAAGTTGGCGACGCGGCGCGCGCGATAACAGTGGCGTGATCAACGTCGCCATTATGGGGGCGGGCCATACTGGGGAGATGATTGCCCGTGAAATCCAAAATAATCCCCAGCTCAATCTCTGCCCGATCGCTTTTCTGGATGACGACCCCACCAAACACGGGATGCACATTCACAATATTCCCGTACTAGGCGATCGCAACCAGTTGTGGCAATTGGTCGAACGCCACGATATTAAGCGCGTTATTATTACCATGCCGGCGGCGCCGGGCCGCGAAGTACGCCAGGTGGTTGCGTTATGCCGGCAAATTGGCCTAAAAACCCAAATCATGCCTGGCCTGCCGGAGCTGATCAATGGCAAGGCCAGTGTCAATCATTTGCGCAATATCCAGATTGAAGATCTGTTGCGCCGCGAACCGATCCAGACCGATATGGCAGCCATCCATGAATTGGTCTATGGCAAACGCGTATTGATCACCGGTGGCGGCGGTTCAATTGGCAGCGAACTATGCCGCCAAATTCTGCGCTGTAAACCCGCCCAATTAATTTTGATCGGCCACGGTGAAAATTCGATCTTTGAGATTAGCAATGAATTGCAGCGCATCCAGCACGAGTTGCAGGCGAATACGGAGCAGAGCGGTCGCTGTGCGCCCCACAGCATCATCCCTGTGATTGCCGATTTACGCTTTACGGAGCGGATTCATCACATCTTTGATAGCTACCGGCCGCAGATTGTCTTCCACGCCGCGGCCCACAAACATGTGCCGTTGATGGAAGCACACCCCAGCGAAGCGATCACCAACAACATCTTGGGCACTAAAAACCTGCTTGATGCCGCGGTCGCCGTCCAGGCCGAACGCTTCGTGATGATCTCCACCGACAAAGCGGTAAACCCGACCAGCGTGATGGGCGCCAGCAAACGTAGCGCCGAGTTTCTGGTCCATCAAGCCGCCCAGCAGAGTGGCCGCCCCTACATGGTGGTGCGTTTTGGCAATGTTTTGGGCAGCCGCGGCAGTGTGGTCCACACGTTCAAACAACAGATTGCGGCCGGTGGCCCTGTGTGTGTTACCCATCCCGATATGGTGCGCTACTTCATGACGATTCCAGAAGCCGTGCAACTGCTGCTGCAAGCTTCTGTGCTGGGCAAGGGCGGCGAAGTTTTTATGTTGGACATGGGTGAACCGGTCAAGATCGTAAACCTTGCGCGCGATTTGATCGAGCTTTCCGGACTCGAAGTGGGGCGTGATATCGAGATCGCCTATACGGGGATACGCCCCGGTGAAAAGCTTTTTGAGGAGATGTTTACGCCCGGTGAAACCTATACGCGCACCCACCATGCCAAGGTGCTGATGGCGGCCAACGCCAGCCATTGTATCCCCAACGATCTAAACGAAGCGATTGGCGGCTTAATCGCAGATGCCTGGCGCAATGATGATAAGGCAATCTTACGCGGCTTGAAAAACTTACTACCCGAGTTCCAACCACCGTCTGCTGCAAGCGACGCGGCCCCACAGCAGTCTCAGCCGGCAAAACCTGACCTTACCCACGCCCTTGTCTTAGAGCCAGCGATGGGAGATTAGTGCGCGCCAATGGTTAATGAGCCATTGGGGTTAATGAGCCATTGGGGTTAATGAGCCATTGG
>Ga0105054_10010852_pt1 | contig 11493 bp, 17 predicted proteins | sample BON02_FD_78091 | JGI IMG/M metagenome (GOLD analysis project Ga0105054, IMG submission 78091) | Freshwater microbial communities from Lake Bonney liftoff mats and glacier meltwater in Antarctica - BON-02 (megahit assembly) | ecosystem: Environmental > Aquatic > Freshwater > Ice > Glacier... | reverse complement strand
ACGCTGCCCAACGACAAGTTAAAGCAGATTTACACGATCCTTCAAGTTAAATATCAACCATTCACCAAACGAAAATCCGTAGTACACAAATTGGAAACCAAAAAAATAGAAACTGCTAAAAAAACAGGTACTTATGATCTAATAGCTGCAACCTGGGTTAATAATTGTCTATTGGCAATAGACGAGTTTCACCATGTGTCCGCCGATATCAATAACTGTCTGGGTGATATACTCCGAAATATCATGAAGAAGTCCTCTGCGCATATCGTAGCGATGACTGGCTCATATTTCCGAGGGGACAGCGTTCCTGTTCTACCACCTGAAGAGGAAGCCAAATTTGAAAAAGTTACTTATAACTACTACGAGCAGCTAAATGGCTATAGCTATCTAAAATCTTTGGGGATCGGATACCATTTTTATCAAGGCCGATATACCTCTTGAAATTGGCTCATGATAAACTAGAAGAAAAGAAGAAGAATCAAGAGGTGTATGGCTTTCAATCCTATTGTACCATAGCGTGGATTATCACGAGAACTCTAGAAAAAGAAAATTATACATTCAGGAAGCAAGATGCTGATCAGGAAGCTCAATATCAGTCGTTGGTAAATCAAGGTGTCCCACCTACCCCAGAAATGTTTAATAACATTATAAGTCAATCACTAAATTTTCAATCAAAATGAGATATAATTTCGTAAAAATAATGATTTACTCCTTTTTTCTGTTATTGCTTTTTCAAGGATGTAAGGACGAGGTTTCACCATTGGAAGAGAAAGGAATTTCTCAAAATATTGTAGAAAAGTTAAATAGTGTCTGTGGTATAAGCGATTTGTCTTGGCTCGAAGAAATTATTGTTAAAGCTGAAGAAGACAACCGTAGCCGAACCTATCAGGGCAATTTTATAGGAACTGTTTACCTTGAAGATTACCAAAATGAACCGGTCATTTTCGTTCGCATGGCTATGGGAAGTGGTGGGTTGTATGGATACGTGTATCGTTGTGATGGTAGCAGCGTTAATTTTGATAATGATCCCAGCCAGGTTGAAACGTTTTTCTCCAAAATGGAGAAAAACCAAATTATTTATACTAATGTACCAGAGAGCAATGGGGATTAAAGAAAATTTTTCTACCAGATAGTGCCTACCGATTCGATAAGTGAAGCTTTTTAATTAACCCTAATGCCTATTTTATGAAAAGTATTAAATTTTACTTACTGTTTTTTATTATTTTATTTAGTAGCAACTTTTTTGTGTTTTCACAGACTCAAAGCAATTTGGTTACGCCGAAGGGAAGTTCGGTTGTTGCATATATTGTTTCGGAAATGTCGAATTCTGATCGTGCATACTGGGATTCGTATTATTCGGCCCCTAATCGTACACAGATAACTACTTCTAATGGCTACAGTTCATCCAGAACATTTAACTGTCATGGCTATGCTTGGAGCATCGCAGAAGGAGGGGCGACCCGGTGGATTGGATACTATGTATCATCAGATGAAGATGTTTATATGACAGATGGAAGTTACGTTCAAGTTTGCTCAGAAACACATCCTGGGAAAATTTCTTGAGGTTCTGGAGATCATTCAGCCATTACAACGGGCACAATGGGAAGATGGAAATCTAAGTGGAATATGTATCCACTAATGGAGCATAATTGGAATGATACCCCTTATGGTACGACCAACTTGAAATACTATGCTTCTACCGAAATCAATGGCATTACCAATAGTGCTTTATGCTCCGGAAGCAGAAATTTCAGTGTGCAAAGTATTTCAGGCGGATCATATACTTGGACTACGAGCAGTACCCTCACCATAACATCTGGTGCCGGTACAAATCAAATAACTGTTGCACGTAACGGTTCCAGTGCAGGGATAGGTTGGGTTCAGGTACAAATCTCCACACCTTGTTCAAGTGGTTCTGCAACACGGAGAAGCAGTAACTTTAACGTAGGGGCAACTGTTTCCAATCCAAATTATTGGTTATTTGATGCATCGTCAAGCATGTGGCAGTTGTCCTACAATGCACAACCAGGTGCAACTTTTACTTACGCTGTCGTTTCTGGTTCGGCTACCTTAGCTCCTTATATACATGATTGCTATGTCACCACTCCTAGTGGGGCAGTTATATCACTTACTTCCGCTGTCCCTGGTTGTGGGACATCTACTCACTACTTCTACCTACCAGCAAGTGGAAGTATGCTAAAGGTTTATCCTAATCCTGTAAGTGAGATACTATCAGTGGAAGTAGGAGATTTTGGGGAATTAGATAACCTTCCCTCAGAAATAAATTTATATTCTGAAAAATCAGGAAATATCGTTCGTTCAATTTCAGTGGATGAAATCTATAATCAAGGCTCATTAATAGATGGTAACAAAATTGAAATGGATGTCGGAGGTTTACCTAAAGGATTGTATTTTTTGCATATTGTACCTAGAAAAGGTCAGGGGAATAAAGTGGAGAAAATGCAAATTATTATTAATTAGGCAATAGTTTTTTGTAGTCGGCTCAAAGGGGTGTACCATATGAAAATAAAGGTTTTTATATGGTACATTTTGTTTTAGAAACATATTTGTAGATGTATTCTGCTTACGGGCTGGCTAAGTTTTATTTTAATCTTAGATCAGAAAGAAAAGAAAGCCGTGAGAAGCCCTTAAAAAAGGCTTTGGGAGGTAATGGGGACATGAATATCGTGGAAGACCCGTAAAATGGACGACCTTCAAAAATATACTTCCGAAAAACAAGGCGAAATCTTGGTAAAAAATACCCTATACAGGGTATTTTTTTATTTAAAATTAGACTCTAATTTTAAATAAAAAACTTTAATTATGAAAAATAAACATTTAGCCAATGTCGTTTTAGTAGGTATTACGACATTTTTTGGAGTCGCTTGTACCGAAACTTTTGAGTACCTCCAATTGGAGGAGCGGGCTAGTGGTCTTGAGGTTGTTGATGGGACACTTAAAGTTTCTTCCTTTGAATAATACGAAAGTCTATTTTCAGGGAATCAAAAATTGGATAAAGTGGAATTCCAAAATTTTAAAAACTCTTTGAGAGACAATGTTCCAACCAGTGAGAATTATAGGATAAATCAAACTGGTTACACAGAAATAAGCCTATGGGAGGGAGATCAATTTTTGGAAATTCTTGATCAGGATGGATTTGTCTTAATTGATGATATTTTATTTCGAGTTGATTTTAACAATAGGGTAATTGTTGTTTCCACTGACCTGGATCTAAAAAGCAGTATTTTAGATGGCAATTTGTCAAGTGATGAGATCAGGTTGTTTTCTTTCGATAATGACGTGATTGGTTTAATTGAAAACGGTAGTCAGTCAACAATTCCTAAAACACAATATAATGCCAGAATTGCAACGGTATACAATCCATCTGCTTACACTGTAACCAGTGGTTGTGATTGGAGTAAGTGCGATAATTCTAATGATTATGGAGATATTATTGGAATAGCCAATTCAGGAGGAAATTACAGGTATAGATTAGATGCTAAACACACTTATGCGGCAGCAGGAATTTCATTTAAACTGTTCTTTAAAGCCAAGCACATGAGAAAACAGGAAGGTAGAGCCTTGGTTTGGACGGCGGAAGATACATATCAGAAACTTTGGTATGATTATGAGTATCTTAGTAAAAAGAATGGTAGTACCTTAAAAAAGGTAAATGATGAAAAGGAGCTAAATAATAATGAATTGGAAGCAATATATTATTCTTCCTCAAGAGGTTTGGAAAAATTCTATCTTAAAACCCAATTTTATGCTGAGCCAGGAGGTGATCATGGTTATTCACCTACAGGTGATTTTTGGCAGTTTAATTTAAAACAAATTGTTAAATGATATTAATGATGAAAGTTATCAGAGCGTTAGGAGCCTTATTATTAGGGTTTCTGTCAATTGAGAGTTCTTTTGGACAGGGAAAACTAGCCTTAGAAGTAAAAGCAGGAACGGGAACGACAAGCATTGATTATGTTGGAAACTTCCCAGACTTGGTTGTTTCAACGAGTGACCATGTGTTTTTTTCTTTGGGGGTTGTGAAAGCCCTGGAAAATGGCTGGGCTTATGGTTTAGAAGGGGAGTATTATCGTTTCGATACGTTTTTCTCCTATACACCACTTGATAAGATCAAGAATAAGGGGGGAACTAGACATGATTACTGGGCTTTTGGGCCTAGAGTTCAAAAAGACTTCTTATTAGTTCCTAAGTTTGGTTTGAGTCTAGCTACTGGTTTTCACGTAACGCTAAACACAGAGGATGATTATCAATTTCAGGGAGGCGAATTACAGTCTGTGAGGCAACCTGGAGGTGAGCCAAGAGTTCCAGTCAAAATATATGGCGAAAGATCGGTCGAAACAGTTACCTTTTTAGTAAAGCCAGAAATTGGCTTCTATTATGATTTAAGTGCTAAATCAAGGATAACCCTCACTGGGAAGTATGGGTTGAGTTTAAATGATCCTTCAATTAATATAGATCTGAATCCAATAGAATATGAAGGAGATTCTTTTCGAAACAGCTATACCTACAATGGAAACTTTGCTTCCGTATTGCTTGGTTATCGATATACCTTTTAGACTTTAGTAACTTGTTGTAAAATAGCCCTTCGGGGCTTTTTTTTATGACAGTTCTTCGTCCGTCAGGATGGCGGTAAATTTGATGGCTTCCCTTGCTCCTCTGGAACAAAATCTTTGTAGTACGATTTGGACTAAAATCACAAATGCCTATTCTTCAAAAGGAATATTGAAGAATAGGCCATTCGTTTGAATATGAAGTTCTTAAAATCTAGATTTAATACCCATATTTAAATTGCCCATTGTACCTAAGCCAAATTCAACAAACAAACCAAATCTTTTCACTGGGTAATATGTCACACCAGTTAAGATTCCCATGTTATAACTAATATCTTCATCTATTTTAAAAAATGAATAATCAATACGATCCTCCGGCAAGTTACTTCGTTCAAATTCTTCAGTAACTTTATTAAAAACTGCCCCACCCCAATAAGTCAAATAAATGTCCCATTTCTCCGATTTCATTTTTCCTTTCATAAAATTTTCATTTACGAAAGAGGTAAGGTAGAATGTGCCCCTAATTCCTACTGGAAAAAAATCCTGTTCATAGGAATATATCCTTCCACCAGATGGCGTGGCTGCTGGAAATAGATAGCTTCTATTTTGATAGCCTAGATATACTCCAGCACTAAAAGACTTAATTTATAGTCAAGTGTCAATTCGGTGTAGAGACTATTATTCCCTTGCTCGAAACGATGGGCATTTACCGTGGTACCAAGACCAATTATCAAACGTTCATCTGCATCAGAATTTACCGTCTGTCCAGATAATGATCCACAAAGGACAAAACCAATTATCAATAAATATATTTTCCGCATAGTTAATTACTCATTTTCAATTGAATATTTCCATTATTGAATAAGGCATACTAAATGAGGTGGCGATTTTTTTTATTAATTTCACTTAACTCCAAATCATTAACTAAAAAAGCGAAGAGACTGCAACTAAAGTTATTATTGGAGAAGAAATTAATTGTAAAATAATGATTTGATCTCAGTAAAAGACTTGATCAAGTTTAGTCTGGTAGTATTTAAAAGTAGAAATCCCAACCAAAAAACGGACATAATCGCTACTGATTTCGCTACTGATTCAAAACAAAAAACCCTAACTATCAACATTTCAGATAGTTAGGGTTTTAATATGTAGAGAGGAAGGGATTCGAACCCTTTTTATTAAGATGTACAAATATTCATTCAAAACAGCCTATTAGAGGATATTAAGAGGGGTAGATTGAAACCAAGATAAAGATTAATCAATCAAAATAAAATAAATATGCACCCCAATCAACACCCCATTTATTTTTTAATTACCTTGGAGCTGTCTTAAAAAGGGGAAAAGATGGCAACACTTACAATTCGGTTCGAGATCCGGAAGGATAAAATGAACCAAGAGGGCAAAGCACCTATATCATGCATCATTTCAATTTCTCAACAGAGAAAGAGGATAGCAACGGAAAAGAGCATTCATCCTGACAACTGGGATAAATCGACTCAACGAGCGGTTTACATCACCGAGAAACAAAAATCAAAGTTAGGTTCTCAGGTCAATGATTCTGATTTCTCGATGCAGTCGGATATTGACAGGGTGAACAATACCTTGGAGAAAATGAGATCCAGATTGAATTTCATTAAAGAGGGATTCAGGTTTAGCGAAAAAGAATATAATGTGATGGATATTTTTGAAAGCTACTCATCAGAGAAACCAACAACGGGAACAAAAGCAGAGGTGAAAGAAAAGCCCACCATCAAGACACTTCCAGAATTCATTGACACTTACATAGAGCGAAACAAGGCCAGTCGAGCCAAGAGAAGTTTGGGAGTGTATTCCCAATTGAAGAATCACTTGGAGGCGTTCGAATCTTGGTCGGGTTCCAAAGTTACTTTTGAACGGATTAGACTTTCATTTTTTGAAGAGTTTCAGAATTACTTGATTGAGGAGCGAGACAGTTTGAACAACAACACTATTGCAAAACAACTTAGCACATTGAAAACCCTTTTGGGGTATGCTAGGAAGCACGGAATAGAAATGAATCAGTCTTATCGGGATTTTACAATCAAACGACAGAAACTTGAGGTAATAACACTTTCCGAAGGTGAATACAGAACCTTGAAAACAGCCAATCTAAAAGGTGTAAGCAGACATGAGAAGGCCAGAGACATCTTCATTTTCCTTTGCGCTACCAGTATGCGGTTTTCAGACTATGACCAATTCAAGCGAGAACATATTAAAGGCAGTACGATTCAGCTAACCATGAAGGAGGGAAGTAAGCCTTGGGAGATACCTTTGAATCCAGATTCTTTATCAATCCTAGAGAAGTACAGGGAGCTTGCAGAGCCATTGCCCAAGATATCCAACGCCAAACTATCGAAGTACATCAAAGAGGTCTGCGAAGTAGCAGAAATCAATGAATCGATTGAAATCGTCCGATACAAAGGAGCTGAACCAATTCGAAATGTTCACCCCAAACACAAACTTGTTTCAGCCCATACAGGCCGAAAAACATTCTGTACCCTGTCTTTGGAACGTGGGGCATCCGTGGAAACAGTCATGAAGTGGTCAGGCCATGAATCCTACGCCAGTTTCAAACGATACGTTAATCTAAGCAGGTCTCACAGTATTAGCGAAATGGAACGTGTTTGGGGGAATGCGCCCATTATGAAGGCGGTCTGAATGTAGTCTTATGTTGTCTTTTCATGGTGACAAATGCTAACATTCCAAAAACATGGAACCTATCAAAAACCCACTTTCCAAATCAGATTATTAATGAATAGCTTACCAAACATGGTGACAAAAGCTGACATTGGAAACAATAAAAATCAGAGTATAACTTGACAAAACTTTACATCTAAACTTAAATCACCCACAACATGAGAAACCAACTTTCAAAAATCAGTCAGTACTTTCAGGAGAATCACGGGCTATCCCTCACAGATCAGGAACTTGTAATGATTAATGAGAATGTACTTACTACCAACCAAGGCAGAATAATTCAGATCGAGGAAAAACACCTTAGTGATCTAAAAAGCAGTTGTATCAATTCAGTTTGGCAAGCTATGGACAAGTATCATCATACAGGCATGGAAACGGATGAAATCAAAACAATAGTCGGAAACGTGATACAAAACCGTGCTGAATTACCCGGCATAACCGAAACAGCAAGGCTCTTTATTGTAGATTAGCGGTATTTATGCCTTGTGTAGTGATTATTCAGCCAACAGAACGGTAATAAATTCATATTGTGGAGGTGTGAACCTCCACAATTTAGTCTGATTGATAAGTCTGATTCTGTTCTGAAATGAGAAGGGTCAGAGAAGGTGAACTCAAGTAAATCAATGTTGAAAAATGTTGACAAATGTTGACATTGACTTATGGCTAGTTCCTTACTGGAAACTTGACTAAACTTGACTATTAAATTCAATCTGAACAACTCTTTGGGGAAAGAAAATGAAAATTGACAATGGATATCCTTATAATTTCAACCTAAATGAAATTGAGGAAATGGTTAACTTCTTTCTCAAGAAAGGACAGCCAGAAAAAGCACTTTTTGAATTGGATCAAATAGAGGATTCATATTTTAAAAACAGGAATAAAATTGACCGTAATAGACGAGAAAATTCCCATTTAATGGGATATTCATTTGCAGGGTTATTTCTTGAAAATCCTGATCCGACAAAAATCACGGACTACTTTCATTTCCAATTAAGGAAGATGATTACTGAGGTGGAGGCTAAAAGGCTGTCATTGCTAAAACCAAAAGATAAAGGGATAGCTTTTGTAGCACATTACCTATTTTATTCAGAAGCAAGTGTTACGAGAGAAAACGTTGATGAAATAGCAATTGAGTGGGGTTTTAAAAACGGGGACAAATTAATTCAAGCGTATAATAAAGTAATTAAGCATGTTGATAGGACGGCTGATCCAGAGTCCCTTATTAAGCTAAGGAACAAAATCCAACTTTTTGAAAAAGTAAGGGACTACCTAAAAGAAGATGAAAGAGATGTAATTATTAATGATTTAAAGGAAATTCAAGACCATCTAACCCGTTATCAATAAAATTAGAAACCGGTTCGAACCAGTTCACCACTCTAAAGTGGAATAATCTTTCTGCATTACTAAACGATAGCAGAAATGAACTTACAAAGTCAGTTAGCAAAAATTGAGGCAAACCTAGCCAAAATAGAAGGATTATTGATCCCCCTTATCCATCCAGAGGCATCAAAAAAAGACAATCAACAAAGAACAATCCTAGACACCGACCAGCTCATGGCGAAGCTGGGTGTTACCCGTCCTACCCTTTCAAAGTGGCGGAAGGAAAACCGTATTCCATTTATTCAGGTGGGAGCCGTTGTCCGGTATGACTTGGACAAAGTATTGGAAGTATTGGAAAGCAAAAAGCGGAGGTCAAGATGAAATTAATCATAGAGAACTCCGCAATTGCCTCTTTGGGGAAAAGACAAGTCGAAGATAGACAATTCGAACCGCAATTGAAAAGGACATTTGAAGCCTTTTTTACTACACCCAAAACCATGCTCATGGTAGAGGTGGAAACAGGTATTCTACGCCCTAATATTTGTCGATATGTAGCTACATGGAAAAAGGAGAAAAGGATTGAAATTGTCAGACTAGGAGTTTGCCCGATTTCTAAATATGGAGGAGTGCAACACCTGACCATAAATCCGGATATGTTCCCGAATTCAAACCAATTAAACCTGTTTTGATATGGAACTGACAAGAAATTTTGAATTTGATAAATACGGAACCAAAGCTGTGGGTATTAAATCCACAACCTCCGCACAAGTCTCCTTTGGGAAAAGTCTCCGTAGAGATAGGACTGTTTTCAATCCAATCCACTACAAGGCAACTGGAATCGTGAATTCGTACGAACAGGATTTGGAGTATTTCAATGCGCCTTCTTTTGCCATTGATTCAATCCCTACCAAGATTCAATTGGAATACTGTTTTAAAGCTAAAATCCTGTCTGACTATCTGATTACATTTCAGAATAAGGAAGGCTACATGAAAGCCCTAACAGGTATCAGGAAAACAATAATACCCGATTGGTACTATGGCGAGCTGAGAGCCTTTGCAGACGGCCAGACAATCAAAAGCCTTGTTCTAATCCAGTTCAGCCCTGACAGGTCTTTATTCAGGCTATATCTGTTTGAAACGTACTATCCATCAGGATCAAAGCGGATCAATGAGATTATCAAGTTGATTCAGGAGATATTGGCAACTGGAAGACCAACAGATCAGGTTCTACTAGCAATCAATACACGTCAATCAGGTAAAGTCAATCAGGAATCAGGATCGAATCATTCACTAAACAGACTGAGACCATGATTGGCCTATTGAGAATTTGGAACATAGATTCCAATGAGTCAGCATTGAAACAACTGACTAGACTTGCGGACGAGAAGCGGAAAAGTAAGAGACCAAATGTGCCAGTTCATGCTTGGGGTTCAATGCCACCATTTCGAGACCATACAGCCAACGAATTAACCAAATCGATCATTGAGTTTATGGAGGTTATAGGAGGTCAGGCAGAGCGGATTAACAGCATGGGCAGACAGATCAATTACGGAGGGCAAACGAAGTGGATCTATTCAACAGGTAAAAACGGCACTGCGGACATTTCAGCCACTTGGGAGGGTATCAGTGTGAAAATCGAAGTGAAGGCCACCAAAGGCGAAAAACAGAGCGAAGTTCAGAAGCAGTATCAGAAATCTATTGAACAAGCTGGGGGGATTTACCTCTTAGCTCGGAACATGGAAGGGTTTGTATTTCAGTTATTCAAAGCTGTGGAGGGGCATAAGGTATGAAAGATGCATATTGGTTCAAACACGATTCTAATGCTCGCAATGATGAAAGAATAATTGATCTGTTATCAGAGCTTGGATATGCAGGGTATGGTATTTTCTGGGCATTAATTGAATATCTGAGAGATAATGAAAACTATGAGGCAGAATACAAGCCTAAGAGACTTGCAAGGGCATTACAGGAGCAAGAGGATTTGATAGAGCAGGTTATAAAAGGATATGGTCTTTTCGTAATCGAAACAGAAAAGTTCTATTTTATTTCTTTGAAAGCTAGAATGAAGGAAATGGATATCAGAAGAGACCAGCAACGAGAGAAGGCTAATAAAAGGTGGCATCCAGACGGTAAAAAAGAATCTGATGATGAATCCCAAAGTAATGCCGTGGCATTGCCAGAGCAATACCATAAGAATAGAGAAGAAGAGATAAGAGAAAAAAAGAAAAAAAAAGACAAGATTACACCTGAAGAGAGGGTGCAGGGAGAGAAGGAAAACCCATCTTTTTTTTCTGATTGTTTGGAAAAAAGGAATTCCTATCGAGTTAAACTTCTTTTTGAATATGTCTATTTCGTTGGTAGAAACATCGATTCTTCTCTGGAAGAAAACAGGAAACAATTTATTGAGTATTGGAATGAATCAAAAACCCTAACAAGTGGAGAAGAAATTAGGAAAAGGCTACTCTACATGGGCGTAAAAGGCTTTAAAATGGAAAAGAAAAGCGTAAACGATTCAATAAGTAAGTTGGCCGCAACGCATGGAGATGATATGAAGGAAGAAAACTTTTACATGAAGTTTTTAGAGGTTTTGAAAACAGATGGATTAACCCCTGAAAAAAGCTTACAGGAATTGGCTAAACCTTTTATCAGCTTTTGAAAATCAAGAGATCAATAAAATCAAGACTGAAGTAATTATAAGCCCTGATTGAAAAGTCAGGGTTTTTTTTAAAGTTTTCTCAATTCAAATGTGATGAATAGAAAACAATAATTTTTTTTATGATTATCCGCAATCACACCAGTAAGGATAAATAGAAGCAATAATGAGTCGATCAAAAAGTTTTTGACCAAAGTATCTTCGGTTGAGCTTGTAACAAAACTCGTCCAAATAGTT
>Ga0105054_10010849_pt1 | contig 11495 bp, 5 predicted proteins | sample BON02_FD_78091 | JGI IMG/M metagenome (GOLD analysis project Ga0105054, IMG submission 78091) | Freshwater microbial communities from Lake Bonney liftoff mats and glacier meltwater in Antarctica - BON-02 (megahit assembly) | ecosystem: Environmental > Aquatic > Freshwater > Ice > Glacier... | reverse complement strand
GAAGGGGGGAGGGGGGCCGGAGGGGCGTCTTGCGAGGACGACAAGGAACGAGCGCGCGATTGGCGGCGGCGGCGCAAACACAAACACGAGCACAAGAAGGAAAAAGAAAATGCGCCCCAAAACAACAATCGCGCGAACGAGAGACTCGACACTCACCGGCACCGTCGTGCCCACCACGATGTGCCGCACGGTTTCCGGCAGCTGCGACGCCTTGATCAGCAGCTGCATGTGCGTCTCGAGGCTCAGGACCTGCGACTCGGTGCGCTCGGCGCGGCAGTCGGGCAGCAGCACGGCCACACGGGGACCGAACAGCGCGACCTGAGAGTAGGAGGCCAAGGGGCCGCCGCCGCGCGAGGCGCCCAGGGCCGAGCGGTGGGCCTGCCTCGTCGTCGTTTTGGTCGTTGGGTTTTGTTTTGGGTTTGCGTGTTGTGGGTGCGTATCATTTTAAGTGTGAGAGAGAGAGAAAGAGAGAGAGAGAGAGAAAGGGCGGGCGTCGCGATAAGAAAGCGACACGGAACATTTTTAGCAGCGCCGCGCCGGGGAAAGAAATAAAAAAAGGCGACACCCCCTCTCCGCACCTGCGCGCCAAAGGCCCCGTGCAGCGGCGCCAGCGCGGGCGTCGTGTGCACCTGGAACAGCAGGAAGAAGCGGCGCGCCGCGCCGAAGATGCCGCTGTACACGTCGCTCTCCTGCAGCGCCTCGGGGTAGCTGCCCCAGCCGTCGAAAATGTCGTGGTCGTCCCACGACTGGAGCTGGGGCACGCGGCTGTTTGCGTTTTGGTTTTGTGTTTGTTGTTGGTGGTTTTTGTTGATGTTGCCTTGTTTCGATTGTTTTACGGGGTGCGTAAGAAATTCCGATCGATCCGGGCGGGGAAAAAACACGGCCGGAAGACGGCAGCGATCGAGGAACAAAAGAGACCGCAAAAAAAAGGCGGCGGCGGGACGAGGCGCGAGAAGAAATTGACCCGAAAAGAGAGAGAGAGGCACAGTCACTCACGCGTTGACGGCGCCGATGGCGCCGTGCGAGTAGTGGACGGCGTAGTGGTGGAAGTAGTACTCGGCGACCTCCTGCGCCATGGCCGGCGCCAGGGGCATGGCGGCGCGGTCCGCCTCTTCCTTGGCGTCGAAAAAGGGCGCGAGCGCTCTGTTGGATTGGCGGCGGTGGCGGCGGTGGTTTTTTGGGTTTTGGGTGTTGTGCCGTCCGCAATCGTCGTTTTGTTGTGTGGTTTTTGGGTGTGAGTATCATGCTTCTTGCGTGGGCAAGTCGGCGCGCGCAAGGAGGTGCCGACCCGACACCAGCCATCCTCCTCGAATTGGCAAGAAAACACAGACAAGCGCCAGCGGCCCCTCGCCCCCGCCCCAAGAAACAACCAACCAACCAACCACCCCACCAAACCAAAAAACCAACACCCAATCAATCAATCACATAATACTCAACGGGCACTTGAGCACGTCGTCGTTGTAAAGCTGGTCCCCGCCCCCGACCATCGCGTGCATCGGCGCCAGCGCGTGCCGGGCGGCGACGTCCTCCCACAGCGGGGCGATGCCGCGCCACTTGCCCGCGTGGTCCTGCTGCGGCACGTCGGGCGTGAAGCCGTTGCACGAGTAGTAACCCCAGTGCCAGGGCTGGTCGCGGCCGGCGACGAAGAAGGCGCGCGTGGGGGACGGGAGGGCAGCGGCGGCGGCCGGGTTGGCCGCCTCGCGGCCGTCGGCGCCGAAAAAGGCCAGGCCGGCGCGGACGGCGGCCTCGTCGGCCTCGGCGCTCGCGCCCGTGGGCTCGCCCTCGACGCGGTACTCGACGCGGCGCTCGGCCGAGTCGACGGGGATCGCGAGGTCGAAGCGCCAAAAGTTCCACTCGCAAAAGGTGTCCAGGCAGATCGGATAGACCGTCGCGCCGTCGACGGGGGCGCCGGCGGGCGGCGGCGCGCCCGGCGCGGCGGCCGCGGGCCCGCCGCCGGGGGCCGGGACCGCCCGCACGAGCACGGGGCTCGATGCCGCAGCGGCGCGGGAGGCCAGGGCGGCGCCGTCGCGGCGCGAGGCGTGCGAGGAGGCAAACGGCGCGGTGCCGCCGGGCGAGGTGCGGGCGCCCGCGGCGGCCGCGCCCGCCGGGTCCCGGCGCGCGACGCTGACGCCCTTGGGCGCGACCGGCACGGCGCGCCAGTGCAGGACGGGCCGCTCGCACGCGGAGGCCTTGCACACCACCAGGCACGACCCCGTCCAGGCGTCCAGGTCGGGCACGTACCCGCCGATCTTCAGATAGGGGCCGTGGAAATCGCGTGCCGCCAGCTCCCCGGAGGTGCAGCCGCATGTGTTTTTTGGCTTCGCGGCGGCCGAGGGCGGGCCCGCGTACCCGCCCGCGGGTACGGGAACGGCGGCGGCGGCGAGGGCGGCCATGCTCGGGGAGGGCGGGACCGAGGACTGGGCGTAGGAGCCGGGCGGGAAGGCGGCCGCGATGGGCGAGAGCGGAGGGAGGCCCGAGGTCGGGCTGCCGACGCCGGCGGCGCCGCCGCCGAACGAGGGGCGCGAGGGCGCAAAGGCGCCGTGGCCGTGGCCGTTGCCGTTGCCGGCGCTGCCGGCGGCGCTGGCGGTGGGGGTGGCCAGCTCCGTGGAGCAGCCGGCGGACTGTTTGTTTTGTTTTGTTGTTGTTTGTTGGTTGCGCGGGGTTTAGGCAAGCGTCGTCGGGCGGCGGTGTCGGCGGCGACGGCGACGACGACGACGACGACGACGACGACGACGACGACGACGGCGGCTCTGCTCGGTCCCGACCGACAGCGGCGTTGTCTGACGTGATGTCGCACCTTGAGCACAGAGGGGGTCCAGCGCTGCAGGAACGTCTCCTGCAACGCTGGAGGCGCCGCGGCGTCCTGCGACATGGTGGCAGTTGCCCGATTGCTTGATGCGAGACGTTGGCCGTCCGCGACCTTTCAGGGGCCGCACACGCGAGGGCGCAAGAGGTGTCGTCGAGAGCACGCGACTCGGAGAAGTGCACAGCGCGCGCACACTCCTGGTGTGGCGGCGGTGTCGTGGGGGTCGTGCGGTTTGCGCGCACGGAACGATTTTTGTGGAGTTGACGCTCGCTGAGAGTTGTCCGCGCGCGCGCGTGTTCTCCAAAAAGAGTAAAGAGAGTCCGCAGTTGGGTGTCGATTGAATGTGAATTGAGTGCTACTCTGAGATTGGGACTCGCCTTGTCATGTCGGCGTTTGTGTCGGAAGCTCCGCCTCGCAGTGCTCCATCGCATCAACGCCGCAAAACCCCCGCGCTCGACGTAGGTGGCCACTAACAACGCATTCCAAAACATCCCATCCACGATCGCCGAATCGCCTTTGAACGGCGTAGCGATACGATCACAACACAAAGAAGCGCTCACTCGGAGTGACGGAGCAAAAACGCGATGCGCCCGGGAGCCTTCCGCCCGAACACGCTGCCGCTCACTTCTAGGACAACTGCCCTCATCGCGCGCCGGCTGCTGTCGCCCCTCCGCGCGGCAGCAACAGCAGGCACAGCAGCAGGCACAGCGGAGAGTCGCCGGACCTTGCGCCTCGCGGCCCTGCCGCTGACGCCGCCGCCGTCGACGCGCGCGCGCCGCGCCCAACAACTGTCATCGCCGTCGTCGCCCCGCGCGAACCAGATCGCGCGCAGCAGCAGCAGCGGCAGCAGCAGCAGCACGGGCGGAACCGGGGGTGCCTCTGGCTCTGCAGCCGCGGCCGCCGCCATGCCTCCGTCGCCACCGTCGCCGGCCGCCTCTGCCGCCGCCGCCGCCGCCCCGGCCACGGCACCAGCCCCCCCTCTCCCACCCCCCAAAACAACAACAACGACACCGATCGCGACCGTCTTCACCACGCAGGCCTGCCCCTACTGCCGCAAGGCCAAGGCCCTGCTCCAGGCGCGCGGCGTCCCCTACCGCGAGGTCGACGTCGAGCTCGCGGGCACGGCGGCCGCGGAAGGCGGCCAGGCGCGCGCCCTGCGGGCGGCCGTCGCGCGCGCGGCGGGCGGCCGGAGGACGGTGCCGCAGATCTTTTTCGGCTCGGCGCACGTGGGCGGCAGCGACGACCTGGCGGCGGCCGACCTAGGCGCGCTGCTGGCGTCGCCCGAGGCGGCGGGCGGGCTGCCGGCGCAGCTCGAGGCGGCGGTGGCCGAGGCGGCGGCGGCGGTGGCGGCGGGCGGGGGCGCAGGGGGCGCAGCGGGCGCGGCGGGCGGGCGGCAGCCGGAGCCTCTCACCCTCGCCGACCGTGCCGACCCGGACGTGCGCGCGGCGTACGCGGCGCTGCTGGCGGCCACGTCTTCGGAGGCGGCGGCGGCGCAGAGCCCCGCGCTGGCGGTGCTCGCGGCGGCGAGGCGTGGGAGCTGGCTGGCGCTGGGGGCGTCCTCGGCGGCCGAGCGCTGGCGGCGGGAGCAGCAGCAGCAGCAGCAGCAGCAGCAGCAGCAGCAGCAAAACAAGGACTGCTGCTTCGAGGGGGCGGACCCGTCGGCGCAGCGCGCCGCCGACGCCCTGTACGCGGCGTCCCTGGTCGACCCAGACGCCGAGGGCAGCGGCGGCCCGGACGACGCCCCGTTGTACGACGCCACGTTTTCGGCGGCCGAGCTCGTGGCCGCCCTCTCGGCCGCCGCCGCCGTTCCCTCGGCGGGCGGCGGCGGCGGCGGCGGCAACGGCGGCGGCGGCGAAAGCGGCGAAAGCGGCGGCGCCGCGGCCTCGGCGACCGTCCGGGCCCTCGCCATGGCCCGCAGGCTCGTGCTGTCCAACCTGGTCAACGTGGTCTCCGCCCGCCGGCCCGACCCGTCCGCCGGCGCCGCCTGCGCCGCGTTTTTCGGAGAGCTCACGCCGCGCCGGCGCCTGCGGCTGCTCGAGGATTCCTTGGCGGGCGCGCGGCGGGCGGCCGAGGAGGGCGCGGCGGCCGGGCGTGCCTCGCCGTCCCCGCTGCCGGCCTTTTTAGAGGAGCTGCTGCGCCGCCCGTCGTCCGAGGGAGCGGGCGCGCGGCGCCGCCGCCGCGCGCCGGCGAGGATGAGCGCGTCGCCGCTCAACGCCCCCTTCTGGTGGGCCGGGCCCGCGCGCCCCGCCGCGCGCGTGGCCGAGGACCTGCGCGCGCGCGTCGTGCGCCTGTACGACGCGCACCTGCGCCTCGAGACCGCCGGCAAAGCGGCAACAACAGGAGCAGCAACAACGAGCAGCAACAACGGCGGAAACGCCGGCGGCGCCGCCGCCCCCCCAGCCGCCGCCGCCGCCGCCCCCCCAGCCGCTCCCGCCAAGACCGTCGTCGCCTACGGAGCCCTGCGCCGCGACCGCCGCTTCTGGGACGAGTACGTGGCCGCGGCCGCCGAGCTGCAGGCCGTGTCCGACCTGTCTTCCTTGCCCGCCGACGCCCTGTCCGCGCTGGCCATCAACCTGTACAACGCGCTCGTCGTGCACGGCCTCGCGGTCTACGGCCCCGAGCGCGCGCTCGGCTCGGCGGCGCGGCGGCTCGCCTTCTTCCAAAAGGGCGCGCGCTATCTGATCGGCGGCGCGGGGCCCAGGGCGGCGGCGGCGGCGGCGGGCGGCGGCGGCGGGGCGCAAGGCACCCCAGGCACCGCCGGCGGAGGGGCGGCCGCCTCCTGGGGCGGCCTCCTGTACACGTGCGACGACCTGGAGCACGGCGTCCTGCGCGGCAACCGGCCGGGCGCCGCCGCGCCGACCATGCTGCTGGGCCTGGGCCTGGCGGGCCAGGCGATGTTTGCGCCGTTCAAGCAGGGCGACCCGCGCCGGGCGGCCGTCGTGCCCCAACCGCCCGACGCCCGGCTGCACTTCGCGCTCGTGTGCGGCGCCGCCTCGTGCCCGCCCATCCGCACCTACAGCGCCGCCACCCTGGACGAGGGGCTCGCGGCCGCCGCCGAGGCCTTCTGCGCGTCGGCCGTGCGCGTGGACGAGTCTAAAAATAGAGTCACAGCCAGCAAGATCTTTGGGTGGTACTACCCCGATTTCGGCGGCACGAAATCGGAGCGGCTCGCCTGGCTGCTGCCGCACCTGCCGGCGGAGAAAAGGGCGGCGCTGGGCCGGATGCTCGCGCGCGATCCGTCGGCGCGGTCGATCGGGGTCGAGTACGACCCGTACGACTGGGCGGCCAACGCGGCGGAGGAGTAGAGTAGTGGGTTCGTTGTAAAGTTTTGTCTTCGCTCTCGCGAAGCGTTTTGTTTTCTTCTGCCGGCTAGCGTCGCCCAAAGCGCGGCAACCGATGACGCTGCGTCATTGACGCACGCGCTCCTCCAGAGGCCCTTTCGCAGCGCCGGCCAATCGGATAGCGCGCCAAGCAACTCTCCCCCGCCCCTTCCCCGCCCCTTTTTTTGGAAAACCCGCTACAACCTCATTGGAGACTCATAGCATTCACGACCCACTTCTCGAACGGGCGCGAGCGCCATCGGAAGTTTTGGCAGCTTTGGCAGCTGCTCCTCTTTTCATCGCCCAAACACGCAGGCGACAAGCAGCCGATGGCGCCCCGCCATCTGCCTAGCCCGGGAAGGAGGCGAACGACGACGGCGACCTGGCTGCTGCTCTTCCTGCTGTCCGTCGCCGGCGCCAACGCGAGCGCCGCCGCCGACGCCGACGCCGCCATCGCCGACAAGGCCGGCCAATCCTCCTCCTTCTTCTCTAGCGGCGTCCCGCCGTCGCCCGACCTGGTGCGCTGCCTCAATGCCGACGGCGACGACGAGGACGGCGGCGGCCACGGCGGCAACTACCGGCTCCAGCGCACGGTCTACCGCGACTTTGTGGAGGGCCGGCCCGCGCGTCTGCGCTACTGGGCGGGCCGCTGGTCGGCGAAACGACAACGGGCAGCGGCCGGCGGCGGCGACAGCGGCGGCGAAAGCGGCGAGAGCGGCGGCGACAGCGGCAACAGCAAGTCGCCCCCCTTCCAAACGACCCTCACGCTCGCCTCGTCGCTCACGGTCGCGCGCCTCGACCAGCTCGAGGCCCAGTGCCGCCTCTGGACCAAGGGGCCCGTCTCCGCCGTGGTTTACCTCCCGGTCCGCGACGACGGAGGAGGAGGACAGAAGGCGGGCGGCGGCGGCGGCGGCGGCCGCGGCGCCGAGCGCCTATCCGACCTTTCCGCCGCCGCCCGGCGCGAGCTCGACGACGCCGCGCGCGCCGTGGCCGCCACCTTTGAGCGCGCCGAGGCCGACCCGCAGGGCTGCCTGCTCGACGTGGTGCTGCTGTTCGAGACCGTGGCCGACGACCTCATGCCAGGGGTCCCGCCAGTCAACGCGATGCGCAACCACGCGCTGCTGATGGCGCGCACCCCCCTGGTGGTCATGGCGGACGTGGACCTCTTGCCCTCGGCGTCGCTGTCGCAGTGGCTGGCGCTGCCTGTCGCTGCCTCCGCTTCTTCTCCATCCGCTTCTTCTTCTTCATCCTCTTCTTCTTTTTCGGCGGCGGCGGCGGCGGCGGCGGCCGCGTCGGCGCCGCCTCCCTCGGCGGCGTCCCTGCTGCAAGAGGCGTGCGAGGCGTCCGACGCCCTGTTCGTCCTCCCCGCGTTCGAGACCCCGCGCTCGCCGGACGCGGCGGCCGCGCACGCGGACGCCGAGCGCGGCGCGCGCGCAGAGACCAAAGCCGAGCTCGAGCGAATGGCCGCCGCAGGGCGCGTTCGCCAGTTTGCGGTCCGCATCTTTCACGAGGGGCACGACGGCACGGATTACGCGCGCTGGTGGCGCCTGCCCTTTTACGCGGCCGGGGGCGGCGCGGGGGGCAGCGCGGAAGCACGAGGCGGGGGCGGAGGCGCAGGCGACAAGAGCGCAGAAACGCAGGGGGGCGACGGCGGCGCAGACGGAAGCGGCGCCGCCGCCGCCCCCCGCCCGCTCCTCGCCTCTGCCTATGCTGTCGCGCCCTCGGCCGACTACGAGCCGTGGTTCGCGCTCGCCCGAGGGCGCAACCCCTGGTACGACGCGCGCTTCCGCGGCTACGGCTGGAACAAGGTGACGCACGTGGCCCGGCTGGCCGCGATCGGATTTCAGTTTCGCGTGCTGCCGTCGGGCTATTTGGTGCACCGGCAGCACGCGCGCTCGTCGGCCGACCTGCTTTACCAGTCGCAGAAGAAAGCCTACGAGGCCGCGGCGGCGGCCACGGGGGCGGCGGTCGGGGGGCGACACGGCGCGGCAGGGGAGGCGGCGGCGGCGGGGGAGGCGGCGGCGGCCGCGGCGGCGACCGCGGCCGCGTTTGAGAGCGTGGCGGGCGTGACGCACCGCCTGAGGGACGCCGTGGTGGCGTCCCTGGCTGCTGCGCGGGAGGGAGGGAGGGCTTACGCGCCCGCGCTGGACGCGGGGCTGAGGGGCTGTGTGGCGACGCTCCCCTGGTGGCGGGCCGTGCGCGGCCGGGCGATCGAGGACGCCGCGGCCGGGCCGGCCGGCGGCGCCGAGGCGGACGACGAGGGCGGGGACCCGGGCGGCGGGCTCCTGTTCGTCGGCGCCGGGCGCGCGGGCGAGCGGGCGCACCTGGCGGCCACGCTGGCCGAGGAGGAGCGCTAGGGCGGCGCCGAGGCGCGCTGACCCGTTTTGTGGGCGTCGGCGGACGGCGAGGGAGCGGCGAGGGGGCGGGAGGATGAGCGGAGGGTGTAATTACAAAATAGTCTGTTTGGAAAAGACTTGTCGGTGCGCTCTCTCTAAGAACGATGGACAAATAGAACGCAATGCGCGGACGCATTCGGAGGGAGGGGGGGGGGGGCGAGTGTGTGAGGGGCAGCGTCTGTCGGCAGCAGCAGCGTCGTCGGCTCGCAGGGGAGGGGCCCCCGGCGGCAGCGCGCGCGCGCCTCTGGTCAAAAAAACAAGCAGGAGGGGGGGGGTCGGTCGGCCGGCGTCGACAAAAGGGAGGCAGTCGTCGCCCCAAAAAGGCATTCCTAGTGCTCGGCGTGGACGTAGTCGTAGAACACAAACAGATTCCGGAAGGACCACACGGCGCGCGCGGCGAGCGCGCACGCGAGGCCGACGGCCGCGGAGAGCGCGGAGAGCGTGAGCGCGCGGCTGGCCGGCGCCACGAGGCTGCTCGCCGCCGCCAGGGCGGCGAACAGCGAGGCGCCCGCGCACGCGACCGCCACCGTGCCCAAAACCCACAGCGCGCGGTCGCACCCGGCCAGCGCGGCCATGCAGTGCGGGCAGTCCTTGGTGTGCTGGCTGTAGCGGTCGAACACCGCCTCGCGGCCGAGCGGCTGCTGCTGTTGCTGCTGCTGCTGCTGCTGCTGCTGCGGCGGCGGCGCGTGGCCGGCGGCCGGGGCGGCGGCGCCGTCGTCTGCACCGTCGTCGCTGCGGGCCCAGGCGACGCCCCCGGGCAGGAACGGCATCTTGCGCCCGTGCAGGTCGATCCACCGGCGCAGGGCCGCCACGCCCACGTCGGCGCTCGTCGGCAGGTGGTAGGCCTCGCGCCAAGAGGCGTGCGTCGCCCCCTTGCGGCCGTACAGCGCGCGCGCCTGCGCGGCTAAAAATAGATCATCCCCGTCCAGGATGGCGCCGCGGTTGAGCGCGTGCTGCAAGGCGGGGACGCGGTCGAGCACCCGGATCACGACTTGGGCCACGGGCGGGAGGCTGGGCGACGGCGGCGACGTCAGGGCGCAGCCCTCGGGAGAGATCATGCTGACAAAGACGCGCGACCAGCCCGGGCGCGTGGGCGTGGCGTAGAGGAGCATCGAGACGCGCCCGGCCTTGGCCTCCTCTTCGGCGGGGGAGGGGGCGGATCCGGGCGGGGAGGCGGAGGAGGGGGCGGAGGCGGAGGGGGCGGCCGGGGCCGCGGCGTCCTTGCTTGCGGCGGCTGCGGCGGCCGTTGGCGGCGGCGGGAACTCAAACCACGCGTGGCCCGGCGGGCGGAAGTGCAGCAGGTACGGGTCGAGGCCGTTGGGCGGGCGCACCTCGAACGTGTAGCCGCCGTCGCGCGAGATCGGCGAGCCGGCGGCGTCGGCAGCGGCGGCGGCGGCGGCGGCGGCGGCGGAATCAGAGACCTTGGCCGGGGCGACGGCGTCTGTGCAGTAGGCGCCCCGCCCGCCCTCGCCGCGCGCCACGGCCGGCGGCACCAGCCGCATCGTCATGCCCTGCTCCGCCCCGCGGTCCCCGATCACGCGGTGGTGGCTGAAGTTGACGTGGCTCGGGTCGACGAAATTCTCCAGCAGGATGTCGGCGGCCACCGGCACCTCGCGCGAGTACCAGCCCGCGCCGGCCGGCCGCAGGCGCTCGGGCGCGGGCGCCGCCTCCACGCCCGCCTCGCCGTTCCGCTGCTGCCGCTGCCGCTGCTGCTGCTGCTCCCCAGGGGAAAACGGCGGGAGGCTCTGCGGCATCAGGCCGCGCGGGATGCTCGACGGCGGCGTCGTCGCCGCGCGCAGGGCCACGTCGGCCCCGCCGGACTCGCCCCACACCCACAGCACGCCCGCGAACGCGCGGCAGGGAAAGACAGAGACGCACGCCTTCGGGTGCGAGCACGCGCGCGCCTGGGCGGCGGCGTCGACGACGCCCTCGAGCTGAGGGATGAGCGCGGTCTTGCCGGCGGCGTCGAAGCGCCAGCCGTGGTACGAGCACTGCACCGTGCCGTCGGTCTCGAGGCGGCCCTCGCTCAGGGGCGCCAGGCGGTGGGGGCACACGTCCGCCTGGGCAACCCAACCGTCCGCGGTAGGGTCGTCCCACTGTCCGTCGGCGAAGCGGCGGCGGACGCCGCCGGCCTCGCGCGGGGCAGGGCCCTCCTGCGGGCCGGCGGTCAAGGGGCGCCAGACGACCAGGTCCTTGCCGATGAGGGACAGGGCGTTGGGGCGGTCGGTCTTGAGCGTCTCGAGCAGGGCCAGCGGGTACCAGCAGCGCTCAAAGTCGAAAAGCATGTCGCTGCTGCTGTCGGCGGCCTGCGGTTGCTGGCCGCGGTTGCTGGCGGCGGCGGCGGCGGCCCCGGCAGCGTCGGCGGCGGTGCCTCCGCCCGGCAGCGGCAGCCGCGCCAGCTCCTGCGGCGAGAGCGCCGGGGGCACCGTCACGGTCTGGACGGTCGCGACGGCGCGGCGCGTGCTGCGCTTTTGGGGGAAGGCGGAGAGGGCCAAGAAGGCGGAAGAAGGAGAACGAGAGGCTGCGAAGCGAGGGACTCCCGCGCCACGTGACGCGCTCGCCGAGCGCGCGGCGGGCCGGTACGGCTGGAGCATCGCGGTCGGCTGGGGTTGCGAGTTGGATTGCGAGCCGGATGGGGATCGGGCGGGGGAGATGGCGGCTGTGTTGGGTTGCCGCGGTCATCCGTTCCGACCGCTGCCGAAGTTCGGCGCCGCAGCTGTTTTTTGTGAGACCGACGGGCGGCGACGGCGGACTCGTCTTGTTTTCCACGTGTTTATGTCTGTCCTGTTTAAACGTGTGTGTGAGTGTTTGCGCGCCATTTGCCACACATAGCGGCGTTCGGGGCTGCCCACGCTCTGTCTTATCTGGGGGGGGGGGGGGGGGCGCTCGGGAAAAAATTTCTCCCGCGGCGTGGTTTTGGTGTTTTTGTTTTTGATGGGGGGTTTTTCCCCGCGGGGGGGCGGGCGGCGCCGG
>Ga0105054_10010847_pt1 | contig 11497 bp, 5 predicted proteins | sample BON02_FD_78091 | JGI IMG/M metagenome (GOLD analysis project Ga0105054, IMG submission 78091) | Freshwater microbial communities from Lake Bonney liftoff mats and glacier meltwater in Antarctica - BON-02 (megahit assembly) | ecosystem: Environmental > Aquatic > Freshwater > Ice > Glacier... | reverse complement strand
TATATATATATATATATATATATATATATATATATATATATATACATGTATCTATATATATATATATATATATATATTATACATGAGTAGGAGGGAATCGTGCCGAGACACCCTGGTTACGTTGCAACCTTTACAAGTGGAAAAAATTTGCAGCTCCCTCTGATTTCGGTCATTCTCAACGTTTCACCTGTTGGGTTCGTCAGGTCGTCCCCTGTTTTTAATTTTGATCCGAAACGTGCGTCGGCCAAAGCGACACTCACCTTCACTTTCACTCTTGCGTTCAAGCTTGTGCAATTCGAGAGCATTCGTTTTGAGCTGCCCTACTTCACCGGTGCCTCATTTAGAGATTTGGCAGTTTTGACGAATGGATCGACTTCTTTTGACATCAGAGCGAGTTGGACAACGGAAGGTGGCAGTGCAAACATGCTCATATTCACCCTAGCTGAAGGACAGCATATTCACGCTTGCCAAAAAGTACTGCTCACTGTTCCGGCCTCTGCTGGCCTACATCTTCCTCGAAACGCTGTTGAAGCTAACAGCACAAGATATCGCATGCATGTGCACGGCGTTAACGGTATACTGGAGGCACAGCCTGTAATCTCACCGGCGATTGGATCATTCGAGGGTCAAGTGTCATTTTCGCCAAAACACCGTAGCCCCTCCGCAAGAACTCTTCTCAATTTTTCGTTTACTGCTCAGATGCGTGTCGAGATTGGTGAAACAGTCTCACTCCATCTTCCGGGGTTCTCTGGAAAGAATTCAGCTTGTTTCCCTGTGATTTCCGACCCTCTTGGAACCTTCGTGCTCGCAAATTGGAGTGAGAGCGATCGCACACTTCTGTTGATGGCCGAGAGAGCCATTGTTGCGATGCAACTGACACGCATACAAATTACGCCGCAGAGTGGCATTTTCCTGCCCTTCGATGGTCTACGAGCCAGTCAATTACAGCTCACTATTTCAAGCAATGCAGCATCAGGGCTCGTGGATCGTTTACCGCTGGAGCAAGCGCCTAAAATTGGATGGTTTTGGCATTCAGATATTTCCTTTTCTCCACATCGTAGAGATCAGGCGATTGAAATCACTCTGAGTTTTGAAATCGCAGATCTTCTAAGCGTCAATGACACTATCACGCTGCATCTTGCAGGGTTTCCCACGCACAAGGCAGAACACACCAACAGCTCTGCCAACACGACTTCTGAAGATTCTAGGGTGTTGAGAGGTTCTTCAGCAACACCTTCTCGTGGCACAAGTATTCCAGTCATACTCTCTTCCTCTGGTGTATATTCACATCCAATCACCAAGAACGGCAGCCCAATTTCTCAATCTTCTCTTCCTTCTAGTAGCAAGTGCGTTCCATGCGTCTCGAGCTTCCTGTACGACGGAGACGACCTCGCGGATGGCTATTATGCATCCGTGTGTGGGCTGGGAGCCTCAGAGCTCTGGCAAGGTTTGCATCAGCTTCTTTTGTCAGGCCATGAAAATGTTGGCGGTGGATCTCGTCTTCGCAAAGCGATCGAAGAGGTTGACAGCCAGTCCGTCAGCTTGACGTCCGAGCCATCTCTACAGCTGTTGTACACGGGCGAGCGTTGGATCAAGAATGCCTCATCTCCAGGTGATGAATTTCAGTGGTCACCGTCATATGCCTGGCCGCAGGCTTTGGGAGTTGGCTATGAGCAAGCGGCATGTGATGGGGCACAATGTGCGAGTGGCAATGCATTGACGGATCTTCATCACCAATTTCCAGCAGACGCGAGAGTAGCAACCATTCGCGCCAGTCCGCTGCACTACACAAGTGGGACAGACCAGGATATCTTCAAAACTAGCATGCTGTACAGCGATTGCGATGACTCCTGCCAGAAAGATTCGCTCGCCCCACTTGTGCGATTTTCGTCAGATTGGAGCCCTTTTGCTGAAGTCTTCGAGCCTCCTATGCGCATGCGTGGCGACCTTGCACGAGCCATGTTCTACATGGCTGTGCGATACGATGGAGATGACGGTCTAACGGATCTTGAGCTGAAAGATTTTGCAATGGACGAGGATCCAGAATGCTGCTACCAGACAGAATTCCTACAGGGCTGCGTGAATCCGGTGTGTCACATGGGGCAACTTTCGACCCTCTTGCGTTGGCACCTTCAAGATCCTCCTAGCAGCGAAGAACGAACGCGTAATGATAGGGTCCATGCCACTCAAGGGAATCGAAATCCGTTTGTCGATTTTCCGCAACTCACATTTTTGCTTTGGGGCAACCAAACGACTGGGTATGCGAAATTTAGTGGTCCTGGCTCACTCGAGACCTTGTCTGACTGTGGCCGTGACAACTCCTCGTTTGTTTATGGAGAATGGTTTCAAGACAAAAATGAATTGATTCTCAATGTGAATCGCCGTATTGCTGAAAATCAACTTGTTACTCTCGTTGTTCCGTCTACTCTGGGCATTCGTCTCCCTGAAAGGGGTTTGTTTGCTCGCAATCGCATGTCCAACGCAACGCCAAGCATGCACGAGGTATCGAGGGCACCATATCTCAGTGTGAATTCATCGAATCCGATCATGAAGACTCCTGTTCTGAGGGTGGAAGCGGTGGGCTTATACCAAATCCAACCACTGTTGAAGTTGGGGTCGGTTTTGGCTGGAGCTATCACATCTCTTGAATTTTCAGCATCATTTTCTGTTGATCTTGTCGACAATGATCGACTTATATTGCAACTGCCTGGATTTTCGGCTTTGTTGGAAGACATGCAGGATGATCCTCTGGCTCTTATTACTGGGTATGCGCAGAATTGTTCACAGCACTGCAATCTCACATGTCGGCAGACAGGTAACGCATCAAATGCAAACGACACACGTTTTGAGCCGCAGCGGCAAAATAACTACGGCAATTTGGACAATCCCAACATGACGTGCTGGACCAATTGTGAGGACAAGTGCGAAAAGGTGCAAGTACTCAGTCGTCAATTTGCGGGGCACCTATTAATCGTGCCCACTGGCATTGCAATCTCTGTCACAATGTCTCCCAACAATGAGGCCAGCAGCGCAGAGTCACAACCATTCACGTGGCCTGCTGGTAGAGAAATCAATTTCATGATTACATCGCAGAGTGGCATAAAATTGCCAGTCAAGGGTGTGCCGCTGCAGAGTCACAATATATCCCTGAAATTGGCACGAAGCAATTGCTCGCATTTGGCCATGCGAAATGTGGGAGCTTGCTTTGCAATTGCATCCTTTGCCCCAACGGCCTCGGTAAATGTGCAGCCAACAGGTGTTGGATCCTTCGATACAGTCTCACTCGACTACCTGCCCTTGATTGCAGGCAAATCTATTCAGCTTACACTGGAGCTCGTTACTTCTGTGGCTTTGACATCTGGAGATTTTCTTTTATTGCATTTGCCGCATTACGGGATGGCACCACAAAACGGTACATATTACAACACGAATGCCGTGATATTTACGCATCCTCTGCTAGCAAATCCAATCTACGCCGTGTGGTCCAGAGTCTGTCCGAAAGATACGCTGATTCTCATGTTATTAGGCTTTGATTTGGGTTCGCAGATTGGAGTTGAGAAGGACTCGATCCTCAAACTGATTGTGCCAGTTCAATTGGGCTTGATGCTCCCGTATGTACATTTACCGTCAAACCTTCCCACTCTTACGATAGGAGCAACCACTGAAGATGGCACTGTAATACAGCGAACAGGGTCCATTTCAAAGTCTCCAGCAATTTCGACACTCAATTGGAGAACGACCCAAGTTAAGTTTACGCCCGAAAGCGCAGGCAAGAAGACAAGCATCTGGTTTGGGTTCACCACTTCAGACCCGTTGAGTCCTGGCGACGAAATCACTTTAAAGTTACCGGGTTTCACTGCCCCAGACGCCGACTGCTTCCCAACAATGCAGATGTTTCCTGCGAATGCCATCACAAGCGCTGCTTGGAACGCGACTGAGGAGCAGTTGCTCTACAGAATCAGCGATTATATTTCGGCTGGTCAGCAAGTCTGGGTGCTAAGTGATAGTTCGTTGATATCACTTCCCGCTGAAGGAGTCAAGTCCAACGACAAGTATGTCTCTTCATCCCTGCTGGTGCCACACGAGAAACAAATCACTGTAAGTGCCACGAGCGCCTTTGGCAAGTTGAGGCTGGCGCCTGTTGCGATGGTGAAGCCTGTGGGACAAATTATCCTGTCCTCATCGGTCAGCTTTCATCCATTTCAACCTGGTGCTCAGGTGGCAATTTCCATATCCATTGTTGCTCTGATGGATTTCTTCCCTGGTGACATTGTGACCATTTATCTTCCATCAGCATTCACCACAGCAAAGTTTGAGCACAGCAAAGATCCTGATATCATTTGTATACATACTGAAGGTGCCGTGTGCAATGCTACTTTTGATTCAAATACTTCCGAACTTGTAATGCAGATGTGCACATTTGTTGCAGCTGGGACAGCGGCTGTCGCTCGAGTCCCACAATCGGCGGGTATTCGTCTTCCACTGCAAAACACTGGGCCATTAGTCGAAGTAGGGGAGAGAGGAGAAAGCGGAAGAGGCCAATTAGATCCTTACGCACAAGCAGCAGCAGAAGGGAAAAAAACTCCATCTGATCTGGGGCTCAGAAATATTCTACTTTCTACAAATGCAGCAGACGGCAGCATCGCCAAATCACCTCCTGTGGTTCTTGCTGTGGTGCCTGTTCTCGCTACATTCAACAATTCGTCGTTGACCTTTGGTCCTGTTGTGATGTGCAACGACCAGTATTCAGCAAAAGGGGCAGAAGATACTCAATTTGACAAACCATGGAATTGTATCAAGACCCTCTTTTTGAATTTTACCGTTCAGATTGACTTGCGGAAGGATGACGAGATTTATTTGAGTTTGCCCGGTTTCACGTCATTTCGCGGTCAATTCATTGTAGAGGCGCCAAATATGACGTTTCTCATATCCGAGGATCCTTTGAAGCTTGGAAATTGGTCATGTTTCGATAGCAACCAAATTGATTGCAAGAGAAATCAAAGTAATACTACGAACAGGGTGCGTGTTTCCGTGTTTTCCGATGCTACATTCCACAACCACAATGCTACTTTGCGGATCAAGGTGCTCACGTTGATCCCCAAGGATACTCCATTTAATCTCAAACTGAAGTCAGATTCTGACAACGCTATGGGTTTCGTGCCTGTGTCTTTGAACTGGCGTGATCCAAAAATCTTCACTCTTGCTTTCAATGCAAAAGACGCAAGAATTGCGCCCACTTCTTTCGAGAATGTTCACATGTCCTTTGGAGGATTTGCTGCCGCTCCGACTGCAGAAGTCTTAAACTCGCCCGACTGGACCCATTTCGGATTAAAATTGAGATTTACTCCTTTACGCCCCTTACAACTATTTGATGTTGTTACTTGGACCTTTCCTAAAGTTCATAGCAAACGATGGGGCATGCTGGGTATAGGTGATGATAGTAGGCGATATACAAAAAAAAACATCACTATCAACAGCGGTTTCATCTGTGCCTTCCAAAATATCACACAAAACACTTCGACGGGTTTCATCAATTGTAGCGACTTCAATTTTTCCGCATGTTTTAGTAATGTTACTGCAGCCGCTACACCAATTTTGGACCTTCAGAGCCATAACATTACTAACTACAACGCGACTGACACTTCTAGGTACATTACAAGATACACGTGTGCCCGGTGCTTGTTATCAAAAAGTTGCAGTAGAACAGATTTACATATGCATTTTTTTGCGTGCTTCTGACCATGAATTTTGCATTGGCAGTCCCTTCTACGTCAACATTTCCGACTCGTTTACAGCACCTTCCGTCTGTCCTTCAGATATGGAGCTAAGCGAGGTAGAGCATTTGTCTGAGTGCATATCATTCACATTTTGCATGTTCTGCTCTGGGTGCACTGCTACAGTCCCTGATGCTCTAATACTTTTCAGGTGGTTGATTATTATCAAGTGTGGGAGGCTATTTTGCGGCTTCCTGTGGCGATGAATGTTACAAACGGAAGCACGCGAATCAAATTCAAATTCGATGTTTCTGAGAACCTCCGCTGCTCGTGCAACTCGTCCCAGCCCTTTGTTGGATGTGAATTTAATTGTACGCGTACTGGTCTTGTGATATCAGCTACAGTATTAGATGTCGGCGAAGCTGTATCCGGTGATATCGAAATAATGCTACCGTATATGAACAAGGAGCTCGAAGTGCCAAACGATCTTTTCAAAACTCGTGCTCCTGGCGGATCGTCGGTAGCATTGCAATCAGCAGAGCAAAGATTGTTATCCGAGCTGTCAGGAGAAGGATTGCTATCTTTCTCTGTCACAGCCTCAGTTGCCTTAAAAGCCATCACATCCTTTGACTTTGTGCAGATCAGCAAATACGCGCCAAGTCTGACAGACACAGTGGCCGCAATTCATCTGACCTTCTCAGCACTTTTCGATATGCACGGCCAAGAGCCCATCACGCTTGTCTTGCCCGGCTTCCGAGGTGCTGCGACGACATTTTCTGAAATTTTGCATGGACTAGATGGAGAAAATTGGGGGGCAGCATGGTACCCAGCGCAGGAAAATCTTGTGATTTATTTGAGATGTGCTGGCTCGAGCATTCCAGCAGGACGGCAAATCCATCTCATCGTGCCCGTACAAGTTGGTATTTTGCTACCTGCAGCGGGGATTGATGCCAACTCAACAAACGTCGTCATATCCTCGCCAACATCGCCTCCACGGGTAAGCCTATCACCAACGATATTTTACGCGTCTCAACATCTATTCATGCAGCAAGTGTATGCATTCTCACTGACTGTCTTCCTCATGTCTTCCTCAAAGTACAGGCGATAGAGATGTCTCCAGGACTCGGAAAATTCTCCGGAACAGAAATCACTTTTTCCCCTCCTGCGGCTGCAACCATAGCATCAATCACAATAAGATTCACCCCGCACATGGTTTGCTGCCCTAGAACAGTTTCCCCCTCCACGAGTGATGTCTTAGTGTTTCGTACAAGCAAGATGCTAGCTGATCATTCTACTCTTTTATCAACTGCCGCTGACATAATAGACTCTATCATCACAGGATATCCAAGCGGGCTCTGAAATCTTCGTATTCCTCCCTAATTTCAGGGGCCGAAATAGGTAGCTAATGTTTGAGAGAAAGCCCTTGATATCTGTCGATTCGTGTCCATAGCGTTTGCCTGGCTCCGTGCTATGGTTGTTGATTGTGTGACTTTTGATTGCAGGGATTTGGAAACTCTTCCGGGAGGCGACCAGATATCGTGGGAGGGCTACCGTCAAACCATCAATACTGTCTTCTGCCATACACAGCAAGCCTACCCAAAACCATTACGGTGCGCAAATGGCAGCTTCGATGTGGCGGTTGAAAATTCAGCGCAATTTGAGACCATCACTGACATCTCCGTGCTAACTGTGAGGACTGGTCGCATATATCCAGCATTCGTTAGTGCATCAGTCGAGGTGCCCAAAGAATTCAACATTGCTCTTCCAGATTACGGCAATTCTGTGAATAACAAAGCTCTAATGATATCGTGTAATGATCCTAAGCGTCCAGTTCTCGACCCTCTTTCTGTTGAGCTTTCGCCCGGATTCTATCCAAAAGGAATAATATCATATTTTAACATGTCTTTTGAGCATTCACACGTCCCGCCAATGTCTGGACATACCAGCGACATCACTATAGTTTTCATGGCTGAAATGACCCTGACAGCGGGCGATTCGATTTTCTTTTCTTTGCCAAAGTTTGGCGTCGATGGTGCTATCCCTCTGTCTTTCAAGTCAAATCTTGACTCCCTCTCTTCGTCCTTGACGTGGATTCCTGGAATGCACAAACTCAAAGTAGATGTGCGACACACTCTCCGAGGTTCGACACACTGTGCCATGACGGTGTCTGGGATTCGGCTGCCCACTGACGGTGTACAGTTCAGGCAGCCTAGCCTCACTATATCAGTTGAAACGCCCTCCGGGCCAGTGGACTCGCAATCCATCACTGACTGTCCCGCCGTTTTCAAAGTTGGAGCCATGGACAAAGCACATCTCTCTTTCAGCAGCGAAGCAACGCAATGTGTGCAGCGTTTTGGTGGATTCGATTACCCAGGTTTTGAAGTCGACCGGAAACTTGAGCTGCCCCAGTTGCTTTGTGACATTGCAGCTACCGTATCGCAAGATGGTAGCGCGCATGTGTCATGCTCAGGGCCTTGCTGCGACCGCATGCCGGGTCAGTCGGTGTCATCAGGTCCAGTTGATGGAAGATATGGTAATGATGAAATCTGCGAATGGCGCCTTAGCTCAAGTTCCATGTTTATGCTCATCTTTACGCGGTTCAACACAGAAGTTGACTCTGACTTCATAAAGATATACGGGTGTGATGATGAAGAGATGGCTAGCCTCTCTGGAGATTTAACAGGAAGCACTGGCACATATAGCTCACAAGTATGCGGTGTCATGCGAGTGGTGTTTACATCAGATGGCAGTGGAACAAAAAATGGATTTGAAGCTGTCACTATGCTTGGATCGGGACGAGCGGCAGCAGACACGACACTCACTTTTAGCTTTGTGCCACGTATGCAACTGTATGCTACAGACACCATCTCTTTGCACCTCATGAATTTTATGGGAAGCAGCCCAATCATCAATGACTCTGGAACGAACATGACGGCAACCAACGATAATGCGATGAATCTGACTGTTTCAAGCTCTCCCCTTGGACTTATTTCGCATGCTACCTGGGCGAGAGAAACGCACACGCTGACCTTCACCATCTCAAGATTTTTGGAGGCCTTTGCTCCAGCTGTTGTTCGTGTCGACCGCAGCTATGGCATCAAATTACCCATCCATGGGCTCATGTCTAACGATCCATCGCTTTCTATCTCCAGTTCGGCAGGAGCTGGCCCTTTTCCACAATCAAAAGACATCACCTGCGACCCCGTAGGCTCATTTCGGACGTCTCCCCGTCTCTCTTTCCCAGGAGGCGAACCCGGAAAGCCTTCTCAAATTGATCTGACATTTGTTACGTATCACCCGATGGGCTTGCAAGAGGTCCTTGAGCTGCATCTCCCAGACTTTTCTGGTCCCACAAACAGAAATTTTTTCGTGACGTCTAGCCCCATCAGCTGTGGATCTCAGTCTGACGTGTTTGGATGCTCTTCAAAATACACACGTGCATCCTGGTCCAGTACAGACAGCAAATTGCGTTTGACAATGAAGTATCAAGAGACGATGGAAGTGGGAGAGATGATTACGATACACGTGCCATCAGATGCCAACGTTGCTATTCCCTTTTTTGGAATTCTTCAAAATCAGCTCACATTCTCCATCAGTAGCAATTCAGCGTGGGGCCCATTTCCACGGACCTCAATCTCCAACGTTGACGCTGTCACACTTTTCCAACAGAGGTTACAATCAGTGCCCTGCAACTTGGAATCCAAGTGCCCGTTCCCACTGAGTGCAACAACATACGAATTCGTGCGTCCCATACTGTCATTTGACCCCCCCAAAGCAGCTGAAGCAACGTCAATAACAGTCAAACTTGTGACACGTTACGCACTCTCTCCCGGAGATATTGTAGAAATAGATCTTGAAGGATTCACTCCCAAATACGACATTGCAAGTGTCTTGATCGACACTGCGCAAATGCGAGGAAACCTTTCTGGAAGCTGGCTCGGAACACCAAGTGGCATCATGAAGCTCCGCCTCACAGTCTTGGGTGATTCTCTCCCCATGCAAATTGAGTTCACCATCCCAAAATCCAGCACGATTGGCTTGCCGACATTGGGAAATGTCATGAACAGTGAGGGAAATGTCGTGACCATTCGACAAGGGTCACGGGATGCGTATAGCTCATTAGAGTGCATCTCACCGGCGGTTGGAGTGTTTGATGAGAGCAGGCTGGATTATGACACATGTGCAGGCCAGGATGAGATTGACGGATGCAACTGCAATTCGTTGAATCCATTTTCGCCATCGCAGATCTCTTTTTCCTTCCAGGCGGTAATGACACTGTACGAGGGGGACACGATCACGTTGCATCTCCCAGGATTTAGTTCCATAGACTTGGAGGACTTCACGAGATATCCCATCACCTCAAGTCCTTCACAGGCTATGCTGCTTGCTTCGTGGAATCAAAACGCCTCACTCCTTATCGTCGCAGTTGCCAAGACAATCACCAAAGACATGACTTCGCAGTTTGTGCTGCCCATTTCTGCAGGGTTAAGGCTGCCTCCTAATGGAACAGCATCGGGTTCTTCCTCGCTGACATCATCTACATTTCAAGTGGATGCACTGCACGGCATGATTCCCCCTACCAATATCGCAACTTCGCCAGCTGTGCCATCTATCCCATCAGAATCGTTGATTAGGTTCGATCCGAGCATTCCCAACGAATATATGGACATAGAATTTTCGTTTATTCCGCTCTTTCCTAAGCAAATTAATTCAGCATCCTGCACACGTGAAAAGGTCGTCTTCCGCTCTGGCGACAGTATCATTTTGTCCTTGCCCACATTCCGAGTTGACATACAAAACGAATACCACTCCCGCCGTGAACCGAGAATAGATCCACTGGGCCAAAATAGTAGCGCCATTGTGATTGAGGTCACCAGCGTTCCACCCGAGGTCATCGGCGAAGCGCAGTGGTTTGATGATTTGAAAATGCTTGTGTTCAAGGTGTCGAAAAGCCTGTTGGCTGGGAACTTGGTCTTCATCAATGTTCCGCATGAAGCTGGTGTCACTTCTGGGTCTGAAGTTGGCAGCAATTCCCCTACCCACACTATATCGGCAATCATGGACCAATTTCACGTGCCTGCCATTTCAATTCCTCATTCTGATCTCATTCGCGCCTATGGTGCTGTGATCCGATCTAGCATTACGTTTGACCCGCCCTCAAACCTGCGTGTGCCCAATCCTGCGATGATTGCAATAGAAATTCAATTTGCGGTTGATTTAGACCTCTTGACGTCTGATTTTGTAGATATCCTTTTGCCTGGATTCAGAATTAATCGCGACTTCGCAGAGGGCGGGTTGATTCTAGTCACGAGCGAACCCATCATATGCTTTGATGATCCTCTGCGATGCGAAGGAAGTATTGTGGAGACGTTCTGGTTCAAATCCGAGTCACGTCTATCCATGCGCCTCCAGCGCAGTATGCCAGCGTATCAGAATATTACAGTTCAGATCCCGTTTGATGCTGGTTTGCAGGTGCCAGGTTCGTGTTTTTGATTTGTTTTTGTCAGGGACCTAGTTTGTGTGTATACCCGAAAAATACACGCAAATACACACGTACACACGCACGCAAACAAACAAACACACGCACACTCTTCCACACGCACACATATTCACACGCACACACACGCATGTGACCATGTATGTATATACATACCAAAATATGTAGAATATATACATGTACGTATATGTATATGTATATGTGTATATATACATATCTATATATGTATATACACATATACATACAAATATACATATATACATATATTTATATATATATATATATA
>Ga0105054_10010845_pt1 | contig 11498 bp, 7 predicted proteins | sample BON02_FD_78091 | JGI IMG/M metagenome (GOLD analysis project Ga0105054, IMG submission 78091) | Freshwater microbial communities from Lake Bonney liftoff mats and glacier meltwater in Antarctica - BON-02 (megahit assembly) | ecosystem: Environmental > Aquatic > Freshwater > Ice > Glacier... | reverse complement strand
AGGGAGGGAGGGAGGAAAATATATAGTGAGAAAAGACCGAAAAGACTCAGCAGCCTATCGCTTGACTTTTTAAATCAAGACAACAGTAATGACGGCGTCGCATTGACACACACCTACACACCCCACACACTCATCATTGATCGCACACACACACGAACGGAAGAGCGTTTTCTTAGTTATCACGCATGGTGTGTGTGTTTTGGGGAAGGGTGGGAGGGAGGGTGGGAGGGAGGGTGTGCTTGCTGCTTGCTGGGCAGGTTTTGCGGTTGTTGCCTATGTTTTAGTGCTTTGCCTTGGGTGAGGTAGGGTAGGTCTGTGTGAATAGGAGAGAGAGGAGAAGAGAAAGCACGCGCGTGGGTGAGAGAGGAAAAAAAAGGAAGAGTGAGAAGTAAGGAGAGAGTGGAAGTGGAAGAATAGCACGTCCGCGTTTTGCACAGAGACTTATCAGAGGACTTAAAGAAACGGAGAGCATGTTGTTTGTCATGTAGCAATGTAGGCAAGCAAGTGAGAGAAGAGAAGAAGACAAAGCTTTGTGTGTGTGTGTGTGTGTGTGTGTGTGTGTGTGTGTGTGTGTGTGGTGACATTCAGGAAAGAGGTGGAAGCCAACGGTAAAGAGGAAGAGAACCAAAAGACAAGCAATGTCCAAACCCCAACAACACAACAACGACAGCAAGAAGAAGAGGAAAGAAGAAGTAGAAGTACGCTCAAATACACAACAGTGCTGATAGAAGAAAGAAATACATCCTATTTTAATATGAACACAAAACGCCGCATAGCTGGAAGAATGCATTCTTTTTTGGGGAATTCTTGATCATTGTTATCTTTCCTCTTCATCGTTTCTCTTTCCTCGTTCATGTGAATTTCCTGTCTCTCTTCTTTCGTGTTGCATGCTTGCTTTTTAATTTTTGCGCTGCTTTTGCTACCGCTGGTGCGACTGCTGCTGCTTGTTTGCTGTCTACTCTTGCTTCTCTCTTGCTGCTACAATGTAGCTGCAGCTCCGTTTTCCCTTAATTTCGTTCACTCGCTCCTCTCCCATCTCTCTTCTTCTACCTCTTTAATCGTCTTCTTCTACCTCTTTAATCGTCTTCTTCTTCTTCTTCTTCTTCTTCTTCTTCTTCTTCTTCTTCTTCTTCTTCTTCTTCTCTTACCCACTCAAACTCACATGCACCTTTCTCTACTTATCAACCTCCATCCCCTCCCCCTCCCCCTCACTCTCCTCCTCCTCACTACTCTCCTCCCCCGGCAAAACCGACAAAGTCAAATCATACTCCTGATCCGCCCCCATATAGCTATCACAGATGAAAAACAATTTTAAGTCATGATCGCCCGCCTCGGCCGGCGCCGCAAAATTCAACTTCGTCCTCGTCCTCTTCGTAATATTATTCACCCTCTTAATGAACAACAGAGAATTTCGCGCCGGATCCCCGACAATCAACCACCACGCCTCCATCTTCGGCTTGGGGAACAACGGCGCAACGACCATCCCTCCCTCTCTCCCTCTCTCCTCCTCCTCCTCCTCCTCCTCATCACTCTCTCTCTCCAAGGTCACCACCACACTCACCGGCTTGCCAGCCACCACCCTATCCGCCCCTCCAGCCACCTCCCACTCCAAATCAATATTCGGATAAGCATTACAAAACCGCGCCACATCCGCCATCTTCGCCGGAGGCAACTGCAACAACTCCTCCCTCACCTCGTCCTCCAACTCTAGAATTCCTAAGGGGCTTTCAATCCCTTCCCCTCCGTCGTGTGCCTCACACCTCTTTACGATTTCCTTGGTAAAGTGGGGAATTTGCATCAAATAACTATCCTTATCCCACAACCCCTGCACCACCATCTGGCACAACTCCATCGCTGCAATGCACGGTTTCAACCAACACTCCGACGACACCACATCTACCAAAGCTTGCAACATCCTCGGTGCCTCCCCCACCACCAACCGCTGATCCCCCCTCAACTCCGTCGGCAGCGCCATCCGCGTAAAATGAGCTTGCAGCAACACCAACGCCTTCACGTGCGTCTCCGTGAACCGAGCCCCCTCCGGTAGCTTCTGCGGGAGCCTTGTAGCAAGTGCTTGGAGCACCCTCTCCTCCCCCTGCCTAATCGCAAGCTCCCCAAATTCAGAGGCAGACGAAAGGATTTCAAGCAGGCCTTTCACCTTCGTCTTGGCCGTGACGGAGGACGCAAACAACTCAATAGTCGTATACTGCACATAATAATACGCGGCAATCATTCCCAAATTCAAGGGCGACAAATTCACATCCTCCTCCACTTCAAGCATCTTCGCTCGTGCCAAATCCTCCACCACCCCTTCAATCAAGTCGGACAAAAACTCCGAAAGCTGCCTAGAACCCACTGCACGCAACCCGTAATAATTCGGGTTTTGCACCAGTCGACGATAGAAAAACGTCCACGTCAGAATCTGCAGCGCTTCATGCTGGGTCTCCACTGTCTTATTCACCACCTCCGCATTCAAATGATCGTGCAAAAAATGGTTCAAGTGACTCTCAACAGGCAAGGGCTCATATAACAACCTCTTCAAAAACTCCTTCTTGGTCGCATGGCACATCACGACACATAACCCCAATTTATCCTTCCCCTGCCTAGAGGCCAATCCCATCATCTGCAACAAATCGGTCATCGGGTAATCCACATACCTATGCTCCCTCCCCTCATAATACTCCGTCCCCATCACAATCACCGCGTGTGCCTTCGCCGTCACTGACCACACCATCGAATGAGGCACCACCACCACCTGCAACACTCCCTGCTCATACAACTCCCACACCCTCCTCCTATCCACCTCTGTCATCCCCTGATGCACAAACCCCACCCCCTTCTCGAGCGTATCCCTCAACACAACCTCCTTCACTCCCTCCCCCACCCCCCCCTCAACCTCCCCCTCAGGCACCCGCAAAAACTGCCTCGGCTCCCCCGCAGCCGCCGCATACGTAATCAAATCAATCGCCGTCAACTGCGCTTGCTTCCGACTCGGCACCACAACCAAACTCGGCCTCCCCTCCCTCCCTCCGTGCCCGACCACAGCATTGAAAACCGGCTTGGCCATACTTAGCATCCGGCTCGAAAAATGCGAAATCTCAAACCCCTGCAAATGAATCTCTAACGGCACCGGCCTCACCCCGGGGACGTCCGGCCTAAAATTAAACAACCCATGCGCCGTCGCTCCGATCCAGTCCCCCAAATCCTTAGCATTAGCCACACAAGCAGCCAACCCCACAATCCTCACCTTCCTCTCTAGCTCAAACGGAAACAACCTCATCCGACTCACCACCATCTCAAGCGTCGACCCCCCCGCCGAACCCACCAAATGCAAATCATCCGCAATGAACAACACAACCTGCTGCACGCTCTTCCTCTGCCTCCACCTTCTCGACAACACATCCCACGCCTCCGCCGTCGCCACAGCCACATCTGCTCCTTCTAATAGCTTGTTGTCCAAAGTCGCATCCCCCGTCAGCATCACAACCCTCTTCCCCAGCCCCCCTCCCTCCCCCAACCCCTCCCTCCACTCCTCATACCTCTGCTGCACCACCTCCTGCTTACTATGCACATACACCACCTTGCCTTCGGCCCCTCCCTCCCCCTCCCCCGACGCCTGCTGCTTGAACAGCCGAAACATCGCCACCTCCGCACACAGCGTCTTCCCACTCCCCGGCGGCGCACACATCAACACATTATTCTCCGTGTCATACAACTCCGTAAACGCCTGCGTCTGCAAGGCATTAAAATGCGTGAGTCCCCTCCGCCCAAGCACGGGCTCCAACAACTCCGGAGCCCTCAACGCCGAGATAGGCAACGGTTGCAAGTCCAACAATTCCGTGTGCGGCGCGAATTTATTCGGCAAAATCAAAGACCTGAACGAAATAGGCTGGACCGTCTCCGAATGCAACCACCTATCCGCCACCACCCTCACGAAATACTGGGGCGGCAACGGATCGAGGATCGGCACCGTAAAATTAACCACGTGCTCATCCCCGGCAAAAGCAGCCTTGAGCAAAAAAGACTCATGGTGCAAAATAACCTCTTGATCCACATCTTCGACCATAATCCAAAACAACACCCCACTCTCATGCACCTCACTATTGAACACAAAATCAGGGTGGATCGTCAACTCCACTTTCATCAAGGACCGGGTAATCGGCTGCACATGCACACTCAACTCGACCTTTGGAAACTGATGCACAAACTGATGCAAAGGCTTACCCATCCTCGGAAGCTTAATCAACTCTCCTAAATCCTGCGAGGTCATGTCAAAGTACCGACTCCAAGGAATGTCCTTCTTCTCTAACTTCCGGGCAATCGCTTCGGGGATCGCACGGAACTGACGGAGGGGGGATTGAGAAAGCCACATTTTCCGCTCGGCCATCTTGCATAGATTGAGGGTTTTGTCGGCTAAGGCCGCCCAACCCTTCTTCAAGGATATCTCGAACAAGGCACGCATGATTCGATTGGCTGATTGTTGGACATATTGCATGTCTGCTACTAACGCAAACCCTTCTAACCTCAACCCAGAAATATACGCCTGCAGCAACACATTCACCTTCGCAAGCGAATCTTCAATCGAGTCCTTAATAGGGATGGGCACACGCGCCGCCAGCTTGGCCAGCTCCAGCTTCTCCTCCTCCCTGACATGGATATTCTTGAATTCCGAGGACAGGGAAAAGAGACGAAACAACTCAATATCACTCATGGTCGGCTTCAGATAATCCGCATACACAGCCATGCTCTGATGCGTTATATAATAATACGCAGCCACCCTCCCCAAAGCCGTCACCTGAAAAGCCCCCGTCTTCCTATCGTACTTAATCAGATTATTCTTGTCCAACGTACTCGCTGCCGTGTGCAGCAAATCCGTCCTCCGTTGCTCGAGCAGCGGGTCCCTCTCTGCTTCCTCCACCCCCACCCCATACAAGGCGGGATTCCGCAACATACGCACGTAGAGATAAGTATACCCAAGCCAATGCACGGCCTCCCTCAGCGTTTGCACCGTCCCCAACACAATCTCCGCGTTCAGATTATCCACCAATTTCTTCACGTACTGACTCTCCACCGGCAATTGCCTATTCATCAACGACAGATAATACTGCAGCTCCGAATGCTGCGTAATAACAATCCCTTCTCCGCTCGAGTCATACTGAGGCCGACCCGCCCTCCCCATCATCTGCATGATATCCAAAGGACTCAGCTCCGTCCATCGTCCCTTCTCCGGGTTATAAATCTGCGTGCCCTTGATAATCACAGTGTGCGCCGGCAGATTCACACCCCAGGCAAGCGTCGCCGTCGACACCAAGACCTGCACGTGCTTGGCCGCGAACAAATCCTCTACAGCTGTCCTATCCGCCCTGTTCATCCCTGCGTGGTGGATAGCAAAACCATAGGGCAGCAGCTCCTTCAAATCCTCATTCTTGGTCTGCTCTGCCTCGTGCACCAACACAGCCTTGCTCGCTCCATCATCCGCTACAAACTGCCCAACAGTGTCATTCTCGATCGCTAGCTCTCTCAATGCCTTCGCCGTCTTTGCAGTCTCTGCCCGAGAATGCACAAAAATAAGCACCTGATTCCTCCCTGCTTGCTCCAAGACCTTCTCATAGCAAATCTCATTCATGAGCTGAAACCTCTTGATCGCCTTCCGCTCCGTAATCCCAATATACTGCTGCTGAAGCGGGACGGGCCGATAAGAATTATCGAAGAAAAACAACCCCTTATCCGGATTCACCCTCAAAAAAGTCGCGACATCTTCATAATTAGGCAACGTCGCACTCAGCCCCACAATCCTAACCATCTCCTGCGTGGTCTCGATCTGTCGAATCGTTCTTGCGACAATACTCTCAAGTACCGGCCCTCGTTCATCGTGCAACAAGTGAATCTCGTCAATAATCATCAACCTCACCAATTGCGTGTACGTCCTATCCCCCGCCTTCCGTGTGATAATATCCCACTTTTCAGGCGTCGTCACGATCACCTGCGTCTGATTAATCTGCGCTCGTGTCAAGCTCTGATCCCCACTCAACTCCCTCACCGATATGCCAAACGGCGCGAGCCGCTTCCCAAAATTCAACACACACTCCTGCACCAGCGCCTTCATCGGCGCCACATACACAATCTTGAACGCATCCAACGCCACTGTTCCATCCTCCCTCAAATGCTGCCCGATCTCATTAAGCATCGTCAACATAGCCACGTTCGTCTTCCCTGCCCCCGTCGGCGCGCACAACAACAAGTTCTCCGAGCTATATAACGCAGAAGGACACATCTTACTCTGCACGCGATTGAGCATAGTCATCCCCTCAAAAGCCTTATGCGTCCACTCAGGCAATTCCTCAATCTCTACCAACCTCTCACCCTCATCAGGAATATGCTTAATCGCAGGAACATGCACTTCCTCATAACCCTTCTTCAGCGCCCTCCAAGTCCCTTCAGGCAAAACTACCTTCTTATTACTATTCAAATGACTCCCCTGCGAGAAACTCAACCCCTCCAAATCCAACACCTGCTGCGGCTTCTTCCCCGCCCCCCCCCTCCCTCCCTCCTTCCCCCCCCTCCCCCCCTCCTCCGTCGGGACATACCCCTGCTCATCCTCCACCACCCCTCCCCCCCTCCCTCCCTCCCTCCCCGCCAACTCCCGTGCCTCCCCCTTGGTCTTCCGCACAAACTCACCCTGTCTGTCCGCAGCCCAACTCTCAGCACTCGCTTTCTGATAAAGCTCCTCCAAGATCCCCGGCCCTCCTAACTCTAGGTCAGCAAGCATCTCCCCCTCCACCTCCTTCTTCTCCGCCTCGCTCTGCGCCTGCTTCAGCCTAGTGCAATACAGAACCTTCCCCCGGTTCTTCATCAACTTCTTGATAAAATCGAATTTATCCACATCCAGCAGGACGACCAACTTACTCTCACAATCCAACTCATCCCTTCCCCCCAAAATCACCAACACGTCCTCCGCAAGCTTTGCGCTAATATTCGCATCCTCATAAAACGTACTCAACTGCCTCTGCAACCAAAACGCATCAATCTCATGCACCCCCAACCTCATCGCCACCTCCCCCTCATCCTCCACCTCCATCTCACTCCCATCCCTCGCCGCTCTCACCGCTCCAAACCCCCCTCCCTTCCTCCCTCCCTCCCCTTCCGCGTCCTCCTCGTCCTCCTCCCCCTCCTCCTCCTCGTCCTCCTCCTCCACCACCTCGTCCAAATCACTCTCCTCCTCCTCCTCCTCATCCCTATCAAACTCCACCCTCACCCCCATCTCCTCATCCAGCATCTTCTCCTCCTCCTCCTCCTCCTCCCCCTCCTCCCCCCCCGAACCCTCCCTCCCTCCCTTCCCCCCCACATAAAAATCATGAATCGCCTTGCCCAACGTCACAAGCTTGTTAAACCTCTCCGGACTGACCTTCCTAATCATTTTTTCAATCTCAACCAACCTCCTCGGGTCCGTCATTTTCTCATCTTTCAAAATAGCAAGGACCTCATCCGCAGCCCCCCTCAGAATGTCCTGTGGTTGATCCCCAATATTCCCCTGAATTAACGACAAAATCTCTTCATACGCCCTCTTACTCTCCGGATGCCTCGGCCGATAATTAATCGCTTCCAACGCCTCCGTTTCCGTCAGCACAGTCGCTCCCCTCCCCGCCGAGAAAATCCCCTTCTCCCCCCCTTTCCCCCCACTCTTCTTCTTCCTCCCCTCCACCCCTCTCAACTCCCTCTCCCTCTTCTCCTTGCTCTTCTTCAGCCTCTCTTCCACTTCCGGTGCCCGGGTGCGTCCTCCCACTCGGTCCCCCATGCGTTTCCCAGCAAGTTTTGTCTCGTCCCATACCTCGACTTCACCTGTCCCTTCGTCCTTCCGCCGTCGACCACCATCACCACTCCTGTCAGCTTCGAGCACAAGGTTGCTATTGGCCTTGTAGTCGTACTTCTTCTGCTGCTCGAATTCCAAAGACATGATTGATTCGCCAGGAAGAAAATGAAGGAGAAGGAGGGGGAGGTGTGTGTGTGCTGCTGCCTCTGCTGCTGCTGCTGCTGCTGCTGCTGCTGCTGCGTTTTGCGGATGGCCCGCCAAGCAAGACAACGACGACGACGCTGCGACCCTCCCTTCCTGGGCGTAGCGGGGTTGTGTCTTTGCGTGTAGCTCGGTCCTGTATAGCGTGTCGGGGGTGGGGGTGGGGTGGGAGGAAGAGTGAGTGCGTGCGTGATGAGATGATGCTGACTAGAGGCAGCAGGCAGCACCAGCAACGGCGGCAACCGCCCCTACAGTCACACGACCTCGACAACACAACACCCGCGCAAGGCAAAGGCAATAAGCGCGTGGGCGTGTGGTGGCTGTGTTGGCTGGTCGAGGGCAAGTGAAAGGAGGATACTCAGCCGCACGCAGAGCATGATGACGATGACGATGAGGCGGACACACGGGGACGAAAGAACCAAAGAGTCCCTCGTTCCTGCCGGCTCCATGCCCGGGCAAGGCAGCCAAGAAGCCAAAAAAAATAGAACGTGAGTCTGCCGGTGTATGCGTCGTGCGTGGGTGGGCTGCGTGTGTGCCAGGAGCAAGAAGAAGAAGGCGGCTGGGCGTGGAGAAGAAAAGTAGCCAAGCAACACCCCAAGCGGCACCTCGCCCTTGCGCCTGAACTACCACGCTCCTGCGTCAGCTCAAGGCGGCACGGCAAAGGTGAATAGCACTCTGTGTAGATGTGGTGTGTGTGGGTGGAGTTGTGTGGTGTGTGTGGTGTTGAGCAGAAGAGGAGGAGACCAAGCTGCTCTTCGCCTCCCTCACCCTCCCTCCTTCCCTTCTCGCTCGATGTCCAACCCACATGCTTGCCCACAAGAACTCAAGCTCACAACACCCACCATCACCTCCACCACGACAGGTTCACTTCAATTGTCAAGCGCGCCGGCCAGATGTACGAGCAGGCTCGTCGTCCTTGATGCCCAACTCCCTAGCTAGAAACCTCCTCTGGGTCCTTCTAGTGCTCCTGACTGCCTGCTCCTCCTACTCCTTTGCCTGGCACCATCCCATGCGCGGGGCCTTCCAGACCAGCATGAGCACAAGCATAACAAGGACAAGAACAAGCCAGCCACTACGCAACACCCTCCGAACCACCATGAGCTCATCAAAGCAGCCTCCCCCTAAGAGGGTCGCCGTCCTAGGCGCCGGCGCTGCAGGCCTGGTCACTGGGCGGCTCTTGCGAGATGCCGGCTTTGACGTGCGCATTCTGGAGAAGACTTCAACAGTGGGCGGGGTGTGGAAATACCGACCGAACGACGTGATGTACAAGTCCTTGACTACCAATTTGCCTAAGGAGATTATGGCTTTTCACGACACGCCGTTCGATCCGACCCTTCCTTCTTTTTTGGGGCACGCACAAGTCCAGGAATATTTGGAAAAGTACACAAAGCAATATGCGTTGGGAAAGCTTATTGAGTTTAATACGGAGGTGAAGGCGGTGAGACCTATGCGGCGGACCAGCAGCAGCAGTGCGGGTAATGGTGCGGGTAATGGTGGTGGTGGTGGCGATTGGAAGGAGAGGGGTGAAATAGAGCCTTGGCCTGCAGGAGACTACACTGTATTTGAATCTGTAGAGGAAGGAGGTGAGGAGAAACCTTTATGGCAAGTCACAACATCACAAACAAGCAGCAGCAGCAACAACGACAGCAACAACTACCACCACCACCAACAACAAATATACGACGCCATCGTCGTCTGCAACGGCCACTTCGACGTCCCCTACTCCCCCTCCCTCCCCGGGCTCACCCACCATTACAAGGGCCAAGTCCTCCATTCCCGTGACTATGACGACCCCGAGGTTTTTAGAGGATTAAAGGTGTTGTGTATCGGGTATAAATCAAGCGGTACGGACATAGCGAGGGAAGTGGCGAGTGTTGCCAAGGAAGTGCATGTGGTCGATAGACGATTGTCGAAGCAAAAGGAGAAGGAAGATGGAGGGAAGGAGGGAGCAAAGGAGGGAGAGGGGATGGGGTTGCAATTGGGGAATATTATTAGAAGGCCGGATTTATCAGGTTTCTTGGAAGGGGGGAATGGGAAGAGTGTGGGGTTCGTGGATGGGAGTGTGTGTGAGGGGGTGGATGTGGTGTTGTTCTGTACGGGGTATTGTCATAGCATGCCTTTTTTGAGTGGTGGAACCTCTGAGGGAGAGACCTCGTCTTCGTCGTCCCTCCCTCCCTCGGCCTCGGATGAGTCGGCGCGGTTGTTGAGAATTGAGGACCGGGCGGTGTTTCCGATATATCAACACCTTTTTCATGCCTATTTTCCTTCACTTCTTTTTCAGGGTCTGTTGCATTCCGTGGTGCCTTTTCCTATGTTTGAATTGCAAGCGAAGTGGGTGGTGCAATCCCTCCTTTCTTCTGCGAGCGCAGGCGCATCTTCCTCCCTCCCCTCCTCTTCCTCCCTCCCCTCCCGCCGCGCTCGTTTCCAGTGGCTGGAAGACGAGAAAAAAAGAAGACAACAACAAGCAGTAGGAGCAGTAGCAGCAACAGCACTACCAGTACCAGCACCAGCACCAGCACCAGCACCAGCACCAGCACCAGCACCAGTAGCAGCACCAGCACCAGCAGCTGTAGGCCTCGGAAGAGACTGGTTCTACATGGGTCCAAATCAATGGTCTTATAATAGATTGCTTGCCACACACGCACAATGCCTCACCCTCGAACTAGAAGAAGATCTTAATGTAAGAGAGAGGATTTATGATGATGTTGGTAAGAGGAGGCCTGTTTTTCCGGGGGGAGGGGATGGGTATCGGAGGTGTGAGTATAAGGTACTGCCTGGTGGGGAGGGGTGGACGGTGGAGGAGGGGGAGGGCGAGGGGCAGGCACAGGGAAGAACACCGCAATACTTGTAGAATTGTAGAGAAATAGGATCGATTGAAGAGTAATGAGTGATGAAATGACTGAAAGAAAATCGCACATCTAGATAAAGCTGATCGTGACCTCGACGTGGTTTTGTTCTTGTTCGTCTTTGCGTGCTTGTATGCTTTCTATGTCTTTATATCTCCACGCTCATGTACAAGTCTTCCTCCTAACCTCGTCCCTTCCTCCCTCCCTCACTCCCTCACCCCGCCTCCAGCTTCTTCTCCATGGCCCCAACCACCTCCTCCACCACAACCTCCCCCCTCGTTCTCCTCCCATAATGCACACACTTGCATTTTTTTTTGACAAGCAAATGATACCGCGGCAGACCTTCCTCCCTCGCCTCCTCCCTCCCTCCCTCCCTCCCTCACCCCGCCTCCAGCTCCTTCTCCATCGCCCCAAACACCTCCTCCACCACCCTCACACCCTCCCTCCTCATCCTCCCCTCCCCCCCCAAGACCTTTCTCCACACAAACCAACACGGTGCCCAACACCACGCACACACCCCTCCCTCCCTCCCTCCCTCCCTCCCCGCACAACACCCCTCCTCTACCTCCCTATGATACTCATCCAAGGTTCTAAACATAGTAGCATACGCATAAACAATCTCCCTCTCCTTCCTCCCATCT